>Ga0210051_1002240_pt1 | contig 19474 bp, 17 predicted proteins | sample CryGey092014_all_FD_185464 | JGI IMG/M metagenome (GOLD analysis project Ga0210051, IMG submission 185464) | Groundwater microbial communities from aquifer - Crystal Geyser CG23_combo_of_CG06-09_8/20/14_all (SPAdes) (version 2) | ecosystem: Environmental > Aquatic > Deep subsurface > Groundwater... | reverse complement strand
GGTTGCAGATGCACTATTGGCATTTGATGAAGAAAAAAACACCTTTAGCCTGATCTCCATCAAGATAAAGACTGATTCAAAGCCCATCAATAACGATAGTCTGATGGATATATACAAGAGTATGATCAAGGGGGTGTTGTCTTGATCATAACGCCAGAGAATATAGCAAGTGAAATGACTTTAGAAATACCTTTGGATTGGGCATTGTCTAAGAATAATCGTATTACGCGGACTAAAGAAGGAAGGACGATTTTTAATAAGAATCAATCACAAGTAGACGCGTTGTCAAACGCTCTCTTTTATATGTCCAAATCCCATGGTTGTGTATGGGGAAAACGTAAAATTTGGATATTCATAATCGCACATAAACTAAATTTACGTGGGGACGTTGCCAACTTTATTGATAGTGTGGCTGACGCAATAAAGGAAGCAATCAGGATTGATGATAATTTGTATTCGTTTGTTTTAGATTGGGTTGTGGATAAGAAGGACAAAATCGTGATCAAGATAATTCAGGAGGATTAAAGTCAGCAACCCCCGCATAAATGCGGAGGCTTGTAGAAGCCTTTGCTGACTAGCCTAAGTCTTAACTGACTACGTTGTATGCGAATCATATAGGTACTTCGGGATATTCAGTCTAGTGCCGGACACTACGGTATATGGTTAAAAGTCCTGAGAGGTAGGGGCGGTGCTGTATACAAGTAAACCGCATATAACATTGGCGAAGACTGCTAACAGGTTTGGTGGTTCCTGACGGGATTAATTAACTCGTACAAAAACTACCAATCACTTCCAACATTAAAGGAGAAAATTATTATGAATCTGAAAAATGAAAGTTGGGAGGCAATCGTTAAAGCACTAGAAGCCGAGATTATGGATTTGCAGGGGCGAAATGTTGCTTTTTGGGAGATGGTGCAGTCGGAGCGTGATGAAATCGTTGAATTAAGAGGGGAGATCGCAAGGATTAACAAAGTGCGCGATTCAGAGATAAAAGTCTGAATGCTCTTGACATGCCATATTGAAAGTGGTATGATCGAAATAGTTCCCCTTCTTGTGTCAACTAGGGACATTCCCGAAAGATGTAATCCGAAACATTTGTTGACACTTTCTTTTATGTGGGGGTAATACACAATTCTCGAATCGTAAAACCAACGAACTTCCGTCGTTGGTAGTTGATTAAGGAAAAATTATGCGTAGAAATGCGTTTGTTGATTCATTAAAAAAACTTGAGATTTCAGGAGATATATTGACTAACTTTGTTCCTAACCCTGGTGGGCAGGTGCAGGCTTGTGATGCAATGGCATCAGGGAAAAAAACAATCTTTGTCAGCGGGGCAAATGATACAGGCAAAAGTTTTATAGGAACTATTTGGGATGCACAATGGACAATAACAGAAAAGGATAGGGAAGGGAAGCCGACAGGGTATCAAATTTGTCCTTATCGTAGGATAAAAACCCCTCCAGATGGTATTCAAGGACTGGTTTCTACTTGGTCTGATAAGGCGCAACAGAATACGCTCCAACCTCTTATAGAAAAAATAATGGGAAAATATATTAAGGGTGCGAAAAAAGAAGGTGGAGCGTATCACTACATTGACTTAGATGGGGGAAGAATAGACTTTTTTTGGCAAGCACAAGGAGTTGAGGCTTATCGTGGTCCCAAGAAAAACTTTTGCCATCTTGATGAACCTCATAGAAAAGGAATTTTCCATGAATGTCAAGCACGATTAAGTAAATTCGGGGGGACTCTCTGGAATACATTGACGCCGGTAGCGGATTCAGACACCATGTCCACAATTCGTGACCTTGCGTGGCTCCGGGATTCAATTATAATTCCGTACGAAAACAATCCAGCATCAAGACCAACGGTAGCAGTTGTATACATGGATTTGGAAGAAAATCCATTTCATAATGCCGAAGAAATCCGTCAACGTAACATGGGAATGTCAGACGAAGAAATCCAAGCAAGAGAGCATGGGCGTTTCATACTCTATGTTGTAGGTCGGGCATTCAACCACCAGCAAGTCATTGAGTGCAAGAAATACCTGATCGCACATCCGGAGGTAAGCATACCACAATATGGGTACTTCGAGTATGATCCACAGGAAACCAACATAGATAAAAAAATATATTTTGTAGAAAGCAGGGAAACATTCGCTGATAAAGTAGATTATAATGATGGATTTATTGTAAAGATTTGGGAAAAGCCCTTGAAAGAGCAGATGGGCGTAAGGTGTGATTATTATATAGGGGTAGACGCGTCAGGTGGTAAATCCAAGAGGGGTGATCCTACGTCAGTATACGTCAAGCGTGGAGATACACACCAGATAGTGGCTGCACTTCATGGCTACCTTGACGAGGTAGAGTTAGCAAATCAACTATGGCTATTAGGGCATTACTACTGTGGTGTTGATATGATGCCCGCTACCGTATGTATAGAGACAACTAACTATGGTAGGACGACCTTACAGTATTTGCAGACAGGCTTAGAGTCGAGATACGTGGCATTTCCTCCTTATGAGTGGACGAGCATCTATCACGAACCAAGCATAGAGGATTTGAAGGCAGGATTGCACATGCCGTCAGATAGTGCAGGATTCTTTACCAGTGTAGGCAAAAGACCGTTCTTGGTGTCTAGTATGAGAATATCAATATCAGAAGCGTACAGGGCATTACAGGACGGTATTGTGCTTATACCGGACGTAGCGTTCTTTACCGAAGCAGAGAACTTTATACGAGACAGAAACGGAGTATACAAAGCCTCCGAAGGTGAGACAGACGATAGGTTATTCAGTAGTGCCTTAGCAGACATGGCATTGAAGCAAGCCAATGCAATATCGCCGACATACCGAGATGAGAGAGAGCCAGAGCGCAAAAGTAATTTCTATATCGAGAATGGGATTATAAGGATAAACACAGAGTTGTTGGATAAGAAGTCAGAGCCAAAAAAGGCTATCTGGATATGAGGAGTGAGACATGCCAGAATTAGATCAGATGCAACAAGCAGAAAATTATTATACGAATTTGATAAACCAAACAAAGCAAATGCAGGTACGGATAGCGGAGTTAGATGCAGAGAATATTAAGTTATCACAGACGGTGGCTACACAATCGGCAGAGCTAAAAGAGTTAGATGATTTCAGGGGTTTCGCTAAAAAACCTCCCAAGAAACTTACCATAGACATAGAAAACAAGGTGCTATTGGCGTTGATACCTTTACTTGTTGTTAAGGAAGTAGGCAAGAAGGGTAGCCCTGACGCGCAGCACACAGAAGAAGGCAAGAAAAAGGCGTTGACATGGATTCACCGTTATGTTGAAGGGGCTTTACTTTACGTCTTTAACAGTCCAGCACGATTTGAGGACATGAAAGCACGTATGGGTCTTTCGGTATTGGACGTGATGGATAAGGCGGAATAACCAACGATTAAAGTTAATTGGTTACCTTGCTGAAAAAGATTTTGAAAACGGTGTAGATTTATAGAAATTTGTCAAGAATACTTCCGTATTGATAAATATTTTAATATTTGGTAGGGCTGGGATAGCCCGAACCTAACGCTTGTGGAGAGGGGAGTTCGCAGACGTCGTCTGTTAGCCCTTCGTTGAAGCAAGAAGCTCCCACATGCATGTGGGGGTAATTCACCTTGACATTAGTATTGCAACTGGTTATAATAGTAATATAACAAAAAAACCACCTTATAGAAATTTGTCAAGAATACTCCCGTATTGATAAATATTTTAATATTTGGTAGGGCTGGGATAGCCCGAACCTAACGCTTGTGGAGAGGGGAGTTCGCAGACGTCGCCTGCTAGCCCTTCGTTGAAGCAAGAAGCCCCCACATGCATGTGGGGGTAATCCACTCGGAAGTTAAAATGCCAATTTTTAAGCCAGATTTTGATTTTATTAATGCAGACCTCATAAAGCGGATGATCAAAGAATCTAAGGAACATCCTAGCAGGGTCAAATTTTTGTCAGAATCCAAGAGAGCATGGAAATATTATTTAGCTACAAACAAATCCTACATGACGAATGATGAAGATGATATTGAGATCGAAACATCAGAGAGTCGTCCAATATCCTACGAGAACCTCATCTACCAAAGTGCTAACAATCTCGTTAGCTTATTGCTGAAAAACAATCCGATAGTAAGGCACTACCCGTACAATGACCGACCAGAAGATAGTGAATTAGCAGACAACATGGACGACATATTAGCGGCTACATGGCGACCTGATGGTGGAAATATGTCCAACGTAATCCAGCAGATGTTGCTAGAAAGCATAATCTCTGGTTTGGGTATATCGAAAATCTTTTGGGATAGAAGCAACAAATTAACAGGCGATGGGCAGGTTGGTGGAGTAAAAATTCCGCATGCTGATTTATTCCTAGACCCTTACGCATTAAACGATCAACGAGGATTAGATTGCAGATATATAATTCACAGGACATTACATTCAAAGCAATACATACGAGAGCGATTCGGGTTAGAGGGCGAGATAGCATTAGGTGAGCGAAATATACATGGTAAAAAGAAAATGAGTGGTTCATCTGATAAGTGGTCAAGATTTTTGGAATATGTATCAGATGAACTTGTTAATCCTCTATTCGGCGGAGGTAGTAGTAAAGACCCCAACGAGAAGGTGCAGAAACGAGAGGAAGTCTATGAAGCATGGTTATTCCCCAACGTATCATCTGACAGTAATTTACTATCAGGCGAGACGATAGAGGAAAAAGATTTTCCTTATGGTATAGTAGCAATACTGATAAGGGATTACGTGCTAAAAGATAAAATCATAAGCAATCCCAATGCAAGCGAAAAGCAATTATCAGAGCCATCCCAACCATACGAAATACAACCTACCGTGAAGGCACACATAATAGGGAGCAAGCGACACCCATTTGCTTTTATGTTTTGGCAACCATCGGCCGACATAGAGGGCAATAATTACATATACTGCACAAAGGGCGCAGTAAGCAACGCAATACCTGTGCAGATAAGTTACAACGCATTATCAACTAATATCCAAAAGAATTGTCTTACCTTAAGTAATCCTGCGGTCAAAGTAATAAAAGGTTCGGTGAGAAACCTACCACAAGATATGATAACGTGGAAGCCAGGGCAAATATTCGAGATTGATCCCAAGTATGTGGGGCGTGATCCCATAAGTATTATACAAGGTACGCAACTACCAAACGATATATTTGCCATGCGGAACGCCAAGCGGCAGGCAATCAGCGAGATCATGGGTTTGAATTTCCTGTTGACAGGTATTGGGAACAATCCGCAGATCGGGACGAGTCATACACCGAGTTCTACAATAGCAGGTATACAGGAAGCATCATTCGCGCCCTTATTCACGCCTGTATCAGAATTATCCAGAGCGATATTCGATATGAGCATACTGATTGAGGGACTTTTTCAACAATACTACACAGAAGGACGTTTTTTGAACGTAAGCGATAAAGGCAAGAAATTAGCGATTGTGTGGAAAGACGCTTATCTATCAGCAAGTTTCATACGCCAAGTGGTATCAGGAAGCACTACACCCATGCAGGACATAGGTAGAAGCCAAGATGTAATGATGATCAATCAGATGGTCATGGCAGTATTGGCACAGGGGACACCAGAGATGATGGAAAGCGTTATCTTGACACTAAAGAACTTGAATAAAGCGTACACTTTTGACTGGATAGAGCTTTTACAAAAAGCAATAGCCGTGAGAGGGCAGTTAGGGGAAGCAAGTGCGCAACAACAGATGGGTCAAGGTCAAGAAATGATGGGTCAGGAACAAGGTGTAATGCCACAAGAGCAACAGCAAGGAATGGGGGAGCAGGATATACAAAAGCTATTGGAAGAAATGAGTGGAACATTAGAGCAAGTTTGATAACATGCACGTCTAAGGGTTAGACATGCAACTAAGTGTTAGCCAAGCATGGTTAGCAGACTAGGAGAAAGAAAATGCTAGAACCTAAAGATCAAGTGTCCGAAAGTGAAAGTGGGAATACTGAGACTTCTCAAGTTTCTACTGAAACAGGGCAGACTACATCTAAACCTGATGACTTTGAAGTGGATTTATCGAAAACGTATAAGATCAATCCGCTTACAGGAGAATCCTATACTGGTCAAGAAATACGGCAGAGGATAAACGAGTCTAAACTTTTCAGACAGAAACAATCAGATTTCGACAAGGCTACTGCGGAAATGCAGAAAAAAGAAGACTCATACAAGGCAGAAATACAGAGATTAGAGGCAGCGAGGCAGCTAGCCGAAGCCAATAGTCGTATATCAAAGATTGAAAATCAACAAGAGGTATCGCAAGAGGAATATGATCCTTTCGCACCCTTAGATTTAGATGAAGAAAAGCCGACAATGCAGTATAAACCAGTAATGTATCCTGTTCATCAGCCAGTTCAAAGCGATCCCGATGAGATCGAGAAGCGAGTATTAAGCAAAGTAGATGAGATACTAGACAAAGAAAGACGACAGCGGGCGCAGATTGAAGCGGTACAGAATTTTACGAAAGCTGAGAAAGAGGCTCGACGAATAGAGATCAAGCGGAATTATAATGTGCTAACCGATGATGAGGTCAACGAGATAATCAACAATGATGATGTTGCAACACGTAATACTCTAGATGCCAACAACTACATAACAACCGATCCAGAAGAAGCGTTTAGACTGGTATCAGAAGCAAACAAATACCGTCAACGGGCTATCAATTTATTGGCAAAAGCAGAGGTAAAACAGGAACGCTACGACATGCAACAACAACGACAAAAAGAGATTATGACTCGAAGCACAGCGCAGCAGGAAAAACTTGTATATTCAGAAAAGCCAATTACAAATCCAGCCGATGAAAAGAAGGCTAGGCAAAGTTATCGTGAAATAGCTGAGGCAAATGCAGAACAACGCAGGATAATGAAATCTGCGGGCTAGCTTCAAAGCGCCTACTGTTAGCAATACAGGAGGCGACAAGCAATGCCACTTACATTACAGCCAACAGCGGCAGCGGCAGATATAAAGACAGAGTACGCCGCAAATATCAAAGACCTAAGTCCATTACTGATTGATAACCATAAGACGGTAATGCCTTTGGCAAGACTAATGAAAAGTATAGCCAAAGAAAAAGCCTTAGGACCTGATGAGAAATTTCATTACAATATGATGACAGGCGACTTGGGCAATTCATATGGTATGGCAAAATCGCAAGTGTTCATATACAAAGATACCGACATTGCGACACAACAGGAATGGGGTGTCCGTAAATGGTATGCTAGTGAAGCTATCAACGATTTTGACGAAGTTCACTATGGCAATTCAGCCAGATCGACAATAGACCTTGCCGAAGAAAAACTATTGCTGATCAGAGAAAAACTTACATGGCGATTTAACTATGACCTAGTTAGTAACTGGGCAGACCTTAACTCAGGATTAACTATCGCACTTGGGACGGTATTAGCCGCCAAAGGTTTTCGCAACCCACCAACTACGACATTGGAATATCTGTCTAACACAGATAGAATGTATAGCCTTCCAATGCTTATCAGAAAGCATGTGACTGGACACACCATTGGGAACATCCATAGTTCAAATACTATGTGGCAGCCGATGGTAGAAGATGCTGCTGGATACACACCCACAAGGTCAACAACAGGAATAAACATAGATTGTGTCACAAATGATTCGGCGGCAACAGGCGCATTGCAAGAGTTCAGTGTTGCTGCATTACGTGACTTTCTATCGAGATTCCAAGTGGGTGGGGGATATAGACCATACTGCTTGTTACCGACAACGCACTACAACTATCTTGAGGACTACCTGATTAACGAAAGACAGCAGACACCGGAGGCCTTGAAAATGGGCGCAGAATTGGGTATAGATTCGGCAGTAACGTTCAGGTCATTCAAATGCACATTCTTTACCGATCCGATGTTTGATGTGTTCTATCCGTATAGTCTCTGGTTCTTTGATCCAGATTGTCTGTTCCCTGTATTCGATTCGGCGTTCAATCCTAAAGTCGTACCGTGGGAACATATCAGTGGGACAAACATGGACGGAACGGTAGCTTATTACAATGGTAACATGATTTCACCTGACCGTATCGGTTTAGGTGCCATGCACGGATGGAAAGTCTCGTAATAGTGAAAGGAGTGAAAAATAATGCCAAAGATTTTAGATGCAGACCCAACAGTAATACAGAAAACAGAGGGTCGTTATCAGTATGGTTCTAAGTATGAGAACGATGGCAAAAAATACGTCTTTTGCTACTACCATGTAGGAGACGGGGCAGTAACGGCGGTAGCAGGTGAATTAGCGTATTTATGTGCTAGTGGAACAGCGGCAGTTCCAGCGTGGTCAGTAACAGCAGATCATGATTCTGCGACATCGGTAACCACGACATACAATTCGGCGATTGGTGCGTTCTGTTCAGCGCCATCTGTGACAGGATGGGGTGTGTGGGTACAGTACGCGGGATTCAGCGATAATGCCGCACTAACGGATCAGAGCGTAGACGTGGGTGACTCCATTGTGGGAGTCAACACAGAAGGCGCTATTGCAGGTATAGCGGGCGGAGCTTCCCATACAGGAAGGGTTCTTGGCTTGGCAATGGGAGCGGATGCTGCAACTACAGCGATAGCCGCAGGCTTGATACTATGGACAGTTCCTTTGGCTGACTAAAGGAACACAGTAGGCTTGGGGATGAAATACTCCCCAAGTATTTAGGAATGATCGCATTATATAATCCTTACTTCATTGGCGATACGGTTTTACTGGAACCGATTGCTACCCAGTTAAAGCAACTCATGGATGACGATATTTATATAATATCAAACTATTCAGAGTTACTTGAAGGTCATCCTACAATAAAGGGAGCGGGAGCAGTAGATAAAAACGATCCTAACCTAATCATAGTTAATTTTGCTAGGAGCCTCCGATCGCTGGAGGACGTGAAAAAAGAGCGGAGTGGTATAAAAAAATTAATACTAAAAGCAATTCCAACATTAAAGGATAATCCGTTATTTAGTGATAAGTATATGAAGATAGTTCCAAATAAAATTAAGAATATGTATTTTACTGCAGGACTTGATCCAGATCGCACACAACAACCTAGACTATATTTGAGACCAGAAGAAGAAGAATCGAGCCGACAACTTTCTAAGTTATTTCACAAGGCACGAATTGGCGTCATGCTTACTAGCAGGCACAAAAATAAAAATTATCCTTATACAAAATTATTAATAAACCAACTCGTAAATTATGGACATGATGTTTTTGTTATTTGCGAAAAGTTAGAACCTGAATATTCTTATATAAAGAAATTAAAAGTTTATCTTTTGGAAGGATTATCCTTTAGGGAATTGATGACGTGGCTATCAATTTTAGATGTAATGGTGGGTCCTGATACGGGTCCAATGCACATCGCAGGAGCTTTGAATGTGCCATTGGTAGTTATGACAAGACATGATTGGCGTGATTTGTATGACATTTACCCAAAAAGTGAGGTTATTTGTAATGTCCCAGGTGTATCACCTGATCTAAGAACAATACCAGTATCAAGGGTGTTAGAATCCGTAAAGAAACAATTAGGGAACAAGAAATGGGATATAGCGCCTTATATCAAAACAACCAAGAGCGACATTGTACTATTTAGACTTGATGGCTTGGGTGGATCGATAACGCTAACAGATCATGCAACGAAAATATATAATAAAACCGGTATCAAGTCTACGTTAGTGGTAAGAAACAATAAAGACATTTTTTTGGATCATCCGCACATTAAGAAAGTTATCGAGGTTGGGTATGTAAATTGGGGAGAGAGTTTAAACGAAATACTGAAAGAATTTAACACCGTAGCAGAAATAAGGTTTGGATTAGGTAAATGGCATCAATTAGGCAAGAAAATATTTGATCAGGATTTTAAGCAATTACAGGGAATATTTGACGAGTTTCCTAGAAACTATAATAAGCTGGAAATTCATGGATTACATCATGTGCAATTAACAGACAAGACATTGGGATTACCATTTGATAGCATAGAAAGTAAATTATATCATTTTGCCGATACAAGACAATTTGAGTTACCAAAAGATTATATTCTACTGAATAATGGTGTAGATATACAGCATCAAGGAATGAAACAGACAAAAACGTGGGATTACTGGAATGAACTTGTTTCGTTATTAGATTTGCCAACTGTTCAGATAGGGACGCAGTATGATCAAAGGATAAATTCAAAGACCATTGATCTCCGCAACAAAACAAGTATGGGGCAATTATCTGAATTAGTGAAGAACGCAAAGGCAATGATTTGTACAGAGGGTGGATTAATGCACCTTTCGTATGCAGTTGATTCTCCAAATGTGTTTGTTCTGCGTGGTCCCACAAGAGGAAAATTATTTGAATACCCTGGACATCATTTTATAGATTCTTATATTTGCAATAATTGTTGGTCAACAACAGATGATTGGTATATAAATTGTCCTAGAAATTGTGATGCAGTTTGTATGCAAAGTATAACACCTGAAAGGGTTGCTTATAACATAGGGGCTTTGCTAAGGAATGAAAATATGGTTTAGGTTACACGGGTTTGAATTATGTTCGTGGACATTTGTTTGGGATAACCTTAAAACAGCTTTTGAAAAACAGAAGGATGAAATAATTTATGCAGGCGCCCCAGACAATCCAAGTGAATGGATTGAACTATGGTGGGGTGATCCGCAATTTTGGCAATGGAGCGGGTTGCCTGTTAAGGCAAAAATAGCTTTAGCATTGTCAGAAGCACATTCGATACTGAAACACGGAAGGGAGAATGTAATACAGAATCTAAATGAGGCGGATTTGATTATTTGTCCTTCCGAATGTTCTACAATAGCGTTTAAGGAAGCGCCTATTGATGTGCCGATAAAAGTTGTATTCTTTGGTGCGGATGAAAACGAATATAAATATATTGTTCGGAACTGGAATGAGGAGTTACGATTTCTTCATGGTGGAGTTACACAGTTTCGTAAAGGTAGTTGGATGGTTGCAGAAGCATTTATAAAAGCGTTCAAGGAAAATGATCCAGTTCATCTTTGCATAGCAAGCCCTAAGATTACGCCAATGTATACGCAGATGAAACTGGAATATGACAAGCATCCGAATATCGAGTTTATCTGTAAGATGAATGAGAATACCAATGAATTGTATTCCAAAAATCACATTTATGTTTCACCTCATTTATCAGAAGGTTTTGGATTGATGATACCCGAAGCAATGGCAACAGGGATGCCTTGTATTGTTTCTAGGTGTTCGTCACCAAGAGAGTTCTTTGACAAAAAGTATGGTTGGTGGATTGAGATGTCAGAAGATTACGCACCTGTATTTCAATGCCTTCCAGAAACAAATAGTTATTGGCGATTACCCGACATTAATAGTCTTGCAGATGATATGATGTATGCTTATGAAAATCGAGATGAAGCAAAAGAAAAAGGTTCTAGGGGGAGTAAGTTTGTAAGGAATTCTTTAACTTGGGATATTTGTGCTACCAAGATAAAGAAATTAATTAAGGAGACGTTGGTTGAGAAAAATATCAGCAGTAATGCTAGTGTATAACGAGGAAGTATTATTGCCATTGTGCTTAAATCAATTAAGCGAGTGTGTTGACGAGATTATAATAATAGATGGAGGTCCGAATGGACCCTCCACAGATAAGACATCAGAGATTTGCAAGAAATTTCCTAAAGTCAAATATATGGCAGGAACGTACAGAACAATACCTGGGGCTTGGGACATTAGCTCACAAAAGAATCTAGGGATCACCGGAGCGACAGGAGATATTTTGATGTTTCTAAGTGCTGACATGGTTTTCAATAATTTGGGGAATTTCTGCGAAATAATACAATCCGAAGAATCAGCAAAAATATTCTTCTGCACAACTATTGAATTTTGGTTAGACATGAATCATGTGCGTATGTATTCACCATTAGGCAATCTATCATTACCTAGTGGAATACAAGAAGCTGTTGCGATCTCAAGAAATTTAACACCTGTGGTTAATGAACATGGCTCATTAGAAATCACGTCACCCAAACAGCAGGAACAAATTTTGATAAACGATACTTTCAAGTATCATCTGGGATGGATAAGACCTTTCAAAGAGCAAGTATTGAAGCATATAAGACATGTACGGCAGGGGTGCTGGGGAGAAGAAGGGGCAAAACTTTTAAGTGGTTCGGAACAGAAATTAGAGCAATGGGCTATATTGCATGTGCTTTCATATAAACAAGTTCCGTCAATATCGTTAAGATGTGTCTTGCCGGATGAGTTAAAAGGATTTGAAGGCATGAGTTATTTAGAAGGTCAAGAAGATGTTGTTATGCAGTATCAGAAAAAATATGGAACTTCTGCATTTCGTGGGGTACGAGAATGATTAATCCAAGAGAGATAGAGTTCCATAAGGATTTATTTCGTCGATTCAATGATGAATGGATGGAAAAAAAAAGGTCTGTTGTTCCCTATGGTGAAACTTTGCGTTTTGGAATAGGAGAAAACACCATAGTAAATTATATGGAGTTAGATTTCAAGGATAGAGATATTCATTGCTTAGATGTAGGTTGTGCAAATGGATGGTTTCTCGTTAGATTGAAAAAATTAGGATGTATAGCTATTGGCAAGGGAATTGATGTTTCCAAACTGATGGCCGATTGTTCAGTTGAGACGGCAAAGAATTATGATGCAGAATTGAATTTTGACAACATAAGTTTTGAAAATTTCAATACGGAAGATAAGTATGATGTAATCACAATGCTAGATGTCTTAGAACATTTCAAGGATATTGATATTGTGTTAAATAAAGTTGTGAAATTGTTAAAGCCTGGCGGGTTCTTCTATGGCAAGATGCGGTACGAGCATGCAACTGATGCAATCCCTCATATTAACTTCTTCAATGTTTACGAATTGGGAAAGAAATTATCACAGTTTTTTGGTCGTATTACAGTTGTCAAAATCAATCTATATGAATCCGATAAATCGCATTTACCGGAGTGGGATTTGGTATTTAGATGCCAAAGGGGTGAAAATGCCTAAAGTATCTATGTTATTACCAGTTTATAATGAAGAAGTATTCCTCAATTATTCCCTTGTGAATACCATTAAATATGTTGATGAAATTATTATCGTAGATGGTGGAGAAAGCGGTCCCTCTACAGATAATACAAAAAATATCATAGATGCTTATGACACACTCTATCCAGGAAAAATAAAGTATTATACTGGCATTTTCAGAATGGAAAATGGTTCTTGGGATGAATCAGCATCCAGAAACTTTGCTTTATCTAAAGTAACAGGCGATATTCTAATGCCTCATTGTGGGGATATGATTTATACCGATCAGGATTTGCAACAGATTTTTGAAATAATAAATAAATATCCTGAAAAAAGAATAATCTATTGCCTTTTTGTTGAGTTCTGGCTAGATACATCACAGATACGTCTTTATAGTGGTAACGCAATGGAGGCGTGGTACCCAGTATTGCCAATAAGCGATATTCCATTTGTTTCTATGGATTTAGTGTCGCATTACTTTAACGGACCCTCTTTGAGTATAAAAGACTATACAAATAAAGACTTTATGTTTATGCCAAATGTTTTTAGATACCATTATGGATGGATTTCAGGATTCGATAGACAGGTATTTAGGCATATTAGAAACATGACAATGGGTTCATGGGGAGAGAGTGGCAAAGATATTTTGGCATTAGGAGAAAAAGGAATAGCGAGATGGGCAATAAAGCATGTATTGAATTACCCAAATAATCCATGTGGTTTTGTTTATACTGGGAAAGTTCCTATTAACAAGAACTTTTCATATAAAGATGGTTACGAAGAAACAATAGCCAAATATAAAGCACAATATGGAGAGGATTTACTAAGTCAATAACCCGCAACTGAAGTCGTAGGCTTGTAGTTATGCTCCGCCGCAGTGCCAACATTGACTCAAGGTCAATAGATTGTCAATAGAAAAATAGGGAGAAGCAATTCCTCCAACGACTAAAGCTCGTTGGTTTCCTTGCCGAAAAGGATCATGATTGATATATGTTTTGTTACTACACCGATTCCAGAGTTGGCAGATGACCGCCTAGAAGCCCCTTTGGGTTATTTGTATATGGGAAGTTACCTAAAGGGAAAAGGGATACAAGTTCAGATATATGATATATGCAGTATCCCCGAAGAACAATGGCGTTTTCCAGAAGCTAAATTTTATGGATTTTCTACCTATTCGACAACTTACCATAGAACAGTTGCGATAAAGAATAAGATAAAGAAACAATATCCCAATGCTAAGTTTGTAGCGGGTGGGGCACATGCAACTGCGTTACCTAAAGAGGTTATAAAAGATTTTGATTTTGTTGTTTGTGGTGAAGGTGAGATTTTAATATATGAGATAGTGACAGGGCATCTCCCGCAGGGAATATACAATCCAGATAACAGTAAGATTTTGGATTTAGATAAACTGCCATTTCCTGATTACGATCTTGTAGACGTACATTCTTATCGTAGAGTTGTTGCAGGCAAACATTCATTTTCCATTCTTACATCAAGGGGTTGCCCTAACTCATGCGCATTCTGCAATTCAATTATCATGGGTGGTAGACAAAGAGTTAGATTTAGGAGCCCGCAAAACGTTATTGATGAAGTCATATCTTTGAAAAATAAGTATGGGGATATAGGAATCAGGTTTCAAGATGACCTGTTCGGGTCAAAGAGAGAATGGCTAAAAGAGTTTACACCGTTGATGAAATCATTGAATATGACGTATCGTGCTTTTGTTAGGGCAAATCAGTGTTGCGATAAAGAATTTATTGATCTTCTCTGGCAGGGCGGATGCAGACATATTTCTTTAGGGATTGAAAGCGGATCGGATAAAATTCTAACCAGAATGATGAAGGGTCAGACGGTTGATCATAGTAGGCGTGGATTGAAAAATGCTAAAGAGGCAGGATTAATAACTCGAATATATCTGATAGTTGGTTTCCCTGGTGAGACATGGGAAACAGTCCAAGAAACAATAGATTTCATCAAAGAAATTAAACCTGACGAATTTGTTGTATATCCTTTAATCCCGTACCCTGGGACTCCTGTATGGCGTGACAAAGAAAAATATGGGTTGCAAAACATTGATCAAGATTTTACAAAATATTTTCAAATATCCTTCAATAATACAGGATTCGTTTATGATTTAGATTATGCAGACAGGAATGAGTTATCTATGATGAAATCAAAGCTAGAATCTGAACTAATAAAAGCTCATTCTATATGGGCGATTGACTCCAGAGGTTACGCATGAAAATATGGCTTAGAATTTACCGAATAGATGGCGATTTAGATTCATGTGGGATGGGAAGGATCTATATTGAGTTATTAAATAGTTTTAGGGATATGGGTATTGACGTAGTAACAGATAATCCCAAAGAAAAATGTTTAGAGTTATGTATTGGTGGTGACTGGAAACCATCAAAAATAGACGGCATTGACTACGGTAACGTACTGTTCGGATTGACGACAGGTGAAACAGACCTAAACGATATGCCGTATAGCAAATTATTCGACCATTTATTTGTATGTTCGGAATATTATAAAAGTAGACAAACAATAAATAAGCCGATTACCGTATGGCATTTAGGGATAAATCCAAAGTATTTTCCATACATCAAAAGAAACAATGAGTCCTTTACTTTTTCCCATATTGGAATTTCTCAATATAGAAAGGGAAGTCATTTAGCTTGTATGGCTTTTGATCGTGCATTTAGAGGTATGGGGTATCTTGATGTGATAAGTGGTGGCGAAACGGAGTTTTTCCATGCGTTGAAACAAATTTTTAGCCATAATTCACATATTCGATTCAAGTCGGGATATGTGCCAAAGGACGATATATCTAGTTTATATTATGGTGATTGTCTAGTATTCCCTTCAATAAGAGAAGGATGGGGATTGCATCTAACAGAAGCAATGGCAACAGGGATGCCTGCAATCGTTAGCGACTTGCCTGTGCTAAAAGAACAGTTTTCAGATTCGTTTGGTTGGAAGGTAAAAATTGACGATAATTTTGAATTTGTAGGAGGCAATCTACCAGACATAAACGACTTGCAAGAGAAAATGGTATATGCTTATTTACACCGAAACGAGTGCTTTGAACGAGGAAAATTGGCACATGAGTATACGCACAAGTATTTGACTTGGGAATATGGTATAAAAAATAGTTTAATAAAAGCTCTTTCGGAAGCAAATATTAAAATTTCGGTGTCAACTACCCGCAACTGAAGTCGTAGGCTTATAGTTATGTTCCACCAAGGTCAAGCGGCTTTGGTTTCAACGCATACCACGTTAGGCTGAGTGACAACAGCCCTTCGGCTAATATTAGTCGAAGCGTTCAGGTCTGCATTACAGGAGTGTCCGCAGGCTTGACAAAGGAAAGTAGAAGGATCATGAAGATACTGTTTATAACAGACTCCTTTATGATTGACCCATTAGGGATCGGATACCTTTCGAGCTATCTAAAGAAGGTGGGTCACGTAGTAGATATTGTGCAAACAAAAGAGGAAGATATAAAATCTAAGATAATTGGCTATCTTCCTGAAATATTAGCTTATTCGGTTACAACAGGAAAGCATAAGCTCTATAAGGAATTAGACAATCAAATCAAATTATGGTATGACGCTAAATCGGTATTTGGGGGTCCGCATGTTACCTTCTTTCCACAATACATAACTGGCGAGGACATAGGGATAAGGGGAGAGGGTTTTGACGCTTTTCCCGAATTAGTTTCATGTATAGAAAAAGGGAAAGATTTTGGTGGCTTGCAAAATATTGTCTATCAAGGTAAGGTTAATTCATTAAGACCAATAAAAGATAAGTTTGGATTACTGTTTCCAGATAGAGAATTGATGTATAAATATCCCAAGAACCGCAATAATCCGATAAAAAATATCATGTGCAGTTTTGAATGTCCTATGTCATGTACTTATTGTTACAATCCAAAATATAAAGAACTATACGGTATAACAAGGTCAGAGATAAGGAAAGTAAATTCCGTTATAGAGGAAGTAAGACAATTAGAAAAATATCCATTGGATTTAATATTCTTTCAGGATGACGTTTTCCCCATTGATAATCAAAAGTGGATAGATGAATTTGTAATGAATTATAGGATGAGAACTAACAAAAAACCATTTCATATCCAGATTAGAATAGAAATGCTTACTGAGGATATAGTTAAAAAGTTAAAAGATGCAGGACTTCATGGTGTAACCTTTGCGATAGAGTCGGGTAACGAGGGCATTAGGCGAACAATTCTGAATAGAAAAATGACTGAAGAAACGATCATAAAGGGTGCGGAGTTATTGAATAAGCATGGAATTAAGATCAGGACAGAAAATATAATCGGTATCCCGCAGGAAACTCTTAAAGATATGGAAAATACTATTAAATTAAACGCCAAATGCAAACCTGATATTGCGTGGGCTTCTGTGTATCAACCATACCCCGGTACGAGCTTGGGAGATCAATGTATTGAAAAGGGATTATTTGATGGAAACCTTGACAATATAAGTGAAACTTTCTTTGATACATATAGACTGAAATCAAATAATACCAAACAGATTGAAAGATTCCAGAAACTATTTTCATTGATGGTATTGTTCAGCAAATACTTATGGTGCTTTGAGCCATTCTTATATTTACCATTAGATAAAGTATATTCGTTGATATACAAAAAGTGCAAGACATACCTTTATAAAAAAAGGCTTTATGCAACGTAAGGATGGATTTATCTTGTTAATATTTAATAAATTTGTTTGTTTAATATACTCTATTCCAAATTTATTGTGGAAACCGATTGCTTCGGTGGCAGGATTTACGACTGGCTATGGGTATTGGTATAGTTATTATACAATAGGTATAGATGATACGGTGAGATGATATAAGGGTATTCAGGAATCTTGTTACGGTGTATTTTGATGATGAAGTGTTATTGCAATTATGGTGATAAAAAATGACAAGGGCTGAACTTAGAGAAGATATTAAGTTATCGTTTGGTTTGGATGCTGAAAAAGAAGATGGGAATATGCCTGATGATTATTTCGATAAGGGCATTGCCAATGCTATGAAGATTGTAGCCAAAGACTGTAAGGCTTGCATGGTGACGAAATCCTTTCCTCTAAGGCAATTCCAATACCAGTACCCGATAGATGACGATGTAGATGTGATCAGGGCATTTTGGTATATTGACGGTAACGGCTTGTATCGTGAATTGAAATACTTTTCACCTGAACGGCTTATCGGCGGTTTTGCGCCATCAACCGACTTGTCTGGAACACCCGAAGCATTTACATACCCGACAATGCAACGTGCAGTTATACACTTTTGGGCGCAAGCTCCTCCTGTATACGATTACATATCTGAATCTTACGTTACTGAAGGCACGATAAGGACGCTAGTTGATAGTGGGGCTAACTTTGGCGCAACGTTATCGGGGTATAGGATTGAGCCTAATGCAGTAATACGAAATATTACAGATGGCAGTTATGGCTATGTGCAGGTAATGAGCGTGACGACAGCAAAGGCGACAGGTACGGCAGGATCAACTACATCAACGGATAAACTGATCGATACAGGAAAAGATTTTACATCACTGAATGTTTCCGAAGGTGACATAATCTGCGTACCGTCAACAGGCATGGTTCAGACTTACGCTTTCATAACAGACGTAGGAACAACCTCTGTGGATTACGCAGACGCTAGAGGGCTAAGAACTCGTATTCGACCTAGTGATACATACAAGATAGGCAGGGCAACCGAAATAGTGTTATCTGGCAGTATCCCGCATCCAGGGCTACGACAGGGTGCGTCTAACAGCTTCAATGTAAGTGCAGTAAAAGCTACGATAGCAAATACAATATTTGAGGTTTCAAAAGTTACAGGCGTAATAACAGGAACGCCTGAGACGGGTGACAACGTGATAGCTGATAGTGGTCAGCACGCAGTGATAATTAATGTTTATTCTACATATTTAACAGTAGATAAGTGGATAGGGGGTATGCCCAATGATTCAACAAATTGTAGTGTAAAGAGGTGCGACCAGTATCAGATAGAGACGAAAGGCTTGAAACAAAGAGTTCTTCAAATCTACCCAACACCTGATAGTAGCGATACTGGGGGTTCAGAAAGTCTGATAATGCTATACAATAAAGTTCCAGATATACCGACTGATGATGACGACGTACTTGAGATAGATGAGCGGTATAAGCCATTGCTTATAAAATGTGCATACTGGCAGGCAAATAGGCTAAGTGGCGTATATCAGACAAATCCGCAGTTTTTAGAGTTCTTAGAGAATGATTACAAGGCCACCGTCCCATACTACGAAAGCGACTCGTTTGCTCCCCCGGCAACCGAGTCGCTAAGTATATGGGATAATATGAAAAGGGTAGGCAATGATGG
>Ga0210051_1002235_pt1 | contig 19514 bp, 16 predicted proteins | sample CryGey092014_all_FD_185464 | JGI IMG/M metagenome (GOLD analysis project Ga0210051, IMG submission 185464) | Groundwater microbial communities from aquifer - Crystal Geyser CG23_combo_of_CG06-09_8/20/14_all (SPAdes) (version 2) | ecosystem: Environmental > Aquatic > Deep subsurface > Groundwater... | reverse complement strand
AACGGTTCCGCTCTGGTAATTTATACCGGTGGCGGAGGAGGTGGCGGTACAAATACCACCACAAACATAACTCCGAATAATACTACTCCCCAAAACAACGAGAAGGCCGCCTGCTCTCAAGCAAGTTTAAATACTGCGTCTCGTACGGTGCTTATTAATGAAGTGGCGTGGGCCGGGACATCCTCCAGTTCCTCAAGCGATGAGTGGATTGAGTTGTACAATCCCGGTTCAGCGACCGCGCAGTTGAGTAATTGGGAATTGTTGGATAAGGCCGCCGACATCAAAATTGTCTTTGGGGTCAGCGATGTTATTGCTCCGGGAGGGTACTATTTTTTGGAACGGACCGATAATAGCACCGTGCCGTCCGTAACCGCTGACAAAATATTCACGGGAGCTATTGGGAATAGCGCCGAAAGTTTGCGCCTCTTTGATGGCAACTGCGGACTGGCGGATGAAATTATTGCTGAGTCGAATTGGCCCGCGGGGACAGCAAGTCCGGATTATAAAACCGCAGAGCGGAGCAGCGATTTAACGTGGCACAGCTATAGCGGCGCCGGGACGAATAATATTATGGGTACTCCGCGGGCGGCAAACTCAAATGTAGTTAGCGAGAATAATCAGCAAGATACGCAGCAGACAATCATCCCGCTAAAAATTACAGAGGTTGTCTACGATATAAAAGGAACTGATGGGACAGAAGAACCTGATGAAGGCAAAGAATTAATAACTATTAGTAATCCGAACGATACTGAAGTTGATTTGAGCACTTACTCTCTTCAATACTTAGGAAGTAGCGGCGATTTTTCTGATGTTGAAAGAAAAAATTTTGAAGCCGCAAATAAAATCTCCGGCCAGGGGATTTTTAAAATCGGCGCCAATTGCCATCCGGGTGCGAAACCGCCGACACCCTGTGAGAACGTAGATTTATCCTGGAGCCAAGAATTGAACAACACTTCAGGGACCGTGTTTTTAGTGTCCAATCAAGAATTGCTTACCGGCCTTAGCGATCCGGATATTGTTGATGGGTTTCACTATCCCACGGTGGCTCAAATTGCCGAACCTGGCAGCTTTGAAGCCAGTTATGATCCGAATAAGTTAGAAATAAATTTATCGTGGGCAGGTAATGATTCTTTGGTTTATCAAATTCAAGAATATAACAGCCCCGGCGTTACGGTTTTTGAGGGCAAGGGTACTTCGTTTGTAAAACGCATTGATGAAGTCGGGAGAAGTTATAAATTCTCTATCAGAGCCTTCAACGAAAATGCCGAGCATACAGAATTAATAGAAAAAGAAATAACCGTGCCCAGTTTTATAAAAGACGTTCATTTGTATAATGCGGAACATCACTACTTCGGCGGGAAACAGACCGATAACCTGCTTGAATTCTCTTACGATAAATATCCTTTTCTGCCTCGAGATATTAATTTAGCCCTGGCTTACGGTGAACCACCGGGACCGAATTATAAGGTTGTGGTTTTTTATTTGAATAAAGAAGCGCCCAAGCGATTGTATCTAGATAACGCCATGCCGCTTGCAGAAGACAGAGCGAATGTCTTGAGGTTGGGTTATAAGACATGTTCCAGTGGGTGGGCAGATCCGACGGCTTTGTCTTTGATTCTCCCAGACGGGGCGGAGCAGTGCAATATTAATATCGGTGGATTCGCAAACGGCTCGCTGGATTACCCGACTTATCTCGCTGAAGGTGATTTGCATTTATTGTTCCCAGTGGCTGCGCCCGGCAGCGTGACTTTCGATACGGGGAATAGTAGCAACTATACAGCAGCGCCTTTGGTTGCGGGCGACTACGTAACCGCGTCGTTCTACGGTTTCTGGCGCGATTTTCCGCAAGGTACTAATCCAGCCGATCTTGAAGGAGGAATATGGTCTAATTTCACTCTACTCGCGGTCGATAAAACTCCTTATAATTTTTCGTCTGATATTCCGGCACATTTGAAACCCAACCCGCCCCAAAATCTGCAGTTTCTGCTAAATCAGGAGAAATCTATACTTAAAACATCTTGGGGTAAATCTAGCGACCCTAATACATTAGACAATCTTCTGCGTTATGAAGTGAATTATGACGATTTATCTTGGGAGCCGGTTAGTGCTTTATCTTATGAGAAGATTGTTGAGCCCGGTGTTGTTTATAATATAAAAGTTCGCGCCGTTGATGGTTTTGGAATTGTTTCCGATGAGGTTAGCGGTTCGTTCCCAGTGCCGTCCAGTATTCAACCGCCTTTCGGAATATCGGATATAAAATGGGGTCGTATTGATAGTTCACTCGAAACAAAGGTCAGCTTCAGTTATCCAACTTATCCTTTTATGCCGAATTCTAATCAATTTGATATGATGGTGTTTTATTTAAATCGATTACCACCTCTCAATTATGAATATTCGGCGATAGATACTATTTATCCAACAACAACTGCCGCAAATAGCCATTATCCAAGATTAATAATATCTCATAAAAGCTGCGCTTATGACAATGATTTGAAAGATTTTTCAACGTTGATTTTAGCAAAATCAGTTGATGCGGTAACTATGACTGATAACAGCGGCAAGCTTTTTCCTAATTTTTGTTTTACGTGGATCTCCGAACCGCAAAAATCAGTTTTAGTTCCAGTGCCGCCTACTGGTCAAGCAGGCATAATTAATCTTCCTGTTACCGGCTTAGCCAGAAGCGATAAAACCCTGAACGATTTAAGTGCGGCGGATTTTATAACCATTGGGTTTTATAATATTGATCAATGGAATAATGTCCTTTCTGTCGGTAACGGCACGCACAAATATTATTTCCGGCCGTAAGAGGAACTTGCTCTCATTAATGAGAGCAGATAAAAATGAATATTTCTAAAAAGAAGTTGAGTCGCAAGTTAGAATCAAGGTCTCTAGGCTTGCTTTTTAAACAGATTCAGTTGGTGAAAAACAATAGGGACTTAAGAGCGCTGTTGACTATGATTCTTACTGGCTACGAAAACGATTTAATTATCAGACGGTTTATCGTTGCGGATATGCTTAGGAAGGGTGTTAGATATAGAGATATCCAAAAAGTAACCGATATATCTCAAACAACCATAAGCAAGATAAGGGATATTCTTAATAAAAACGGCTATGGTAAGAAACCCGGCCGAAATAAGGCCTTACTCAAAAAACCGGTGATTAGAAAACCCTTGCTTGGAACTTACAAAGGAGCATCTAGTATACTTTGATTAATCTGTCTGCTCTCATTAATGAGAGCAGAGGTATTCTGATAAGTTGAAATTTTCAAAGCCGTGAAAAATAAAACCCGCGACCTAGAAATAATTGTGATTCTCCACAACATTCGGAGTTTGCACAATGTCGGGTCTATTTTCCGAACTGCCGATGCCACGGGGGTCACGAGAATATATCTGTGCGGTATTACGCCAGCTCCGTTAGACAAGTTCGGCAGATTGAGGCCGCAGCTTGCGAAGGTTTCGCTGGGCGCGGAAAAATCGGTTGTGTGGGATGGTTCGGCACGCTCACCACGAGCAACTATCAAGCTGCTCGGAAAGTTGAAGAGCGAGGGTTATAAGATTTTTGCGGTGGAGCAGAGCAAAAAATCCACACCGTACTATAGACTACGGGCTACAAACACCAAACGAAAATTTGCACTGATTTTGGGTAACGAAGTTAAAGGATTGCCTCCATCCATTTTGAAGCGCGCGGATAAAATTCTGGAAATTCCGATGAGGGGCGAGAAGGAATCGCTGAACGTAGCGGTGGCCTTCGGTATAGTGGCGTTCGGACTTTTGTATACGAAGCGCCGTAGTTATAATTGATAGGATGCAGGAAAAATTTGTTATTATTTTCGTCGTTGCGCTCGCGGTTGTGGGCGCGCTAATTTATTTCGGAATGAACAACAAGTTAAATATTCTCCCACAAAAAGAGATGGCGACGGCGGTTATCGGCGGACAGACGTTCAATTTGGAAGTTGTACGCGCGCCGGAGGCGATGGCACAAGGGTTGGCCGGGCGTGACAGTGTCGGCGACCGCGATGGGATGCTGTTTGTATTTGAAAAGCCTGGAGTTGAAGCCTTTTGGATGAAGGGGATGAAATTTGCGATAGACATTGTCTGGGTTCGCGGCAATAAAATTGTAGGTCTTGATAAAAATGCAGCTCCGGCTGTGGGCAATCTGCCGTCCGGCTCTGGCTTGCCGGTCTACTCTTCTCCTGATTTGGTCGATAAAGTGATTGAAGTTAAATCTGGCACAGCCGACGAGCTGAGACTGAATACCGGCAACACAGTAGAGATAACTTTTAGTTCAATATAATTCACTACAAGCAGTAAATAAATGGGAGGCGATAGCGGTAAACCGGAAATTATTTTCGGTCTGCGTAAGAACGTGTTTTTCTTGGGGCTGGTAAGCCTCTTTAATGATTTCTCGAACGAGATGATCCAGTCGGTGATGCCGGCTTTTCTTGCGATCACTATGGGTGTGCCGCCGGTTGGGATCGGACTTATCGAAGGTGGAGCAGACGCGGTCGCGAGTTTCCTTAAAATTTTCTCGGGGTGGTTTTCGGATAAAATCGGGCGGCGCAAGCTGCCAGCGCTCTTGGGTTATGCGCTATCGGTTTCAACCCGGCCATTTTTCGCTTTCGCTTCGCGGTTCTCGGAAGTGTTTAGCCTGCGGATTATCGACCGCGTCGGCAAGGGATTCCGTGATTCGCCCCGTGATGCGCTGCTAGCCGAATCTGCCGACCAGAAAGAACTCGGGAAATCATTCGGTTACCACCGCGCGATGGACGCGATGGGCGGAATGTTGGGTCCGTTGGGAGCGTTTCTTATCTTGCCGCTCGTTCATGGGAGCTATCAGAAACTTTTTTTGGTCGCATTCGGGGTCGGGCTGCTGACTATTTTTACTTTCGTGTTCGTGAAGGAAATTAAACGGAAAGACGGCACGGCTCTGCCTAAAATTACCCGGTTATTTTTTAAGGAGCACCGACGTTTCAGCTTTTTCATCCTATCAATATTCGTTTTCGGGCTTGGTACTCTGCCGATCACGCTGATGCTTCTGAAGCCGATTGGTTTGGGGGTAAGTATCGCGGCGATCCCACTCTTATATTTCATTTATAACGTTACATTCGTCGGCGCGGCTATCCCGTTAGGAAAACTCTCAGATAAATTCGGCAAACGTAAGACAATAGTTATCGGATTTGCAATGGCTATACTATCTTACATTATCCTCGCGCGGGCCGAGGCGATCTGGTCGGTGATATTGGCTTTTATCGTTTTAGGTTTCTATTCCGCGGCGACCGACGGCATTGAACGAGCGATGACGGCGCGGTTGGTGAACCCGCAGTATCTCGCGACTGGTGAAGGACTATTGAATGCGGCGGTGGGGATATCATCGCTTCTTTCTGGACTTGTGGGCGGGCTTATCTGGACATTGAGCGGGCCGGCCGCCGCGCTTTATTACGCCGCGGCGCTATCGGCAATCGGCGCCATGATTTTCATAATATTCAATTTCAGCGAGTTCTCGCGCGACGAAGCGTACAGAAGTCAGTTCTAACTCTGGCGGCTTTCGGGAGTGCGCGTATACCAGGTAGTGAAAATTCGACTGTCGCCTTTGGCGACAAATTATCGACAAACCACTTCGTTAATTAATAACTGTGAATAGTGTTTCGCATAGTAAAATATCCCAAACTTAATATCTGGTCGAATTTCTACTACCTGGTATAATATAGGTAATGGCTCGCGTGGCAATTAACGGGTTCGGGCGTATCGGCCGACTGTTCTTCCGGCAGGCATTCGGCCGCCCGGATATGGAAATTGTCGCCGTAAACGACTTGGGCGACGTCGGAAATCTTGCCTATCTTTTGAAGTACGATACGGTTTACCGTCGTTACGACAAGGGCGTGAAAGTGGACGGCGGCGATTTGGTTGTAGACGGCAAGCGTGTGAAGTGCCTGCAAGTTAAGGATCCGGCGCAGTTGCCATGGAAAGATTTAGCGGTGGATATCGTGATAGAAGCCACCGGCATTTTTGAATCTTACGAAGGCGCAAAGGCACACATTGGGGCTGGAGCGAAGCGGGTGGTTATAACCGCACCCACGAAAGACCCCGACGGGACTGAAGGGAAAACGGTTCTAGTAGGGGTAAACGACGGCGAACTTAAATCCGTAGTCCTTACATCAAACGGTTCCTGCACGACTAATGCCGCCTCGCCGGTTATTGCCGTAATGGCGGAAAATCCGGGGATAGTGAAAGCGATTTTAAACACGGTACACGGTTATACCGCCACACAGAATCTGGTGGATGGACCGACCAAAGGCGGAGATTTTAGGCGCGGGCGGGCTGCTGCGGAGAATATCGTGCCTTCCACCACCGGCGCCGCGATCGCGGTAACCCGTGCCTTGCCAGAAATGCAAGGCAAGTTTGATGGGATCTCGATTAGGGTGCCGATTGTTACCGGCTCCATCGCCGATATTACTTTTGTCGCCAAGAGGAAGACTTCGGAGGAAGAAATAAATAATATTTTCAAACAGGCGGCTGCATCACCCAGGTGGAATGGGATCCTAGCAGTAACGGAAGATCAAATCGTTTCATCCGATATTATCGGCGAACCGTACGGCGCGATTGTGGATTTGAAGTTCACTAAAGTCATAGACGGCGATCTGGTGAAAGTTCTATCGTGGTACGACAACGAGTGGGGATACGTTGCGACTTTGATAAAACACGTCGAAGCGGTCGCAACGTTGGTGTGAAAAATAGGATGGTGATTTACATCGGCGCCGATCACCGCGGGTTCCAGCTCAAGGAAGCGCTTAAAGAATATCTGAAGGAGCTGGGTTACGCTGTGTCGGACGTGGGCGACTCTAAGTTTGACGAGAACGACGACTATACCGATTTCGCGTCCGCGGTCGCCGAAAAAGTGAGCGCTGACTGGAGCGGCTCCCGTGGGATTCTAATCTGCGGATCTGGAGTGGGGGTGGATGTGACCGCCAACAAGTACGACCGCGTGCGTTCGGTCTTGGCATTTTCGCCTGATCAGGCGAGCGCTTCGCGGAGCGATGACGACACCAACGTTCTTTCTCTACCAGCCGACTTTGTGGATTTAGAAGTCTCCAAAAAGATAATAGGCGTTTGGCTGCAGACTCCGTTTCGCGGCGGCGAGCGCTACCAGCGCCGGCTGGATAAGATAAAATCTCTGGAGCAAAAACTGAAGAATCTATAGACAGATGCTTGTTATCCCTGTAATAAACTGCCGTGACTCCGAGACGGCCGCGATCCAGATCAATAAAGCGGTGAAGTTTATTCCTCCGGCCGGCTGGATACACATTGATGTTTCGGACGGTAAGTTCGCGCCGGTCGCGACCTGGGGTAAGCCGTCAGACCTCGCAATTATTAAGAAAATCCACGCGCAGCTACATTTTGAAATACACCTAATGGTCCAAGATCCGGAGAGCGTGATTGCCAGCTGGCTCGGAGCGGGGGCAGACAGGGTAATCGTCCACCTTGAAACAATGAAAGACCCCGGATTTATACTTGACGCAGCCAGAAGGCACAGCGCGGAAGTTATGTTGGCTATCGTACCAGCCACACCGGTTGAGAACCTGATTCCGTATTTGTCGTCTTTCACCGCCTTCCAGGTTCTTGCGGTTGTGCCGGGACCGTCCGGGCAAAAGTTCGTCCAAGGGATGGAGGATAAAGTGCGTTTCTTGCAGAAGTATCGCCCAACCGCCTTGATTGAGGTGGATGGCGGCGTGACTCTGGAGCTCTGTAAGTTGGTTAAGGAAGCCGGCGCGGACGCGGTTGCTTCTGCTACCTATATTTTTGGGAGTCCGGATCCGCGTGAGGCCTATGGAAAACTCGCAAATTGTTAAGTGGTATAATTCTTGCAGTTTTATGGAACTCCACGAAGAAAAGCTGAAGTTTCTGGAAGAGACGGCGGTGAAAATCCGCGAGGCGATTATTGAAATGCTGGTTGAAGCCGGCTCCGGACACTCCGCAGGCCCCTTGGGGATGGCGGACGTCTTCACCGCGTTCTATTTCCACATTTTAAACCACGACCCGAAGCGCCCCGATTGGCCGGAGCGCGATAGGCTAATACTTTCCAACGGTCACATCTGTCCGGTGCGCTACGCCGCGATGGCTTACGCGGGGTATTTCCCAATCTCGGAACTGAAGACTCTCCGTAAAATCGGTTCGCGCCTGCAAGGGCATCCGCACCGCGCTTCTCTCCCGGGGTTGGAAACAACGTCGGGTCCTCTCGGTTCAGGCTTGAGCCAGGCAATCGGAGTGGCGCTTGCGGCAAGACTCAACAAGGCAAAGTATCGGGTCTATTGTTTCACTTCCGACGGGGAACACGATGAAGGAAATTTCTGGGAAGCGGTGATGTTCGCCGGGAAAAATAAAATTTCCAATTTAACGGTGCTGGTTGACCGTAACAACATCCAGATCGACGGTTTTACCGAAAACGTGATGCCATTAGAGCCACTCCGCGAAAAATACTGGTCCTTCGGGTGGAATGTTCTGGAGATAGACGGCCATAATTTTGAGGCGATCGTTGATGCGGTGAACGAAGCAAAAGCAATTTACGAGAAACCAACCGTGATTATCGCGCACACCGTCCCAGGCAAAGGGGTAAGCTTTATGGAGCGCGACTATCTCTGGCACGGTAAGCCGCCGACAAAAGAAGAGGCGGCCGTTGCCATGAAAGAGTTGCGAACGCTACAGGGTAGAATTGAGTCGGAGCACCAATAAACAAAAAATGAATACTGATGCTTAACCCCGAGGCAAAACTCAATCCCAAGATTTTTGATACCGACGTCGAGCAAAAACCGATCCGTGACGGCTACGGCGAGGGATTGGTTATAGCAGGAGGAAAAGATCCGAATGTAGTTGTGCTCTGTGCCGACCTTACCGAATCCACCCGCTCCGAGGCCTTCGCCAAGAAATTTCCGGACAGGTTTTTCGAAGTCGGGGTGGCAGAACAAAATATGGCTACTATTGCCGCCGGCTTGGGGATTTCCGGGAAAGTCCCCTTTATTTCTTCTTACGCAACTTTCTCGCCGGGGCGTAATTGGGAGCAGATCAGGACGACGATAGCCTACAACGATTCCAACGTTAAGATTGCCGGACATCATGCCGGAATTTCGGTCGGTCCAGACGGCGCTACTCACCAGGCAATAGAAGATATCGCTACCATGCGGGTGATGCCAAATGTAAAAGTGTTCGTGCCGTGCGACGCAATCCAAGCGAAGAAGACGACGCTTGCGGCCGCCCAAATTTGGGGGCCAATCTACATCCGTTTCGCGCGTGAGAAAACGCCGGTTATTACGACAAACGACACTCCTTATACTCCGGGAAAAGCTGATATCTTTTGGGTTCCTTCGACAGGCTCAGGACGAGGCAAAAAACCGCAGGTCGCGATTATCGCCTGCGGCCCGTTGGTTTACCAAGCGCTTCTTGCCGCGCGCGAATTAGAGAAACTGGGCGTTGGGTCAGTTGTGTTGAATAACCACACGGTTAAACCGATGGATGAGGAGAAAGTGGTTGAAGTTGCCAAGCGCTGCGGTGCGGTTGTCACGGTGGAAGAGCATCAGGTAATGGGTGGGATGGGCAGCGCAGTTGCGGAAGCGCTCGCGCGGAAGTTCCCAACACCGATGGAGTTCGTCGGGATGCAAAACGTGTTCGGCGAATCCGGAAAACCGGCGGAACTTATCGAAAAGTACGGGATGGGTGCAAAAGACATTAAAACCGCGGCATTAAGGGTTATAAAAAGGAAGAAATAAGAATGGCGAATCTGAAGTACGATGTAGTAGCGATAGGATCGGCAACCCGCGACGCATTTTTTGAAGGCGATTTCAAAATTGTCCGCTACGCGGCGGCGCCAAGCGGCCGTGCGCTGGTCTTTCCATTCGGCGAGAAACTGGCAATCAAAAAAGCATATTTTACGATCGGCGGCAATGCCGCTAACGCGAGCGTCACCTTTGCGCGGCAGGGTTTTAAAACGGGCATCGCATCTCCGGTCGGTAACGACGTCTCTGGCGAAGAAATACGCCAGCGGTTAAAGAAAGAGGGTGTGGATATATCGTATATAGTCGCAACACCGCACCCAACCGCGTACTCCGTCCTGCTATTGGAAGGTGGTGAGCGCACTATTCTCAATTATCTCGGCGCGCCCAACAAGTTTTCATTGAAAGACGCGCCGCTCCATCGGCTTGCGGCGAAGTGGTGGTATGTGTCGCTGCCCGGCGAATCGTACCGTTCTTTCAGTAAGTTGCTCGCCGCGGCGAAAAAGATGGGGGTGAAAGTCGCGCTTAATCCATCGATGGGCCACATCATTCATGGCCGCAGAGAGCTTTTACACTTATTACCGGACATTTCTTTTTTGGTGTTGAACGAGAGCGAAGCGTCGGCGCTTACCGGAGTTTCGTTCAAAAAAGCGGAAGCGGTGTTTAAGAAACTGGACAAGCTTATGCCTGGAATAGTTGCCGTTACCTCCGGCCCCGCTGGCGTAACCGTCTCTGACGGCAAGTTTGTCTACCGAGCTGGCATTTTTAAGGAGAAGAAATTGGTTGACCGCACCGGCGCTGGAGACGCTTTCGGTTCGGGGTTTATAGCGGGGCTGTTGCGGGAAAATAATATAGAATACGCCATTCGACTCGCGAGCGCCAACGCCACTGCGGCAGTTGAGAAAATTGGGGCGACAGAGGGGCTCTTAACCCGCCGTAAGTTCGAGAGTGAACGGAGATTTAAGACGCTTAAGATCGTGAAGAAAAATGTATAAGATACCTTACTCTGAAGAACTATCCAAAATTTTAGGCGTCGATCCGCTCTTGTTGGAAAATTTGGATCGAGAGATGTCAAAACGGCTGGGCGGCGAGGGCGTTCTGCAACGCGTTGTGGAAGAAAACGACAAAGTTATTAATAACACCCTTAATCTGCTTAATTCCGATCTGCGTTCGGCAGCGCATGTGCGGAGCGTGCTTAGGCAGACCGTTTTGCGCCACGAGGAAGAACTGCTGGATTTTTTGGACATCGTTGAGGGACGGAACGAATTTGAAAAAGCAGCGGTGCTCGCCAGTAAAATCGCGCGGGTTGGGAGCGGTTACTTCTTAAAGAAAGAACTTGCCGCCGAGATTTTAAAGAAGCGGCCCCCGGAAAATGTCCTGAAATACTTGGGAGTTGCAACGGTAGAAGAAGCGTTAGCGAAGCACGATGTCGCCGAGATTTTCTCGGCGTTGCGGTTCATTGAAACGGATGAATGGATGCACCAGACTTTTGACGTCGCTTACGGCGCATTTACCGCAACCGATTTTGAGGAGCGGGCAATCGAAGTCCGTGTCCTGGGTCCGGAATGGCGCGAAGTTGCCAAGAAATTTGTGGCCAAGAAACACCACAATGTGAGCCACTTGAAAGAATTTGGCGTGATATTCCTAAACCCGATCCGCGAGCGCATTCCCGGTAAATTTCTGCGCGATTTTGCCTTGCTCCTGCACTATTTCCACGAAATCGAGTTTTATTCCAAACTATTCCGCCGATACTCGGCCGGCGCGGATTTCGCGGGAAAATTGAAGGCGCTTTTGAGGGGTGATGTGCCGGAGGTTTACCGTTTGGAGCCGGGCGAGTGGTTGATTGTCCAACGTTACTTGGCTAAAGAGAATCCTAAGGACCCAAGGCTCTATATGCCGCGAGTTAATCCCGAGTCGCTGCACTGGCGTCGTGGCGAGAGAGACTTAACACTGTTCAATGCGCCGGAAGCAAAACTTAATTTGGACCTCTGGGCAGATTTGGACTGGGTGGGAAATATTTTCTCCGCCGAAAGTGCCCTCCTGTCGGACGGGCAGGGATCCGCATCTGGCGTAGAGGATGGCGAGGTGGTAAGTTTTGATTTGGAGGATAATACGATGACTCTAGTTTCCTTTATGGAAGGTGAGGAACGACAATACTTTAACTATCACCAGCGCGAGGCAATGTGGACAAGGATATTCAGTGAGTACGTGGGAGGAGACGATAATATGGAGAAACTGCTCATAGAAAACTTTGATAAAGGAGTTATCAAATTTTAATTCAAAATTGAAAAATCAAAAATCAAAATTATGAAGAACTTGCGTGAAATCATTACGGATGCTGAAAAAAAGAAAGTAGCCGTTGGGCATTTCAATGTTTCGGACTTGGTAACCCTAAAAGCGATACTTGCCGCGGCCGCGGAGCTTAACCTGCCGGTCATAATTGGTTTATCCGAGGGCGAGCGCGATTTTGTAGGCGTAGAGACCGCAGCCGCGCTCGTAAAGTCGTACCGCGGTGAATATAATATTCCGATTTATCTGAATGCTGACCACACTTACTCACTGGATAAAGTTAAGGATGCAGTCGAGGCTGGATTCGACGCCGTTATTTTCGACGGAGCGAAACTGCCGCTTGAAGATAATATTGCCCGCACCAAGGAGGCGGTAAGTTACGTTAAGTCTGTGAGACCAGAGGTGATAGTGGAAGGCGAACTGGGTTATATCGGAACTTCTTCCGAGGTATTAAACGCAGTGCCGATAGGGGTAGCAATGGGTGAAAATCTGACTACACCGGAGGATGCCGCGCGTTTCGTGAAAGAAACCGGAATTGATCTTTTGGCGCCGGCGGTCGGGAATATCCACGGGATGTTCAAGGACATCCCAGAGCCGCGGCTTGATATAAATAGAATTAAGGAAATCCGCGCGGCCGCTGGGATGCCGCTTGTTTTGCATGGCGGGTCCGGCACGAGCGACCAGGATTTCGTCGCGGCAATTGAGGCAGGAGTTTCTCTAATCCATATCAATACCGAGATACGTGTGGCGTGGCGCAAGGGAATCGAACAAGCGCTTCGCGAAAATCCGGAGGAAGTTGCGCCATATAAGTTGATGGGAGCGGCTTTTCAGAACGTACATGATGTTGTGGTTGCGCGATTACGTTTGTTTAATCGCTTAAACTAGGCGGGCCAAGCTTGTTTAGTATACTATAATACTGATCAGTATTATAGTATACTACTCTATCACGAAGACAACTGGCTGGAAGAGATTTTTTGAAGAGGACTTGAGTTTATCCTGATAATCCTTACAATTGGCAGCGAGGGAGAAATGTGAGTTTACTCATATTTCGACTGAGCGAACCAATTGATGAAGCGAAGCTTCAGTACAATAGGAATGCATTTTAGGCGATGACAGAGCTGAAAGTAGAAAAGAGGAATTCATTCGGCAAGGCCAACGCGTCCCTGCGCAAGGCGGGGATGATCCCGGCCGAGCTTTACGGCCACGGCGTTCCGAACGTGCATCTTGCGGTTAAAACCGGAGACTTTGAGAAAGTTTACCGTGAGGCGGGGGAGAACACAGTTGTGAACGTAATAGTTGACGGCGCCGCGCGGCCGGTCTTGATATACGATATTCAGAAAGATCCATTGACTGATCAGGTGCTCGCGGTTGATTTTTACCAAGTCAGGATGGATGAGAAAATTGCGGCGGCTGTGCCGCTCAAGTTCGTGGGAGAAGCGCCGGCGGTGAAGGAGGGGGGCATTTTGATTAAAGCTATGGATGAGGTTAAGGTGGAAGCTCTCCCGCAGGATTTGCCGGAGAATATAGAGGTGAATCTGTTAAAACTCGCCGCAATCGGTGACAGTCTGTATGTACGCGACCTGCCCACTAGCAGCAAATATGAATATGCAGTCGAGCCCAACACGGTTGTCGCAAGCGTTACGGAACAGGCCAAAGAGGAAGTTGTCGAGACGCCGCTTACTCCAGAGCAGGTAGTAGTGGAGACCGAGGAGAAGAAAGCCGAACGACAGGTTAAAGCTGGTTCCGCCGAGGAGGGCGGAGCGCCCAAAGTCGAAGTATAGTAAAATTAAGGTAATGAGGCCGAAACCTAGGATAGTTTTGGATGTACGGCCGGAGAGGGCCGATGTTTTTGCGCGTCGCCAGCGACTTATAAATTTGAGCGCAGCGAGGCGCACGGTTTCTCCGCGCAATTTCAGGTCTGTGGCGGTGGTTGCGCTTATTCTGCCATTTCTGCTTTTGGGTTCGGCGATTGCGCCGATCACGGCTGGCACGACGGATTCGGTAAGCAGTTCGGCCAACGATGCCAAACGCCAGGCGTTGGAGAGCCAACTCCAGCAACTAGAGAGCCAAATCACAGACTACGAGAATACGATTACAAACTATCAGAAGCAGGGCAGTACCCTTAAGAATGAGATTAGTTCCTTGAACGCCAAAATCGCGAAGCTCAATCTTCAGATCAAAGCAATCAATATCTCGCTAAATGAACTTGATAGTGAGATTCGGGCGACGAGCGCGAGAATTGGCGACACGGTTGGTAATATAAATGCCAGCAAAATTGGTCTTGCGAGCGCGCTGCAAAGTCTATACGAGAGCGATAGTGAAAGTATGGCCGAGATACTTCTCGCGCATCCGCAAATCTCCGATTTCTTCGGCAGCGTAAACGACTTGATGGCACTGCAACAGAATGTGCAGGTCGCGATATCCAGCCTCGCTGCGTTGGAGAGCGATTTGCAGGATCAAAAAGAAGAACTTGGAACGCAACGGGCCGATACCGCGGCGCTGAAGGAATTCCAAAACTCGCAGAAGCAGACCCTGCGATCAACCAAGAGCGATAAAAATACGCTCCTTACGCAAACCAAGGGGAAGGAGTCGGAGTACAAGAAAATCCTAACCGACACTAAGAAAACTGCCGCACAGATACGGAATCAGATTTTCGAACTTTTAGGCGGTGGGGAACTTACTTTTGATAAGGCCTACGCTCTGGCAAAAGCGGCACAAGACGCAACTGGAGTGAGAGCCGCCTTTATCCTCGCAGTCCTGGACCGGGAATCGGCTCTGGGCCAGAATGTCGGCCAATGTGCATATAATCAGGTTATGTCCGGAGGCACTACGGCCATGAGCCAGAAACAAGTGCCGGTTTTCCTATCGATCCTCAGTTCGTTGAATGTCAGTCCTGACGCGGTGAAAGTATCCTGTCCCAATCAGGACGGCACTTACGGCGGCGCAATGGGTCCGGCGCAATTTCTGCCGTCCACCTGGAATTTGTATAGCTCCAAAGTCGCTGATATTATCGGACACAACCCCAGTCCTTGGAATAACGCCGACGCATTTATAGCTGCCGCGCTTTATCTGAAAGATGCCGGAGCAGCTTCGAGCGAAAAACAGGCTGCCGCCCGCTATTACTGCGGCTCATCGTGGACTCGTTATGTATGTCTAAGCGTTTACGGTTACAACGTTGTCCAGCAGGCTAATAACTTCCAGCAGGACATCGATATCTTGAACGCGGGCTGATATACGAGGGTATAGGGTTTAGCCACTAGGGTATCGAATACAAAACATACGTGTCGCAATAATTACCCTAAACCCTATTGGCTATACCCTAGACCCTACTTTTCGGCTTTCGCAAAAGCCTTAATCATCGGATCGAGATCTCCTCCCAATATTCTCTCAATATTATGGAATTTCTTGCCGATTCTGTGATCGGTTATGCGGTCCTCCGGAAAATTATAAGTTCTAATTTTTTCTGACCTATCTCCCGAGCCGATCTGCTCGCGGCGCAAGTCGGTTATGGAGCCAGTCGCCTTTAATTGTTCCATTTCATAAAGTTTTGCCCGCAGGACCGCGAGCGCTTTCTCACGATTGGAGTATTGGGAACGCTCGGCGCGCGAAGAAACCACGATGCCGGTTGGTTTGTGGGTTATCCGTACAGCAGTCTCAACTTTATTCACGTTTTGGCCGCCAGGTCCGCCAGCCCGGGAAAAATTCACTTCCAGGTCTCTTTCTTTGAGTTCCACCTCGCGCGGCTCAACTTCTGGAAGTACCGCGACGGACGCGGTTGATGTATGAACACGCCCGCTTTTTTCCGTTTTTGGTATGCGTTGCACGCGGTGTACGCCGGATTCATGCTTTAGCGCGTCGTAAACCCCATCGCCGTCCAATTCGGAGATAAAAGTTTTATAGCCTCCAAGCGTTCCTTCGCTCGAATCCAGCGCCGCGAACTTCCAGCCGCGCTTTGCGGCGTAACGCTGATACATCCGCGCTAGGTCGCCGGCGAAAAGCGCCGCTTCGTCGCCGCCCGTTCCAGCTCTAATTTCTAGAATTATTTTATTTATATTTCCTTGCATAGAAAACTAGGGTTTAGGGGATAGGATTTAGGATTTAGGATTTAGGGTTTAGGGTTTAGGGTTTAGGGTATAGGGGACCGTAACGCAACTTTTCGATACCCTAGTGGCTATACCCTAGCATAGAAAACTAGGGTTTAGGGGATAGGGTATAGGGTTTAGGGTAAAAATTTATGCGACATAACACCCTAAACCCTAGTGGCTATACCCTATACCCTCGTCGTTACTTCTTCACGGCGCGTTTAATTTTCTTGGAAGTGGGTTTGGCCGCCGCCCTTGAACGCCGAGAAGTGAAGCGCTCGATGCGTCCGGCGGTGTCGATTAGTTTCTCTTTGCCGGTGTAGAACGGATGGCACTTGCTGCAGATTTCAACCTGCAGTTCCGGCTTTGTTGAACCGACCGTGAAAACATTCCCGCAGGCACAAGTGACCCTCGCTTTGAGATAATAAGCTGGATGAATTTTAGCCTTCATTGAATGTTTTGTACGAGGGTTTAGGGGATAGGATTTAGGGTTTAGGGTTTAGGTTTTAGGGTATAGGGTATAGGGGGCCGTAACGCAACTTTTCGATACCCTAGTGGCTAAACCCTAGTGGCTATACCCTATACCCTAGAATGGGGTTTGACAAGGAGGGTTATGGGACTTAAGATGTTTCTGCCCATATGATGACCGGACATTCACAAGTGAATAGAACTTGGTTAAAAGGTTCATAGATAGAAAAATTTTTAGTTGTCCTAAAGCACTTTTGAAGAGTTGGGTTCGCAAGAACTAACTCTTCTTTTTGAGGATTTGATCCTGGTCCAGGATGAACGCTGGCGGCGTGGATAAGGCATGCAAGTCGAACGCTCCTTCGCTTCAAACTTCGTTTGAAGCTTCGGATGCGCAAGCGGTCTGTAAAAGGATAGCTTGCTCTTCCGTAGCCCGAGCGGAGCGAGGGCGAAGGGGAGTGGCAAACGAGCTAGTAACACATTGGTAACCTACCCCCGAGACGGGAATAGCTCGCCGAAAGGCGGATTAATCCCCGATGGTCTCCGACCCCGTAAGGGCGTCGGAGTAAACCCAGCTCCACTTTTGCTTGTAACGTTTAGTGAGAGAAACGAGATTGTGCGATACAATCCTGTTTCTCTTGGATGACGTTGTCGGCAAAAGTGGGGCTGGGCTCGAGGAGGGACCTATGTCCGATCAGCTAGTTGGCGAGGTAACGGCTCACCAAGGCTATGACCGGTAGGGGGCCCGAGAGGGTGTTCCCCAGCGACGGCACTGAGACACGGGCCGTACACCTACGGGTGGCAGCAGTCGAGAATATTCCACAATGGGCGAAAGCCTGATGGAGCGACGCCGCGTGCAGGAAGAAACTCTTCGGAGCGTAAACTGCTTTTCTATGGGAGAAAGGCGCATCTCACTTTCGTGAGGTGAATTTTCAAGTACCAATTTTCAATTTTCATTGAATTTTCAATGAAACAATTTTCAAACATTAAAACGGTTTGTAAATTTATTCATTGTTTCATTCATTGAAAATTGATAATTGAAAATTGAAAATTTAGCACGTCACGAAAGTGAGGTGCGTCTGATAGTACCGTGGGAATAAGGGGTGGCAAACTACGTGCCAGCAGCAGCGGTAATACGTAGACCCCGAGCGTTATCCGGATTTATTGGGCGTAAAGGGTGTGTAGGGGGTTGGGTGCGTCTTCTGTTAAATCTTGCCGCTCAACGGTGAGGCTGCAGGGGATACGGCCCGGCTAGAGGATGCGAGAGGTTAGCGGAACGCACGGTGTAGGGGTGAAATCCGTTGATATCGTGCGGAACACCAAAAGCGAAGGCAGCTAACTGGCGCATTTCTGACCCTGAAACACGAAAGCGTGGGGAGCAAAAAGGATTAGATACCCTTGTAGTCCACGCCCTAAACGATGCCTACTAGCTATTTCGAGTATCGACCCTCGGAGTGGCGCAGCTAACGCGTTAAGTAGGCCGCCTGGGAAGTACGGCCGCAAGGCTGAAACTCAAAGGAATAGACGGAGACTCGCACAAGCGGAGGAGCATGAGGTTTAATTCGATAGTAAACGAGGAACCTTACCAGGGCTTGAAATACGCACAGAAAGCTGTCTGAAAGGGCGGCCCTCTCTCAAGGACTGTGCGCACAGGTGCTGCATGGTTGTCGTCAGCTCGTGTCGTGAGATGTTCCCTTCGGTGGGGAAACGAGCGCAACCCCCGTCCCGTGTTGTAAGTATCACGGGAGACTGCCGCGATTTCCGCGGAGGAAGGAGGGGACGACGTCAAATCCGCATGGCCCTCTGATGCCCTGGGCTACACTCATACTACAATGGACGGCACAAAGGGATGCCAAGCCGCAAGGCGGAGCCAATCCTTTAAAACCGTCCTCAGTTCGGATTGCGGGCTGAAACTCGCCCGCATGAAGTTGGATTCGCTAGTAATCGTGGATCAGCTATGCCACGGTGAATACGTTCTCAAGTCTTGTACTCAAAATTAAATGCGCCGGGCAGTATTATTTACGAAAAGGTCAAAATCCTTTTATTGCGCAAGCAATATAGCCGAAAGATAGGTCCTCTGGAGCGATCCGTGGACTGAAGGATCTGATGCGGCAAATGGCAGCCCTTATTTAGAACGCTTCAGCCGACCTTTGCGGTGAGTCAAGGGGAAGGTTAAATAAGAAGCAAAAGGGATGCCTGGAATCGCGAGTAATATAACCCCGGGAGATCTCGTGATGCGGTATAGGCAATGAAAGATCACGAGAAGTCAGCTGCGTCGTAGTACCATGCGTCAAGTTAGTATGTTATACTAAAGATGCATGGGAAGGACAAAACCGATGGTTTCAAAAGAGTATATTGTCGGATTATCTGATGGAGAAGGTTGTTTCTACGTCAATGTAGGGAGATCATCTCTTTATCGGACAGGATTTAAAATTCAATTGTGTTTTTACATAAAAATGCAAGAAAAAGATAAATCTCTGTTGGACAAAGTTAAAAATACCCTTAATTGTGGAGCTGTATATTTTCAGAAAGAACAAAGAGCGGATCACGCTCAATGCTACAGATATACAGTAAATTCACAAGAAGATATTTTTAATGTAATAATTCCATTTTTCAGCAAATACCCTTTACAAAGCGTTTTAAAGAGATTGAATTTCGGTATCTTTTGTCAGATAGCTAATTTGGTCAAAGCAAAAGCTCATCTGACAAAAGACGGCGTTGCGAAAATAAAATTTCTAAAAGCGCGAATGAATCAAAGAACTGTTGGACTCGCGTAGTGCGGGAAACCCGCTCGCTACGTGGGAACTCAAAGTCAGCCTGTGACTATTGAAATCCGCCCGTCACGCCAAGGGAGCCGGGAAGGCTTGAAGTGCGTTTACGCGTATCAGAGCTAGCTCGGTGACAAGGGCGAAGTCGTA
>Ga0210051_1002232_pt1 | contig 19526 bp, 26 predicted proteins | sample CryGey092014_all_FD_185464 | JGI IMG/M metagenome (GOLD analysis project Ga0210051, IMG submission 185464) | Groundwater microbial communities from aquifer - Crystal Geyser CG23_combo_of_CG06-09_8/20/14_all (SPAdes) (version 2) | ecosystem: Environmental > Aquatic > Deep subsurface > Groundwater... | reverse complement strand
AATGACCTCCGGTCGGCACTCAGGATGGACTACTATCTTAGCTTGAGGGTACTCCCCCCTCAGTCGGATGATATGCTCTGGCTGTATCCTGACATGGGTGGGGCAAAAACCAGGCCATAAGAGCATCTTTTTCCTTGTCTTGGTGGAGACATAATGGCCCAGATATTGGTCGGGAACAAACAGTATCTCCTGAGTATCCAGACTCTCTACGACCTTGACGGCATTAGCAGAGGTGCAGCAAATATCTGAATCTGCCTTAACTTCAGCCGTGGAATTGATATAGCAGACCACGGCAGCAGCCGGCACTTCCTTCTTCTTTTCCCTGAGCTTTTCAGCGGTAATCATATTTGCCATGGGGCAACCAGCATTTATATCGGGAAGCAAAACTATCTTGTCAGGACAAAGAATGGAAGCCGTTTCCGCCATGAAATGAACTCCACAGAACACAATTACAGCAGCGTCGGTTTTGGCGGCGTTTTGGCTTAGTTCCAGGGAATCGCCAACGAAGTCAGCTATATCCTGAACCTCACCCAATTGGTAGTTATGGGCAAGAATAACAGCATTCCTTTTTTTCTTGAGGCCCAGAATTTTCCCTATGAGTTCGGTGTCCCTGTTTTTGGTCAAGTTGCTATCCTCCAGTTGTGAGTGTAGACATTCATTCTCTTTCCTCTGACAAAGCCAACCACAGTTATACCCAAATCATCGGCTAACCTCACTCCTAAGTTAGTAGGGGCAGACTTGGAGACAATTACGGGAATATTTCTCTTCGCTACCTTGAGCAATATCTCTGAAGAGATCCTTCCGCTGGTGATTATTATATGATTGTCTGTCGCTATATCATCTAAGATGCAGGCACCAAGAATCTTATCTATGGCGTTATGCCTTCCTATATCCTCACTGAAAACCAGGATGCTTTTTGTATCACACAGGGCAGCACTGTGAACACCACCCGTAGCTCTATAAATCTGAGAGCGATGTTGGAATTCGCTTACCAGGTCGAAGACTTCGTGAATTGATAATTCAATTCTGGATTCTACCTTCGCCTGACTTTGGGCATCAGCAGCGCTATAAAAAGAGGCTCCCCTCCCACAACCTGAAGTTATGAGTCTCTTGAACAAAACATTTGGGGCAGGTTCCCCTTCAGTTTCTATTCGCGCCACGCCACTCCGGTCGTCAACTATTATCTTTTTAATCTCCTCCTTGTTTTTGAGCAACCCCTCGGAGAAAAGAAAGCCGATAGCCAGATGCTTTAAATTCGTAGGGGAACAGAGTAAAGTTACCAGCTCTTCATTGTTTAAGATGATGGTAAGGGGAAATTCTCTAGCAACTACATCCTCAATGCTGCTTCTGCCTTTTTCAGTAAGCCGCAATACGGGAAGCCTCTCTGTTTCACTCTCCATCTGTGCTAACCCTTCTTGTGCTGTCATAACTTATCACCAACCGTACAGACGCTTATTTGGTCTCCAGCTTTGACAAGCCCACCACGAATTACCCTGGCAAATACCCCCTCCTTGGGCATGATGCATTTGCCTATCTGCTGAAAAACAGCACACCCACTATGGCACTCCTTGCCAATCTGGGTAACCTCGAGAAGAACATCCTTTTCAATGGCTATTCTCGTGCCTATGGGGAGAGAGACGAGATCCACCCCTTGAGTGGTAAGATTTTCGGCAAAATCTCCAGGGTTGACATCGAAGCCAAGACTTCGCATCCGGTTGATGCTTTCGATCGCCAGCAAACTTACTTGACGATGGGTGCAACAGTCAGCATGGGCATCACCGAGAAGTCCATATCCCTCTTTGAGAAACGCTTCGGTTACGTCTTCCTTTCTCGTGCCCTTCTTCTCACTTTTACAGACGGCAATTATCTTGGCCATTGAGTGTTATCTTTGTATATTATACAACATTGCTCCTTACCCAAATGCGCACGCACAAGTCTCCACTTTGAAAAGTATGCTCTTGGTAGCTACACCACCACTGCTATCAGACACTGTTACAGCGACAGTAACTGTACCTCCCTCCTTAAGAGGCGCAGCCCAGGTAACTATAGAATCCTCTCCGAAGACATTCCCGTCAGTTGACCATTCATAACTTAACTCGTCGCCATCGAGATCGGAAGCAATACATTCAATTTCACAACTTCTGCCCAGTAAGATTTGGTACCCTCCAGGGTATTCCTTCAGGTATTTAGGTTCTTTGGGAGTAACAATCAACCCCTCGACAATTGGTGGATTATTGAGGGTTACGTTGATATCCAACGACCTTGTACTTTCACCGCCAAGATCATCTATCACCTTAACTTTGATACTATAGGTTCCTGATGCTTCAGGAGCAGTCCACGTAACTAGAGGACCTGGGCCAGAAATATTGCCTCCGCTAGCTGACCACTCATAGCGTAACTCATCACCATCGGGGTCTTCAGCATCACATTTAATCTGGTAAGTATCTGAAGGACTAACCTGATCCCTATGGGCTACCAAGGTGATAATAGTCGGTGGATGATTCGTCCTCACAGTAATGGTTATAGAATCAGTAGCTATGCCACCATTCCCGTCTAGTACTTTCACTGTAATAGTATAATTCCCTCCAAAGTTGGCAGTATCCCAGGTGAAAACAGGGCCATCTCCTTTTATTCTGGCATCGCTAGATGACCATTCGTAGCTTAACTCATCACCATCCTCGTCTGAAGCAATACACTCAATTTGGTAACTCTCTGACGAAGCAATTACCTCTCGCTCAGCTCTAAGACTAGTGATAAGCGGCGGGTGGTTAGGTGCTTTGCAGGACGTGGCCAACAACATAATTGCCATTGCCATAATGAGCAGACATCTCTTTATTTTCATTAATCTACCTCCGATTAAGACTCGATCACTTCTTTGACTTTTCCACTGATAAGAAGAATACATAAGGGAATTTTCCTTTCCACTTTATTCTAGAAGCTTAGCCAGAGCCTGTCGATTGGCGGCAAATTCTGGCTGATCTAAGATAGGGCATTCTTCAAGGCGACTTTTACCTTTTGCCAAACCAATAGCAAAGGCAAGGCAATTCGGCTTGCCACATCTCTTACAATCTGTCTTAGGTAAAAGTTTGTGGAGCATAAACCCCATATTCAGCTTTGATTTACCTGGTTGCAAAATATCTTCTTGTGACCGAGTTAATTTTGACGCAATTTTGTAGCACATTGCCGGCTCAGGATATGCCCCTATATCATGAAGCCTATAGCCCATAAAGAGCACCGACTCCTCTTGATAGCAGCTCCCCACCGCCTTCTTTATTACCTCTGGACTAAGTCCGGGTACCTTGGTATCCTTCTCTCCCGGTTGGCACAGCAGGTTGATAACGCTTACGATTTGCTGGTTGAATCGTTCTATCAGCTCCAGGGGAATATTATAGAGGTGTGGGGTAGGAGCTCTTGTGCCGACGATTTGCTTTGTCTCAGTAACTCCGTTTTCCTTAAGTGCCAGGAGCGATTCGCCCGGCAGGTGTCCTGCCGATTCTCTTCCGCAGAGCACAATGTATCGGATATTCGGGTTGGCCACGATATTGCAAATCATCTTCTCCAGTCCTATATTCTCTGTTTGAAGCATTCCTGAAAGGGCAGCACCCAAATCTACGCTAACCATTACCAGCTCATTCAATTCAGGTGGTATAGCAAAGTCAAAAGTATCCAGAATGACGCAAACTGCTACCGGAGAGTAGTCGTTACCCCTTACATAGCGACCCTCCTCTGGAGGATAACCGTCAGGTGGCTTTACTTTTAGCATGAGCCTTTATTTGTATTTACTAGGGCTTTAGAGATTGACTTGCTCCTCATTTGATTGGGAAGGGGATGATTGTAACATTGACGCTAATGGTAGCCATATTAAACTCGAGTCTGTATCCAGAGTACCACATAATATATTCCCACCCCTATGAAAATAATGGAAACTACTATGCGAATGACTTTTTCAGCGCGGGTGACCGCATTGAGCCAGGTGGAAACTCTGGCTACACCGATGGATAGAAGCGTGCCGAATACCAAAACGGGTAGCCCGGTACCAATGGCATACACCGCAGGTAGTGCTACACCACCGCTGGATTTAAGAGCCAAAGGTATCAATACTCCAAAGAATAGGACAGCGCTATAAGGACAAAAGGCTAAGGCAAAAAGAGCACCCAAAAGGAATCCACCTATCATTCCCCAATCAGCTACCTTTCCTCCTATCGAAGCTAGCTTCCCGCCTCCTAAATTAAAAGAAAGCCTGTTGATGTTTAGCATTATCAGTCCTACTACAATCAGGAGTGGCCCCAGGACCTGCTCACCAAAATCCTGAAGAAATGAAGCTACTCCGGGAATCTCAATGCCAGCCATGATGATCAGGATACCAAGTATAGAATAGGAAAACATGCGCCCAACTGTATAGAGCGTTCCAGTTATAACAGCATATTTGCGTTCTACTGCTCTACGGTTAACATATGCCAGGGCAGCAATGTTGGTAGCCATAGGGCAGGGGCTGATGGCAGTTAGCAAGCCCAGAGCCAGCGCTGAGAGAACCGGGATATTAAAGTCTTGAACCAGCTGGTTCATTATGCCACCTAAATTCATTAAGCCTCTCCTTTTAGGCTTTTCTCAATATTGCTCTTTACTGCCTTGACAAATGCATCGTCCTTACCAATGAGAGTATAGACATCCGTCGCCTCTTTAATATGGTCAGTGCCGTCTTTTATGGTGTTGATAAACAGGGATGATGTAAAAGCGCCGTATTTCTTCACAATGGCAGCATTTTCCTTATCCTCTACATTGAGCACCTTAAAGACTACCTTGCCACTAGCCAGCTCATCTGCAAAGTAGGTTTCCACGGTATAGCGTGTCCATTTCTCGGCATAGAGACAGGAAGAGCAGCGCTGTGTGCGGTGAAAGTAAACAACTTCGACTTTGTCAGACGGGACTAAAGGCATGCCTGAAGTTGGATGCACCCTTGGCGCCAGAACAGCAAATCTAGCAAAGTGATCTATCTCTGAGGTGACTTTATGGCTCTCAGTATCTACTTTCTTATTGAGTAGCTTTCCCCACCCGGTATCCTGATAGCAAGCGATATATACGTTTTCCTCCCTTAATCCTTCTAGCAGTTCCCTTTGGTCATAGCTCAGCGTAAGCTTAATTTGGGGCTTGAAATTAGCTCCCTCAGGTTTAAAATCATAGACCGCGCCAACAATATAAGCATCCTTTGGTGAAGGTGGTGGGCTCGGGTCAATCGCTGCATCGATAGCTTGGAGAGGCCTCTGATCTTTGTCCAGCCCCACAGTGCCCTTATTGAAAGACAGGCTAATCCTGTCATCAGCAGATGATATTTCTACATTTGTCTTTGGCCTTCCCTGGCTGTCAACCAACAACCTGTTCTTTGTGCCCAGTAAGTTAATTTCCAACTGGTAGGTTGATAACGTCCCTCCATTTGCTGCTGAAGGCGCGGTACACGATGCTGTATAACCTGCTACTAGCGACAGAGCTAAGCACACCAAGAGAAAGTGATATCGAGTCCTAATCACCATGTTCCACTGTAATTGCTCTCTCTTCTTTAATTTAAGCATTTCCCTCTCCTTTCCATGACAACTTACGCTGGAAATAAAGCCCCAAGTTTACCATGTTGATGAGCACTGGCACCTCGACTAACGGTCCAACGACAGCCGCAAATGCCTGCCCCGAGTTAATGCCGAACACTCCCACAGCCACCGCTATAGCTAGTTCGAAGTTATTGCCGGAGGCATGGAAAGCAATGGTTACTGTCTTGCTATAGTCGCCGCTAAGCTTCCTTCCCATATAGAACGAAACTAAAAACATGACCACAAAATAGAGTACCAGAGGAATAGCGATGCGTACCACGTCCAGCGGTAACTGAACAATAATGTCGCCCTTAAGCGAGAACATCACTATAATGGTAAAGAGAAGCGCGGCCAGGGTGATGGGGCTGATTTTGGGAATGAACTTAGTCTCGTACCACTCCTTGCCCTTCGTCTTCATGAAGATGAACCGGGTCAGCATCCCGCCGAAAAAGGGAATCCCTAGGTAGATCAAGACACTCTGAGCGATCTGCCATATGGTGACATGCACCACCGTCCCCTCAAGCCCAAACTTCACTGGCAGCACCGTTATGAATATGTACGCGAAAATCGAGTAAAAAATCATCTGAAAGATCGCGTTAAAAGCTACCAGACCAGCGGAATACTCATTATCTCCTCTGGCCAGTTCGCACCACACTATGACCATGGCGATACAGCGCGCCAGCCCGATCATAATCAGCCCTACCATGTAGTCGGGGTAATTGCGTAGGAAGACAATGGCCAGGAGGAACATAAACACCGGCCCGATAATCCAGTTCTGTATTAGGGAGAGTGCTAGAACACGCCAGTTGCTAAAAAACTTGGGCAGTTCTTCATATTTGACTTTGGCTAGCGGGGGATACATCATCAGAATAAGGCCAATGGCGATGGGAATGGACGTGGTATCTACCTGGAAGCGGGAGACGAAGTCTGAGATTTCAGGATAAAAATAACCCAGCCCCACCCCCAGGCCCATAGCCAGGAATATCCAGAGGGTAAGAAAGCGGTCAAGCAGAGGAAGTCTTTTCTTTTGCGTCATGTTCTTCATCCGAGCATTCTCCTTCATCTCTTATTTCCAAAAAGTGTATGACTGTTAGCGCAGTAAATTTGGCGCAAAAAGGAGTAATGCACCTAGAATTATTAGTATTGTTCCACCTACTGGTCTGGAATACTTCACATATCGGTCTCCCAGGCTTGAAGTCATAGCAAAAGCAGCTGTCCCGAAGATGATAAGGTCGTCAAGCATAAAAACGAAAACATACAGCAGTATGTAGCCATAGTATTGGAAGGTGGAAAGATTGCTCAAAGACAGAACGTGAGTGAAAATCGCCGGAATTGCCGCTGAACAGGCGAATTCGATAGAATTTACCACAAAGGCAAGGGCTACAATTCCCGCTATCGTTCCCCAGGTTATGGGAGAGGAGACAATCTTCTGTATTTTCGTCATCGTCTTTTTTCGGGATTCCTCGTCTGTAACTTCACAGACGATGGCCCCTTTTGTCTTCAAGAATTCCTTTGTTTGCAATATCCCTCCACCCAGAGCTACCAACCCAATCGCAATTGTCACTGGCCTGACATAGCCGATGAGCAGGAAAGCATTGAGCCACGCTGTCATGAACAGAAAATACAGGACTCCTGAAGCCAAAACAAAGGAGCCGACCAACAGCCATATTCTTTTCTTATCTTTCAAAGTCGCTATTAGGGATATAAGGTAAACAAGTACCCACATAGCACAGGGATTGAAGCCGTCAACAAGTCCTAAAATTACAGCTAGACTGGTAAGAGAGTAGCTAGAAGGTCTTATTTCCCCTATGATGGGCAATACGATTTCGTCACTGGGCTCTATGCTCACTCCTTGAGGGCAATTTCCTGCCAAACATTTTTGCATAGCCATTTCAATCTCTTTGCCTGTCGTTTCTTCTGACTCCCAGCCACCAAACACTTGTTTTCCGAAAATTGTTATCGGGAAAGCTGGTTCGTTTTTTACCCCCAGATCTTCAAGCATCTCCGACAATAGGGCATGCTCTTTAGGTTTAGTGGCATCGTAATAAATAAATTGAATTGAAGGGTATGTATTGGCTAACTTTTCATTGAACGGCTTTTGTGCATCACAGTGTGGACAGCCAGGGAGATAGAAAAAATGAACCCCGAAACCCTCGTCGGCAGTTGGCTTTGTTGCTTCCTGACCCGTAAATATGAGGACTATCCCTAGGATTACCAGAGATATGATCAAGTATCTTTTGAAGCGGTCTTCGAAAGTCTTTCTCAAATAATTGGTCAATCTATTATTCATTGGCAAATGCCACCTCAAAATAGCTCATTCATTAAGGATTTCTCACCTAGACTTACGGTCTGAGTAGGTCTCCACTTTCAGAATTTTGCCCTTAGCTAGAATTGCCATTTATCCCTTAGCTTCACCCAAACGTACATGATGAGCAGGCCACCACGTTGAAGACTAGGCTCTTACTAACCATATTGCCAGTCGTATCAGACACTGTTACCGAGACTGTGAATTCACCGGATATGTTAGGGGCAGTCCAAGCAACCATGGAGCCCCCTCCAGAAAGCTCACCCCCGCTAGCTGACCATTCATAGTGTAGCCCACTGCCCTTGGGGGCAGAAGCAAGACACTCGATTTGACAGCTTGTTGCTTTACCGATTAGGTAACTGCTAGATTGCTTCCTGAAGAACATATGTGCAGCAGTGACAATTAGGTCTTCGATAGTCGGTGGGGTGTTTGGCACCACACCAATGGTTACTGATCTTGTGTACTTCTCACCATGTGCATCGGTAACTGCAACTGTGATGGTGCAAGTACCCACTGCCTCAGGAGCGGTCCAGGTAACTTCAGGCCCCGTGCCAGAAATATCACCTTCACTAGTTGACCACTCATAGCTTAGCTCGTCACCGTCAGGGTCTTCAGCATCACACTTCACTTGGAGACTACCCGAAGGAGTAATCCAGTCTGCGTCGGCGATCAAGGTGTTGATGACTGGTGGACTATTGACTTTTACCGTGACGGTTACATAATCCGTAACTTTGCCACCACGGCCATCGGTCACTGTGACCGCAACATTATAGACGCCTTCGGACTCAGGAGCAGTCCAAGTAACAGTAGCTCCGCTGCCATGTATGTTGCCTTTGCTAGCTGACCATTCATAGCTCAACTCATCGCCATCCTCATCCGTAGCAATGCACTCAATCTGGCAACTCCCGGAAGTATAAACTGCGTTTGACTCAGCTTTGAGGCTTGTGATCAGTGGCGGGTGGTTAGCTACTTCGCAAGAAGGAACCAACAGCATAATTACTGCTATCATAGTTAGCAGACATCTCTCTTTTTTCATTAGCCTACCTCCCATTAGGCCTTCCTTGATGCTGACTCTTTCACTTTGCTGCCTCCTCCGAGCCAACCATCTGGAGCAGCTTCACCAGCGCCTCCTTATCTTGGGCAAATTCAGGTTCATTTAAAACAGCGCAGTCCTTCAAGTGTTTTTGCCCCCTCATCATAGCCATGGCGAAAGCAAAGCAGGTGGGAAGCCCACAATCATGACAATTGGTTCTGGGCAAAAAGTCGAGTATATCCTTCGCCTTTATCTCTCCCTTTCTTTCATAAATGGGGGTGATGCTTTCCCGCTTCTGCCAGACACCATTTATCAACTTCTTGAGATAATCCAGAACCTTTATAGCATCCTCCTCAGACAGCACCTGCCCCACATCTATCTCCCGCGGCATAAGGCTTATGAACCCTGATTCCATTTTGAAATTAAGGTTTGGCACCCCGGGGGTATATACCGCATTCTTAAGGATAGCGTTGAGGTAAGGAAAAACTTCCCTGATATCATCGCTAATCTCAGCTTTCACCGCAATCCATTCGGGATTGCAGAAACTGCGGCCAACTTTGGTTATCTTGTAGTCACGGAGAAGCATTATACACCTCCTAATATTCTGAGCATTGGATACAAACTTTTCATGTACCCCTCACATATATCACAGGAGTTTCATCAGGAGCATGGCTGCAAGCCCCCACATTATAAGCCCGAGCCCAGCCCTTATCATTTTAGGTTTGACTCTCATGCTGGTTCTCGCTCCGAGAATTCCACCGATAAGAACGACAATGCCAGTGGCCGCAATCAATGGAATATCGAGACGATGAGATGCCGCATGTCCTATTATTCCGGCAAGTGCCGAGAAGGAGATAATCAAGTGCGACGACCCCGCTGCCATTTTTGTTGGATACTTGCAGACATAGGTCATGAAAGGAACGATCAATACACCGCCGCCGACTCCCAGCAATCCGGAGATTAATCCCACGCCAAGACTGAAAAACACGATGAGCACGTGCATGGCAGGGGACAGCCTTTTTGGCTTTTCCTCGACCTTTCCCTTTTCCCAATAGGTATAGACCATCCTCGCTCCCACACCAACCAGGAAAAACACGAACAACCATAGTAAAATGGCAGTATTAACAAATGGGGACAGATATCCCCCTGCAAAGGCGCCAGCGACGATACCCGGCACGAACAGGAAGGACGCTTTGAAGTCAATCATCTTGTTACGGTAAAAAACATAACCCGCAGACATTGATGTTATTAGATTCAATACCAGAGATGTGGAGGTAGAAACCACTGCCACGTAACCAAACAGAAGCAGCACTGGCGAGTATACGGACCCGCCGCCCTGGCCAAACATTGAGAATAGAAAAGCTATTACAAAGGCAAGGATAACAATGTACAGAAGCGTAATACTAATATCCATATTGTTGGTTCCCCTACTGCATGCCTCTTAGGCACCCGGCATTGATTTCGTGAAGCCGGAGCACGGGATACACACAGGCTTTCCATCTTTCATCCGTAAATACCTTTCAAACACATATTCACCACAAATGCTGCATTTGGCTTTATTGAATGAGCCTTTAGCCGGAGTAAACTTGAAATCGGGTTTAGGTTCAATCTTAAACATAAAGTCATCTGATTGCTCATATACCCAGTTAATGACCTCTTCTGTAACTGGTTGTGGAATCTGAGATGGCTCAACTCCCTTTTTGCGATATACAAAAAACTCATATTTACCCATCTCGTCTATGAAATCAGGTGTGAGAGAGTAACGCATAGCTCCCTTCTGTGGATGATAGAAAGTAGCCGCGAGTTTGCCGTAGAAAGTCTTGGCAATGAGTACCTTGCCATAGGTAGCACCAGTGGCTATTTGTATCCCATCTACCATACAGGTCTGGGGGTGTCCTTCACCGATTTCAGGAAATACAAAGAAGCCATGGTCTTTCTCATGTTCTACGCCGAGATATTCCATTGCCAGTTTGCCCATTCGGTAACCAATGGGCATAAACGGACAACGGTGACCATGAAACTCAAATGCCCATTCCGGGGGAATATGTTGACTAGTCATGTTCTTTATCCTCCTTTATTACCTCTTTACGACTAGGACAGGTTTCTTGCAGTGCCTGATGATATGCTCCGAAACGGAGCCCAGCAGCATTTCTTTGATGTTGCTACTGCCGTGAGAACCGATGACTATGGCAGAGACATCTTCTTCGTTCTCCACCCTCAATATCTCTCTGAAGGGGCTGCCCTTTTCAATTCTTACTTTGACAGCAAAGCCCTTCTCCTTAAGCTCGGACTCTATGACCTGCAGTTCTTCTTTGACTGCCTTTTCCATTTGCTCTTGCAGTTCCCCCTCAACTTCTTTGAGACGCTCTCGAGCCCAGGCAATCTGTAGAGGAAACCTCATGATTTCCCTCTCATCAATGATATGCAGGATTACGACCTCCCTGGTTCCAGCTTCCTTCAACTTTTTTTACATACTCCAGGGCTTTCCTTGATACTTCTGAAAAATCGGTCGGGTACAGTATTCTCGTGAACATTTTTATTCCTCCTTCAGGAGCCCATACCTTTTAGCCGCTTCCCTGATATCCTCCTCGGTTACGCCGAACTTTGCCTGGTTGGTGGCCATCGCTACCAGAGTATCTGCGTCAGGGAGGTAGCCGATGGTCGCCAAGGCGTCCCCGCAGTAGACTAAAGGATACATCCCATCACCGAAATATTTCTCCGCGACAGAAGCTAGAGCATCCGGGCTCCAATTCCCCTGTTGTTTATCTATCACCTCGACCTCGCCTGCCTCCTTGAGCCAGCTTTCCACCATCTCACGCACAGACTCTGGAGGATATGTCGTGCAGCATGACTTCAGACCACCATCTAATACAATTGTAACCTTCATTCTGCCTCCTTACACAGTTTAATTATTTCATTTACCGTCCTCTCCAGGTCTTCTTCTTTATAGTCAAAGGGCTTGAACGGCCCTATTTTGGGTATTTTCAGGTCAAGCAGCAGGTTAAGGTATTTGTCTATCTTAATGCCTTCCTTTTCCAGAATCTTCTTTGTGCATTTGTTATAACAGCCATCTATGGCAATTATGGTCTTGGCTTTCTCGGTTGTTTTTCTGTGTTTGGGCACTTCAGCCGCTATGGCCGATGTACAAAATAGGCCATTCTTCTCCTTATCTAGCTTCCTATAAGCTTCCAGCGTCGCCACACCGGTTAGCGTGCCAACGCTGGACATACAGCCAAAACAACAGAAGATTGCGTTCTCTGGGACATGTTCTTCTTTCTTCATATTCTCACTCCTTTCAACCCTTGCTGTCTCTTTGCTTATTCATCAGTTGCAAGCCTAGTCTCGCCAAACAGGACGTCTCAAAGCCCAAAATTGTCTTACCAGGAACCCGGTCGCCACCATGAACATCAGCAGCGAAATAAACTGACCCTCATTCATTGTGCCTACAAAAGAACTTACATCTCCTCGCAAAAATCTGATAAGGAAGCTGCCCAGTGAATAAAGGGCTAGATAAGCCGCGAACAGAGCCCCTGGCTGCTTAAGCCGCCCACGAAGAAGCCACCAGAGGATAGCAAAGACCAGCAGGTCCCATAGAAGCTCATAGATTTGGGTAGGTTGTACTGCTATTCCAAGTGGTGCGTAAGTATTAGGGTGAGTCCAGGTCACTGCCCAGGGTAGCGAACTGGGCCTTCCGTAACAGCAGCCGTTGATTGTGCAGCCAACCCTGCCGATAGCCTGGGCCAGGATAATACCCGGTGCGGCCGAGTCAGCGAAGGCAGCGAACGGAATATGCTTCCACTGGCAATAAGCCCATATACCCAGCATACTGCCGAGAATAGCGCCAAATATGGCGAGGCCAGCGGGGTTCAGCATGTCGAACGGATAGTCGAGGTAGTGGCTCATATTGTCCACCACGTGAACAAGCTTAGCGCCAATAAACCCAAGTGGTATCGCCCACAGAGCCCCCTCAAGAACGAAGTCTTTATTGTAGCCTGCCGCTTTGGCGGAGCGAGTGCTCCACCAGACTAGAAAGGCTATAGCCAGGAGCACCATCACCCCGTACCACCTCAGGCTAAAGGAACCTATGGTAAAGGCCACGGGGTCTACTCCTATGGATATCACACTATCTCTCCTTCTCCGTCGTGCCTCGACGAAATATCTGATAAAAAGTAACCGCAGTCAGCATCTGGAAAGCAAAGCCCACTGCCACCGGTAGCATCTCCAACCCCTTAAAGCTCATAGCAGCTATGCCGATGGCAATAGGCAGGTTCTTCATCCCAGATGAATAGGTAATGGTTATGTTCTTGCCCCTAGGGAAAAGCTTAATGCTTACTAAATAGGCTACCACAAACAAAATGGGGAAAATCAGAATAGTGGATACCACCAGGGGGCCTATCAGCCCCACGTTTTTCATGATTGGCGAAATGTTCGTGTTAATCGCCATAAACATCAGCAGCACAGCCATAGTAGCGGAGATAGCTGGCATAACCGGCAGTATTTTTTGAACATTAATGCGCCTTTCCAACAACTCCCTTAAGGCGACGCCACCCAGCACCGGTAAGAGCACAGTGTAGATAAGCTGCTGGAACATTCCCCAGGCATTGATGGTAACGAACTTGCCGGCAAAAAGGGACATGAGGAGTGGGATGAGGAACGGAGCCAGAATCATGGTGGCAGCATTGATTACCGTGGCTAAGGGGACGTCTCCCTTGAGGAGACCAGCCCAAACCAGAGCCATGCCGGCGCAGGGGACCACGCCGATTAGAATCAGACCGGTAGCTAGGTCAGAATGAGAAGATAGGAAAAGCCTGGCTAGAACCCAGCACAAGAAAGGAGCAAAAAGGAAGTTCAGCACCAACCCGAAGGAGAACCCTTTCCAGTCCCTGGCCGCTGCCCCCAGACTCCTAAAGGTGATGGTAAAGCCCATGGCGGCTATCATGATTACGATGAGAGTAGTGTTGAACTGACGAATATGGAGACCAGGACTGGAAGTGAAAAGCCCCACTATCACGGCAATGACCAGTGTGGTTATAATTATGTAGGTATACTTCTCTCTGACGAATTTAGCGTAGGCTAATATTGCTTTCATCTGTCTACCTGTCTCCTTAGTTCTACTTAGGCGCTCTGCTACCACATTTATTTAGAACAAATAAGTCAGCAAATACACGCCTACTCCTATCAAGATTACCCCTGCCGCCCTCTTCGAGTAACTGGAAAAATTGCTGATACCTTTCGATTCCAGCACCCTCTGGGCAAAACCTACAGAGATTCCAGCACCTAATACCAGCACCCAGTGTCCCACGGCATATGCCAGCAGCAGTCCTCCGCTGTAGGCAATATCTTTCTGAACAGCGGCGAAGGTCAGAATCACTGCCAGCACCGGGGTGGCGCAGGGTGACGCTACTATTCCAAAGAAGAGTCCAATAAGAAAAGCTCCTATCAGTGCCTTCTTCTTGGGCAGAAATCGCTGCGATATGCCAATATTGAAGTTCAATACTTCTGAAAGCAAAAGGTACAGTCCCAGCAGGATAGCGACTGGTGGCAGAACATAGTTCCAGAAGCTGCCAACATCGCCAAACAGCCTGCCCATGGCGCCGGCTATTATTCCCAGAACGGTGAAGGTTATAGTTAGACCAAGGACAAAAACAAGAGAATACTGAATGGCCTTCTTCTGAGAACCTTCGGCGTAACCACCAACGTAGCCTATGACAAGCGGTATCATCGCCAGAACACAGGGGCTGGCGCTGGAGACAATGCCTCCCAGGAAGCAGGCGGGAAAAGCCAGCCAGCCTTGGGTCTGGATAAGTTCACCGATATAGCTAAATAGTTCTTCCACTAGTTTACCCCCATCTTTTTTAGCTGGGTGGTAATTTCTTTCTTGGGCCACAAGCCGATATGTCTGGTTACTTCTTTGCCACTACTGTCAAAGACTATCTGGGTGGGTATCGCCATTATGCTGTACTGTTGAGTCAGAGCTCTCTGCTCGTAGACTTCCACAATAACCACATTTAATTTGCCCTCATATTCAACTGCCAGTTCCTCCAAGATAGGCTTCATCTGCTTGCAGGGGATACAGGTTCTCCAGCCGAACTCCGCTAGCGTTGGCTTTCCGCTGGATAGAGCCTGCTGAAGCGGTATTGAAGTAAGGTCCGGTCCAGGTGGAGGTTTCGGTGTGAGTTGAGGTGAGGTTGGCATTATTGGCGCTAGAACGGCAAACTTTGCAAAGTGATTTACCTGGGTAGTTACTCTGTGGTTCTTGGTGTCTACACTCTTGTAATAGGACTTACTCCATCCCATACCTTCGTCGTAAGGCGCAATGTAAACATCACCCTCACGTACACCTTCTGGCAGCTCCTCTGGGTCGTAGCTAAGGGTAAGGCGCAGCGGCGGATCAACGGTAGCTCCTTGCGGATCCAGCTCATAGACAGCACCAACGATATAAGCACCCTCTGGCGGGAGTGGTAAGCTCTGGGTAGTTGTTACCTGGATATGCTCAAGGGGCCTTCCGTCTTTGTCTAGAAGTCTTGTGCCTTTATCTATTGCCAGGCTGACCCTGCTGTCATTAGAGATGAACTGAACACTTGTAATCAGCTTATGCTGGCTGTTCACCGTTATTTCCCGCTTCTTACCCAGCAAGTCAATTTGTATCTGGTAGGCTGGTAGCTCACCGCTAGCGGATGGCACAGGCTTACCAGGCGATGTGGCACAGCCTGCCGCTAACGCGGCACAAACCAGTAACGCTATTAATAGCGGTACGTATTTCTTCATTACACCTCTTCTCCTCAAGCTGAACCCCTTCACTTTCCAGCATTGCTGGGTTGACACTTTGGGCAGACTGAGTACCCGCCGAGAATGCCTGTGCCTTCCCTTCAGCCATCTGATTAAAGAAGTCCTCGGCCATCTGGCTTCGGCTTGAGTTGGGACGCAGACGAAGAGTACAATTTTCACGGTAATATCATCCCGTATTCTTCCACTATTCAGTTTCCGGCACTTGCTTGTAATAGGCCTATATTTGTTTCCCGGATACTAACACCTTGGCGTACCGACAATATCTCTCCTTCGGGTTAGCATACTTTTTATTGTAAATGGAGTGCTAGCCACAGCAGGTGGAGCCATCAGTGGGTCGACACGATAGGGAGCAAGAAGTACTCATGACCATGAAATTCCCAAAGACCTGAATCATATTGTTGCTGCCGCATTTGGGACAGGTTACTTTCAGCCCTTTTTCTTTCTCGGAGATGGTAGCCCTTATTTCCGCCTTTTCCTGGCATTCCAGACAAACATATTCATAGGTTGGCACATTTCACCGTCCTAAGTCTGATTTATTTTTTCCTTGATTGCCAAGACTGCCTGCTCAGGAGTTGGGGTGCCCATTGAAACGACACCACCATCCAGCGCAATGATGGGCAAAGCCCCTGTACCGAAGGAGTTCAGAATCCGTACAATCTGAGGATAGTCAGTCAAGTCACCGCCGTTGAATAAATTTGACACTGCTACCTGGCAGCCTGTCTCTTTTTCAATCGTGCTTTTGAGGCTCTGAATCTCCTCCTCTGTTTGACCCACCGCAGGACCGCAGCAGGAAGACTGCTGGGGCATCATAAAAATCCTTACACTTCTGTTATTGTTCATTTCCTACCTCCGCATACGACTATTTATCAGTTAAGTATGGTAATGGACTTCTTCATTCTTCCAGTATGGTCTTCACAATAAGCTCCTTTGCCCTCCTCACCTCATCCTCAGAGATATACTGCATAACGCCTTTAATGTCCTCACCGATGTCCTCGTGCAGAGCCTTCTTCTTCATGCCTATATCTCTGGTGAGCACAATGCTCTTGGTCAGCTTGAAGCCGGACTGCTCCACAGTCTTCCGGCCGCATTGAAATGGGCAGCCGTCCACGGTGATAACCTTTTTCGCTGCTCTGGTCTTGCCCACAACCGGTTTTACCTTCAGTGCCAATCCAGCTAAACAACCGATAACCACCTTCTCCAGCCCCAGCTCCTTAACTGCCTCCAGACAAGCCAGGGCACTGGTTATACCGGTGTTTGACATGCCGCCGTAACACGAAAATATCACATTCTCGTGTGTCTTCATCCCCTCTTCCCATTCTTTCATTTCTGCCATTTTAGTTCTCCTCCTTATTTTATTTTCTCCCTCTTGATTTCAATTTGAAGGGTTGCACTTTGAGTCCTTCAGTAGCCGAGGATAGTTCTCAAAGGGTCACATCCTTTGTACTGCTCTTCCTTGGCCAGTACCTCCACAAGCAAATCTTCAACACGATTCTTATCGTTTTGGGAAAGCTGCTGGAATGGAGGACTATTCATAAACGTAGTAATATCCTCCCGCAATCTTAGGAGTTCAAACTTTCCTTGGGCCATCTTAACCCTATTCCCCAGTTCCTCTATAGCTAAGTGCATACCTGCCTCCCAAATAGCTTTTCGTATTCACCAAGCAACGCCTTCGAGTAATTATCATCGGCACCAGGCGCAACATAATTGTAAATCTTAACCCTTTGGAGCAATTCTTTTTTGATGGACTCATTATCGGCTAATTTCAAGTCGGCAACTTCCTTAAGGATGCTTTCCAAGTTCACGATGCCTACCTGAAAACCATCCGCCAAAGTCAGCTTCTTCACCATCCTTGCCGCAGCTGCAGGGCAACACAGTTTTTCTCCTGGCATTTTCTCCTCCGTATAATAGTCGCACGGCTCCTGTACTGAGATTAATCTTCTACCTCCTGGTGTTATCTTCTTTGGTTAGGGCGTTAGCGATAAACTGAGTAACCTCTGCCTTGGTGGGTACTCGCCCGGCACAGACCAACTCTTCGTTGATTACCAAGCCGGGAGTGGTCAGGATTGAATACTCCACTATTTTCTTGATGTCCTTGACCTCTTCTACAGTGGCCTCAATGCCCAGCTCTTTCACCACCTCTTTGGTGGTCTTCTCTATCTGGTGACATCTGGCACATCCAGTCCCTAAAATTTTTATGTTCATTCTTGTGCCTCCTTTTCAATTTCCTAAAAACTAACCTGCTTTTCCCTAGGTACCCAAGTCTTATAAGCTGGTGACAAAACCATATATCAATCCCGCCGCGGTACAACATACTATTATTATGACTACATACCAGAAAAGCCTCCTGTTTCCAATTAACCGCCGAATGACAAGTATGCTGGGCAGAGAGATCACCGGGTCAGAAAGCAAGTAAGCCAGCAGAGGTCCTCTCCCCATGCCAAGGTCTAAAAACAAACGTGCCATGGGCACTTCCACCAGCGTTGGGAAGTATGCGACAACCCCAAACAAGACTGCCGCCAGCGTGGCTCCCACCGTTGTACCTCCGAAATGCTGACTGACAAACTCAGCCGGAATGACTACCCTGAGCATACCTGCCCCAAAAACACCCACCAGCAACAAAGGAACAATGATGCGGACAAAAACCCATGTTTCCCGCATCCAGCTCAGCACATTATCTCGACTTAATGCACGCCGCGCTACTAATACAAGCGCTATAAAGAGCGGAGCAAGCCCAATCAATTTCACCTTAAGAATTTGTATCGCGGGCGAAGCTCCCCACAACAAGATGGCAAGCAGAAGCCCAAAGAACACCCAGAGCCACTTGGAGGTACTTCTATTCCCGGCTAGGGGAAAGGCCTGTCCTGCTGCCACATCGGGTGCATTCCCAGATATTTTGTCAGGGAATAGAGCAGCCATGCTGGTGCCGATGATGACAGCAAAGCTGACAGAAAGGATAATTCGGGCCAGAGCAACGTCCACACCAATCAGCGCTGAGGTATAGATGATAGCCAGGATATTGGTAGCTGGGGCAGTATAAAGAAAGACAATTGCTGGTCCAAGGCCAGCCCCGCTTTTCCGTATTCCGGCAAACAGCGGCAGTATAGTACAGGAGCAAACAGCCAGGCACAGTCCAGCCGCAACTGACATAGGATAAGAGATATACTTTGGCGAGTGTGACCCGAGGTAACGGAGGATTCTCTCTTTGGGGAAAAGCGCGTAGAGTGCCCCGGCTAAGAAGAAAGCGGGCACCACAAAGGGAAGATGAACCAGGAGATAATCCTTGAGAGTAGCCACACCACCTTTAAGAAGTTCAATAACTAATGGCATATCCTACCTCCTTCACTAAATACGTATAAGCGCATACAACTGGCCAAAAATTATTTGGGTATCGCCCTTGGGCCGACTCGCACAGCGTGGCTTAACCTTTCCCTGTCCTGCAAAATAATCTCCTCATTAATCAAGGAACCACGGAGCATTTCAATTAGAGGAGTAGCGTAGCTATTTGTCGTTTGCTCAGCGATAGAATAGATCATCCACGGCCCATATCTCCTGGATTTAACAAAGCCAGCCTCTTCAAGCATACCCAAATTGCGTGAGGCACGAGATTGCGAAATATCTAGTGCCTGCGTAACCTCACAGACACAGCACTCCCTTTCCAGGAGGGCTTTCAAAATCCTGATCCTGGTCTCATCAGACAGAGCTTTAAACAACTTCGCGAAATCTCTCATTGTTGTATCTAATATGCATATATTCGCATATTCGCATTCAAAACAGTATTCTATCCCCGAAGCTCTTGCTTGTCAAGTCAAGGATGCGTGTG
>Ga0210051_1002224_pt1 | contig 19560 bp, 20 predicted proteins | sample CryGey092014_all_FD_185464 | JGI IMG/M metagenome (GOLD analysis project Ga0210051, IMG submission 185464) | Groundwater microbial communities from aquifer - Crystal Geyser CG23_combo_of_CG06-09_8/20/14_all (SPAdes) (version 2) | ecosystem: Environmental > Aquatic > Deep subsurface > Groundwater... | reverse complement strand
TTCTTCTTTGATTCTTTTCAATACTTGTTCTTTTACATCGCTTGATATGCGATAGTTGTGTTTTGTGTTGCCCATATGCTTTTGATTATATCTGAGAATCTGTGTCTAGTATATGGGGTACCTGCCAATCCCAGTAGCAATCCTAAATTCATCCTCAGTTATGCAATAATCGGAATGATAGAAAGCGTTTCTCAGTTCATCGTCATAAAAAGAATGGATTATCTCCATAAGTTTTTCTTCACCTGCTGATTTAGCCTCTCCATCAAGAAAATTTATCTTCTTTTTTGGACTAGGCAAAAGATGCCTGAAAGAATCTTTTTTATCTATTTTTCTCAAATGAAAAAATGGGTCCCACTGAAAATGCTTCCCTTGTTTGCATCTTAAAAGATTTCCCAATATCTCATAAGGTGCTGCCATTTCCGTAGCATGACAATATATCAACAAACCCAGCCTAATTGATAATTTCTGATTACCTGCTGTGAATTCTCTTTCCAATAAATTACTGAAGTCAGACAAAGCTTCATCCGCTTCGACAAACGGGTCCCAATGCCCATACGATGTACCAGATACTCTTAAAAGAGTACACAAATAATCGAGAAGTGAGCCTCCCTTGTTTGCTTTCATAAACAGAGTTGAGATATAATCTTCGTATTCTAAATAAATTTTTTCTTGCTCAGAAGTTTGAGGCGACTCCTCCTTTACCTTATCTTTATCGGAGTAATTCATATTTTTTGTTTCAATATTGTCCTAATTCAAGTGCTACATAAATATGATTACCTTCTTTATACATACCCAAACACCCAATATTAAAAGGACGGTCTAGATTTTCTTTATGTGCTTTGCTTGCAAGCCATGCATTAAAAAGTACTTGATTTTCCGAATAATCTTCTGCTAAATTTTCCCCCATATGTAAACAATTAGGACAATAAGAATTATAAAGCATATTAGTATTAAATCTACTCTGAAATCCAGCATGCGAAAAGTTACTTTGTATCTCTTTGGCTCTTATTTCAGTAAAATCACACAATTTTTGATTAATTTTAATTTCTGGCAAAGATTTTTCCGTCCTATAATTATTAATTAATAATAATAATCCATCCGTACTATAACTATCTATCCTTCGTTCGTGTTCTATCTTCTGATTTTCTTGCTCTAAAATAATCATCTCTTTCTGTTTTTCTAGCTCTAAAATATCTTTTTTTGGAATGAAGATAACTAGATAATAAGCAATTGATAACGCTACTATCAGAATCCCCGCTATGATACTAATCTTCATTTCTTTGTCTAATTTTATTAGCTGATTTTTCATATTATAAAAAATTTACTTTTAAATAATTATTCTTTTTGCTTTTCTACTTTTTTCTCTAATTCACTTCTCAATTTGTTAATTTTAGCTTCTAATTCATCCAAAGTAGCTTGCGATGTTTGCACATCTTGCTCTAATTTTTTATTTGCATTTTCGTAATTTTCATCATTTTTTTTCTCCTCCAATGTATAAATTTCTTGTTGTTTTAATTGCATTGCCTCTTTTTTTGGAATGGATATAAGCCAATGATAAGCTAGCGATGATGTCACTATCAAAATTCCCAAAATGATGCTCCCTATTACTGCCTTATCCATCTTTGTTAGTTGGTTTTCCATATTTTTATTATATCACAAAAGTAAAATACCGCAGAAAACACTTCGTGAAACATCTTTTGTTTATTTGAAACATCACATCTCGGCTTTTTTTATTTTTTTACCGTGTCCAATAGTATTTTGTACTCTGGGGATTTTTCAAAATTATCCAATCTCATAATTAATAAGGACTTGCCATCTTTAAGGATAAGTTCTTTAAAAACGTCTGGTGTGCCCCTTTTGTCCACTTTTATATAAATCTTATACGCATTTGATAAGTAAAAAATGGAATAATTTAATCCGTTAATTTTTTGTTTAGCTGGAAATAAAATATTTTTCTCTGCAATACCCTTAATTTTTTCATTCTCAGAATCAAATTTAGCTATAAAAACCGAAAAATCATCCGCTCCCCCAACTGATTCTGACCTTATCAGCTCCTCGAGTCTTTCCTCAAATGGACCTATGTCTATGTTACAAAATTCTTCTAAGTCCGATATTGATGAGCGCCACAGTAAAGAAAGAAAAAATAATTTTAATTTAACATAGCTATAATCATCAATTTTGTATGCCAAGTCTGTATTAGGATAAAATTGCAAAGCTTGTTTGAGTAATAGGTTCTGGGCATAGTTATCATAAACACCAAGCATTTGGTCGCAATCCTTACATAGTAATTTTTCGTATGACCCGATTGGCCTACGCTTATTGGGCACATTCTTACCTATCATTATTAAAGATTCTTCGTTATTTTCAGGATAAATAAATTTAAAAAATACCTTCGGTATAATATGCGAATTTATTAGTTCCTTGTCTTCGTGACATAATCTGCACTCCATAAATTTATTTATAACACAAAAACAGGGTTTTATCCCTGCTTTATTTGATCAGCATCGTTATCTTTTGCGATTCCCCGTGATGAACACAGGGTTAATTCCTTGCGGAATTAAAGTCCAGCTCTAGCGTGCAATTGTACAATATGCACTAGCGATTATTTGGCTCGGTTAGGCCATTGGCGTTTCTCCGATAAATCGGAGTCGACCGCCAGACAATAATCAATGCTTTCCATCATATCCGATGACGAATATAACTTTTACTAGAAAACATTTCTCGATTATTGTCAAAATCTCCCTAGAAAGGAGGTGATCCATCGACAGCTTCCGCTACCGATGCCTTGTTACGACTTCGTCCCTGTTACCGGTCCTACCGTAGCCCCAGATTTGATTCAGGGTCTTTGGGTATTACCGGCTCCCTTGACGTGACGGGCGGTGAGTACAAGATCCGAGAACGTATTCACCGTGACATTGCTGATTCACGATTACTAGTGATTCCGGCTTCATGAGGTCGAGTTGCAGACCTCAATCCGAACTGAGACCGAATTTTTAGGATTGGCTCCGTCTTACGACTTGGCAACCTTTTGTTTCGGCCATTGTAGCACGTGTGTAGCCCAGGGCGTCAGAGGGCCACGCTGATTTGACGTCATCCCCACCTTCCTCCCAGCTCCAAACGCGTTTGCTAAACGCTAAATTTTCAATTTTAAATTTTCAATTTTAAATGAAATCCAAATGATAAAATTTTTAAATTAAATCATTATAAATTATTTTAAAATTTAGAATTTAGAATTTAGAATTTAAGCGCGAAGCGCGCTTAGAGCTGGGCAGTTTCAAGTGAAAAATTTAACACTTGATAGGGGTTGCGCTCGTTTCCTGACTTAACAGAACACCTTACGGCACGAGCTGACGACAACCGTGCAGCACCTGCTTAGCACCCTCGAAGGCTTGTGTATTTCTACACAATGCAGCTAAGTTTCAAGCCCTGGTGAGGTTCCTCGCTTATTGTCGAATTAAACCACATGCTCCACCACTTGTGCGGATCCCCGTCTATTCCTTTGAGTTTTAGTCTTGCGACCGTACTTCCCAGGCGGCATACTTAACGCGTTAGCTCCGACACTAAAAGGGTCGATTCTCTTAATGCCTAGTATGCATCGTTTAGGGCGTGGACTACTGGGGTATCTAATCCCATTCGCTACCCACGCTTTCGCATCTCAGCGTCAGAAAGGTACTAACTAAATGCTTTCGCCTTTGGTGTTCCATATGATATCAACGCATTTTACTGCTACACCATATGTTCCATTAGTCTCTCACCTTCTCTAGATATACCGTTTCAAATGCAGTTTTCGAGTTGAGCTCGAAGATTTGACATCTGACTAATATGTCCGCCTACATGCTCTTTACGCCCAATAAATCCGGATAACGCTCGAGGTCTCTGTATTACCGCTACTGCTGGCACAGAGTTAGTAACCTCTTATTCCTAATATACAATCAATGTGTCTCGCTTCACTCGCCACATCATTAAAACATTTTAGCATTTTAACATTTGAACAATTTGAATTTTTGCTAATATGTTAACATGTTTAGATGTTAATATGATTGTGTCGAACAAAGTGAGACACGTTTTTTCTATTAGAAAAGCGGTTTACAACCCTAAGGCCTTCATCCCGCACGCGGCGTCGCTCGTTCACCCTTTCGGGCATTGACGAATATTCTCGACTGCAGCCTCCCGTAGGAGTTTGGGCAGTGTCTCAGTCCCAATGTTGGGGATCGTGCTCTCACACCCCCTACCCGTCATAGCCTTGGTAGTCCATTACACTACCAACTAGCTGATAGGACACAGGCCGCTCTCTAAGCGCTGTAAACAGCGCTTGAAATTCTAAATTTTAAGTTATAAATTTTAAATCAATTTCCAATGAATTAATTAATAAATTTTTAAAATTTAATAATTTAGATTTCATTTAGAATTTAAAATTTAGCCTTTAAAATTCCAAGTGCTACTTACAGCTTTACTTCGTAAAGCTTATCACGTATTATCCCTTCTTTCGAAGGATTATTCGTGACTTAGAGGCACGTTCCTATGCATTACTAACCCGTTTGCCATGTATGTCTCGCTTCACTCGCCACATCATTAAAACATTTTAGCATTTTAACATTTGAATAATTTGAATTTTTGCTAATATGTTAACATGTTTAGATGTTAATGTGATTGTGTCGAACAAAGTGAGACACACATTCGACTTGCATGCCTTATCCACGCCGCCAGCGTTCATCCTGAGCCAGGATCAAACTCTCAAAAAGAATGAGTGAAACGAATTTTTTTGAGCCCCGCGCATGCGGGGCAGAACTGAACCTAATCCCATGATTAGGCAAGAATTGTTACACTCATTCTACTCAAAAACATAGACTGTTTTCAAGATTTTTTTATAAGAAGTTGTTATGCTTCATATTCCTATAGCTCTTAAGCCTGATTATTCATCAGGCATGGCCCGCCTGCATCGCTATGCTATTTTATGTTTAGTACTATTCGTTTGAATTTTTTAGAAACATTCGAATTTGATAAACCAAAATAGAAGCGAAAGCATTGCGGGCAGGACTAATCGCAAAAAACCACGATTTTTTCTAAATCTCTGATTTAGCTAAAAAATCGTGTCCCGTCGCATGACGGGATCTCTAGCTAAATCTGATCTCTTGCGATTTTGTCTAAATCTTTGCTCCGCTGCAAAATTTGCCTATAATCCGCCGACTGGCGGAAAGAAATTTTACAACAAAGATTTAAACATTTGCTGATCTCTTTCCAACATTTTGCGTAAAATGCTGGAATATATTCAATTATCAAGATGCTGGCCATAACTGCAAAGTGATAAAGAGAAAACTGATGATACTAATTTTCTCTCAACTTCTTTGAAGTTATTTGAAAAGTGGCGGTTCGGGAGAGATTCAGGTTCAACGTCCTCCTCTCTAAAAAGGTTATCTTATTATCTATTTCGACTATTAGCGTCTCTGCCGACGCGAAACATCACCATGATGTCATAGTCTAGTTGAACTTTCCCATCCCCGCCACACTGTTTAATCTTAACGAACAAAAAAACGTCTTTGCGCACAATAATTGTTATACACAAAGATGTTTCTTTGGCTCACCCTCTAACTATAATTTTAGTTAAGTATTGGCTGGTGTTTTTATTGTTAAATGATTATAAAGGGAATACTTTAAATCGCTTGTTCATTTTAGCAAATTTAAAAATTCTGTCAACCCCGTAGTGAATTTTCGGCCTATTTCCCTTTTATAAGCCTAAAAGCCGAAAATCTACTGCGGGGTCAAGTTCGACAAATTAACCGCTTATCACAAAATATTATTTATACTTTAATCCTCCTTGTTTGAAGAAAATAATCCCTTCAAAAAATCCATCACGCCCATGTTTTTTAGATAATTAAAAATTATTTCTTCGGACTGATTTTTTTCATACCCTTGGGCATATATTTTTGTAGCACCTTGGGGATTTCCACACTACCGTCTTTTTGCTGGTAATTTTCGAGAAGAGCAATGAGAATCCTGGGACTGGCAATAACCGTGTTATTCAGCGTGAAGGCATAATGGATTTTCCCGGCTTTATCTTTATATTTAATATTCAACCGGCGCGCTTGCCAATCGGTCAAATTGGAATCGCTGTGCGTCTCGCCATAAGCTTCACGGCTGGGCATCCAAGTTTCGATATCATACATTTTATATTTCCCCGCTCCCATATCGCCCGTGCAAATATTCAAAACCCGATAGGGAAGTTTCAGGTCTCGCAGCATCTCTTCGGCAATTAAGCGCATAGTTTCCAGCCACTGATTGGATTCCTGGATATCGGCTTTGCAAATCACTACCTGCTCCACTTTCATAAATTCGTGCATGCGGTAAATTCCCCGCGTATCTTTGCCATAACTGCCGACTTCGCTCCGATAGCAAGTAGAAAATCCGCAGACTTTTTTCGGCAGATCCTCTTCGTTTAAAGTTTCATTGGCGAAATAAGCCAGCAGTGAAGGTTCGGATGTTCCCGCTAAATACATTTTTTCTTTTATCTCTTTTCCCGCTTCGTCTTTGCCCGGATTAGTCAGTTCATAAACTTCTTCTTTGCCAAAGGGAAAATGCCCGGAACCAACCAGCGCAAATTCTTTGATAATGGTCGGCGTAATCATCAAGGAAAAATCCTTTTCTTGCATTTTAGAAAGCGCGTGCTGGATAAGCGCCATCTGCAACCAAACCGCTTCATTTTTCAAATAATAACCCCGAAAGCCGGAAGTTTTGACGCCCTTTTCCGTATCGATTAAATCCAAGCTTTTTCCTAAATCCAGATGGTCTTTTATTTTAAAAGAAAACTTGGGTATTTCTCCCCACTTGGCTATTTCTTGATTGCTTTTTTCATCCGAACCAATAGGCGAATCCGGAGAAGGAATATTCGGAACCAGCAACAGTATTTCATCCAAGCCTTTTTGAAATTCTTTCAGTTCCGGTTCCAGCTGCGCAATTTTTTCTTTGATAGCCTTCCCCTCCTTAATCAAGGATTCTTTATCCAAAGCCGAAATAATTGCATCGTTGATTTTATTTTTTTCGCCCTGCAGTTTTTCTCTTTCTCCCAATAATTCATTTCTTCTTGCATAAACCAACACCAATTTTTCCACGTCCAATTTCAGACCCTTATCTTTGACGGCCTTTTTTACCTGTTCCTTATTTTCCAAAATGAATTTTATATCGAGCATAAATTATTTTATAAACCTGCTAACAAGCTTATTTTAACTCTTTTTTATCCAAAGGGCAACCCGCTTTATAATTTTAATCATAATCTGACGGCCGTATTATTATGATTATATTTATTTACTCAAACCAGGAGTGAAGATTTGTATTTTTTAGGATAAAATGGTTTGAGTTTTTCAATCCGGGTTTTTTCCAGCCCAAATTGCCGCAATTTATCTTTGAGTTTATCCACAAACGCATTCTGGTCATAGCCTAAGCAGATTATATCCGGCCGATATTTTTTAATAACTGCGTATTTATCGCCCAAACTCCCCAAAATAACTTTATCTGCTAAACGGCTATTTTCCAAAATCCGCTTCCTTTTTTGTTCGCTGTTTCCGGATTTTTTATTTTTGACCGACAAAACGGTTTTGTCTCTCGCCACCACCGCGATCAAATAATCCCCTGCTTTTTTGGCTTGTTTTAAATAGCTCTCGTGCCCTTTATGGAAAATATCAAAGGTTCCAAACGCCATGACTTTTTTCATGTCTATATTATCAGTTTATTTTAGTTAAATCACCATTAATAACAACTGGCCGCATTGCCAGAATCTCATCCTTATACCCCACTTCTGGAATAGGATTTAGTAAAAATATTTTTTTATTCAAAATATGCGCAAAGCCCATTTCCAAAAAAGAATTCCCACCAATATAATTATCAATATTTTTTAAAGTTTCGTTCACAACTAAAATCGCGTCGTTTTCCTTAATTTCCTTGAAATATTGGCGAATTAAGTCATGACTAATTTTATTTTTTACCGATTCATTATGCATATGATCGGAAGTATTAAGCTCAGCATATTCTTCGGTATGTCGTGGCAATATAACTTTATGCCCCAAATCAATCAATTTATTTTTTATTTCTAGCATTTCTTTTGAAAGCCTCATGCTTCCGCAAATTGTAATTTTCATATTTTTATTCCCGCTTCTTTTAACATTTTAACAATTTTTTCTTCCAGTGTTTGCGGTTTGTATTTGCGGCAACGATGCCGAAGCGCGATATTTTTTACAATCTGCGCCGTTTTTTTGTCAAAGCCCTCTTTAATCAGCATATCATAGGCTATCTTGGCGCTTTTTTCATCGTGATGGTTGCGATCAATAGTCAGCGACACATCATGTAGAAGCGCTCCCAGCCAAACAATTTCGTCGTTGGCTTTATATTTTTTCGCAAGCTTTCTGGCTTCTCTCACGACTGACACGATATGATGATCCCAAAAATCTTGGAGCATCTTTTTCTCCACCGCGTCCATATTTTTTTAGGCGGATTATAAAAAAGTTTTTTGACTTTTTTGGAAATTTTTTCAATCTATTGTTTGGTCATAAGTTTTAAACTTAAAATCCTAATTTTTCTGAAATACCCTGAAGTGCCGTAAGCCCGATTTCCAAAAATTCATCGATTGGGATTCCAGATTTTTCGCATTCTCTGATCAATTCTCGATCACAGCGAGCCGCAAATCCTTTGTTTTTGAATTTCTTTTTGAGAGATGATAATTGCACACTGGACAATTTTTTATCCGGTTGCATCAAGGCTGACGCGATGATCAGCCCGGTCAAAGTTTCGGCTGCAACCAAGCAATATTGCAAATTTGTCGAACGCTCCTTGTCTTTGAGCGCCGGAATCGCCTCCATGCCATAGCCATGTGAAATGATGGTCTTAATTAGAAAATCCGTCGCGCCTGCATTTTTCAATATTTCTTGGGATTTTATGCAGTGTTCCGCGGTATTATTTTTGGTCAAATCCCAATCAATATCATGCAAAAGTCCGATGATGCCCCATGCCTCCTCGTCTTCGCCAAATCTTTTGGCCAACGCGCGCATAATCGCTTCCGACTCAATCATATGCAATTTCGTCACCGAATCTTTCACATACTCATCCAGCAGTTTATCTGCCTGTTCTTTTGTAATTCCCAAGTTTTCCATAGATTTAATGAGTATCAAATTATTTTTATTTTTTGAAAGAAATATTTAGTTACTTCTTCTAGTCTGATTTTTTTTATTTCTTCTATAGAAAGCCAGCTGATTTTTCTAATTTCATCGTTCTTTTTAGCCCTGCCTTCCCAGAATAACGCTTCGTATAAATAAAATTCATACTCTTTAACGCCTTCTTTGCAAGGATCAATAGGCAAAACTTCACGATCAAGAAGTTTTAGCTCCTTTGCGTTTATTCCTACCTCCTCTAAAACCTCGCGCTTAAGCGCTTTTTCGGGCAGTTCCCCACCTTCCAAATGTCCACCTGGGATTGCCCAGCCAAACGGCGGATTATTTCTGTCTATCATTAGGATCTTCTCGTCCATTCTTATTATAGCTCCAACTATTATATGCATAATTTTTGAGTAATTTTGAAAAAAATTATTTATACAACTCGAACTTTTCCGTTATTTTTTTCGACTTCTGCTTTTTTCAGAATAACCTGTCTCCACTTTGATCCTGATCCAAGAATAATTTTTTTCACCTTAATATTGTCATGTTTTCAAAATGAATTTTATATCGAGCATATAGGTTTTAAAAATTATTAAGTATTATAAAATTACATTATGAGTTTACCGGCTATTTTAAGATCGATATCCGATGCCCTGGCAGCTTCATAAATTTTCTCATTTAATAATTTTTTTATCAATGGCGCGTTTTTTTTAATAATATTTCCATCCATATTCAATCCTCTGGAAATTTTAAAAATTTCTTCCTGCACGGCCTCGAATACTTCTTTTTCTTTCAGATAATTAAAAATTTTGTTTACATTTTTGATTCTTTCTTCGGAAATATCTCGCGCCGAGACAGATAAAACTTCTCCCTTTAACTTGGCCGCGCCTTGCGTTACATTTTTAAAACATTCTTCAATGATACTGGTGCCGTTTTTAACAGCCTCTTTTTTATCTTCGCCGATGTCTTTTTCGCTGTCTAAGCGAAAAGCCACATTCTTAAATCCGATATTAGCCAGCATATCCGCGTCAAAAACCACATTATCCACATTATTTTCCGGCATGGGAAATTTCTTTCCTCCATTTAAGACCACCAAAAAAGGATGATTCATGTGCCTCTCAATCGCCTGAAAAACTTTCCGTTTAAAATCCTGCGTTATTTCGACTCCCTCGATTTTTCCGATTTTTTCTTCTATTTCTTCAAACATTTTCCGCGCGTATTCAACTCCTTTTTCATGATGTTTCAAAAGATCGGAGGAAAGTTTCCCGCTATCATGCATAATAACCGCGATAATTGCCGCCGCTCCGTCTTCTTTGGAAAGTCTTTCGCTTTCAATCAAATCAAGCGCGTAATTCAAAACAATTTCGTTGTGAATTTTCAGATTCGAAAACATTGTTTCTTTGGATTTGTCTTTCGCGACATCCCGTTCATAACAACTTTCCCGAAAATTAAAAATTTCTCCGTATTCTTTTTTAATTTCGCTTTCTTTCTTTTCGCGCCTTCTTTGAACTAAATCAATAACCTCCGCTTCTTTTTTTACGGGCTCGACTAACGCGCCTTCTCTTTTTATCGTTGCTTGCTCCATTTATTTCAGGTTTTTTAGTTTTGACGACTTATAAATTTCCGGCTTATGGGATTTTAACCTGACGATTTTCGATCTTAACTTAAACTCTTTCAGCTTAGCTTTCAATTCCGTTAAATCAACTTTTTGGTCATATCCCAGCGCGATCACATCCGGCTGATATTCTCCAATCGCCGCATACTTGTTTTCTAAATCTCCCAAAATTACTTCATCCGCCAGATCGCTATTTCTTAAAATCCTTTTCCTTTTTTGTTCGCTGTTTCCGGATTTTTTATTTTTGACCGACAAAACGGTTTTGTCTCTCGCCACCACCGCGATCAAATAATCCCCTGCTTTTTTGGCTTGTTTTAAATAGCTCTCGTGCCCTTTATGGAAAATATCAAAGGTTCCAAACGCCATGACTTTTTTCATATTTTTTTCAATGCTTCAAAGTGGATTTTTTTATCCGTAAAAACTTCGACTACTCTATATTTTCCCTTAGTCCATATTTCGCTTTTATTCAAAAAGTGAGTAGCTTCTAAAATTTTTATACTGGCTAAGGGCCGGGATAATTTTTCATTGCCATGAGTCTCCGTCAGCGGAATTTGCCCCTTGCCCCAAAATTCAGCATCGCTTAACCAATATAATCTTTGGCCTTTTTTGAGAAAATTATAAACCTGGCCTTTCTTCAATGGTTTAGGAATACATTCTGCGATTTTACGCTTTCCGGATTTATATTCTGCGATATTTCGCAACGCCAAATCCGGATTAAATTCGACTTGGATACCCATTTTTAGTCTATCTTTTTAGCGATTTAATAAAATTTTCTATTGAACGGTCGTATGTTTTTTCTATTTCAGAAGAAAAATAGCAAGCCGGCAGCTCGCTCTTTTTCCTGTGCTCTCTTATGCATTCACAGCAAATTCCTTTTGTTTCGCAATCATAAGTACAATTGCAGCTTTCCTTATTTTTTTCTTTTTGGCATTCCATATTTTTTTATTTCCCCCTTACCGGCTGAAAAATAACTGTTTCGCGGACGGATTTATTTACTGGCTTCTGCCAGTCTTTTTTCCAAAAATTCTTTATCCAACACGCTTAAAAACCAACCGGCTTTAGGACCGCTGGTTTTTCCCAAAAAACTTAGATAAATAGCCGAAAATAAATCTTGGGGGTTAATACCGATTTCTGTTTTAATATCGTGCAACTTACTGTGTAATAATTGCCCGTCCAATTTCTCTTGGGACTGAACATATTGCAAAATCAACTGGAGAGTTTTTTTCTGGTCGGCGGAAAAATTTTTCGTTCCGGCTGGAATTTCTTTTTCTTGCAATTCATAGCGATAATCTTCCGGAGCGTATTTGGTAAGCCAGTTTTTTGCATATTTTGCGCGGTGATTAATTTCTTTTCTGTCTTCTCCGGATAACTTCTTCCCCTTTATTTCTTTCACTTCTTCCTCAATTTCCATATGCGGCATTTGGACTAGAAACGCGATTTGGGAAAAGCGTGGCAAAAATCTTTCTTTTATTTTTTCTGAAGCATGGATGAGAGAAAATATTCTTTGATAATCCCCCTCCTTCTTTGCAAAATATTCAGCAGCCATTTTGTCATAAAGGTCATAAAGAATCGGAATAGTGTCTCCGTCCGGAATAAAATCAATGACTTTATTAGGATTTTTACCGAGTAAAAGCAATCTTAATATTTCCGGCGGGAGCAGATTAGAGATTTCTTTCGAAGAAGATCCCGCTCCTCTGGAGGATGACATTTTTTTTCCTCCGACTTGAAAAAATTCATAAGGAATATTGAACGGCGGAATATGTCCGAAAACTTCCCGGCTGATGGTTTCCGCTATCTCCCGCGAACCTCCGCGCGTTGAGTGATCCTTGCCGGCTCCTTCAATATCCACTCCCAGAACCTTAAATTTGGCTGCCCACTCCACTTTCCACGGAAGTTTGGCGTTTCCGTCAAAAGGCGAGATTTTTCCCCGATAACTACAGCCTTTAGTCCATTTTACCAGATCCTCTTTACAAACATATTCCACTTCTTCCTCACCGTAGGAAATAACCTTCGTTGTTGCGACCTTTCCGCATTTTTCACATTTTACCTGCAATGGAAACCAGTCGTCTTCTTTTTCCGCTCCGGAAACTTTTTTATAAATGGCCCTTATTTTTGAAGCATTTTCTAGGGCAATTTTGATAACTTTATTGTACTTTCCTGCCCTGTAAAGTTCACTGGAACGGTAATATTCCGGATTAAATCCAACTTGTTTTATAACACCTAAGAATTCTTCGGCAAAATATTCGGCATAATTCTTGGCTTTTCCATTAGGTGCCGGAATATCGCAAAGTAGATAACCCATGTAAGGAAGATATTTTCCCTGGTCTAGATAAACCGGAAGTCCGTCCATTAGATCGAAATCATTTATTTCGAAAAGATAAGTGTTAGCAATTTCTTGCTTGTTTAATATTTCCGAGATTATGCCATGAATAGCCACTCCGCGAAGCGATCCTACATGGACTCTTCCCGACATCGTTTTTTCGTCCCGAATAACCAATGGCTTTCCGGCTTTGATTTTTTCCGTGTATTTTTCTTTGATTTCTCCGACTAATTTATCCGTCCAAAACATAGATTTGCTCTTATTTAATACCCTAATTTTAGCTTATTTAACTAAAATTGGCAATTTAAAAATCCCGATAAATCGGGATTTTTTTCGCACAGAATTTTATCAGATAATTAAAGAATAAAAACTGCTGCTGCCAAAACCGTCGTCCATCTACCATCTTTATCACCCTCCGCGGTTTGCGCAATCGAGCGGCTCTTAAAAATTTTTCCGGAAGCTTTGTAAGCTTGCGCTCTTTTATCCCAAGCAGATTCCGGATTAAATTTTATATTCAAAGTCGTCGCCAGCATTGTAGCGGCCAAATCTTCCGCATAGTCGGAAACAACTTTTTCTTTCTTGCCAAAGCCGTGATGTTCCGAAAGATAACCATACATTTTTTTCTTATCGGTTGGAATAGCCAGCCCGATGGCTGAGCTTAAAAGACGATTGGGCTCATTGGTAGCATTGCGGGCCATAACACAAAAAACTATTGAACCGGATGAAAGCATTTTGAGGCCTTTTTCTTTGGATACTATCGTGCAATCGGGTGGAAAAATACTGGAAACGGTTACCAGATTAAACCTTTCTATCCCGGCATCCCGCAGGGCCAATTCGAAAGAAGCCAACTCTTCCTTGTCGCGGCCTACGCCTTTGGTAAAAAAAACATACTTAGGTACCATTTTTTATTTTTTAGAGAAAATATATAATTAGTCTTTTCTTATATATTTATTTTCTTTTAAAAAATTTATTTGCAAATGAAATTATAGGCCTTCTGCAAAATTACGCAATAGCTGTGGATAACTTAAAGGTCCCGAACGCTCGAGACTTTTCAAAAAAGATCATTTGACGTCCAAAACTTTATATTTCGTCCGGCCGCCCGGAGTTTCAACTTCCACTTCATCGTTTTTTTTCCTGCCTAAAAAACCTTTGCCCATCGGAGATTCGTTGGAAATTTTCATCTCGCTGGGATTGGCTTCATTAGAACCGACAATCTGGAATTCTATTTCCTGGCCGTTAAACTTGACTTTGACTCTTGATCCCATCTGAATCAAGTCTAAACCTTTTTTATAATCCACCACCTTCGCTTCTTTTAACAAAAATTCCAACTCGGCGATGCGGGATTCATTTTCTGATTGCTGTCTTTTGGCCTCGCTGTATTCCGCGTTTTCGCTTAAATCGCCTTGCTCCTTGGCTTCTTTGATGGCGCCGGCAATATCGAGGCGAACTTCAACTTTTCGATTCTCCAGTTCGTCTTTTATTTTTTTCAGACCTTCCTGGGTTATAAATTTAGTCATTTTTTTAAATTAATAAAAATTACTATCCTTTAAGGATAGAAAAAATTGTTCAAAAAATCTAAATACTTTGATGACAAACGCTATTGTAGCAAAAACGCGCGCACTGTCAACCCCGTAGTGAATTTTCGGCTTATTTCCCTTTAAAAAACCCGGAAGCCGAAAATCTACTACACTGTCAATCCGCGTTTTTTCTGGCAAAATACCACTTGAGAATTTCTTTGGTGGCCGGAACGGAAGAAGAATTTCCTTCTCCGCCTCCTTCTAAAAAAACCACCATGGCAATTTCAGGATTTTCGAAAGGAGCAAAAGAAATAAACCAGGCGTGAGTTTTATTTTCATTGCCGAATTGAGCCGTTCCGGTTTTTCCGGCCGAAGAAAAAGGCAGATCGTTAAGCAGCCGGCCCGTCCCTTCCGTTATGGTTTGCCGCATGCCGTCCCGAACGGTTTGCATAATCCAATCCGGAGCGATATTTTTTCTCAAAACTTCGGGAACAATAAATTTTTCTTCTCCGTTAGCCTGACGGATGGAATGGATTATCTTGGGAGAAAAAAGCGTCCCTCCGTTAGCCAGCGCCGCCGTATAATTAACCAGCTGGATTGGTGTGGTTGTTATGAATCCTTGCCCGATCGCGGCGTGATAAGAATCTCCGGTATACCATTTTTCTCCGATTTTTTCCATTTTCCAGTTTTCATCCGGAATCAAACCCCGCGTCTCTCCCGGCAGATCAATTCCGGAAAAATCCCCCAGACCGAAAAGATTTTCATATTTTTTCATTTTACTCATTCCCAAGCCGGAAATAGAACCATAGCCGCCGCCCAGATGATAAAAATAAACATCGCAACTTTCCGCTATGGCTTTTTTTAAATCAGTCGTCCCATGCGCCTTCCAATCTCTGAATTTAAAATTACCCACGGATATTTCTCCCCGGCATTCAACCGAAGTTTCCGGAGCGACTATCCCTTCCGCAAGCGCCGCGACCGCGACCGCCGGCTTTAAGATTGATCCGGGCGGATACTCCCCGGCCACCACCCGGTTGAAAAGAGGCAAATTTTTATCGGCGATTATTTCCTGAAAATCAGCGACGGAAATTCCCCGGGCAAAAAAATTATTATCATAACCGGGCAAGCTCACCAAAGAGAGCACTTCTCCGTTTTGCGGATTGATGGCGACCGCGGCGGCCATTTTGGTTTCGGTTTTTTCCAAAATATTGACCAAACTGTCATAAATTTTTTTTTGCAATCCTTCATCGATATTCAAAACCAAATCATTTCCCGGCTGGGGATTGATTATTCCCAAATTCTTCTTGATATCTCCCAGCGCGTCAACTTCCACCTGAAAAAGCCCGTAAACGCCTTTTAATTCTTTCTCATACTCTTTTTCTATCCCGGTCTTTCCGATATAGTCAGTCATCAAATAGTCGGGATTATTTTCCAGCTCTTCCCGGGTGATCTTGCCTTCATAACCGATAAGATGGGAAAAAATCGGGCCATTTTCATAATTTCGAATGGCCGTGTTTTCCAAAAGAATTCCCGGCAAATTTTTTCTTTTTTCCAGAATAATCAAAGATTGATCTTGAGTTATATTTTCTTTGACTAAAATCGGATTGAGGCTTTTGGAATTAAGATCGCGCATGACTTCTTTCAATTTATCGGAGTTTATCTCTAAAATTTCAGCCAAAGCCCCGGCTATCTGCTGCTTTTTCTCCGGCTCTTTGGGAAGATCGCCGGGTATTAAAATAACATCCACGCTGGAAACATTGCTGGCTAAAACATTGCCCGTTTTATCAAAAATTTTGCCTCTGGGCGCCTTAATAACCAGGGAGCGGATCCGGTTACCCCTGGAAATTTCAGCGTAATATTCGCCTTTAACAATGTCTAAATAAAAAATTCTTAAAATCAAACCTAAAAAACCTAGCATCAAAACATACCAAAAAATATTCAGGCCTTTTTTTTCAATGGGAACCTCCAGGGTTTTTCTCTCCTGGTTGGAATCCAAGCCGATTAAGTCGCTCAAGATGGAATCTTCTATTTCGATTCCCCGGGACATTCTTTTTTTATTCAAAAATCTTTTAAACATTAAATTTTTATTTCTTCTTTTTGGACAAAAAAAGTTTTTTCCAGCTTGTTAACGGGAAAGTAAATCAACGCGAAAAAAATCAAATTGAAAAATGTTTTAAGAAAAACTTCTCTTCCCGCAAGAAGAGCGAATCGAAAGCCGTCATTTAAAACAAGGAGCGTTAGCGTCCTTCCTAAAATCTCGTTAATCAGCGTTCCGGCCGCGATAAAAGCCATCATCAGAAAAAATTTTCCCGCTTCTCCGGACAGCAACAGTTTTCCGGAAAAATAACTGGTGGCGTAAGCAATAAGCGCTAAAAGAAAAATATTTTTCCCGACAGTCTCGCCGGCCGCCAAATCCAGAAAAAATCCGGCCGTTACAATCCAACCGATTTTCCGTTCTATCCCGAAATAACTAACCCAAAAAACCGACAGGACCATAATCAAATCCGGAAAAATTCCCGGCGCCAAAATTCCCCCGGAAAGGGAAACTTGCCCCAAGGAAAGAAAAAAAATCACCGCCAAAATAATTAAATTATACGCCATCCCGCTTGATTAATTTTTTATCACAAAAACCACGTCCAAATTGGAATATTTTACCGGAACGGCTACCGTCGCCCCCTGGAAAATTCGATCCAGCGAAACTTTGGGTTCTTGAATTTTTCCCACCAACAAGCCTTTGGGCAAATCTCCCCCCAAGCCCGATGTGATTATCGAATCTCCCGCGTTAAGCATGTCGTCTTGCGAAACCATTTCCAGAACCAAACCCAAGCCGAATTTTCCCCTGACCACGCCCTTGGCTTCCGTTTCCAAATCCCTGACATTGATTACGCTTTCCGAATCAGTCAAAAGGATGACTTTGGCCGTATCCGCGTAAACTTCTTCCACTTTGCCGATTAAAATTCCCTGGGAAACAATGACTGGCATGCCGGTCGTTATTCCCGAATTTTCGCCTTTGTCTATTAAGATCCAACTGCCTAATTTCTGCGGATTTTGGCCAATCACAAAACTCGCTTCCAGACTGAAATTTTTGCCCGGAATGAGCCCTAATTGTTTTCTCAATTCTTCATTTTCTCTTTGCAGTTCTTTTTGGCCGGCTGTTTCCACTAAAAGAGCGCGATTTTCCTTAATCAGTTTTTCATTTTCTTCTCTGATTTCATTAAGCGAACTCCAAAAAATCAGGGTATTTCCGGTTTTTTGGCTTAGAGTGTAAAAAATTTTTTGAAAAGGCAGGCTTAATTTAAAAAAAATTTCAAAGAAAGGATTAAAAACTTTTTTCGGATTTAAAAAAACTAAAAAAAGGCAACAACCTAAAATAAAAATCAACCGCAGTGTTTTTTTGGAAGATAATTTATGCGTCATTTATCTTGTAAAATAAAATTTGAATCTCCCTCCGGGAGACGCAATTTATTTTTATTAAAAATAAAATCCAACAAATAATCCTGCGATTTTAAAAAAACATTCCAATCTCAATTTTCCAAACCTGCCGGCCGGCCAGCTTCGACTCGAATCGAGGCGAGCAGGCAGGCAAAATTATTCAACGGGGTCAATTTTAAATAAGCGATTTTTCGTGTTGATTTTCCACTAAAATTTCCCGCAAAGATTTAATGTCTTCCAAAACGATCCCCGTCCCCCGCACCACGGCGGTGAGCGGATCTTCCATCATGCGCACCGGCATGCCGGTTTCGTTGGCGACTAAAACGTCCAGACTCCGGATCAAACTTCCTCCGCCGGCTAAAATTATTCCTCTTTGCATGATATCCGAAAGCAATTCGGGAGGAGTTTCTTCGATTGTGGTTTTAATGTTATTGATTATGGATTTTATCGAACGCGAAAGAGCGTTTCGCACCTGTTCGTCATTGATTATTATTTCCTTGGGAAGCCCGGAAATAATATCCCGGCCGCGAATCGGCATCTGCATTTTTTCTTTCAAAGGATAGGCGCTGCCGACGGCGATTTTTATGTCCTCGGCGGTTTTTTCTCCCACCAGCAGATTAAATTCATTGCGGCAATAATGAATAATATCTTCGTTCATTTCATCTCCGGCAATGCGCAGATTTCTCGAAGCTACCACTCCGCCCAAAGAAATAACCGCGATATCGGTCGTTCCCCCGCCAATATCGACAATCATATTTCCCGCCGGATCTTGAACCGGCAGCCGGGCGCCGATAGCCGCCGCCATGGGTTCGTCGATCAGATAAGCTTCGCGCGCTCCGGCATTAATTACCGCGTCCATCACCGCCCTTTTTTCCACTTCGGTAATATCCGAAGGAATACCCACCAAAACCCGGGGCCGGGGAGCAAAAGAAAAACCGTTTTTATGAACTTTATTAATAAAATATTTCAGCATTTGCTCCGTTATCTCAAAATCGCTCACTACTCCGTCAACTAGCGGACGCGTAGCCACGATATATCCCGGAGTTTTCCCCACCATTTTTTTCGCTTCCCTGCCAATAGCCAAAATCTGGCCGGTTTTTTTATTGACCGCCACGACCGAAGGTTCATTGATAATAATACCTTGGCCTTTCATATAGACCAGCGTATTGGCTGTTCCCAGATCAATGCCGATGTCTTTGGAAAATTTCTGAAAAAATCTGTCGATTAAATTCCTGAAAAGAGAGTTGATTTTAAACATGCGTTTTATATCTAGCAAACAAAAAAAATAAAGAATTTTGAAAAGCAAAATCTTTTTGATTGATTTCTGTTTTTATTTTAGTCCCGGGGATTCGGGATTGGCTTTTGGTCTAATCTATGATAACGAAAAAGGCTTTGTTTGTCAAAGCCGCTTTCCTACATTCTACCCACAAGTGCAACATTGGGATGAAAAAGAAACTGCAATCGGTATAATGGATAATACGCTAATATTACCATTAACCGATAAAGAAATGTTCTACAATCATATCGCCGCTTCCCAGC
>Ga0210051_1002221_pt1 | contig 19585 bp, 19 predicted proteins | sample CryGey092014_all_FD_185464 | JGI IMG/M metagenome (GOLD analysis project Ga0210051, IMG submission 185464) | Groundwater microbial communities from aquifer - Crystal Geyser CG23_combo_of_CG06-09_8/20/14_all (SPAdes) (version 2) | ecosystem: Environmental > Aquatic > Deep subsurface > Groundwater... | reverse complement strand
TTTTTTTCTTCTGACTTTTGGCATCGCCCCAAAAGTCAGCAAAAAGTCTAGGGAAAGATGACCACACACGCACTTTCCCGCCTCGCCATGGACGTAATCTTTCCAGTCTTACTTCTCGACACCCATGTTTATTTAGGAAGAATGTTTCACTTGAAATGTGAGAATTTGCTTTGGATAAAGACGATACGGTTGGCTTGTCGTTTGTTCAATCTAGCGATATAAAAAATAGTGAGCACTTACATAAAAAAATCGGCATCACTGCCGACCTCTATAAATCTATCCATTCATCTCTAGAAATTCATACTTCCTTAATAATCTTAGAAATCAAGCCGACTCATATTTCTTGTCTTCCATGCTTTGGTATGGGAATTATTTCTGATCATTTGGTCATATGAAGATGTCTCCCTCATGCTTCTGGTCCTTCATATCATAATTTCTTTAATTTCTCAACGACTGCTTCGGGCTTCAATGGCACTAATCTAGGCATATTGTAATTGTTTCATTCACGTAAAGGATTTTATCTCTTTAATTATTTTCGCATCATTATGCTGGATTTTATGGAAGATGACTGCTTCCATAGCATCAATCAGATTTTCTCTTGCTTCCTCTATATTTTGTCATTGCGAAAAAAATCACTGATATCAAGGCACACTTGCAACGATATATCAGTTTTCATCTTTTTCGTAAATTGCTTTTGCTAGAAGGTAATTGATGTAATTTGAAAGCATTTTTTCTGCTGGTTGATAATAAAACCAACCATTATATACGGATTTCCTTGCGATTTTCAATAAAGAAAAAATCGGCATTTCTGCCGACTTTCCCGCTTGAAAATATGATTATTTATTCTTTTTCTTGTCTGCTTCGTAAGCTTCTCGTACATCCTTGATGCTCCCCTTATACATGAAGAAATCTTCAGAGACTTCATCCAATTCTCCATTGAGGATTTTCTCAAATCCAGAGATGGAATCTTCAAGTTTTACATATTGCCCCTTGAATCCAGTGAATTGCTCAGCTACGGAGAACGGTTGAGAGAAGAATTTTTCGATTTTTCTTGCTCTGTAGACGGTCATCTTATCTTCGTGAGATAGTTCTTCCATGCCCAAGATGGCGATAATATCTTGCAATTCCTTATATTTCTGAAGTATTCTCTGGAGTTCTTTGGCAACTGTATAGTGCCTCTTGCCTACAATATCTTCAGACAAGATAGTAGAAGTACTATCAAGCGGATCGACGGCAGGGTAGATACCTTTTTCTGTAATCGTCCTACTCAATACGATAGTCGAATCTAAGTGGGTAAATGTTGTCGCAGGAGCAGGATCGGTAAGATCATCTGCAGGCACATAGACGGCCTGTACTGAGGTGATAGATCATTTATCTGTTGAAGTAATTCTTTCCTGCATGATACCCATGTCGCTCGCGAGCGTTGGTTGATATCCTACTGCTGATGGGATTCTTCAAAGGAGCGCTGATATTTCCGATCATGCCTGAGTAAATCTGAATATGTTATCGATGAATACCAACACATCTTTACCTTCTACATCTCTGAAGTATTCCGCCATCGTGAGTCAGCTTAATGCTACTCTTGATCTAGGTCCAGGAGTTTCATTCATCTGCCCATAGACCATGGCTGTTTTATCCAAGACACCTGAGTCTTTCATCTCATTATATAAGTCATTTCCTTCTCTTGTTCTTTCTCCAACTCAACACACAACTGACACTCAACTGTGAGCGGTAGCGATATTGTGGATAAGTTCTTGCATCACGACAGTTTTTCCAACTCACGCTCATCCAAAAAGTCCTACTTTCCCTCCTTTAAGCATCGGAGCAAGAAGGTCGATGATCTTGATTCCTGTTTCGAGCAATTCAGCTTTGGTAGTCAAAGATGTGAAGGGAGGGGATTTTTTGTGGATGGCATACCTTTCCTTGGTTTTGATATTTGGGGTACCGTCGATAGTATTTCCGAGTACATTGAACATATGTCCGAGCACTTCTGGTCCGACGGGTACTTTGATAGCATCTCCAGTATTTGTGACGGGATCTCATCTCTTGAGTCCATCAGTTGAATCCATGGCGATACCTCTTACGACATCATCTTCAAGAAGCTGAAGCACTTCCACGACGACTTCATCACCATTGCTGTTTTTCTTGTCTACCACGAGGGCATCGTAGACTTTAGGAAAGCCTGCCCCGTCTGCTTGATCCGTCTTTAGCGGATTAGCGGAATCCTTATCGAATTTAACTTCCATGACGACTCATTTGATAGCAGTAATTTTTCCTTGCATGACTATTGTTGTAAATAGATAAATTTACTATATAGGACGATCCGTCATTGCGAACGTAGTGTGGCAATCTGGATCGTTTAACGGTAGATTGCCCTAAAGGACTATAGCTTCGTTCCTCGCAATGACAACGCCGGTTTAATTCTGCTCAATAGCGATTTTGGCGCTTACGATCTCAGATATCTCTTGCGTAATCTTTCCTTGACGAGTCTTGTTGTAAAGAAGATTCAAACTACCGAGGATATTTCCGCAGTTATCTTTTGCGTTTTTCATCGCGAGCATACGTGCCGCATGTTCTCAGGTTTTATTGTTGATGACTGCGTTATAGATGATATGTTCTACGAGTTCTTGAATCAAAAGTTGTTTAAATTGTTCCATATTCGGCTCGATGACGAGGTCTCCGGGAGACTTAAAATGTACTGAACTCAGCTTGATATTTAAATCTCTAAGGAATGCCTCGAAACTTTCTTCATCAAGCGGATACAATTTAAATCTCAAAGGTATCTGCGTAACGGTGTTTTTGAAGAAGTTGAAGTAGACCTTGATTTTAGCATATGATTTGCTGACTAATGCCTTTCTTACAAATGTGAATATGCTCCTAAGATCATCCGCATCAGTATCATCTTTGAGATGAAGCGATCCGACGACATTCCATTTGTCTCTGATGAAGAATTCCAAACCTTTCTTTCCTATCGCGATGATATCTGTTTTCTCTCTTCGATCTCTATATTTCCCACTGATATGTTTGAGCAGTTTTGAATTGATACCTCCGCAAAGTCCTTTATCTGACGTGATGACGATGATCAATCTTTTGCCATTTGGATCTCGTGATGTCTTATCAAAATCGAACAGGTTTACTTTATCTTTGAGTGATTGTAAGATATTCAAAAAATCCATAACAAAAGCCTTGAATCTGTTTGTCTTATCTTTGAGCTTTTGCAATTTGATCGTAGAAACTACCTCCAGAGCTTTGATGATCTTCTGAAGATTTTTCACTGATTTTATCTTGCTTCTGATCTGTTTGGTGTTTGCCATACAATTAATGAATTTTAAATTCTAAATTCTAAATTCTAGATTCTAAATTGGTCCGTCATTGCGAACGAAGTGTGGCAATCTGGACCTAATTCGCTTCGTAACTCGTTATTCGTTACTCGTCACTGCACAGGCTTACAGTCTATGCTTATGAATATTGTATAATTTCAAATCTGCGGTAATTTTCTGTAGTGAAAGATATGCCTTGTCTATTTCATCGATGTCTCCTTGCAATTTTATCTGCTCGATTTCTTTCTCCATATTTTTTTTCATCTCTTCCAGCACCGCCTCATCCGATATCGGTATCGTAGTGATAGCTCATACGAGCATGACCACGGTCTGACCATCGAGATAGAGGAGTCATTTGCCCACGGAGAGCGTTATTTCATCGTGATCAAATAAGAATTTTGTTCATTTGATGAATTCATTGGCATTTTTATCCGTCGGCAAAATCCTCACTATTCAAGGCCTGATGATGCTTGAAAGCGGGATGTGGCGAGGGAGGATTCAGATATCACCAGCCATGGTTGGAATGACGACTTTCTCGACTTCTCACTCAAATATTAATGCATCTGGAGACATGACTTTTAAATACATGGACTACATGAATGTTAAATAAATAGGTACTCTTTTTTGACAAACTTCTACCCTGGAAGGGAACCCTGTCCGCTGTACAGCGGACCACTATCAATTTTTCATTGTCCCTCCTGATAAGGAGGGGGACCACGACTTGTCGTGGTGGGAGGTTTGAAGTCCCCTCGAAGGGGGTTGGGGGTCTAGATTTTCATCTCTTCCCTTGTTTCTTTAATCAATGCTATCATCTCTTTCTCGATATCTTCTTCCAATGTTTTCTTGTCGATGATTTTCTTCGTCAAATCAGCATAAACAGTATCCAACTTGAGATATAATAGTTTTTCAAATTCCAATACTTTATTGACAGGCAAGTCATTCAAATAATCGTTAATTCCAGCATAGATAAGTACGACTTGCTTGTTGAATGGAATAGGATCGTTATTCGGTTGTTTCAACATCTCTACAAGTCTTTTCCCTTTCTCTATTTTTCTCTGTGTCGATTCATCAAGGTCAGAAGCGAATTGTGCGAAGCTTGCCAATTCTCTGAAGCTCGCAAGTTCTAGTCTCAATTTTCCAGCTACTTTTTTCATGATCTTGGTTTGTGCTGATCATCATACACGGGAAACAGAAAGTCCTACATCAATTGCAGGTCTGATACCAGAGTTGAAGAGTTCAGTTTCCAAGAATATTTGTCCATCAGTGATTGAGATTACGTTGGTTGGGATATATGCTGACACATCAGAATCCAATGTTTCGATGATAGGAAGGGCAGTGAGTGAGCCTCAACCGAAGTCTTTATTCAGATTTGCAGCTCTTTCCAATAATCTGGAGTGAAGATAAAATACGTCTCCTGGATATGCTTCACGTCATGGTGGTCTTCTAAGAAGCAATGATACTTCTCTGTAGGCTACCGCGTGCTTACTCAAATCATCGTAGATGATGAGCGCATCTTTTCCTTGTGCCATGAAGAATTCTCCCAATGCACAACCTACGTATGGAGCGATATATTGCAATACTGAAGGGCTGTTTGCAGGAGCGCTGACGACAATAGTATATTTCATCGCATCTTTTTCTTTCAAGGTTTCTACGATTCTTCTTACCTTTCCTTCTTTCTGTCCGATAGAAACATAAATACAGATAACATCTTTTCCTTTTTGATTGAGGATAGTGTCCGTGCCGATAGTTGTTTTTCCTGTTTGTCTATTCCCGATAATCAATTCTCTTTGTCCTCTTCCGATAGGCACCATAGTATCTATAGCTTTGATACCAGTTTCCAACGGCTTATTTACTCCTTGTCTGGTGATTACTCCAGGAGCTATTTTTTCTACAGGATTGAAAGTCTTTGGTTTGATATCAGCAAGTCCGTCGATGGGCATTCCGATTCCGTCAAGCACTCTTCCGAGATATTCTTCACCTACTCCGACGCTGAGGACTTTACCCACGGCTCTGACGGTGTCTCCTTGACGAAGTTTACTATAATCTCCAAGAACGAGAATTCCTACGCTATCGTTTGAAAGATCAAGAACCAATCCTTTGATTCCATTTTCAAATTCTACGATTTCGGAAAACATAGCATCATCAAGTCCGACGACTATTGCAACTCAATCCTTAAGTTCTAGGATTTCTCCTTTCTTGGAAAATGAGTCTCCGATGTCAGCGTTTTTGATGTCTTGCTCAATTCTATCCAAAATTTCTTTTACAACCTGCATGAATGACTTTTTAATAAAGTAAAATTAGAATATGTTTGACTGAATACTTTTCTCGTTTAATCTTTCCAATGACGTTGATAAAAATCGATAAAAATGGATTAAGATGGATCAAAAATAGTAGCTACAATTTTCATCAATTTTTAACAATTCTCAACAAGTTTTATCATAGTAATAAGTTGAGGTCACGATCCAAATCTCTCTTGTAGCGATAGCCTTCTCACTTTACATCGATGCCGACTTTTGACGAATCTTTGTAGTCGAGGTCAACATTTTTGAAGGTATCGGTCACGAAAGAACCGATCTGATTCTGGATATTTTTCTCTGTAGTGATGGCAAATTCTTTCTTGGATTCAGCATATTTCTTTTTCAAGAGCAGAGTGATCTGATTGATATGTCTGATCTCCAACTTATTCAAACTTTTGAGGAGGACGACAACTTCATATGAAGCTGGAGAGTGCTTTTTGAGCGCCTCCAGATACGCAGGTATATCCAATGATCTCTTGCCATATTTTTTGATCATCTGTTTGATGACCATGAAATAACGCAAAAAATCCTTATCCTTTATATTAGAAGCAAAATATTGATTGACTAATGTTTCGTTGGAGATGAACATAAATAAGAGGAATAACAGTTTAAATTTGAGTCCGTGTCATTGCGAAGGCATGGTCGTCATTGCGAGGAGTGTAACGACGCGGCAATCTGACCATGATCTTATGCTCTCTAGATTGCTTCATTCCTCGCAATGACGACCGCTTAATATCTATCTTTTGATCTCTCTGACCAAACTTGTTAAGTATTCGTTCTTCAAATTCTCATCGCTTCCAATCATTTTCTTGACGACGATCTTGCTCGCTTGTCTGACAGAATCTTCCCGGTTGTCTTCCAGTTCTTTTTTGATTTGGTGGGCTTGAGATTCGGCATTTTTGACGATTTCTTCAGCTTTTCTGTGGGCATCATCAAGGATTTCTTTCTTGTGTTTATCTACCACAAGTTCATGTTCTTTGACGATGATTTTCTGTTTTTCCACTACTTCAGAAATCATACTATCTCATTTGATTTTAGCATCTTCGATGATCTTATTATATTCGTGCTCAGCACCCTTGAGCTTTTTCATAAGATGTTCTCTTTCTTCAAGTGCGCTTGTGATAGTATCTCCGAGGAAATACTTAAACGCAAAAAAGAAGATGGCCAAATTTACTATTTGTACCAAAACATTTATGACAACAGTGGTTGTCGAGACTACATGTTCTTCCATTACTTAATGACGATAAGTAAAATTTTGTACTTTCTACTTTGTACTCGGTACTATTTGCTAAGAAGTGAGAACGCAATTACGAATCCATAAATTGCCACCGCTTCAGTCAACGCCAAAGCCAAGATTGCAGGTACGAAGTAAGCTTTAGCTCCATCAGGATTTCTTCCCAATGATTCCAACCATCCTTTACCGATCATTCCTAGTCCGATGGCAGCGCCTAATCCAGCCAATCCGATAGCCATTCCTGCTCCAATGTGTTGTAATTCCATTTTTTAATATAATTTATAAATTAAAAGATAACTAATTTAAACAATTTCTCGTAACTCGATACTCGTTACTCGTCACTGCTTTAGTGTTCACCGTGCCCTGCGGCAGCGATTTTGAAGTATACAAGCACCAACATAGAAAACACAAAAGCCTGTAAAAAACCGACGAAAAGTTCAAAGACTACTACCACCAATGGCAGTAAGAATGGAATCTTCATCAACGCCATAGTTGCGCTTACAATCAATCCCAAGAGCACCATTCCGGCTAAGATATTTCAAAACAACCTCAGTGACAATGATAATACTCTAGACAATTCTCAGACAAATTCAATAAGTCCTAAGAATAATCCTATAATGATATCAAATATTTTCCCGATAAATGATCACACACCTGTTACTTTATGCACGATTCCGAGTCCTTTATATCCGATATACTTCTGGATATAATGAAATCAACTTTTCTGAAATCCAAAGACGATGGAAGCAACTACACAGGCCAATGCTATCGTCATATTAAAAAACACATCTGTAGAAACTGGTCTGAAATAGAAGTGCAGGCTCGGTGCAGCGAGAACAAAGAGATCTCCGATAAGCCCGACCAGATTACACCATAAGATATATATGAAGACGAATACCACGATTTTGATGACTTTCAATGGGATTTCCGGACCGATATCCTGAAAGAATTTTAGGATTCATTCTATGCCTGTATCGACTAAGTTGGTGAATTTATTATGCGAATTCTTCTTTTTGAGGAGAGAATAGATCAATACAAAAATAAGGAACAATGCTGTTCACACCATTGATGCAAGCATGGTTTGAGAAAAATATATACCGAATATTTTTACTTCATATAATGGCATAAAACTTACTGCTTCCACGACTACAATTAATCAGAAATAAAAAACCCCCCGAAGGTTGGTTTATATAAAAGATATTTTTTAGCACACATATTTCAAGACATTTTTATATATCTGAGACGCCATGAAAACTTGAGGTATCGAGAGTTTCCAAACGTCGAAGTTATGCCGATACGGGTCGGCACAGAGATATGGGCTTGACTTATTCTAACATTTGTATATACCACATTCCCTCATCAAAAATTGATGGAAAAGAAACGTAAAACAAAAAAAGAAAGTTATGATTAAATTGACAAAATCGAATGCAAAAGAAATTAAAGCGTTTATTGAAGCGCAAGTGTTCAAAAAAGTAACCAGGATGTCTATCAAGAGCCGTAAAAAAGACGGTGGTGAAATTGCAATAATGTGCGCCGATGGCGCTCAATTGGTGGATAAAATAGCTCACAGAATCCTGAGTACTTTGGATAGAGAAAGAGCAATTAGAAACACCGAAATCATCATCAAAAGGACAATAGAAGATAGCCAAAAGAATAATGATGATGAGGCAGTTGTGATTGCAAAAATCAGCAAGGCAGTGACTGAAGCGTGCATCAAAAGTATCAAGCGTTTGAGCAGAAGTGTCATGCTTCATATCCTGACTGCCAATGGCGGTCCGTTACTGATTCCAGAAAGGTCGCCATTGAATGTGAACAATGCAAGGAACTTCCTCATGAATCAGATCCGGGAAGCCATACAAATCAAAGGCGTGAGGAACATTGTCCTTTATACACATGCTCCTTGTGGAGCCGCAGGACCGGTCTGTATGGATATCAAAGAGCAGCTTCAGCTTTTGTTTGATGCAGAGAATGAATTGATTATTCGATTCCCCGGGATAACAGTCACACGGTATTTCCATGTAGATTATTCTTCTTTACCACAGCCCGGACATAAGTCCAAAGAAACATATTTTGTTTCTCGTGAGGCATGGGAAAAATTGAAAAAATGAGGCGTTTAAAAACACTATTATAGCACTGGGACGGAATTTCTTTATGTCCAGTGTTTTTTTATTTGCAAAAAACTTTCATATATATAAACACGATTCAACGGATAATGGATAATGGGTAACGTTCCCCGTTTACCATTTACCGTTCACCATATTTTGTACTTTTTACTTTGTACTTTCTACTATTATGTCTCATTACACATTGTCAGATGTACAAGATCATGTGTTCACAAGCAAATTTCTTATCAAGCATCCATTGATTTCTCAATGCATTGACGGAAGATACAATCAAGGCGATAATCAAGCATGTTCCATTCCTGGTGCAGATGGCGGACAGCTCAAAGTCATGATCGCTGTCATCAAAAAATTATTATGAAAAGAAGAATTGGATCATGCAATGATGACAAAATTAACTCATATCCTGACCAATGTCGTAGGCGGAGTAAAGAATCTAGCTTTCCATACGGATACGCATGCATTACATGATTATGGCATCGGATGCGGACATTTGAGACTAGCGAAAAATAAGCCAGATGATTATGGACTCACCGATGCAGAAGTGCAATTTGTTTTGGATTTTATGAATGAGAGTATCAAACATGGATCTACAAATATTATACTTGATGGGCATCACGGAGAAAGGGGAGTGATGATAATAGATTCTGCGACACATAGCGTGTACAACAAAAATAAGGAAGGTCATCAAGTATTCATATTCCACAAAACTTGTGCAGAAAATAGGAATAAAATCATAGCTGAAAAAATAATAGAAAGTTTACCCTGACTTCAGCAGGGCTGACTCATCGACAAAGACGATTTGTCTGAAGTTGTAGGGATGCTCAATCAGACGATGGAAGAGCATCTCAATACTACGGTTTGAGAACTAGCAAAATGATTGCCTATATTTCTCATAGAAATTAATGAGAATGGAGAAAATATTTCCCAGATAGGCGTGGTAGCGTAACATAAAAATAAGAAATAATAAAAAAGGTTGATACAATTTCTTGTTAATCAACCTTTCCCATATGAAATTATATTTTACTGCTCATCTCATTCGTCTTTTTCTCCGTTTTTGTCTTGTTCGTCTTCATCCGCGATTTTTTTCTCAAGTTTAGCAGCTTCTTTTTCGGCTTTTTTTCTTTCTTCCTTGTATCTGAGATTTTCTTCTTTTTCTTCCCATGGTCTGTAGATGACGTCGATATGCTTGTTGACCATAGAGTAGAGCGGTGTCTCCGGTTCATCCAGACTGATATTATTTGAATGCAGAGTCTGTATCGTTCCGTCTTTGAATCTGATTCTGATCGCTCATTCGATGATAGAGATCGCTCATTCCAATTGTTCTTTTCCTGTTATGACAACGATACCTTTTCTCGCTCTCTTCCATATCTTGAGGTCTTCGAGATTCAACATTTTCCCATTCTTATCTGAATGGATCAAGATAAATGGTTCATCCTTGTGTAAGAATAATCCAGCAACCTGATCACCTTCTTCAAGATCAATAGCCTTGACTCCACCTGCTGTTTTTCACATAGGTCTGAGTTCGTCGCTCTTGAAGATATTCATCCGTCATTGTTTAGTGATGACGCCGATATGATCTCTATCGCTGACAGCTTCTACATTTAATATCTTCTCTTCTTCGTCGAGTCCCATGATTTTCGTAGGGAATTTTTTGAATGAAAGGACGAGTTCTTTCTTGATTTTCTTCAGACTGTTTTTGTCTGTCATGAACACGAGATAATTATAATCATAGTGTAAGGTATTCGCGAATATTATCTTTCCTTGTAGACCGAATTGCCCTTTGAGATTGATAGCATTCTGCTTCATGACCTGACTTCCGAGATCCTTCAATCTCTGGACGACCAATTCACCGATGTCGGTGATGATGATCAACTTATCCTGATTGTGCGTATAAATCAGGTCCATAGTCTCTTCAGGAATCGCGAGAATCCTTGATTGATACAAGATTCTGACAGAGAAATCATTTCCTACTCGGACGATGACGTCTTCTCTGATTTTATCAGCTGCATCTCTGAATGCTTTCAAACTTCCCGCGATATTATAGATGCTGAGATCATTTGATACATCAGTTTTTCTCTCGTCTCCATACTGCTTTTTCATATATTTGAATTCATCCTTGATGACGCCATCAAGTTTTTCTGCGTCGTTGATGATACCTTCGAGATATGCAATCAGCTTCTTTTTTTCATCGATTTCGTCATTGATTTTCAATATTTCAAGTCAGACCAAGGATTGCAATCTCATCATCAGGATGTATTCAGCTTGCAGGTCAGAAAATTTGAATTTTTTCATCAAATTTTCTTTCGCATCTTGTTTTGTTTGAGATTTCTTAATCGTATCGATTACTTCATCGATGATGTCTATGGCTTTTCTCAATCCTTCAAGAATATGTAATCTGTCTTTTGCTTTGCCGAGTTGGAATACTGATCTGCGGTAGACTACCTGTCTCCTAAACACCACAAACTCCATCAACAATTCTTTGATATTGAGAAGTCTTGGCTGAATACCAGCCTCTACGAGTGTCACATTGTTGATATTAAAGTTGCTCTGCAATTCAGTGAATCTATATAATGCTATAAGAATCTGATCTGGATCGACGCCATTCTTAGTATAAATAGCTACTCTGATCTTGTTTTTGCTGGATTCATCTCTGATGTCCGTTACACCTTCTATTTTTTTATCGACGACTAATTCACCGATCTTCGCTACCAAAGTAGATTTGTTCACCACATAAGGGATTTCGTCTATGACGATGATGTTACCATTTTTTTGTGGCTCCACATGAGTTTTCCCTCTCATCACGATACCTCATTTTCCTCTTTTGTAGACTTCTTTGATATTTGCAGGGTCATAAATGATACCTCCCGTAGGGAAATCAGGTCCCTTGATGATTTCCATAATTTCATCTATGCTGACATGATATTTTCCATCATCTACTGCTTCTTCTTCATCCAATTGGTCATCAGGTCATCAGGTTTGTAAGGTCTCTCAAGTCTGTAAGGTCGAAGGTCATCAGGTCGTAAGGTCTTCTGGTTGGATTTTTGACTTTATGGACTTTATAGACTTTTGACTTTCGACTAATTTGGACTTTTGACCAGGAAGCGGTCTTCCTTCTTTTTCAAGGAGGAGCAATGAAGCATCAAGTACTTCATTAAGATTGTGTGGAGCCATATTTGTCGCCATACCCACAGCGATACCCATAGTGCCGTTGCAGAGATGATTTGGGAATTTTGTAGGAAGCATAATAGGTTCTTGCAATGAACCATCAAAATTATCTCTTCGGTCGACCGTATTCTGATCTATATCTGCCAACATCTCTTCAGCTATTTTGGTCAATCTCGCTTCCGTATACCTCATCGCTGCAGCGCTATCACCATCGATAGAACCGAAGTTACCTTGTCCATCCACAAGCGGATATCTGAATGATCGAGGTTGAGCCATACGAACCATTGCTTCGTAGATACTACTATCTCCGTGCGGATGGTACTTTCCCATCACATCTCACACGATTCTCGCGCATTTCTTATGTTTTTGATTGAAAAAATTATTCATTTGATACATTCAGAAAAGGATTCTTCTAAGCACCGGCTTAAAACCGTCTCTGGTATCAGGTAAAGCACGTGAAATAATGACCGACATTGCATATTCGATATAGGACCTGGATATTTCATCTTCCACAGAATTTATGACCATAGATCAGCCAGCCGGTCTTCCTGTCAAAAAGGACTTACCTGCCTTTTCGGTAGGCTTCGTTTCCTTCGTCTCTTTCATCCCTTTTTTATCTCCCGCAATACTGTGGGATTTCATTTCATTTCATTTCTTTTCTACCATAATGATATATTAGATACAATTAAAATTATTATGAATGCAAAAAATTGCTCCTACGAGCCAGGCGGTTATAGTAAAAATAAAAGGGAATACAAATAATTATTTCTTCTTCTTGATTATTTTCTTCTTAGTAGGTTTACCCACCAATGCGGAGGGAGTTTTCTTGGCTTTAATTGCCCTTTTTACTGGCAACGCCTTTTTTGCAGGCTTGCCCGCCAATGCGGAGGGTGCCCCCAATCCCCAAAATGAAGATAGGCTAGGCATAGGGTACTGTTTAACGAAATCGCCGTACTTTTTAGGATCAGTAAACTCTTTTTCCACCCTCTTCTCCTTTCCGTTGATGTTCTCATAATAATAAAATCTACCTTGAAACTTACTTGTTGCAACCATGTGAATTAAATGATTAAAATATAAAAAACATGATTATATATACGTTTTTATTCGCTAATTTCAAGTATATCTCCAAGTCTTGAATCTCCTAATCTCCAATCAATCTCCATTTCCCATCCAAAATTTGACAAAAATATGATTATGGTTATAATTATAAACGTAGAAACGATTAAACGCCCAAACGCTTAAACGAGATTGGGTCGCGCTTAGTCGCTTCAGCGTTTTAATGCTTCAGCATTATTGTATGACCGAGCAGATATTCACTTCATTATGAGTAGTTATCGGCGTAGTTCTCATCACCATGGGAATTATGAAATTTTTTAAACAACCGATGATCATCGGATATATCGTCGCAGGAATCATCTTAAGCATATTTTTGCCGCACATCATAAGCGAAAACATCGCCATAGAAACCTTTTCCAAAATAGGTATCAGCCTCCTTCTTTTTATCGTGGGTATGGAGCTTAACCCACTCATCATCAAGGACTTAAGAAGGAGCTCGATCATCACCTGATCACTGCAAGTGATCGTAACAGCGGCAGTGGGGTATGGATTATCATATCTTCTTGGATTCGATAGCATAACATCAGCATATATAGGTGTAGGATTCGCATTCAGTTCTACCATCGTGGTCCTTAAGCTCTTATCCGACCAAGATGAAACCGAAAGCACCTTTGGAAGGCTGTCCATCGGAATTCTGATCGTGCAAGACGTCATAGTCATGCTGGTATTTTTGTTTTTGGCGACATTCAACGGTGCCTGAGGAGGTAACCAATTTCTAGCTGCAGCAATAATGTTTGGCAAGATGATTCTTCTGGGCGGAGGACTTTACCTCATCAGTAGATATCTGATTCCAGTCATCACCAAAAAAATAGCAGAAACACAAGAATATCTCTTTTTATTCGCCATAGGACGATGCTTCATCATCGGAACGATATTCTATCGATTGGGATTTAGTATCGAAATCGGCGCATTAGCCGCAGGTATCACTTTGGCGACCTCATCATATAGATTTGAAATCACCAGTAGGGTCAAATCACTGAGAGATTTCTTTATCGTAATATTTTTCGTGCTATTGGGGACTGGCGTAAATTTCTCTACGGCAATTCATTATATCCCTCAGATTATCTGTTTTGTCCTCTTCATTCTCGTCTGCAAGCCGATCATCACGATGTTGATTCTGTGAATAATGTGACATACCAAGAAAAATAACTTTCTGGCTTGATCATCACTTGCGCAGATTAGTGAATTCTCGTTTTTGCTCGTGGCCATGGGCTTGTCTTCGTGAGCAATCAAAGATCCAAACATCGCCTCCATCATCACGCTCGTGGGACTTGTTTCCATAGCGGGTTCGAGTTATTATACGATCTACGGAGAGAAGATTTACGGACGATGTAAAGCATGTACCAGATATATTCCCGGCAATCGGAACAGATCCTACAAAGAACATACCGACAAAGAATATGAAATCATGCTTTTTGGTTATGGAAAATTCTGAAGTAATCTCTACAGCACGCTTATCCAGAAACACACAGAAATCCTGGTCGTCGACGAGCATCCATGAATCATTTCCATGCTCCAGAAAAAATGAGTTCCGTGCATGTACGGTGATGCCGGAGATGTAAATTTCTTGGAAGATCTCAATGTAAAAAAAACGAAAATGATCATCTCCACCATCAAAAAATTCGATGAGAATATGGTCCTCCTCAAAACGCTCAAAGATCTTAATCCACACCTCATCGTCATCCTCATCTCTCATTACGTCGAAGAAGCGATCAAGCTCTACGAACAAGGTGCAGATTATGTTATTTTGCCACATTATATCGGTGCAAATCATACTTCATTGATGTTGGAGGAATATGGATTTGACGCAGATAAATTCACAGATTACAAACAACATCAGGTCAATGAATTGAGGAATAGGCATCAAGATATGATGCTCGAAGCTTTGCAGATGGGGAAGTAATAGATTTATAAGTTTTTTATTTATGATGGGAAACGGCAATATAGACTATATAACCTCACAAGACAACGTAAAAGATATCTCGATAGAGAAGGTTTTTAGCAACTCAAAGTCATATGAGGAAAAATTAAAATTGGCTAGAGAGATTTCAAAAACAAATGAAAAACTGGAAGGGTTCTTCGATCAATTTCTAGTTGAAGTGGCCAAAACTGATCCGACCATAATAGATCTCTATAAAAACAACCCTACGGCTATTGAGGAAATATTCAATTTGAGATTGTTGGAATATCTAAAAAATGATGAAATAGCTCAAGAGATAGCAAATACGAGAATAGAACTTAATGCACTCGACAAAGAAATCACAGAGAGTCTTTATGGGCAAATCAAAGCATTTAAACAAAAAGTAAAAGAAGATAATTCCATATCTGACGAAGATATTAAGTTTTATGTAAAACAATGATTGACGTATGAAAAAGTGAAACCATATATTGATTTGTGACAAAGTATTTTTATGGCCGAACGACTAGAAAATAAACAAATAGCATTGCTTATAACGTCCAAAATTTCACTAGAAGATATAAAGAGAATTAATATTGAAAGTGAGAAATATTGATTTATTATCGATGCAGAAATAATTAAAAAAGCAATCGTCTCAAAGGTAAATTTTCAGTCTTTTGAGATTTTTGATCGTGAATATAAAACAGATACTAGTACAATATGAAATACAAGTCTACGAACAAAATTTATCGAAAGGAATACAGTAATAAATTTCTGTGATTGAAAATTGTCAGACATCAGTGTACTAAAACATCTTGTAGGTAGTTCGTTTTTGCACGAACCACAAAATAAAAAATTTTTGGATGTGGTGGTAAAAAATATAGATAAGGTGCTCACAGAATGAGACCAGTATTTTTTCTCTTATCTGTGCGAAAGATTAGAAAAAAATGTGAATCAACAATGACTTCAGCCATGGCAAAAAAATATCTATAAGAACCTTTTGAATAAATTGACTGTCGTGTCTAATAAAGAATATTTAAGATCAAGATCTGATGTTTGCTTTCTAGGACACTGTTTTACTGCGCAATGATATTTTGGTCCCAATGAGGATAAAGTAAATAGAATCGCTCGTACATGACGATTTTCTCGAAGTATTTGTGAGGCGATAAGCTCTTGAATAAAAGCAAAAGACAAAAAAATAACTGATCTATTGGATAAATCTGACAAATTCATCATAGATGTCGGTATAAATGAGATTTGCCGAGGCACAGATGCAGGAACAGTTAAAAAGTATGTATGCGAAACAATGAAAATCATAACAGATTATAAAAGAAAACAAAAAGGTAGTCCACAATATACCCCGACTTTTACTATATTCAATGTAACGCCATTCTCATGACATTGACGTTCAACAGAATCAGTGAATACCGAAGCCGAAAGAAAAAAATATAATACGTTCTTAAAAAAGGGTATAGCTTGAGATATGAAATTTACTACTATTGATGTGGCATCTTTATTTGAAGATAAAAACCAACCTTGATATCTAGCTTCCCAATATGATGGGGGAGACCACTTGCATATGAAAGCATTTGTGTACAATAAATACATAGAATTGATAGTGGCTAAACTTAAGTCCACAGAGAAAAAGGATAATCAAAAACTCGTAGCTGAAAGAAAATAATAATTAGCTACTCAATTTCACTTCAGCAAACAAATCCAGTAACACGCCATCTTCAGTCAATCAAGAAATTTTCGCATCATAACTCAATACGATTCTATGTCTGAGCACAGAAAGTGCTACTTTTTGTACGTCTTCATGAGTAGCGTATTCTTTGCCTTCAACGAATGCCAATGCCTTCGCTGCAACCATCAATCCAATCGATCATCTTGGTGATGAACCGTACAGGATATCAGGATTCTTTTCCCTTGTTTTCTGCACCAGTCTCGTGATATATTCTTTCACTTCATCAGACATGGTTACTTTCTCCATTTCTTTTTTCACTTCATCGAAATCATGATTTGAAACGACTTTTTCTACATGGATTTTTTCTTCATGCTCTACCGTATCCATCACTTTTTTCTCATCAAGGAGGGTAGGGTAGTCCACTAATATCTTAAACAAAAATCTATCAATCTGAGCTTCTGGTAGCGGGTAGGTTCACTCTTGTTCGAGCGGATTCTGAGTCGCGAGTACCAGGAATGGTTCAGGTAATTTCACCGTTTTCCCTCCTATAGTCACTTGCTGTTCTTGCATCGCTTCAAGCAATGCTGACTGTACTTTCGGGGTTGATCTGTTGATTTCATCAGCAAGAATGATATTTGCAACGATAGGCCCCATCTTGGTTTCAAACTCCTTAGTCGCTGTATTATAAATTTCTACTCCTATAATATCTGAAGGCAACATATCGGGAGTAAATTGGATTCTCTTGAATGCCATGCCCATAATATCTGCGAAAGTATGAATCGTTTTTGTCTTCGCCAATCATGGAAATCCTTCCACCAAGATATGTCATCCACACAAGAGATTTACGATGACGGAATTGATGAAGTTATCCATTCAGACTATTTTTTTGTGGAGTTCAGTTTTTACTTTCTTGAGCAGTTCGTTGTGGAAATGCACCTCGCTAAGCCCCTTCTGGAAGACGCTAACATCTATCGTGGATTTTTTTTCTACCAATTGTTCTTTATGTTTTCTGAATTTTTGAAGAAAATCCTGTACGGATTTCTTATCTTCCAATACAAAAAAATACAAAAAAATAGATAAAATAACTAAAATCACAATGATCAGAATCACGATACTCATCATAAACAATTTAGAATTTAGAATCTAAAATTTAAAATTAATTCCCGGTTCACATTCCAAGCTTCGCTTTCACATAGTCCAAGATTCCATTCTTTATCTGTTCAGTCACTTTATTTTTTTGATCTTCTATAAGCGCATTCAATTTAACCTGATATCACGCGACTGTTCATTGAGCAGAGCTTCCAGAGTATGCTTCAGAAAATTCAGTAGCGGAAGTTGTGAACGCATTCATAACTAAATCTGTAGACATACCTTCCAATACTTTAAATCCAGCACCTGCACCGAGAATGAATCACAAGACAAAAACGATAAGCAGAATAATAAGGTTTTTCATAGAGACTATATAAGAAAATAAACAAGACGCTGAAACTTCCAAAGAAGTTTAACGTCGCCTTTATCCAGTGGGATAAAGTCAGATATACTATATATTTTTGACTTATCCATTCAAGACAATAAAAGAGGTCCCACAAAAACATGAAACCTCTTCTAATAAATTAATACGGCAGTTTCCATTTTAATAGGGAAGTCCACCGTTAGATTGTGTTGCTCTTGAGATGGCTTTGTACCATGATTCAAGAGTCTTTTCTGGTTGTTTCCTTGTTATAAGGTAGGAAATAAGCAACACAAGTGCACCGTAGATACACCAAAAAAGTAAAGTTCCATTCATAAGTAATTTTCTTTAGTGAATACTATTTCTGCAGAAAGGAATATACATATATAGATTACATTTTCAAGTCCTGAAAATATTTCTCTACGATTTCCATAAATTGCTCAAACACATTTTCTCATTCGAGCACTTTAAACATTTTTCATTTTACGTAGACCGGTATCTGCGGATTCTCAGCATTGCCGGGGAAGAATATTCCTATATCAGCGTGAGATGCTTCGCCTACGCCGTTGACGACGCATCACATGACAGCTATTCTGATTCTTTCACATCCAGGCTTGCCAGCCGTGGCTGGATATTTTTTCTTCCGTTCCGGCATCCTTTTCTGGACCTCATCGCTGACTTGTTTGGCAAGCTTTTGGAAGGCGGTGGAGCCTGTTCTTCCGCATCCAGGGCACGAAGTAATGAGTGGTTGGAAATAACGAAATCCCATCGATTGAAGAAGATATTTACATGCTTGTACTTCGAGTGATCTTGGTTTTCCAGGTTCCGGAGTGAGGGAAATCCTTATCGTATCGCCGATTCATTGCTGAAGAAGAATTCACAATGCTGCCGTACTTGCGACCAATCATTTGGTTGATCCACCAGCTTCGGTAAGTCATAGATGGAGAGGGCAGCCAGTTTTTTTGCTCAACTTTTCTGTAGCGGCAATCATATCTTGTACATCGGAAGATTTGATAGAAATCACAATCATATTTTTTGCGAGTCCATATTTCTGCGCCTTCTTGATAGACAAAACACAAGACTGAACCAGACTATCGACAAACACCTCTCTCGGCGTTTTGGGATCAGGCCTGCCCGCCAATCATGAGGGCTTCTTCGCGTTCTTTTCCATATTTTTGTCCAAGAGTTCTCTATCCAGTGATCATCCATTGATTCAGATTCTTACAGGTTTTTGATATTTTATGGCAAGTTCTATGAACTTTTTGAAGTTATTGTCTTTTCAAGTATTTCCTGGATTGA
>Ga0210051_1002220_pt1 | contig 19585 bp, 17 predicted proteins | sample CryGey092014_all_FD_185464 | JGI IMG/M metagenome (GOLD analysis project Ga0210051, IMG submission 185464) | Groundwater microbial communities from aquifer - Crystal Geyser CG23_combo_of_CG06-09_8/20/14_all (SPAdes) (version 2) | ecosystem: Environmental > Aquatic > Deep subsurface > Groundwater... | reverse complement strand
ACCAACCGCCGCTCCCTACGCTCGTGCCGCCGCCGTTGGCGATGCCGAGGAGGTTGGATTCACACTGGATCAGCCCGACGGGAAAACCGTGAACGGAAATAAAGGGAATGGCGAATTTTTTTTCGATGGACATGGTGTGCCTATAATCTTTTCTCCGAGGCAATGCAACCTCTCGCCACGTTCAATGAGGCAATCGCTCCGGCACAAGATAGAAACCGGGGCGGGACCCGCGCGATCACCCCCCCGCTGTCCATACATACATCGGGGCGACCTCGATGAAGGATTTGATATCCCGGAAGGCGGATTCGATGACGACCTTGTCTCGGCAGGGGGCAATGGCATCACGGGGAGACAGTTTGTCTTCCCCTCCCTCCTGTTCCGCATGGTTGGTCACCAGAAGCCAGAAACCATCCAGACGTCCTGCTTTTTGTAGTCCTTTGTCATCACGAACGACAGACTGCATTGCCTCAGGATTCTCCAGACACAACTTTCTGTACAGATGACCGCAGATGGCGTCCTTGTGGCCTTCGATAACCTCCAGCTCTCTAAAGATTCGGGAAGGATTGACTGAATCCGGATGGACATCCATGATCCAGGGCAATGCCGTACCGCGAAACCACTCCGGCGTCCGGGATTTCGCCAGGGGATCCAGACAACGATTGACGGTCAATATTTGTCGGCATTGTTCAGCGGCAAGTTCCTTGACCACCTCAAACATTGCTTCAAAAGATGTGATCTTGTCTTCCCCGGCAGTATCGGTCATCTCAAGGAATCAGGCGACTTCGATACATTCAGGAAACAGTTCTATCAAAAGATGAAATTTATCAGGAGGTTCCTTTTATTGCCTAAAATCATGCATTCTTATCCTTCCCGATCATCGGTAGCCCAATCTATAACGATCTTGGCGCCCATGACTGACCAGTATCGGTACAAAAGGGGCAACAAGGCTTCTACTCACCTGTTTGTCGATAGAAAAAGCAAAGAAGAGATGATTGAATCGCCATAGCCTTCCCCGCTTTCCCCCGCAGTTGCGTTCCCAGAGCGCTGCGAATGCGATCCAGGGTTGCGTCTTCGTCAAGGAGGAGCCAAATGTGATCTTTCGGGACCCGGTTCACTTCGATCATGTAACGATAAACTTCCCTTGCGTCATTTACAGCGTATTTCAGGGAGGGAAGATTGCGGTATTGGTTGATTCCGCTTCCGCTATGAGATAATGACATTCAGCTTCTCGAAACCCGCATAGCCAAAATACCCCGCAAACACAATTAGAAAGACCGCGCAGACAGCAATAAGACCGCGGTAAAGGCGATTGGTTATAAAATGTCTGCCCCCTGCCACAGCAGCCGCGACAAGTGAATACCAGACCAAGTCAGCCAGAATATGTCCGACAAAGAAAAAAGCTATGCCCCAGAAACCAAACCGCCAGGAATAGAGAATATAGCCCAGACCGATCGTTGCCCACCAAATGATCCAATATGGATTGGCCACACTCATCAATATGCCGCTGATCATTGGATGACTCCTCCGCTTATGGTCTCCCTCCCATGAAAGACGCAAGGAAGGCACGGAACGGAACATCCCGAAGGCCATCCAGAAGAGAATTACGGAGCCGATCAGGGCGGTTGCTACAAAAACCACCGGTTGCTGAAAAAACGGCGCCAGCCCCAGCAGAAAGGCGATAACGAGTGCCAACTCCAAGATGGCGTGACCGGTAATCAGAAGTGGCCCCGCGATGAAACCGCGTTGCGAGCTTTCACTGATTGTAGCGGTCAAAAGCGGCCCCGGCATCAGGGCTCCGGATAGCGCGATAACAAAGGATGAAGCAAAAATTGTTAATAGGGTCGTCAACACAGGTCTTCGGATTTCCTTCTCATATTAAATTGACCCGACAATATATGCATGACAGAAAAGAAGATGCAACGGCCAAAAGGAAGCACGGGCGCATTGTACTCGAACGGAAAAGAGGCTGTCAAGATTTTACGCCTTTCAACCCGAAGTCAATGAATTGGCTGGAATATTTGGGGCATTGACTTGTATCTGAAGTCTGGATGATCCTTTCCTCGATGCTCCGTATCGATAAGAAGTATGTAATCATGAGAAAGGGTTTCGCTTTTTTTCAACAGAGTCTTATCCGTATTATTGATATAGCTTCCACAAACTTCAGCTCATCGGGTCCCTGCCATGTGGCCGCGCCACGCCCCTGGACCGGCCCCCATCCGGAAGTCACTTTAGTGCAGTGACGCGGAGGACGCATGGCGCCTCATAATTATTTCTTGACATCTCAAACGAAGTCCTGTTAGCCTCGCGCATACAGTTATTGATATTGGAAATTTCACCTTCCGGCTTCAGCGAAAAAAAGAAAGCGTAACCAGTTGTCCTCCCGCATAAAAACCGTCCCGGCAAATCGGGAAAGGAGACCCTGAAGATCCCGGAAAGACATCCTCGGGTCAGAACAGCCTATCCATTCAAGACGATATATCAAGAAAGGAGTATAACCATGAGAACCAAGCAAGATTACATCCAGGGGCTGGCCAAGATGAAACGGAACCTGTACTGCGACGGCCAGTTGATCGACAGGACGGATGAAATGCAGATGGATTGCCTCAATACCATCGGCACGACGTATGATGAAGCGGCCAAGCCGGAGAATCAGGAGCTCTGCACGGCGATTTCTCACCTCACAGGGGAGAGAATCAACCGTTTTACACACATCCATCAGAACAAGGAAGACCTGCACCGGAAGCAGGACATGACCCGGATGCTCTGTCGAAAGGTCGGCGGCTGCATCCAGCGTTGCATGGGGATCGACGGCGCCAATGCGATGTACAACGTCTCCTATGAGGCGGACAAGGTGAACAAAGGGGCCACCCAGTACCATGAGAACTTCAAGAAGTGGCTCACCCGCTTCCAGTCGGAGGACCTGGTCGGCTGCTGCGCCCAGACGGACGTAAAGGGCGACCGGATGCTCCGGCCCGCCGATCAGCCGAATCCCGGCGCCTATGTGCGGATCAAGGAGCGGCTGAAGGACGGCATCGTGGTTGAAGGCTGCAAGGTTCATATCTCGGAAGCCTCCGTGGCCGATGAAGTCCTGGTGCTGCCCACCCGCGCATTGCGCGCCGAAGACAAAGATTACGCGGTGGGTTTCGCCGTTCCGGGAGACTGGGAAGGGTTGAAACAGGTCGTTACCATCCACAATTTAAGGCCGAGAGATCATTTCAAGCGCGGGTTCGTGCCGGGCGCAACCGATTCCTATATGATCTTTGAAAATTGCTTTGTGCCCTGGGAAAGGGTCTTTCTGGCCGGAGAACATCAGCACGGCGGCGTATTGGCCCTCCTGTTTGCCCTGTTCCACCGCCATTCCTATTCAGGCTGCAAGCCCGCGATCGGCGATGTCATTATGGGGACGGCCGCCCTTGCCGCCGAGGTGAACAACATTCATAAGCAGTCCCATGTCCGCGAAAAGCTGGCGGAGCTCATCATGACTGCCGAGTTGGGTTACGCCGCGGGATATACCGCATCCGATCTGGGAAAACCCGAGGTCTATATACCGGGTATCGGTTTCGTGCCTTACGGTCCCGGCTCTTTCATTCCCAATTCGATTTACTGCAACGTCGGTCGTTGCCTGTCGGGCGAAGCGGTCTGGCGCGAGGCGGAGATCCTTTGCGACCTTGCGGGCGGCGTTGTGGCTACGTTCCCCCACGAGAGAGATTTCAAGAATCCGGAAACCGGGGAGATGCTCCTCAAATACACCAAGCGGAATCCGAAGATGTCGGCAGAGGATCAGGCCCAGTTTTGGAGATATTTGGGCGACTTTCTCTGCTCGGCGACGGGCGGCATCATGAATGTGGGCAACTACCACGGCGGCGGCTCACCGATTATGGAGCAGATCGCCATTACGACCCAGTACGATATCGAATCCCGGAAGACGCTGGTGAAATATATCGCCGGCATGAGCGGCGGCGACCGGGAAGTCTTTAGCAAGAAGGTAACAACGGCAAAGTAAATATTGCATATTTTAGGAGAATGAAACGATGTTCGATCTATCTCAATTTTCACTCAAAGGGAAAGTCGCGGTTGTTACCGGCGGCGGCCGCGGCATCGGCCAGGCGATAGCGTTTGGTTTCGCCAAAGGCGGGGCCAAAGTGGTCGTCACCAGCCGCAAGGCGCAGGATCTGGAAGCGACGGCGGCCGAAATCAGGGCCTTCGGCGGTGAGGCGTTTCCGCTACCGGCCCACTTGGGCAAGATGGATGAGATCCAAAAAATGGTCAACACCGTGATGGATCGGTTCGGCCGGATCGATATCCTCGTCAACAACGCCGGCGCGAGCCCGGCCATGGGCTCCGTCCTCGAATCCGACGAGCGCCTCTGGGATACGATCATGAACCTGAACTTGAAGGGGGTTTATTTCGTAAGCCAGGCCGTGGCCAGGATTATGAAAAAGCAGGGTGGCGGAAAAATCATCAATATTGCCTCCGTTGACGGGTTCAATCCTGAGCCCGGCGTGAGCGTCTATTCCGTCTCCAAGGCCGGAGTACGGATGATTACGAGGGCATTTGCCAGCGAGCTGGCTCCCTTGAATATCCAGGTCAACGCCATCGCTCCGGGACCCATCAGCACCAAGATGATGAATTCCCACTGGGCGCACCTCGCGCCGGAAGAGGCCGAAAAGGCGAAAGCGGCGTTGGAAAAGATGCTGCCCACGGGCCGGATGGGACAGCCCGATGAGATCGTGGGCGCCGCCCTCTACCTTGCTTCCGAAGCGTCCAATTATACCACGGGAGCGGAAATCGTTATCGACGGCGGTATATTGCTGCTGGGGCTAAAATAGGGTTTCCTTCCAGCCGCGTTTCCGGTCATCCCCCTCTTGGTTGTCCCGCATTCTTTTTTCGATCTCCAGACGGAGGGTCTCGAAGGCATCGTTGTCGAGCGTGGCCGGAACAGGGATCGGTTCGTCCCAGCGGACCCAGACCGTGCTGAAGGGTTTCGGGATGAGGAAGCGGTCCCAGCTTTTGAGTATCCAGGCGCGGTTCACGGAAATGTAAACCGGGATGATCGGGGCGCCGGAGAGCTGGGCCATCCGGATGATGCCGGCCTTGATGAGGCCGCGGGGGCCTTGCGGTCCATCCACGGCATGAACGACCAAGGGATGAGCCGAAAGCTCCGCGACCACCGCAGCAAGCGCCTCGCGGCCGCCGCGGGAGCTCGAACCGCGGACGGGGCGGAAGTTCAGCCGCCGAGCGACGTCTGCGATCAGATCCCCATCCCGACTTTGGCTGATCATTGCGACCGGGGTGAATTCCCTGAAGCGCCGCGCGTAACTGACGACCAGCAGGATTCGCTGATGCCAGAAGGCGATGACGCCCTTTCCGCCCCGATGGAGATGGTCAAAGAGCTCCTCTTCATGGAAGAAGCGGATCCGGACCGTTAGAAGGCAGAGGCGGAGTATCCCGTAGGCGATCGGGATCAGGCCGTGGCGGATGGCAAATGTGGATAGCGCTTTGATCATGGTGGAGGCTATATCATCATTACCGTTTCGCTGAAAAGACAAAATCAGCGCAGAAACTGAAAAGAGAAAAAAAGACGCCGGTGACGATAAAGCGTCACCGGCAAATGGAAGGTCCTCCAATGGACGAAGGCAGTCCCGAAGGCGCACCTACAGTCCATTGGAGGAAATGATGGGCTGTTTAATCTTTTTGCGTCCTATCCCTCTTTTTTCCCCTTGACTTCTTCCGGGGCCTTGGGTGGTTTCACGTTTTCCGGCATGGGTTCCACGCCGTACTTCCACTTCAAAAACTGCTCGCCGGTCGCCGGATAGAGGGCGTAGGTCAGCAGATCTTCATCGGTCTTGGCAAGATTGCCGATCTTCTTTTTGTCGTCCGCAAGTTCAGGTTCCAGGTAATCGGCGGGCCGGCCCGTGATCGGGGTCTGGCCGCGTTTGTAGTGCTTCAGGGCCATTTTCTGAACCTCGGGATCAATCGGGGTCGGGGTCTCGCCATAGAGTCCGTACACCAGGTCCTTGAACTGATTGGTTACCATCTTGTACCGACCCTGGATTACGTTCATGACGGCCTGTACGCCGACAATCTGGGAGGTGGGGGTGACCAGGGGCGGCGTTCCCGCCTCCCTTCTCGTCCGCGGGATCTCCGCATGGACCTCATCCAGACGATCCAGGGCGTTCATCTCCTTGAGCTGGCTGATGAGATTGGAGATCATCCCGCCGGGGATCTGGTGCGCGAGAACGCCTGCATCGATCAGGGAAAGTTTGTTCGCGGCGAGGTTCTTCTGGTACTTGGGGGCGATCTTCTCGAGATGCTCGCCCAGTTTGATCAGCTTGCGCACATCCAGACCGGTGTCGCGCTTCGTCCCCTGCAGGGTGACGACAAGCGGCTCGATGGCGGGCATCGAGGTCCGCAGGGCATAGGGGGCAAGACAGGTATCGATGATATCGACGCCGGCCTCGATAGCCTTCAGATAGGACATGGAGGCCATGCCGCTGGTATAATGGGTGTGGAGGTGAAGGGGAAGCTTGGTGACCTTCTTCAGTTCGGCGATGAGATCGTAGATGTCATAGGGAGAGATGATCCCGGCCATATCCTTGATGCAGATGCTATCGGCCCCCATTGCCTCGATTGCTTTACATTTATTCACGAAATATTCCAGATTGAAGACGTCGCCGCCGAGACGGGGTTGGGTCAGAGAGTAGCAGATTGCGCCCTGGAAGTGTTTCCCGTTGGCCTTGATCCTCTCGACGCAAGTCTGAAAATTCCGCAGATCGTTCAGCGCGTCGAAAACCCGGAAGACGTCGATGCCGACCTCGCAGGATTTATCGACAAAGGCCCGGACGACGTCATCCGCATAGTTCCGGTAGCCAACCAGATTCTGCCCGCGGAGCAGCATGGCGAAAGGGGTCTTCTTGAGATACTTCTTCAGGGTCTTTGGTCTTTCCCACGGGTCCTCACCGAGGAAGCGGTGCATCGTGTCAAAAGTGGCGCCTCCCCAGACTTCCATTGCCCAGAAGCCTACCTCATCCATCTGTTCGGCGATGGGAAGCATGTCCTCCGTGCGCATCCGGGTCGCGTAGATGGACTGATGACCATCGCGGAATGTGTTGTCCTGGATCTTAACGGGATGGACAGGCCCATCCTTCATCATGTCTGCCATGTTTTTTCTCCTTCCAATTGCATCTTCACGATATCAAACCCGCCACAGGAGCAACAACGTTGTTGTGCTTTGGACTGCGCACCTATCGTGTCGCACGCAACGGATGTCCAGTTTAATGTATGAGCGTGCACAGCAATAATGGTGCCAACGCGGATCACAAGGTGTTTGTATGATGGCAGGTATTGCCGCAAAAAACAAGGGGAAATAAAAAACGATGTGATAAAGAATATTTACAGTTTGTCAGGCTATTTACTGACTTGATAGCGCGAGAGCAAAAAAGGCAGTGAATCGGTTCGGGAAAAAAGGGGACAGTGGGGAGTAAGTGCGGAATAAGCACAATATGGCGGCGTTCAGGGCCGGGAAGCCATTTGGTGCTTCAATTCCCGAAAATATGTGCATGAATGACACGCCGTGCAATAAGGGCACGCATCTTTTTATTAGCCATATTTTACGTAGATCGGGTTGGAAAAAATCCAGGGGCGATAGCGGCCAAAGGCCTTCAGGTCGGCTTCGATCCGATAAACGCCGCCATCGTGGAGAGTCAAGGAAAGTTCCTTCCCGGCAGCTTCATGGAAGAGTTTTCCGTTTCGTATCAGGCGGATCCGTGCCTGGTGGGGAAAAGAGGTCCGGAGTTCCGCGGAATGGTGGAGAATGAAGTCATCTCCCATTGTCGCTTTTCTCTCCTCCTCCATCAGGATCAGCGAGAATCCGTTCGCCGGCTGGAAATGGTCGAGGGAGATGTAAGCCCGCCCCCTTTTCAAGGCGTCCAGCAGGGCTGGAATATCGGACCGGCTGTCACCGCAGAGGGGTTTTTCGGTGAGGATGTGCGTCCGGATGAGACGAAAGACCCTGGAGAAGGGAAATATGGAAAAACGAATTCCCAGAATACGTTTCCGGCTGTTGTGGTTGTCCAGTTCGCCGATTCCTGCGATGCGGCGCATTTGTGTCATTCGGTCCCAGCGTTCGAGGGTAGCCGGGGAAGGACCGCGGAGAAAATAGGCAGGAAATGCGTAACTCCGAATGGCCCGAAGATGGCCGGTAAGGCTGTTCTGCCAGTCCGTCATGAAATCCCAGATTCCCATGCCCGCGTAACCTGTGACGGACCAGTCGTTCCAGGGGTAATGTTTCACGTGAAACAATGCGGTTCCCCTGTGATCCGGGTGGGCGATGAAGCCCATTCCTCCATGAGCCCGCACGCGGTCGATGTATTCCTGCGGCGGCAGATCCGGTTCCCTTTCCGCGCACGCTATCGGCTCGCTCAAACCAAATGCAAGGTAGTGGTTGAAGCGGGGTGCAATCTCCTCGCCTACAATGAGAAGAGTGCCGTCATGCCATCCTTCGTATCCGTCTTCGCGAGCCTTTGTCGTTGAATGGTCCGTCAGCAACAGGAAGTCAAGCCCCTTTTGGCGCGCCGCCGTGATGATGTCCGCAATCGGGGTGCGGCCGTCAAAGGAATAGGCGGAATGCAGGTGGATTACACCCGTGTAGTCGTTTAGTTGCATAGCGGTTCCGCAGGTTTTCTCAACCGATCTTCCTCCCCGCATTCAAAATGGCCAGCGGGCAGTCTGCGCATTCGGGTCTCTTTTTGCAGAAGGTTTTGGCCGCAACGACGATCAGCGCGTGAAACTGGTTGAACAGGTTCCTGTCGCTCGGGAGAGAAGCCATCACCAGGGACTGGATTCCACCATAATCGACGGCCTCATCGATCAGACCATGACGGAGGAAAAGGCGCCGAGTATAGGCATCGCTGACGAAGATGGGTTTTTGACAGGCGTAGAGGAGGATGCTGTCGGCGGTTTCCGGCCCGACGCCGCGGATGCCCAAGAGCTTCTCGCGGAGCAGTGGAAGCCCCTCGGTCCTCATGGCCGCGACATTTCCGGAATAATTATCCATGAAAAACCGGACAAACGCCTTCAGCCTTGCAGCCTTCAGATGATAATAACCGGACGCCCGGATGATCTCGGCAAGCTCAGCTTCCGGTATTCGTGAAAGCGCTGCGGGAGTGAGAAGCCGCCTCTTCCGCAACGCCTTGATGGCCGTTTCGACGTTGGTCCATGCGGTGTTCTGCGTAAGGATCGCGCCAACCATGACCTCGAAGGGGTTGACCGCGGGCCACCAGTGCAGATCGCCGAAATACCCGTCGAGCAGCTTATAGATCTTCAGCAGTTCTTCACGGTGGTCCATCCGGGTGTCCTGATGATCCTTTTCTATTTGATCAACGGTACGAAAAAAGTCGATTTCCCCCGCTTGATCAGAAGGAGGATACTGCCTTTTTCTCCCGCCTTTGCGATCTCGCGCTGATACTCCTTCATGGTTGCGATTTTGGCCTTGTTCACCTGGAGAATGAGGTCCTGCACCTGAATGCCAACCTCATCCGCGACGCTGCCCTCCTGGACATCGACGACGATGAGACCTTTTTTGATCGAAAGACCCAGTTGCTGCGCGATCTCCGGTGTTATCTCCTGGACGCTCATGCCGAACGCCTCACCGGAGCGCTGAGCAGACGCCATCTCCGCCTTTTCTGTTCTTTCGGCAATGACCAGGGAGAGACTTTTTCCCTGCCCGTCCCGAACGATCTTGATCTTTACGGTTTCGCCGACGCGGAATCCGGCGATCATCACCAGCAGCTCGTGCGTATCCTTAATCGGTTTCCCATTGATCTCAATGACGACATCGCCCGATTTGAGCCCGGCCTTGTCGGCGGGATCCCCCTTGAAGACATCCGAAATCAGAGCGCCGGTCCGGTCTTTGAGCTTCATGCTTTTTGCGATTTCTTCACTGATGTCCTGTACGGAAACCCCCAGCCATCCCCGGGTAACCTTTCCCCTGGCTTTCAGATCCGGAAGAATGGTCTTGGCCATGCTGATCGGGATGGCGAAGCCAATTCCCTGCCCCTGGGCGACGATGGCCGTATTGATGCCGATCACCTTTCCGTCCATGTTGAAGAGCGGCCCGCCGCTGTTTCCCGGGTTGATGGAGGCGTCCGTCTGAATAAAATTGTCGTAGCGTCCCGCGCCGATCACCCGGCCTTTCGCGCTTACGATGCCTGCGGTTACCGTCTGCTCCAGACCGAAAGGGTTGCCGATGGCCAGAACCCAGTCACCGACCCTTAGTTTTTCGGAGTCGCCTGTTTCCGCAACGGGCAAGTTGTCGCCGGACTTGATCTTGATGAGGGCGATGTCGGTCTTTGCGTCTTTCCCGATCACTTTCGCTTCGTACTCCTTGCCGTCGGAAAGCTTCACAATGATTTTGTCCGCCTGCTCGACGACATGGTTGTTGGTGAAGATATAGCCGTCATGGCTGATAATGAACCCCGAACCGAGGCTCTTCTGTTTGAATTGCCGCTGTGGCATGTCGCCAAAAAATCGTTCAAAGAAATCATCCCCGCCGAAATTACGATCGAAAGGCGATCCCTGGCCGAAAGGGGAACGGAATCCTCCGCCGCGAATCGTCTTGGTCGTACTGATATTTACGACGGAGGGCTTCAGTTTCTCGGCAAGATCCGCAAAGGATAAGGGCGCCCGCGACACTTCAGCGGGGGAGACGGCGGATGCGACCTGCACATCCGGTCCCGGAGCCGATGGCGCAAAGGAGGAGCGGAGAACCTCCACGATGGAAACGACGAAAAATCCGATCAAAAAAGCCAAGAGAAACATGATAAAGGTTTTACGTCCCTTGTTTTCCGTTTTCATTTTCTACCTCCCAACATGTCACAATGAGTTGTTTGCAAGCGGCGGTTCAATTCACATTTGAAACCACCGCGCGTAATATAAACGCCAAACGAATTTTGTCAATATAAAACCTCCGTTCAATCTCCTTTGCAAGCGCGCAAGGCTTGTGCTAATATACTGCCAATTCATATCATTTGCTTGCAGTTTTTTGCTATTTTGGGGAAGATGGGCGCCATGATCACGACCATCGAAAATATTGGGAAAGCCTTCCTGAGCAAGATCCTCCCGCTGCGGGGCACACTTCAATTTGCCACCCGGGTTTTTCTGAATATTTTCGACCGCCGGACGTACAACAGTGCATCGCGCATGGTTTTCATCCATCAGTTCTACTTCACCTCGGTCCAGATCCTGCCGCTGTTTCTCTTTGTGGCGGTGATCTTCGGTTCCCTGATCAACGGCATGGCTTTTCAAGTGGTCAAGAATCTGGGATTGAGCGACTATTTGGGGCGGTTGCTGATGGGTTTCGTCGTCACGGAACTGTCGCCCTTCGTGACGGTGCTGCTGATCGCGCTCCGCTCCAGCTCCGCGATCAACTCCGAGATCGCCGTGATGAAGGTCAGCCGGGAGCTGAATACCCTGGAAAGTTTCCGGATCGATCTGATCCACTATCTTTTCATCCCGCGGATCCTCAACGGCATGCTTTCCATGGTCCTCCTTACCAGCCTTTTTGCGCTGGTGGTTCTCTCCATCGGGCTGCTCGTCTCCAGCCTGGTCTTCGGAACGAGCGTGGATGCCTATATTGATACCCTGCTTCATTCCGCCGATGTCCTGGATATCGTCATCCTGCTGATCAAGTGCGCGGCCTTCGGATTTTTCATCACGCTGATCCCGATCCGACTCGGCTTGAATGCCTCGCAAGAGCTGACGAGCATTCCTGTTGCGGTGTTAAACGGCATGGTCAAGGTCTTTCTGGCCATCGTAACCATCGAGGCGCTGTCATCGATCTTAAGATTCATCTGAGGCTCTTCGAAAATGAAGAGGCCCTGGAAAAGGCATTGGAGGGTTTCCTGGCGGATCACAAGTCGCATCTGGGACTGGTTTCCCTGGAGGTCCCCCTGATATCCAATCTGCCCGTGTGGAGCAATATCGCCCTGATCCGACAATACCACGAGAACATGCCCTGGGAAGAGGCGAAGACGCTGGCGCTGGATCTGTTGCGACGTTTCGGCGTGGCCGCAACCGCCGAAAAACGGAATCCGTCTCTCACCGCGGAGGAGCGCTTCTGCATCATGCTCATCCGGGCGGCGATGGTCCGCGACGCCGTTGTCGTTCTGGACAGGCCCTTCCGGATCTTTCCGGACCTTCCGGATGGGCGATTTTTCATGGATTCTCTCCGAAAGGTCGATGATTTGATTGCAGAAGCCCATTTTTTTGATTATAATTGGGAAAAAGAACGCTACGGGGCAACGGATGACGCAGAGAATTGAATTCAAGGTAGGTCTCTTCATCACGATCACGTCTTTTCTGATCATGGCCTCGATCGGGTATGTGGCCTACAAAAAGGGGATGTTCTCCAAAGTCTATACCTACACCCTCTCCTCGCATACAGGTGAAAACCTGACCGAGGGGATGCCGGTCGCCGTCTGGGGGTTCACGATCGGCCGGGTCAGCTCGCTGGAGCTGAACGATCAGGGGACCGTCCTCATCCGGATCAAGATCCCGGAGCGCCATATCCGGATGATCCGGGCGGACAGCAAGTTCGTCCTCGACAAGCCGCTGATCGGTTCGCCGCGGATTCTCGTCAAGACGACCAACCTCAACGGTCTCCCCCTCTCGCCGCTGACGATCCCGGAACTGACCGAATCCAATGATATCAATGAAATCATCAAGCGGGCGCAGCCGATTATCGACAAGGCGGACCGGATCATGGCCAATATTGAAGGGATCACCGCGAACCTCGCCGATCCGAAAGGGGATGTGAACCGGATCCTCCGGGACGCGGAGGCGTTGGTTGCCCGGTTTTCCAAGAGGGACTCTCTTCTGGAGATGGTCGTCGGCGATCCGGAAAGCGTCAAATCGATCCACGAGTCCCTGAAGAAGCTCCGGGACATCACTGCCAGGGCGGACGGTATCCTCCAGCGGGTCGATGGGATGGCCGTCAAGGCGGACGGTATTCTCCAGCGGGTCGATGGGATGGCCGGTAAGACCGATGAGGAGCTCTACGGCCGGGACGGCGTCCTGCCGCAGTTTCGGAACATCCTCCGCGACCTGCTTGCAAAACTGGCAAAGATCGATGCCACGTTCGACAACATCAACAAGATCAGTACCGAGGCGGCCGATTCGACGAAAGATCTGAAGGCGCTCCGGAATGAGCTGGATGAGACAATCCAGACCATCCGCGACCTGGCCGACGAGATCGAGCGGATGATCCCCTTCAAAACCAAACCGGAGATCAAACTGCCATGAAGAAGTTATTCTGTTTGCTGTTTCCACTCCTTCTGCTGGCTGGTTGCGGCGCCAAGCCCGCACCGGCGTGGATCGCCGCAGGTCATAAACAGTTGGAGACGTTCAAGCAGGACTTTCTGACCGGCCGTGAGCCGCCCATCACGGAGATCCATTTTCGGAAGGCCATTTTGGAGATCAAGAAAGGCGGCGATGCGGATCTTCTGGGGAAAGCCTGGCTTACCAGGATGGCGCTGCAGGTTGCCGTTCGGGAGGAGTTGGAAGAAGGCGAGTATCTGAAGACGGAGGCCGCGGAGGCGGTTCCCGCGAATTGGAATTTTTATCGTTTCCTCAAGGGGGATGCGGCGACGGTGGACGTTTCGCTGCTGCCGGAAACCTACCGTCCTTTTTGGATGGCGTTCCGGAGCGGGGATGCCGCGAAGGCGGCTGTTGCAATCACCGCGATCGATGACCCCCTCTCCCGCCTGATCGCGTCGGGTCTGGCTGTCAGCCGCCGTCTGGAGAATGACGCCATCCTCCAGATTGCCGTCGAGACCGCTTCCCAAAACGGCTGGAAGAGGGCCCTGCTCGCCTGGCTCGAACGGCTGAAATCCTCCCACGAAGCGGCGGGCGATGCCACAAAAGCCTCCGCGATCCGATCCCGCATCGACCTGATGAAATAAAACGGATAGAGAGATGCCTACTGTCTTTCAAATCCCTTCAGGGTTTTCATGATCAATCGCCTGTGGACAGCCCTTCGCGAGGGGTTCGGCGGATCGCCTTTCCAGGGGCGTGATTCGAGCGAAACGCATCCAGCTTGTCTTATCCCAGGGGGGATCGATTGCCGTTTTCTCCCCGCCGGGCCGGAGGCCGCATTTGCGTGCAAAATAGCGGTGAAATGCGAGAGAAGGCGTCAGTTCGGGATGAAAAATAGTCACCAGGACACCAGATGATTCGGCGGCAGCGATGAAATCGCCGATCCGGAGGAGCACATCCACCCCCATCCCGACGCTGAGGATCTTGGGGGCGCGGATAAAGGTGAGCGGGATGGGTGTTGGGGAAAGCCTTGGGATGGAGGCCTCGCTAACGAAACTGTCCAACTGGCTCCCGAAGCCGTTTCGTTCGACCTCGATGTCGATCAGGCCGAGGTGGGGCGCCTCTCCCGCAAGGAATTTTGCAAGCAGAATTGCCCCCGCGCAGGTGCCCCAGAGTTTCATCCCCTCATGAAATTTCCGGATGATGACCTTGTCGATGCCGAAGATTTGCAAAAGCCGGGCAAGACAGGTGCTCTCGCCACCGGGCAGGATCAGTCCGGCCAGGCCTTGGAAATCCTCGGCCTTTTTGACCGGCCGGACGGCGACGCCGAGGCGCTCCATGTGATCGAGATGTTCGAACACGCCCCCCTGCAAATCCAGGACGCCGATCATCCTTCCTGCGGCGGTGGGGGGCTTCAATTCAGCGCGGCTCATCGATTCCGTCCTGAGGACCTCCCCTACCAGCCGCGGCCGGCCAGGAGTTGTTCCTTGGGGATGGCAGAGATCTCCAGGCCTGGCATCGCCTCGCCGAGACCCATGGAGGCCTCGAGGACCTTGGCCGGATCGTTGAAATAGGCCGTCGCCTTGACGATCGCGCGGGCGCGCACGGCGGGGTTCGCCGACTTGAAGATGCCGGAGCCGACGAAAACACCATCGCAGCCGAGTTGCATCATGAGCGCCGCATCGGCGGGCGTCGCAATTCCACCTGCGGCGAAGTTGACCACCGGCAGGCGACCCAATTCCCTCACCTTGAGGGCCAGTTCATAAGGTATGCCGTTTGCCTTGGAGAAACCCGTTACCTCCTCCACCGGCATATGGGCAAGCTGGCGGATCTCGCGGTTCATCGTCCTCATGTGGCGGACGGCCTCGACGACATTGCCGGTTCCCGCCTCGCCTTTGGTGCGGATCATCGCTGCGCCTTCGGCGATGCGGCGAAGCGCCTCTCCAAGGTTGCGGGCGCCGCAGACGAAGGGGATGGTAAATTTTGTCTTGTCGATATGGCACTCCTCGTCAGCGGGGGTCAGGACCTCGCTTTCGTCGATGTAATCAATCTTCAGGGCCTCGATGATCTGGGCCTCCACGAAGTGACCGATCCGCGCCTTCGCCATAACCGGAATGGAAACGGCCTTCTTGATCGCGGCGATCATGGCCGGGTCCGACATCCGCGCGACCCCGCCGTCCTTCCGGATGTCCGCGGGCACGCGCTCCAGGGCCATGACGGCCACCGCGCCCGCCTCCTCGGCGATCTTCGCCTGCTCCACATTGGTCACATCCATGATGACGCCGCCTTTGAGCATCTGCGCCAACTGGACATTCAGTTCATATCTCTTTGCATCCACGATATTTTACCTCCCTGGGGGATGAATCATCCCGGCTCGTTTTTATGGCATTAGTATAATGACGTCAAGGACAATTATCAAGGGGCAAGACCCTGAAAAATAAACTGCACCGTTTCCACCGGGGCGTAGGGATTCGTGAAGGTCTGGAAACAGGCGATGAATTTCTCCGCCTTCGGGCGTTGCCGGTAGAAATACTCCTTGACTAACCGTCTGTTATCTGATTCATTTCGTCTGCAATCCCACCTCAGATCCTTTAAAACCGGGGTGATCCGGACATGGCACATCCTGCACAGACACGGCGTGAGATACGACAGGGAGGAGGGTAAATGCCCGAACCGGGACAGAAGAAGACCGTTCTGCAAGTTCTGAAATCACTGCGGGGCCTCGACGACCTCAAACAGCTCTTCTGGACGGAGCTGAACTACGAGCGGGAGAACACGTCCCTCAGTGACCGGGGCTGGCCGGACGCCGCCCGGGACGCGCTGGCAGGACCACCCCTCCTTCTGGCTAGCGGCGGGACCGGCGGCGATTTTCACGTCATCTACAACCGCCTGAAGTCGGAAGACCTTCCCCGCAGCCTGGAACGGCAGGTCGTCAACCAACTCCTGAAGGAACATCCCTACGCCCTTCTGGTTTTTTCAAATGAGCCCCGGACCTGTTGGCATTTTCTCAACGTCAAATATGATAATGATATCAATAAGCGCCGGATCTTCCGCAGGATCACCGTGCGTCCAGGCGACGGCCTCCGCACGGTCGCCGAGCGGATCGCCATGCTGGATCTGGAATCGATCGACCCGGATCTCTTCGGCCTTTCCCCGCTGGCGATCCAGGCGCGTCACGATGAGGCCTTCGACGTCGAGAAGGTCACCAAGGATTTCTACAAGGAACTCGCAAACTGGTATTTCTGGGCTCTAAAGTATGTCCGTTTCCCCAAGGACACGCCCAAAGAGGCGCATGGGCACGACCATATCGCTGTGATCCGGATGATCACCCGGTTGATCTTTTGCTGGTTCGTGAAGGAAAAAGGTCTGATCTCCGGGGAGCTGTTCGATCAGCGCCGCCTGGATGAACTTCTCGACGGGTTTGCGCCAGAGAAGGATACCCGCAAGGAGTCCGTTCCTCAATGGCGGCCTGTTCGAGTGCCTGGACAAGGACCTGGGCGATAATGCCAGGCCGCGTTACGTGCGGATCGACGGGTTTTCCCGGCGGCCGGACAGCCAGCCGGCAGTGCCGGATTTCCTGTTCTTCGGGTCCGAGCGGGAAGAAGGCCTCAGCGCGGATTACGGCGACAGGAAGTTCAAGAAAGTCCGGGTGCGCGGACTGATCCACACCCTGAATCGCTACCGCTTCACGATCGAGGAAAACACGCCCATCGAACAGGAAGTCGCCCTCGATCCGGAGCTCTCCGGCAAGGTGTTCGAGAACCTGCTCGCCGCCTACAATCCCGAAACCGGGGCCACGGCCCGCAAACAGACCGGCTCGTTCTACACCCCGCGCGAGATCGTGGACTACATGGTGGACGAGGCCTTGATCGCATTTTTGAAGGGAGGGCTACCCGCAGAGGATGAAAAGGTAACGGAAGAGAAACTCCGGCGGCTGGCGTCGTGGGAGGAGAGCGGCCACGATTTCGACGAGGAAGAAACCAAGTCGCTGATCGCCGCGATCGACGCCCTCAAGGCGCTGGACCCGGCCGTGGGCTCCGGCGCTTTCCCGATGGGTATTCTCCACAAACTTGTCTTCATCCTCGGCAAGCTCGATCCGTACAACAAGCAGTGGGAGCAACGGCAGATCCAACGTGTCCGCGACGCCGTCGCCATGGCGGAGAAGATCGAGGATGCCGCCATTCGCGAGCGGACGGTCAGGGAACTGGAACAGCAGATCGTCGGCATCGAAGAGGCGTTCGAACGCAACGGACTGGATTACGGCCGCAAGCTCTACCTGATCGAAAACTGTCTCTATGGCGTGGACATCCAGCCCATCGCCGTTCAGATCGCCAAGATGCGCTTTTTCATCTCTCTGATCGTGGACCAGCGGGTGGACCCGGACGCACCCAACCTCGGCGTGCGCCCTTTGCCCAATCTGGAGACCAAGTTCGTCGCCGCCAACACCTTGATCGGGATCGAAAAGCCCAAGCAGGGGGCGTTCCGCAACCCGGACATCGACGCCAAAGAGGCGGAACTGCGCAAGGTACGGGAGAGGCATTTTAATGCCAAGACCCCGGGCAACAAAGCCAAGTACCGGGAGCTGGACAAGAAACTCCGATCCGAAGCCGCCCAGTTGCTCAAGCGCGACGGCTGGGGCGACACGACGGCGAAGCAACTCGCTGCCTGGGATCCCTACGACCAGAACGCCTCCGCCCCTTTCTTCGATCCGGAGTGGATGTTCGGCGTGCAAAAAGGGTTCGCTGTGGTCATCGGCAATCCGCCCTACATCCAGATCCAGAGTTTCAGCGGAAGGCCTGAACAGAAGGCGTGGGAACAACAGAATTATGTTGCATATGCCAAGACGGGAGATGTCTACGGCCTGTTTTACGAAAAGGGGTTCGGCCTGCTCGCCGCGGGCGGTGTGCTGGCCTACATCACCTCCAACAAGTGGATGCGGGCGAATTACGGCGCAAAGCTCCGGGATTTTTTCGCTTCGCAGACCGCGCCGCAAACCCTGATTGATTTTGGTTCGTATCAGGGATTCGACGCCTCCACGGTGGACACGAACATCCTTGTCCTCGTCAAGCAGCCATCTGCCGGCAATGGGCGGCCGTTGCAGGCGGTCCGCATCGAAAAGGATTTTGCCGCCGATACGGACATCCCCGGTTATGTGAAATCCAAGGCGATTGAATTGAAAGACCTCTCATCAGAAAGCTGGATCATCTCCTCCCTTGCGGAATATGACATCCGAAAGCGGATCGAGATAATCGGCGTCCCTCTCAAAGAATGGGATATTTCCATTAACTACGGCATAAAGACAGGATTCAACGAGGCCTTCATCATCGACGGTCGAAAGAAGGATGAACTGATCGCCCGGGATCCCCAAAGCGCCGAGATCATCAAGCCGATCCTGCGAAGACAGGATATTAAGCGATACAAAGCAGATTTTGCGGATCTCTGGCTGGTCAATACCCATAATGGCTATGGAAATGTACAGAGAGTCGATGTAAAAAAAGACTATCGTGCGGTTTGGGAATATCTTGATTCCGTAAATAGAGAAACCCATAACAAAGTAGCAAATCGACAGGATCAGGGTGGACATTGGTCCAATTTAAGAAATTGCGCCTATGTTGGTGAATTTGACAAAGAGAAAATTGTTTGGGGAAACCTTGCCTTGTCGGCGCAATTCGCCCTGGCGAAAGCGGGTCTTTACATCAACGCCCCAAGCACGATGATTACCCCCGCATCGCGATACTTGCTGGCCGTCTTGAACTCGTCGGTCGGAGACTACTACATCCGCTCTTTCGGCGTCTCCCGGAGCGGCGGCTATTTCGAATACAAGCCGATGTTTGTCGAAAACCTTCCCATCCCCAAACTCGACCCGGCCGCCCGCCTTCCTTTCGAAATTCTCGGGGAGTGCGTTCTTTTCGCACGGGAAAAGGGATTGGACGCAGAAGCCGACCTCCTCGAATCGGTGATCGACAGCATGGTGTATGATCTCTATTTCGGAGATGACATGCGGAAGGCGGGTTGTTACGTCACCGGCCGCATCGCCGAAGCGGCGAGACCCTTCAAGGCCGATGACGCCGACAGCTTTAAAAAGGATTATGTCAGGACGCTTTACCGATTCTGCCAGAAAGACGAGACCATTTACCACGGCCTCATCCACCGCCGCACGGTGGAAGCGGTCCGAATGATCACGGGAGAGAAGAGATGAACGACGAAAGGCTGGACATTCTGAAGCAGGCGGTTTCCGAACCTTCGCCCGGTTACGGCCCGGTGCGGATCAACC
>Ga0210051_1002218_pt1 | contig 19599 bp, 21 predicted proteins | sample CryGey092014_all_FD_185464 | JGI IMG/M metagenome (GOLD analysis project Ga0210051, IMG submission 185464) | Groundwater microbial communities from aquifer - Crystal Geyser CG23_combo_of_CG06-09_8/20/14_all (SPAdes) (version 2) | ecosystem: Environmental > Aquatic > Deep subsurface > Groundwater... | reverse complement strand
ATTCTTGAAATATTGTGAAAATTATTCAGGCTGTTGATTTAGTCAAAATCGCCCTATTTTTAATACCAAAAATGTCTTTTTAAACGTTAAAACAAAATTAAAGTTTGTCTTATCAATACCTTCTAGTATAAAATATACTACTTTAATTTTGTTTTGTCAAGTTTTTTTACTTTTTTTCACCTCCTAATAGGATTGTCCCGTCCACTGTTGAAACTTGTGCCCGTGAAGACGGGTATTCGTGGCGGTTTGTTAATTGATTATAGCACAAAAAAATTGAAAAGTCAAGAGATCGCGTTAAGTCATTTTGTAAAGTATGCCCGACCAGGGGTGGCAACTATCACCCGACCAATGACATATACTTATTTGTTTCTCGGTTTTTACTCACTTATTTTAATTAATCTGCTGGGTGTTCTTCAATTCCAACAAGTTTCCAGATACCATTAAAGTTTTTAAACTTTAAGAAGGTAAATGCAGAAAAGTAAGTTGCTGTATTACCCTGTTGCTCAAGTTCATCTGAACGAAAAGTCCAATCCTCTCCTCTAATAAGACCTAAAACTTTAAAAAGATTATTTGTATCTTTCCTTGTTATTTTCTTTATCTTTGCTTTGGTAAGATATCTTTTACCTCCTGGACGGCCAATATAATACCATACATGAAAAAGTTTGGAATTGTTAGGAACATGTTTTAAAAGAAGTGCTTGCTTATTTTCTTTAAATGCCCTAATCACTTCTTTAACAACTATTTCAAGATTATCATTTCCAAAAAGTTCCTTATAAACATATTTTTTCCCATCCCATATATATTTACCATAGGGATAGCGTAGCATATCATATATATCAAAATATCCTTTGGTCTTTTTAGAAGATATTTTAACACGACCTGCATAGTCAATCTCACCTATTAATTGCCATTTTTCATCAAACTTTTGAAATATAAATATTGCCATAGCGGTAGCCCAACTATATGTAATAATATATTCATCCTCTGTATCTTCATTTAAATCATATGAATATCCAGTAATTACTGCCATACTATCTTCCTCTCTAATCTTACTAATAAAATTCTGTAAATCCTCTGGTAAATTTTCAAGATTAATTTCCGGTAATTTATCTAATTCTATTAACTTAATGTTACTTCCTTTTTTGGTTCCACTTGAAATTATGCTCATACTTTTAATCATTCCATTATATGACCTATAATAAGCCATGGGCATATCTCTACGATATTTAAGTGGCAGAAATTTTATTATTACTTTTTTCCCTATGTTTTTCTTTGCAAAATTCATTTGTTTTTTACTACAGATAAAATAGCAGTTCATACCAATTTCATCAATTCCAGATATAGTTCCAAATGCAGGGTCATATTCACATATTACTGTAGAAGAAATTATTAACTTAAGAGATTTTAATTTTTCACTTCCTCTTGCTTTTTCTAAATAAACATTCATTATGAGTAAAAATAAGAGAAATATAATTAATCTAAAATTTGAAATCTTTTTCAATTTTACTCACCTCCCGGAAAGTAATTATACTTTTGCATTTTCTTCTATTATATCCTCCTTAAGTTTTATTCTCCAAAAGTTTTTCCTTTATAAATACCAAAATTTTTATAATGCACAACCCATATATTCAATCGTTGTAACTTTTTTATGCTTGTTAATGCCAAACTCAGGTCTAGCAACTCCATACCAAACAAATATATTTCCGTCTTTTCCCTTTGTTATCTTTGTTGATTTTCCATAAAATTTTCTTACCTTTGAATAACTATCTCCAATTCTTATTCCCCTTTCAGTAGGAACTTTAGATTTACCAAATGCAGTTATTATAAAAACCAAGTCTTCCTCCCCATTATTTTCATAATACATCTTAATATCATAACCATAGTATATTTCATCATTTTCTTTGACAGTATGAGGATATCCTAACAATTCCATTACTTTTTGTTTTGGTATCCCCCAACCAACGAGTTTCCCTTTTATGCGAAATCCATAATCTTCAGCACATTTATATGAAAGAGATATATCGCAAAGTAGGATAAAAACTGAAAATATTATTAATCCAATTGACAGATATAATTTTTTACTCATCTTGTTCACCTCCTTGTATAATATGTTTATGTTAGATACTATCGACCTTATATTTTTACTGTGGTAAAAAATTTTGTGTATTTTCCAATGTTTTTCTTGTCTAAAAATTTCAGAATTTATTTAATAATTACAGCAACCCAATGATTCTTCTATTTTTTCACAATTATCAACTAATATAGTATCTATGCCTGCACTATCTATCAGGTCTATGATATTTACATCTACTTCTGTAATACCCCTAAAAGTAGAATACTTTGCAGTTACTTTGCAGGTATAAATATATCGTAAATCTTGAATCTTTGCACCAAATAATACTTCTTTTCTTATTATAGAAAATAAGGGCATATCAGGTGGATATGAGCCTTTACCTGAATCTAAATCTTTCTCAACCTTTTCTGCTTGGGCTATTATAGCATGACAATAATATTTCAAAAACTTTGTAAGCATGGGAGCATATGAATTTCTGAGAAATGTGTCAAGTTTTGTCCATCCATCATTCATTTTGCTGGGAGGAGTATTATATTTTATTTTATAAATTTTTTGACGAATTATATATTGCATTGGTCTAATTTTATTACCCAATTTTCTTAATTCTACTAATAATGGAGCAAGATTGGCTTGTCTTTCTTTCTCTTTTTTCTTTCTTTTAGCTTCTTTTAAATTTTTTAAGTATTCTTCTTTACTATTATATTGAAGTGCTATTTCAAAATATTGAGCCGCTTTTTTATAAGAAGAATTAGAAAGTGCTTCGTGCCCTAACTCATTATATGATTTCGCTATATATTTTTGGGCTTCTTTATTCTTAGGCTCTAATTTTAATGCTATTAAAAAATTATTAACTGCATTTATATAATCTCCCAAACCCATATTTGTTCTCCCTAAGTAATATCTTACCTTTGGTATTAATCTACTATTAGGATATTTATTAATGAATTCAACAAAAGTTATTTTTGCTTTATAATAATCCCCCTCCTTATAATACGATAATCCTTTATTAAACAATCCCTCACCTGTTAGTAGGCTCTCAGCCTTATAATTCTTATAAATATTATTTGCTTTTGTATAATCTTTTATTGCTTCATTATGCAAGCCTTTTTTATCATAAGCAAGCCCGCGGCACCAGTAGGCATCTGCATGTTTTGGGTTTAATTTTATTGTCTTATTATAATCTTCTATTGCCTCATCATATAAGCCTTTATCATAATAAGCACGCCCGCGGAAGTAGTAGGCTTTTGCATATTTTGGGTTTAATTCAATTGCTTTTGTACAATCTTTAATTGCCTCATCATAATTACCTTTGCAATAAGCTTTACTTCCTTTATTAAACCAATTTGTTGCATCGTCTGCATAAGAATTAGAAATTAAAAAATTGGGAATTGTGAAAATTGAAATAAAAACAAACAAAATCTTAAATCTTCTATACTTACCAAATGCTGATTTATATCCTATATTTCTCATATTTTACATCTCCTATCTCAAGCCACTTTTGTTCTTTACCTATTTAATTTTTTATAAATTATATTATGATTTTCTCCCTCTTTGCCAAATAACCATAGAAAGATATCAAAAATTCTTACATCAGTAATATCTTTAGGAATGATAAGTGTTACTTCATTTTTATTCTTATTTATTTTTATTAAATTTTTAGATTCTTTATTTATCTCTCCAGAAACGGTAAAATTTTCACTTCTGACCTTATCAAAGAATTCTGAATTATTTTGATAATCATCAAAATATTTATTAAGAATTTCACAAATTGCTGGTTTGCCTTTTTCCATATATACTTTTTGTACTAGTGAGTCAAGAATTGGAATATCTCTATTTATCGGATGTAATAATTTTGTTGCTGTTGATAAACCAAGTCCATTAATTTCAGTTAAGGAAGTAATAGTTGTTTCTAATTTTCCTAATTCACCTTGATTAATTTCTCCTTCAGCAGTCAAAAGTTTCATATTTCTTATTTTAGATAGAATATTCAGTTTACTTTTTATTTCTTCCTCCAAATCTTTTCTCTTAATTTTTGTTCTTCCCCTAAATCTATATATCAAATCAATGCATACTGGAAGTGCACTTTCCATATCATTATCATTAGGAATTTTTATTCCATCATAAATTATAGAAATAGAGCCAAATAATAAATAAAAAGTTTTTAAAACTGTAATAGGATTTTCTATCTTGTATTCTTTCCCCCCTATTTTCATCTCATCCATTTTATCCTCCTTTATCTGTTGATAGAGATTGTCCCGTCCGCTGTTGAAACTTGTACCCGTGAAGACGGGTATTCGTGACGGCTTGTTAATTGATTATAGTATAAAAAAATTGAAAAGTCAAGAGATTTTTTGAAAAATGTCAAGACAAAGTAGAAATGTCCTATTCCTGAACCCTGGCCTGGCGCCAGGCCAGGCCTGTCAGGAACAGGTTTTTATGTGTTTGGCATTAGGTAGTCGCAGCCCCTGATTAAATCAGGGGTAGTCTGCGTTGCTAAATAGAGCGGCTAATTCTGTTAAAGGTTAAGATTCCTTGTTCAAAGTTTAAGTTTATGTTGAAATGCCTAAGGAAATTTAAACCAAGCAATCCATCAATTTTTAGGTCCGATGGTAGTAACATACATCTTGCTGAAACTTTGCTAATTCTTTTGTCTCCCCCTATGGAAACAGTTTTTAATTCAAGCATTAAAGTTGACTCTTCTCTACTTGCGGTAAAAAGTGGAATAGATGGAAGTGTGGATAAATCGTATCCTAATTCTATGGCTACCTTTGGAGTGATAATAGTAAATGATGCACCCGTATCAAAAATCATCCCTGCGGTAAATTTGCGTTTGTATTCTAATTCAACTTCTAATATAATTGAATGTGCATTAGGTTGAAAATAAAATTTTTTCATAATGCTACTGCCATATCCTTAGGAATAGGCTCTCCTGTATATGGAATATATATATGTTTTGCGTCACATTTCACTGCAACCTTATGCACTTCATCCCTGTCTTTACTATGAGCAAGGAGTATTCCCTTTACTGGTTGGTTTCTATCATCGCACTCTGTCACTTCAAACAATAGCCACTCATCAGGATAAAGTTTTTCACACTCTTTAATATTTACTAAATCTTTCATTTTACCACCTCACTGTTTCAGATACTCCTTTAGTGGGAGTTCTAGCTTTGGAGAATCTTTTACTTCCATATTTTCACCTCTACGATAAATTGTATCATATATAAAAATATTTGTCAAGAAAATAGAGACAGCTTACCTATTCCCAGCCTCTTTTTGGTCTTCCTACTGTTAGGGCGGGGTTGGAAAACCCCGCCTATCGGAATATGCAGTCGAGATTGCTTCGGTCACTTCGTTCCCTCGCAATGACAAAAAGACAGAATGCGGGGTTGGAAAACCCCGCCTATCGGAATATGCAGTCAAACTTTCGTTTGACACTCTAATTCTCCCCTCCCTTGCAATGACAAAAAGGAATAAGGGATGACACAGCGGTCGTCCCCTACTTCTTTTTTAGCATAAATTCTTAAGGAGAAAGGAGCGCCAATTGAAATTGGCGATTACATCAGTATACTATCAGCACAAATTGTAATCGCTGATTTTATATCAGCGTTCTTTTATTTCTATTGCTAAAGTGCTCAAATCCCTATTATTTGTCTTTTCTATTTCCTCAATTATCTTTCTAACCTCTTTACTTTCCGGAATTTTCAAAGCAATAGCTGTCTGAAAAATAGCTCTCAGAGTAATCACTTCCACTTTCTTTTTTTGTGCATATATTATTGCTCTATCATCTGCCGAAGCAAAAAAGTATTTTCTTTTCTTGCAAATTATAATAGATTCTATCTCTCCTTTCCCGAGCTTTCTATCACCTTTTTCCAATTCTCTATTATATTCTTGCATCTCATTCTTGCTTGGCAAGACAGTTTCAAATTTAGCAAAAATTTTTCGAGGAAATTTATAGCCATATTCTAGGGAAACAGATAATTCCTCTCTTACCTTCTGCGATATACAAATTTCCTTATGCAGTTCTAATCTTAATTTCTCTTGACTTTAGTTCCTCTTTGAAAGCTTCTATACTAAGTCCTGCTATCTCGCTAGCCCTTGAAAGAGAAACCTCATTTGTCTTATATAACTCAATTCCTATTTTCGCTTTTAAGTTTGGCTTTGTTCTAAGCAAAGACCTAATCGCGTCCTCATACAATTCATCCTTATCCCTATATATCTTTGTCTTCAACAATATGTTAACATGCTCTTTTGACATAGTTCAATCCTCCTTCTTTATTCTTTATCAGACAAAATAAATATAGCACAAATTTAATAAAAAGTCAAATAGCTATGATACTGAGAGACCCATAGGGAATTGACATGCCAAAGGTGTAGTGTGAACTCATTAGGGGTCAAATCTTTAGAATTGACAGGAGTTGGATTTCTACAGGACCTCTACAGAAGTGTAAGCCTTCTATGACAAAAAGACAGAATGCGGGGTTGGAAAACCCCGCCTATCGTTTTTTTCTATGGTTCGGGTTGTGAAACCCGAACCAGCCGAGGAGATTGCTTCGGCTTCGCCTCGCAATGACATTACTTTCGACAGGTAAAACCTGGGGCAATACAGCTCCCTACTGTCTGAATCACAACGGAGAGCCCGTCAACACTTGACGAAAGTTTGATAGTCTGATATAATGTAGAATGTGGCAAGACCTTTTAAGTGATTGAGGCTTAGCCTCAATCAAACACACTGATGTTGCATTTGAATATAGCCTAAACTTTTGACATTGGAAGTTGTATTTATAGAATAAGGAGAAATGGGAGAGGGTAGTGCGTCTATATGGAGTGATTTGGAAAGAGAAGTTTGCTATTAAGATAGCACAAAAACATCATGTGAATATGGATGAAGTTGAACAAGCTTTACTCTCTAATCCTATTGTTCGCTTTGCTGAGAAAGGCTGTATCAAGGGAGAAAACCTTTATCTAGCCTATGGAAGAACACTTGTTGGGAGGTATATTGTAATTTTCTTTGTTAAGAAGCATCGGAACACTGCCATGCCAATCAGTGCACGTGACATGTCTGCATCAGAGAGGAGGTATTACAATGCCCAAAAAGAGAGCTCATGACCCATTGCCTGACGAATTCGCAAGTTGCGAAGAGGCTGCTGAATTTTGGGGTACTCACGATACCACCGAATACTTAGATGCATTCAAGACAGTTGATACCATGGTAGATCTGCGTAGGCGGTATTATGAGGTAGAAATCGAACAGGATGTTGCCAAGGTATTGCGAAACCGTGCCCGAAAAGGAGGCACAACACCTAGTCGCCTCGCATCTAAGCTTCTTCGGGAACAACTCCTTTAGCACAAGTTCTTAAGGAGAAAGGGAGAAAAGGGAAGGGAATTTGACACTCCAATTCTCCCTTTCCTCGCAATGACACTCCCTTTCGTATGATCTGTCAATGACCTGGTTATTTCTATTTTTCATTTTTCAGCCTGACCCCACAAGCTTCTTCTTTCCTCAGTCTGAAGGGGTATTCTTTGCCAGCCTTTTTTCTTTATCTTAATTATTTTTTCCCTACTGCTCTCTCCCAGGGTCTCCTGGACAAAGATATGACCTAATAATACTCGCCGCCTTACCCGGAGTCTTACCCCCACTAAGATGCTTTCCCCTCCAAATTGAGCAAAGATGAGAGTGTTTGAATCTTTTTTAGCCCGAAAGGTGCCCTTTCCTTGCTTTTGCCAGCGCCACTTTTCCTCTTTAGGGTTAAGCCAGAATATTTGTCCGGGGTCTTTTAAGAAATAAAGGGGAGTGAATAAGAAGGAGAGTTTAAAGGTAGGGGGAAATTTAAGCTCCAAGCAGTCTGTTCCTAACTCTTTATCCCGGTCAGATAATTTGGGAATGAAGACCTTTAACATCTTTCCTTGTTTGGTTTTGGTTAAATAAAGAGAGGCTTTTTTTTCTCCAGCTCCGACCTGAAAGCTGTCGCTTATTTCCCGAATGGGTTTCCCTTGGTAATGAGGAAGAGGGATTCCGCGGTAATAAGGAAAGGGAAGGTAGAGGTTAATATTTCTCATCTCCTTTTTTCCTTTGGGCAAGCCAACATAAAGCCAGTATTCTAAAGTTGGAGGTGAGAAAAAGCCTGACAAATGAAGGATTAGAAGGAGGATAAGAGCCCAAAATATTCGTCGTCTGGTTATCATAGGTTTCCCTTACTTAATAATTCCTGAGCTTCTTGTGCTGACTGGTCAAGGCACTCTCTTATTCTTTCCTCAGACAAATCCTCCTCAGCCTCTATTGCTCCTAAGGCTTTATTTAAGGTCATCTTTATCTCTTTATAAGCAGGAATACAGGGTCGGGCCCGGGCATATTCCAACTCCCCGATAAAGATTTTCAGTAAAGGATTTTCTTTTAGGTATTCCTGATAGTCTTCTCTTTTAAGAGTTGACTTCTTTATCGGGACATAGCCAGATAATTTACACCATTTGGTATAATTTTCAGGATTGTCCCACCATCTTATAAATTCCCAGGCTATCTCTTGTCTTTCTTTACTCTTATTTAAGATAGCCAGAGTATTGACACTCTTTGAGCCACCAAAGGAGTTGGCTCTAACCTTTCCAGCCGGAAGGGGAACTAGAGAAAAATTCATTCCCTGATACTTCTTTATATTCTGGACAATACTTAGTTTCATTCCTACATCGCCTCTTTCAAAGTTGACATGGGGAGGACTATACTTGCGACGCAGGTTGGTTAGAAACTTGAGAGCTTCTACTCCCTCTTTTTCGTTAAAGGCTACTCTCTCCTTGCTTTCGTTCAAAATCTTTCCTTCATTCTGCCATAAGATAAGAGGAATCTGAAAGGAGCATTGAGTATAGCCCCATTGGTCAGTTAAATTATCATTATCGTTATCCTTGGTCAAAGCCCGGGCTGAGGTCTCCAGCTCTTCCCAGTTGCGGGGAGGATTGTCTATTTTAGCCTGCTTGAATAGGTCCTTATTATAAAATAAAGCATAAGGATTAGCTTCAATTAGAGGCATCCCTAAAATCATTCCTTGATAGGTAACTGCCTCAAGGAGGTTTTCCCGAAGGTCGGTCAGGTCTAAGGAATCGCTGGAGATAAAACTGTTGAGGGGAATAATTATCCCCTGTCTTTCAAATTTAGCCAGGCTTTCTCCATAAAGAGTAATTACATCCGGCCCGCTAGCATCCGGCGAAGATGAGAGCAATTTTTCTACCATCTCTTCTTCCTTCTCCGCCACCAATTGGGGAACTACTTCCAGATGAGGATGGACTTTATTAAACTGCTCTATGAGTTGCAGGATGGAAGTTAATTCATCTCCAGCGAGCCAGTGACCAAGAGAGATTGTCCTTTGAGCCAAAACATTATCCTCCTTTCAAAGTGTCAAAGTGTCAGAGTATCAAGGTGTCAGGAAGATACTGCACCTAACCTTTGCCCAGCTAAAAGTATAATGAGTTAAGAAAGGAAAGTCAAGTTTGTTGAGGTCAGACCCCACCACGATAGGCGGGGTGATCTTCCCCCGCTAACAGAAGCGGGACAAGAATGTCCCGCATCACTCAGCATCCAGTATCCAAAATAAATCCCAAATCCAAATACTACCAAATCCCAAACAAATCCCCAATCCAAAATCCCAAATCTCAATGCCATCTCCCATATCCCATATACCACCTACCATCTCCCACCTCCCATATACCATGTACCACCTACTACCTACCATCTAGTTGCGGTCTTATGGACTGACCGGCCGCCCATCTACTGTCTGAATCACAGAGAAATAGGGTAAATTTTCTGCCTTTTTAGGGATAATATGTTAGAATATAAAGAAGGGTGGTAGATATTATGCTCAGCAAAAGATTCTTTTTAATTGTTCTCTTACTTTTGGTTACATCCTCCTTGACTGGCTGTAGCTTGATAAATAAGGTTAAGGAGCGGTTTTTCCTAAAAAAGGTGGAGCAGAAAGTTACCCCGCCAGCCCCAGCGGTTAAACAGGCCCCACCTTCTGAGACGGTGGACCAAAAGATAGCTAAGTGGAAGGAGTTGTTAGAGAAGGAGCCTTCCAATGTAGGGGCTCATTACTCCCTGGGCTCTGCTTATAGGGAAAAAGGGGAGACAGTTTTGGCTTTGTTTGAATTTCAGAAAGTTATTGGGTTGTCTCCCAAAAGCAAAGAGGCAAAGGAGGCTAAAGTCTTAATTAAAAAAGATGCTGAAACTGCTCGCCAGGGCTGGCTGAAAGTAATGGGGAAGCAGGCTCAAGAAGCAGTGCAAATAGTTCAATATACTAATCTTAGTGCTCAACTCAGTCCGATTACTCAGGAAGCAACCGGAGCTGGTGTTTCTCCAGGTAGCTCGGGTGGACCTTTTGCCTCTAAGGGGGGAGCTCCTCCTTCGTCTACATCCTCAGTCCCAACTTCTGGTTATCAGCCGATTACACCTGTCTCCCAACCTGTGGAGAAGCCAGGATTAAAAGAGTTTGCGAAGATAAAGAATCTCTCGGGTAAGGCTGAAAATTATGGCTACCATCTTCGGGGAGAAGTTGAAAATAGTGGTAGTGAGTTTTTAAGTTATGTGTCGCTTAAGGCTTCTCTTTATAGTAGTAGTAAGCTGGTAGCTATAGGAAGAGGATATGTAAATAATATTCCTGCCCATGAATCCCGACCTTTTAGTATTATTGTAACTGAGCTTGGCTCATCCCATATCTCTCGGCATAAAGTAGAAGTCGTTACTGCCTCTGGGGGGGAGTGACTTTTTTCTTCCTTATCACTTCTATCTTTGCGGCTTTGAGCATATCTAAGGCTAATTTATCAGGATATGCACCAGAAAAGATTATCTTCTTTATCCCAGCATTAATTATCATCTTGGCACAGGTTATACAAGGCTGACAGGTAACATACATGACTGCATCTTTAATAGATACACCATGTAAGGCGGCCTGGATAATAGCATTTTGTTCAGCATGCAGTCCCCGGCAGATCTCTTGCCGCTGGCCCGAGGGAATATGAAGTTTTTCTCGCAGACAACCTACCTCGGCACAATGTTTGAGCCTAGTTGGTGCTCCATTGTAACCAGTAGCCAGGATTTTTTTGTCTTTTACAATCAAAGCTCCTACCTTCCTTCTTAAGCAGGTGGAACGTTTAGCCACAACTTCTACAATCTCCATAAAATACTCATCCCAGGATGGTCTTTCCATTATTTTTTATCTCCTTCCTTTGACAATGTTTGGCATTGTGGGTCAGACCTGCGGGGTCAGATTTGTACATACCTGTCTGTGATTCAGACAGTAGATGGGCGGCCGGTCAGTCCCTAAGACCGCAATCCTTTGTTATTATTGTAGGGGTTCAATTCATTGAACCCGAAGACATAATTAAATTGCGGGTTTGATACGACCCAAACCCTTCGGGTTTGTGTGCCCGACCCCTACAATTTTTTCTATGGTTCGGGTTGTGAAACCCGAACCAGCCGAGGACAGCGCTGATACCTGCCTGTGCCCTCCACAGGCTTGTCTCCTTGAAAAAGGAGGCTGGAAGCCTGTGCCACCAGACAGGTAAAACCTGGGGCAATATAGCTCCCTACTGTCTGAATCACAAACATACCTGTAGAGACGACCCGTCGGGTCGTCTCTACGTGGGGTCTGACCCCATCAAATGATGAAATTTACTCTTATCCCTATCCCCCGGATAAGGTCTCCCAGACTTTTCTGCCAGGACCTGTAAGGTTCAAAGCCCTTAAGATTGAATTGCATAATCTCGGGAAATTCTTCTCTTATATCTAAGACTGCTCCCAGGGTTAAAGCCGGAACCCAGGCAATGACATTTTTAAACGAGCCCCTTCCATAAATAAGATTGGAGAGGTAATCCCATTCAGTATGGGCTTCCTGTTCCGGTTGATAACCTTCAAAGTAAAGGGGAAAAGATAAGGGGTCATCCTTGTTAGCTACTAACTGGTGAATATAGGAAAGTGCAGATAGGGCATATTCCCTCCATCTTTCCTCCCCACTCTTTTTCCAGAGTCTTAGCCAATCAAGAGCAATAGCTGCTCCATAAGGGTCCAGATGATGATGAGCGACCGAGACCGCAGTTCCTCCGAAGGTAGAAAATTTTCTCTTGCCCAGTTGGGTCTTCTGAGAAAAGGGAATCTTATATAAAAACATCCAGGTGGATAAGTAGTCTCCCGCCTTTAGAGCCGAGGTAAGGTAATAATCATCAGGCTCCAAATTGTGGAGTAATAAGAGTGCCCGCAGTATTACCTGTCCCCCTTCCTTATCTACGCAATTAGAGTCAAGAGCATCGCTAAGGTAATCTTCTTTTTCTATACAATTTTCAATGTAGTATTTTGCCGCATGCTTTGCGCTTTGAAGATATTTTTCTTCCGAGGTTAGCCCATAAAGTTCAGTGAGAGCCCAGATGATGTAAGCACCATTTGTCCCTTGAGAATCAACTAATTCCCCAGTGCTTTTCCACCACTTACCAAAGTTACCATCTGGCAATTGGTGAGAAAGCATAAAGTCAGCTAAATCCTTAGCTATCTCAAGCCACTGGGGATTAGCCTCCTTATTTTTTAATGCTTCTTTGTAGAGACGCAGATAATTATAAGCCATCTCTCCCATTATCCTTGTATTTATATTCTTATTTAAAGTAGGAGCATAGCCATACCACTTTCTTCTTCCCAATTGATAGTCCCCAAAAAATAAGCCATTACCAATTCTTCCTTCTAAAAAAAAGTTAGCGGTCTTAAAAGAGGCGGCTTTAAGTAATTCCATTTGATTATCTTGATAAGCCCGGTAGAGATTGAAAGCTATCTCCAGATTCTTCCCGCAGAAGCCTCCCCCTAAGATATTGACCAAAGGGAACATACTTTTACCTACACTTTGCACAAAGCCTGAGACCTTTCCTCTTTTAACATAAAAGATATTAATCAAATGTTTAACCTTCTTGAGAGCATAATCTTGCCAGTCCTGATGAAGGGGCACTTCCCTAGGTAAGCTTTTCCAGGCAACCTGATAAACTAAAGGATAAGAATGGATAGTGCTCTGCCCTCTGACAATATAAAAAGTTCTCTCAGATAAAAACTTCTCTTTATCTTTTAAGAGAAAATATTCCCTTCTTGCCTTTGACATATTGCCCAGATACCACTTATTGGTATGACGCTTTGGCTCTTCAGTAAGGGGGATTAAGATCTCCAGAGTAGTTTGTTTACCTTCCTCTTTTGTCTTAATTGAAGAGAGCTCTTCTTCTTTCTTAGCTGGTTCAGTAAAGAGGGAGATAAAGCCCTCTTCTCCTTCTATAATTGAGCAGGAAGGAATAGCACATCTATCCTCTCTAAAGCTCCAGCCCAAATCAGGACCACCTTGAGGGAACTTGCCTTCCCCCCTTTTGTTGCCATTATACATTACTGCTGGAACTATCCAGCTACGGGGGGTGCTCGGGGAATTTAAAAGAAAAGATAGTTTTAATCTTCCTTTCCCTTTAATCTCCCAACATCTTTTCACCTTAATTAAAGAAGTGCCTGACTTTTCTTCCTGAAATTCAAAAGAGTCAGAAATCTGAGCCCTCAGAAAGGTTGCTTTAACTTCCAATCCTTCTATTGTTACCTTTGAGGCAAATCTCTTTTTATCATTGAGTTCATAATTATAAATTAAATTGCAAACATCCCGCCGGTTATGCTTTATGGTTATACTATCTTTCTCTTTTAATTTAAGTTCCATCTTCCTTATCTCCAAAGGGGTCAGCCCTGTCAAGTCATTTAAATAGGTAACCCAACCACAGGAATTGTAGGGGTTTGATTTATCAAACCCGCAATTTAATTATGTCTTCGGGTTCAATGAATTGAACCCCTGCAATTTCTCGACTTCTCGGTCAGCCTGTTGAATCGTGAATTTTCTTCTTACCTCTTTATAGCATTCCTTCAGGCAAATGTCAAGAGAACATCTTACAATAATTTTGCATTTCGTATTTACTGCTCACCCATGATTTGTAATCATGGACGAATCGCTGATTTTATATCAGCGCTCCTTATAGGCGCCAATTACCCCTGATTTAATCAGGGGCAGGAATTGGAGGGGCAGGAATTGGCGATTTGACAAAAGTGTTGAGAATATGGTATAATAAATTAAAGAGTCAACTTGCAATAAAGAAGGGGGTGGTGAATAAAAAAGAGCAAGTACATCTTAGGGAGGAGTGTAAAGCGAAAGATTTACCAATGACGAGATTGCTTCGGCTTCGCCTCGCAATGACGTTACTTTCGTTTGACACTCCGAGATTGCTTCCCCCGTATTAAATACGGGTCGCAATGACAGGATGCGGGGTTGGAAAACCCCGCCTATCGTTTGACACTCGGAGCTGTTCATAGTAAAGATTAAGGGGGTGAAAAATGGGAAGACTAAAGACTATACTTTACTTTTTTCTAATTCTATTCTTAGTCTGTGGGTGTGCTAAGAAAGGAGAAAAGAAAGAAGTAGGAGAAGTAAAAGAAAGAGAAGTAGTAGAAGAAGAAATAGCAAAAGAGCCTTTTGAAGTGCTTAAAGAAGTATCCTTAGCAATGCTCTCCGGTGATGCAGAGAAGGTATTATCTATGACTACGAAAAAGTTTCAGGATAGTTTGTTGTCAGGGAATAAGAAGATGCTTGAAGAAGCAAAAAATGATAAAGGAATGCAGGAGGTCATAGGAGAGCAATTTGGTAAAAAGTTTGAAGAGCTAATTGGATTAACTGACGAGGAATTGTTAACGGTAATTATTGGAGGAGTAAAGACACCAGAAGAAGAACTTGAAAAGATGAAGCAAGGAATGGAAAAAGCAACTCTCCTTGATGAAAAGATAGAAGGTAATGTTTGCACACTAAAGATGAAAGATGCAGAAGGGAAAGAAGATACTGCTATTTTGAAACTTGAGGAAGGTAATTGGCTGCTTGATAAGATAGGGCAGTAAGGTGTATAGTCAAGGCATCCTGAAAGAGGGTGCCTTGACATTCTTTTAACCAATACTACTCAAGTCATTTTACCAACTTTATAATAATGTCTTTATCCAGTAATTTTAATTCCTCTTTGTCTTCAAGGAAGCGTTCAACATCTTTCCTGACCTTAGAAAAATCTATACTTGACAATTTCCCCAGTAAAAACTTTTTGAAATTGTTTTCGTTTAAATGAAGCAATTTCCCTTCAGTCTGATAAATAGCATTATTTAGAAGTTCAAAATTAGGTTCAATCCTTTTGCCTATGTACCACAAGAGGTCGTAGAAATCTCTTCCTTTGATATACTTTCTGAAAAAGCAAGCATGAAGCTTTGTGGCATAAAGTGAAGGTAGGTCAAAGTTTGTTACTGTAAACACATAAACTCTGTTTATTAAAGAGAGCTCTGTATTCCATCCCTCTGGTGGATTGGCATCAATTTCAATCCTCACAAATAATTTTTGTGCTTGTAAGTCAGATAATCCAAGAGCAAAGAGAATTTTCTTAAATTTTAAACTGAGATTATGGACTGTTCTTTTATCTTCTTTTCTTAGATCAACCTCCAGACCGTAATGTTTTAATTGCTGCTTTATGTTTAGAACAAATTTGTCAAAACTATATCCCCTCTTTCCGGTGAGTGAAAAATCAAGATTCTCAGAGAATCTTCTCAGTCCATACAAAAGCCTTAAAGCTGTGCCACCAACGAAACTTAGATTATTAAAGAATCCCCGCTCATAAATAATCTTCAAAGCAATGATCTGTAAAAATTCTCTTACTCGGTTAATCTTCTCTTCATGAGTATCAATATCTTTTATCTGGCTTTTTATAATATCAAGCATCTTTATTTACTCCTTTTGACAAAATCAGAGAATATTTGGACAATGTCTTCAATCTTTTGGCATTGAAAGCATTGGGCAAAATCAATCATTTTCTTGCTTCTTATTTCAGAAAGATTCTGGAACCTATAGGAATTTTCAAATATCTCTAAATCTCCTCTCTTAAATGACGAGAGATTGAGATAAATAAAATCGACAATAGCCTTCTCTGGTTCGGCAATGAAGAATGAATAGTCATTTTCGTCCTTCATCTCTCTAAAACCCAGAAAAGACTGGACTGGCAAGTGTTGATAAATAAATACACCGAAATCGTTCTTAAATACAGCTGTCTTTCTTGTAGTTATGGAGGTAATGTCCGATACGCGTTCAGGAATTAGATTGTAGAGGTGCAAAGCATATTCCAGGCTTATATAAGAGGGGGGATATAAATAATTAGCAAGGAATACTCGGGAGGGATTAATTTTTCGGTCATTACTATTTAAGACATAAAGTCCCCTTTTTAGCTTTAAAATCAAACCTTGCTTTACCCATCTGCTGAATTGATTTCTTAATACTTGCTCATTTTCTCCTAAACTCTGCAGGTGACTTGAAGAGAAAAGAGGAAAACTCATTATTTTCTTCCTAAACTGGTTATATTTCATAATATCAACTCCGTAATTAATCATTATTGGTTATTTGTAGAAATAAGGTGCCCACTAGTATTGTACCTATGATTGAGCGATTCTTATTAGCACCTTGCTAAAATCATACAAAATAAGACGATAGTTGTCAAGAGGCTTGACAGATTGAGGGCTTTTAGATTATAATTATCTTAAGAAGCAGGACAAGAAGGGGGAAATAGTTGAACCTGACCCCTGAAGGAGGGAAGTTATGATTATCAAACAGATTTCAGTTCTTTTGGAGAATGAGCCGGGGAGATTGGCTGAGGTAAGTGACCTCTTAGGAAAGGAAGGGATTAACATTCGGGCAGTTACCGTGGCTGATACTGCTGACTTTGGCATAATCCGCTTTATTGTAGATGACCCAGCTAAGGCTTTTCAAGTTCTGGAGAGCAGTGGATTCCCGGTAAAAGAGAAGGAGGTTATTGCTGTAGAGGCACCAGACCATCCAGGTGGGCTGGCGGCTGTGCTTAAGCCCTTAAATGAAGCAAATATTAATGTGGAATATCTTTATACCTTTCTTGAGCATCGAGCTGATAAAAATGCTATCTTAATTATCCGGCCTGATAAGATAAAAGAAGCAATTGAGGCTTTACAAAAGAATTGGTTTCGGGTCTTTAAAGAAGAAGAAATCTATTCGCTTTGATTAAAGGCGGGATGGCTGAGCGATTATCATCATCTTTTCTTCGGGAAGTAAGTCTTTTAATTCTAACAAAGCAAGGGAGATAATTTGTTCGGGACTAATTAATCCACTGAGGTCAACTATCCTTCCCCTAAAAAGCAAGAAGATACCCGGAGGGGAGGCTCCCCCATCACCGTATTTAGTCAGAGATTCAAAGATTGATTTTAAGGTGCTGGAGGTATCCCGAGAAGAAAGAGGAAAGACCTGGGCATTCTCAAATTGCCTTAAAATTACTCCTTGAGAGTCAAGAACTCTCACCTTTTCTCTTTTCTCCTTAAGCAAGCCAAGAAACTTTGGACTTTCTACTTCTGCCTTAAAGACTCTTAAAGAGCTGGTCTCGCCGGCTAATTCCACTTCCTTTAGCTCTACCTTTAGGGATTGAGCAGCAATTGACTTACATTCTTCTAATGAGGTCTTTTTCTTACTTAAATCTTTAGTCCTCATTTCTATTGAGCCGGTAGCTGTGGCTCGGACAATATTTCTTTGAGCTTCTATCTCCAGGCTGACCTCAATACTTTCCGCTGCTGCTCCTTGACTTAAGACCTTCTCCTCAACTTCTTTTCTTATCCTTAAAATATCCTCCGAAGAGGGATTGACAATGTTCTTCTCCACACTATCTCTCACTAAGGCTAACCCAACCCCGATAGCCGAGATTACAGCGGCATTTTTGGCAATCTTAAAAGGTAGCCCCAGAGCCTTAGCTGCAAAAGGCACAATAGCTGCTGCTCCTCCACCCCCTCCCACTATAGTGAGCTCCTCTTTAGTTAATTTATAGTCTTTAATTAACTCCTCAATCACTTTAATAATCTTAGCTACCCCTACCTCTAAGATCTTTTCTGCTACCTCCTCAATACTTATTCCTAATTCTTTGGCTAAGGGAGCAAACCCGAGGCGGGCTGATTCCTCCTTCCCCCGGGCATAGTCTTCTTCTTTTACCAGACCTAAAATATTAGCAGCTCCGGTGGGAGTAAGGGCAAACATCTTATTGTTCTTTGCTCTTATGGCTAAATAATCGCTGGGGTCATTGGGTTTAGGTCTAAAGTAGACAATCTCAGGTTTATCTATCTCCTCTTTCTCAGCAAATACAGCATAAGGCAAGCCAGCAATATGAGCGCTTCTTGGACCTACATCTATAATCTTTTTATCTCTTACTCTGAGCATTGAGCCGCCAGCCAAGCCTACGGTCCGCACATCCAGAGTGCGCAAATAAAGGCGGTGTCCACCAATCTTAGCTGTTGATAATATTGGCTTTCCCTGGCGAATTACTGATATATCGGTGCTTGTCCCTCCTACCTCAATAAAGATGCCGTCGGAAACCTTTACATACATTAAAGCTGCGGCTACCCCGGCTGCCGGTCCAGAAAGGAGAGTAAGAATGGGTCTCTTTTTCATCTGGGGGATATCCATCACTCCCCCGTCACTGCGCATAATCATAAGCGGGGCTGAGATTTTAGCCTGCTCTACACTTTTTAAGGTATCATTAGCTGTCTCCATCATCTTCGGTAAGATACTGGCATTAATAGCTGAGGTGCGGGTGCGAATCTTTAGTCCGTAAAGTTGGGAAATTTCATGACTGGCAGTAGCCGGAAAGCCCAGATCATGAGCTGATTGCATAACCTTTAGCTCATCTGTAGGGTCATCTACAGAAAAAGCACAACCAGCCACGATTACCTTTGCTCCCTGGGAGGCTAAATTCTCTAAGGCTTTTCTTATCTTCTCCTGATTAATCTTGGTGGTATCCAAGAAACAATAATAGGTGGGCAGGATACATTCTGGGGATAGTTCAATATCTCCGAGCTTTGTTTCGGTCTTTGCTCTTTTACCCTCCAGGCCTTTTCCCATTCCTACAATTCCCACCGGGGCTAGGTCCCCTTCTAAGAAGGCATTGGTAGCCTGGGTAGTGGAATGGGCAATGAAGACTACTTCCTGGGGAGTAAATTTAAATTTCTCCAGAAGTAAATTTAAAGACTGGACAATTCCCCGGGCTACTCCTTCTTTAGCTTCATGGGTAGTAGGAACCTTTATCTCCCCCACTAATTGATAAGTCTGATTATCAATAGCTACCGCATGGGTGAAAGTTCCTCCCACATCAATACCAATCCGAATTGACAATCCTTCTCACCTCATCTTTTATTATACCCTGATTGCTCTCTTAATTCAAGGTTTCAAGGTATTGAGTTAGCGCCAATTGTAATCGCTGATTTTATATCAGCGTCCCATTAGCGCCTTGCCAGCGCCAATATAAAATTGGCGATTACAAAAAAATTTTAAAATTTTAAACTGAAAAGTCACTATAAGATTCCTTCCTTGTAATTCTCCCTTATTTACACTAGTTTTAACCTGCCTCGCGATTTTTTCCAAAAAAAACTTGACAAAAGATGAGTTTTATGGTATAATCAAGGGTGTA
>Ga0210051_1002217_pt1 | contig 19600 bp, 18 predicted proteins | sample CryGey092014_all_FD_185464 | JGI IMG/M metagenome (GOLD analysis project Ga0210051, IMG submission 185464) | Groundwater microbial communities from aquifer - Crystal Geyser CG23_combo_of_CG06-09_8/20/14_all (SPAdes) (version 2) | ecosystem: Environmental > Aquatic > Deep subsurface > Groundwater... | reverse complement strand
AAAGCGCCGTGTCGAAAGCCGACTCGCAGAGTCCGCGCCGATCGTACCCCGGCCCAGAGTGACCGCATCCCGAACAGACCGGCCGACCATTGGCGCGCTCGGCAACCTCCACCTCCAGCTCGGGAGCATCGGCGTTGCCCGCCCAGCGCACCTTCGCATACACATCGGACTCGCAGAGTCCGCAACGACTTGAACTTCTGGACCCGGTTCAGGATAGTCTTGAGTTGCATCCCGGTCTTCTTCCTCTGAGTGATGTTTGGTTGATACTTACATCCTCTCAGAGTTGGAGCCGGGATGCATCTATTGAACCGACCTCACGACTTCAACCGGTAGCCATCAATGACACCGATCCCTCGATTTCTACCCACAAATTCTGCTGAGGAGCCAACTTTACTTTTTTTTGCGAAGCTCACCCCCCGTTGTCCTTGCGCCCTCCGGAGAAGCGGGTCATGGCCGCATAGAGGGGAGCGTTCCCGCTCCCAACGAACACCGCCCAACCTTGTACGGGCCCCTCTGCTAAAAACGACGCTCCTGCTTGCTCGGGGTGTAAGTCAGATTTGTGACGCGTGGTGGTAATCAGCGCCCTGGGGTCGGCCAGGCATAAACGAAAGGCTGGGGAAACCTACGCGAGTGAAAGGGGACAGTAACAACCCCCATCCGGTCTTCGACCACCTTCCCCTGTGCGAACCGCTTCGGTTCGATAACGGAGGAAGGTGCGAACCCTTTGGGTTCGAGGATAGGGGTTGTTGCAAGAACTCACTCAGGACCGACGAACCGCGAACTCCGTTACACAATCACTGTCGGGTTTCAGGTTATAGGCGCCTATGGTTCCGGCTGGGGTGGATTCTCACAAATCTTACTTACACCCACTCGGAGGGGATTGGTTGACGGGGCCCTTCCGCCGGCAGTATACTGAGCATGTATTCGAGAGCTGCGCCACGATCCGCCCGGGTCGGAGGGGCCGCGCCACAAGAAGGTATACATGAAACGCACCATAAGGAGTCTGATTCTCATGCTTTTCAGAGCTGCTGCCATCTGGCTTATTGCCTGCCTGGCCCTCACGTTGGGTTGCGGTCGGGCAGAGATTCCACAAAAGTCTGCGGCTGGGAAGACACCGAAGATTGTCTTCGACAGTCTGGAAAAGGATATCGGAACGGTATGGAAAGGCGAGCCTGCAAAGTTCGATTTCACCGTCAAGAACGAGGGAGGGGAGCCGCTGGAGCTTGAGATCAAACCGGGTTGTGGCTGCACCGTGGCGAACGCAAGGAATATGACGATTCCTCCGGGGAAGGAGGACCACATCATTGCCACGCTCACTACCGAGCACTACATCCATCGAGTCACCAAGATCGTCAACGTTTCCTCCAATGATCCGGAGATGACAGAGACTCAACTCAGAATCACCGCGGACGTGAAGCCGTATGTCGATTTCCAGCCGCAGTACACAAATATCCGCATCTACAAGGGAGACGAATATAAGCAGACGTTCACTCTCACCTCCGGCGATGATGTGCCCTTGGAGATTAAGTCGGTCAAGCCTTCACTGGACTATCTCGAAACCAAATTGACGACAGACGAATCGACGGGGAAGACCAGGTACCTGCTCACGGTCACAGTTCCCGCGACAGCGCCGCCGGGCAACCTCGCGGGCAACATTACCGTTGAGACGAATCATCCCAAGGCTTCCGTGCTTAACCTCCCTGTCTATGGAGTCATCCTCCAGGAAATCACGCTCCAGCCAACTTATGTTCATTTCGGGAACGTCACTCCCGGAGAAAAGGCGGAAAGGCAGGTTAGCCTGTCGAAACGCAAAGGAACGTTCAAGGTCAAGAAGATTGCCTCTGATAACCCTCGTGTTTCCGTGGATATCGAGTCCCAACCGGGCGGGGAGGGAAGGAGCTACACGCTGAAATTCCGGTACGATGGAAAAGCGCCTGCGGGACCGCTGAAGGGGGAGATTACCATCTACACGGACGATTCCGAACAGCCGGTGCTGACCGTGCGGTTCTCGGGGATAGTGGGCACAGCACAACAGCAGCAGTAAACTTTCGCGTTCCAGTAGCGGCGGCCCTCACGATAGCGATGCGCGTTTGAGGGTAACCTTGCCGTGAACGGTGTTCCCATTGGCAGTCCTGGAGTAGTCGCCCTCGAAAGTGTCGGTTTTCTGCCGGACCAGTACGGCTGTTCCCTTGCTCCCCTTGGAGTCGGTGAAATCAAAACGCAGATTTTGGCCGTCGTAGGTTCCTTCTCCGCTCCACGTCCAGCGCGCCCTTTTGCCGCCACTCGACTCGATGGATACGCTCGTTCCTTTTTGCTCAATCCTGACTCTTCCGTTCAGCCGTTTGGTACTGGCCAAGTCGATGGTGTAGGTTCCTGAAATGTTACCGTAGTCCTGCGCAACCGCAGTGCTGATGGGGGTGAAGGTCACTGATTGCTTCTTACCCCCGGTCACCACGCTCCCCACGATCTGATAGTTCTCCAAATCTACCGTAAGATCCATCTCACCCTTTGTGGGAGCGTCACCTGCGCCGAGAGAGTAGTTCAGTTTGACGGTCTGTCCGACGATAGTTCCAGAGGCAGACCAGTAGGATCTCCCTGCTCCCCGGTTCTTTATCGTCCCACTGGCCTCAACCTGACTGCCGGTCTGGGTAAACGAAGCCGTCCCGTTGAGCTTGGTGTCGCTGAAGACCACATTGTAGTTGCCCGTGATGTTGGAGTTGAGGTCGTCACTACTTTGAATCGATTTCAACTGGCGCAGATAAACCCGATAGGTTCCCGTTGCCTCCTGTGTCGCCACCTCAACCGTCGCCTTGGACCCACCGGTGTTCAGGAACCTCACGTAGATTGTCCCCGTTCCTGCATTGGAGCCCAGATACTTGGACTCGCTGTTGAGTACGCTCACCTTGTATTTCTGGAGACCGTAGGTCGGGATCACTTTAATCTGGTAGTTAGTGTTTGGTTCGACTAGGATATCGAATAATCCACGCTCTGAAGCGCCGAATTGCCCTTTCCCAACCTGCGCGTAGGGTTGCCCGGCAGAGACCGTCTGAAAGAACCCGGCCACTGCCAACACGAGCACGGCAACCGATTGACGTCGAAGAAAGAAGAACATAACGCACCTCCTGCCAACCCCGGACAATGTCTCCGGTGGCGTCTGAATCGCGCTCTATTATTGCATAATTCCCGATTGTTGTGCAGCACAATGGGTACCGATCGTCTCAGGAACCGCGCACCTGTGCCGCAGGCGCGGACGCTCTTCGATACAAAATGGAAATCCGGAGAAAGCAAACCATGAGTGATAGATAGATGCATCCGCCCAGGGCCAGCACGTAGTTGAAGCCCCACAACTTGGCGCCCACCGCGGCGAGGACCGATCCCGCTACCGAGGTCACACCGTTCACCCCCCACATCCACGGAATGTCTTCGGCGCACTCTTCATCGAGAAGTCGAATCCCGGAGGGGAACATGATGCCCAAAAAGAATCCCAGGGGGAAGAGTAGCAGAATGCTCAGCAGTGACCGGATCGTGATCGACGATATGTGCCAGTCGCGAAAGAGCAACTGCATGACTGCCACCTCAAAGATGACGAGGGCGACCACCCCAAGTGACGCCATGACGATGCCACTGCGCAGTTGCCTCTGCTCCAGCTTCTGGCTCATGAAGCTGCCGCAACCACCTCCCAGTAACAATGAGCAAAGGATCACGGAGAGCGCCAACGTGGGGTAGCCCAGGAAGAGAATCATCTTCTGCGCTAACGCAATTTCAACGAGCATAAACCCAACCCCAAGTGCTGCGAAATATGGAACGAAAGACAGCGATCGAAGCCGACGTCCTCGCGACGCGGGGTCCCTCAATACACTGAGAATTGCCCATGCGCTGAACGCTGCAACCAATATCAAAGCTCCAATCCAGAGCTGTGTCAACAGGCGTGGCACGGAGAGCGTGAGATCCAGAAAGAACGGGGAGTCATCCGAAACAGGCGTAATGTCAATATTGTCATGCTCACGGAAAAGCTCGACGAACTGGTCCACGTCAAGCTCTCCGGAAGCCACCCTGCCGAACGGTTTGCCTTCATAGAGTCCCGGCACATACAACGGATCCAGTCCCATCTCGCGGGCAGCTTCCTGAAGTCTCAAAGCTTGCTCAGGAGAGATGGGGGTCTTCTGTACCAGAATCAGGTTCCGGTAAGGGTTGCCGGTGTAGAACCTGGGTGACACGGTAAACATGGCCACATACCTGCACGCCTGACGCGACGGAGTTCCCCGATCCACCCGCACCTGCACGGCACTGGTGAAGTACCGGCAAAGCAGCGAGTACTCCTGTGTAATGAACACGACGCGGCCGTGGGGAGTAAGATGCTCGAGGTAGTCTTGGAGAGCGTCAGTCGTGTGGATGTAGCTCTCCACCAGGGCAAGCCCTACGTTCCCCGATGTGGCTGTCTGGGTCAGGGCGAGGTAGATGAGATTGTACTGGCGCGGACTGTGGCGCACGTAAGAACGTCCATCCGCCACCGATACTCGGACATTGGATTGTTCGTAGAGATTTCCGTTGAAGTTGGAGTAGTCCCGCATGATGTCGGGGATGGAGGGATTGATCTCGGCACCCTCGATTTGTCCCGCTCCTCCGAGCATGCCGAGAAGAATGTCCAGACCACCTCCTGGACCGATACACAATGCGCGGTTCACCTTGCCAGTGGCGTAGGGCAGGTATCCGATGAATCGTTTCAGGGGCGCGACCTTGTTCAGGTCACCATCGAATCTCTCCATGTGAGTAGGGACTTCCCCATCCGTCCAGATGTACTTCACATCCGGCGCGTCGTTCTCTTCCACAACGTCAGTACGGGCAAACGCACTCCAGTCGGTGCGCACGATATTCGCGCCAATCCGCGAATCGGCCAGTTCCTGAAAGAGCGGCTTGGATATTTGCTGCGCGATCTCGGGGTCATCCGTTCGGATCGGCGGAACATCGGCGAACTTCCACACCCGATTGGCTATGAAGACGCCGACATTAAGCAACAACACGGTCAGTCCGCAGGCCACCCAGGAACTGTGTCGGCGAACCTGAGGCCATGCAGGGAGCAGCAGCAATCCCAGACCGCTCACCGAGACCGCCGTGGCGGCGACAAAACACGCATCGATCGCGCCCACCGCCTTCAGGAACCAGATAACCGCTCCCGCAGCCAGGCCCGCGCCCGCGAGGTCGGCAGCATAGAGCTGTCCACTCCGTTGACCAAACCGTTCGAAGGCATACGCCAGAAACGCGCCGGCGAACAGAAACGGAATTAGCATCAACGCAGCCATCCCGGCAATCAAGCCCGGGTAATTCGGCACCAGCCAGCGAAGAATCAACAGCACGAACACCGGGATCGAGACGGCAAAACCGATGAGATTGATGAACAGAAACAGACGCGCCGGAAATCGCTCCACCATCGGGCGGCACTGGTGGAGGATCAGCCCCCCCAGTCCCAGCCCGCACACTGAAACCGATACCACCAGAAAAACAAAATGATACCTCAGAAACACAGAGAACAACCGGGTGAGCGTGACCTCAAAAACGAGTACCGCAAATGAGAGCATAAACACCGACGCCGCGGCCGTGGAAAACGGGATGCCGGAAAACAGGATGCCTGTTGGCTCTGCCCCAGACTCCTGTGAGTCTGCGGCGGACCCCTGCGAGTCCGAGCCTTCCACTGTGGTTTCCATTCTCTCCATCATCGACTCTCAGGCTCCCATCGGAACGGGACGGCTGGATCGAAAGGGTCACGACGGAGTTCATCCGGTTCTGCGGGGTCATAGTGCTTTGTGGGGATGTTGAGGAGCAGGGAGAATTCTCCCCCTACCGACATCTGCCCGTGCCAGACTCCCGGGGGAATTTGCAGGAGGACGGGATTCAGTTCCCCAATAACGGTCGCCATTGTTCTCCCGCGTGTTGGGGAACCCTCACGGTCATCGAACAGACCCGCTTTGACGTTTCCCTTGAGCACGCACCAGTTGTCATGCTGCTTCTTGTGCAGGTGCCATGCTTTGACAATGCCTGGGTAACAGGTGGTGACGTAGGCCTGTCCGAACCCCTCAAAGAGTTCGTCATCATCTCGCAGAATTTCCATGACGAACCCTCGATCGTCCACGTGGCGAACAAGCTGCTTAATCTTCACTCCGTTAATCACAGCGATCACTCCTCCCATGCGGGGCGCACGGCCCTGCTCGTCGGTTGCCAACGCTAACAATGGCGCTCACCCAGGTATTCTTGCAGCGCCTCATCCCAGGGACGCAACGGAGAATAACCGTCCAGACGCAGTTGCCGATTCTCCAGAACGGAGTACGGCGGACGCGGCGCGGGGAGATGCAGCTCTTCAGACGAGGTTGCCTCCACCGTGGCATTCAGTCCGGCCATTTCGACGATTGTCTGCGCGAAGTGGAGGAAAGAGCACGCTCCCTGGTTGGTCACATGATACGTCCCGCGCGCGCCAGACTCCACCAATTCCGCCGTCTTCTCCGCGAGATCACGGCTGAAGGTGGGGGCGCTTACCTGGTCATCCACCACGCGCAGCGTCTCACCCGCTCCCGCCTTGCGGAGGATGGCCTCCACGAAGTTACTCCCTGCCTGGTCGCCACTACCCGGCCCAAACAGCGCCGAAGTGCGGATTAGAAGCCACTCCGGCACTACATGCCGAAGGAAACGCTCCCCGGCCAGCTTGGAGACTCCGTAAACGCTCAAGGGATCGGGGGCATCGCGTTCGATATACGGATATCCTCGCTGTCCGTTGAACACGTAATCCGTGCTGAAATGTACCAGCGGAATGCCTGCGACGCGGCTCGCGAGCGCTATGTTACGCACCCCGATAGCGTTGACGGCGAAAGCCAGTTGCGGGTTTGCTTCACAATCGTCAACGCGGGTGTATGCCGCGGCGTTAACTACCAGGTCGGCGTCAGTCTGCTCGATGAGCTGCGTTACGTTGCCCAATTCCTCGATCGGGCACTCTTCCTTTGCCGGAACTGCCAGACCATGGCCGGAAAAGGCGGACTGCAGGTCTATGCCTAACTGTCCACCTCCACCGAAAAGGAGAATCCGCATGCCTTACTCCGCGCTGTCCTGTTCCGCAGTCTGCAGGTGTTTCGGGAGAGCGCTGCGCTCCATCATGGCAACGCGCTGATCCATGACCCGAACCGCATCCGAAATGCTGCGTTGATTATCACACATGGAGTCCATGATTCGCTCCACGGCCTTGACGCGCCCGTGCAGCAGAATTACCCACGCCAGCGACATCCCTGCGACGACAAACATCAGAAATTCCATGAGCGCATTATAGCATGAGAACGGGATAGCAGGATGACGGTCTGTTTCAAGGTATGAACTTGTAGCGGCGATTTTAATCGCGCTGCTCCGAAGGACTTCCATGCGACCCGAAGGTGAAGTTCTCAATACAAGCATCCTCGGGGGTACTGGGAATCTCCGGCGGCCTCCCTGTTCCCAACCGATCCAGCCAGTCGAGAACCGGGTGTCGCTTGATGAATTCCGTTAGAGAGTACTTCTCCGTCCAGATGTGGAAGGCCAGCAGCAACACAACAGTAATCCCCTGACCGGGAAGGGACAGGGCCACCATCGCATACCATCCCACCAGGGCGCCGAGGGCGTTTGAGCCAACGTCACCCATCATGGCTTTAGAGCGGAAGTCGAACAATGAATAGGCGATGGTCGGGAGGAGGAGCACTTCCAGAAGCGGGCCAGGATTTCCCGTCGGGTTAAGGAATCCTTTCCCGCAGGAAACCAGCACTACTGACGGGAACAGAAGCGAGAGAACATACGCCGTCAGCATCAGGATTGATGCGCCCTTGATCGCCCGACTAGGGCGAACGTCCAGAAGGTTGATGGAGTTTGCAGACAACGCAACGAGCAGTGTCCATGTCAGCAGCAGCACAGCGCGAGTTCCGCGATCAGCGGGCCACAGGCCAGGATAGGACATTAGCAGGTAAGCCACCAGAAAGGCTACCACGATGCCTCCTCCCGCTTTGACTGCTCCTGTGGTCACATGACGGTTGCGGACCAGCTCCGAGAGGTGACCGACAAGTCCCCCCGTTTCGCGGTTCCCCCATAAGTCGTCCATCAGCCCCAGAACGCCGAACCCCATGACGGCAAGGAACAGAGTGAAATCATTGAGAAGGACGCCGATGGTAGTCGCCTCAAGCAACCATATCGAGAGCCATACGGAACCCATGCAGGCAGGAACCTGTTGCCCCTGCCAGCTCGCCCTTGTCCACCCGCGGAGGACGAAAAGCCGCGTACTTGCTTTGAATAGAAGATGGAAGAGCGTATAAAAGATAACCGTACTCACAAAGAAACTGTTCATACTGCCTGATCAGTCTGGTCCCTTCACTCTGGAGTGAGGCGCTCGATCTTCCTCAGAAGACTCGCGACTTGTCGGCGCGTGAGCGGCCGATCGTAGGTGGCCTCCCACAAGTACCCAAGCTCCCCGCTCCGCAGCGCGTTGCGCCACTCCGCGATTGCCAGGTTCATTGTCATCTGAAGGTGGGCTGTCGCGATCTTTTCATGCAGCGCCGTCAAGTCAATTCTCTTGAAGGATTCCAGCAAGAGAGCGGTGAGGTCAATCAAGCCCTTGTCCCTGCCGGAGAGGAGTTTGAGGATGATCAGGTCCTCGGGTCCCGCGGCGGGAATCTCACAGGCAAGCTCGCCCAACTCCTTGGAGAAGGGGGTGACGACTGCGAGCGGCGGCAGAGGAGAAAGGGATAGCGTGTGACTTTGCTCGGTCGCAGACTCAGCGATGGTCTCAGTGACAACATCAACGATGAGTTCATGGTCCCCCATCTCCTTGCTGGCTTTCCACCACTGCCGGGTGCCTGTAATGTCGAAGCCGCACGACTGAAGCATCGTCAGGAGTTCCTCGACGTCGGTGGCAGGCACAACGAGATCAATGTCCTCAGTATACCTGCGGTACCGTTGGAGATAGGATCCTGTCGCCAAACCCCCGATGACAATGACGGACAGGCCCGCCTCGCGACAAGCCTGCACGACAATCTGCAACTCGGAGAAAGGGAGACGTTCACATTCAAGCTTCGTCATTGCCATTCCAGGGTTCCCACGGTGGCATCGGGATATCGAGGCGTTCTGTCTCCCACCACACCATATCCACTCCCCGCCGGAACTGCCCCTCGTTCTTCACCCGCTCCAATATGACGGCGGGTTTGTGGGCGAAGGCATATTCTCCCGCGCTTCCTCGATGGTGTGCGTGAAGATGGTCTTGCGGCTGTCAACCCGGTAGCGGAACTTCTCGGCCATTTGAATCACCTGTGGCAGAGTATAGCATTAGCGACAGAGGGGGGCAATGCGTTTAGCAACGGTGACAAGCGGTGAGATTACGGGGAACGAAGCCGCGCCCGCACCGCCTTCTTCACATCCCTCCACTGCCTCCAGCGATGCACGAAGCTGCGGAGGTCGCGGCCGGTTTCCCTATGGCGGAAGGCGGCGGGGACTTCGAGGACGCGTGCTCCCACACGGAGAGCGTCAATGGTAAGGGCCACCTCGACCCCAAAACGCTCTTCCACCTGCCCGATCGAGTTCATCAACTCTCGGGTCAGCGCGCGCTGCCCGGAGAGTGGGGACTCAAAGCGACGCCCGGTTGCGCGCTCGATGCCATCTCGCGCGGCGCGAACGACGAACCCCATCCCGCCCTTCTTCGCCGGACGCGGCAAAACGGCGATGGTCATATCGGCTTTTCCTCCGACGACAGGCGTGAGGAGGCGAATAGCCTCCCCGGCGGTTTCGCCCAAGTCGGCGTCAAGAAAGAGCAGGATGTCTCCCGTCGCGTGCTTCAGCCCTTCATTGAGAGCTGCGCCCTTGCCGGAGTTGCGCTCGAGGCGGAGTACCCGGCTCGCGCCATGGTGCTCGGCTACTGACGTGGTGTCGTCGCTCGATCCGTCGTCAATCACGATGGACTCGAAGATCAGGACAAGTGGTGTCAGCGCCGAAAGTGTAGCGCCAATGCGCGTGGCTTCATTGTAGGCGGGGATGATGGCTGAGATGCGATTTTCCATCGGTCTGCTTTCAGCGCCACCGAGGGATTCCCAGTTCTGGCATCAGACGTTCCGCGCTGTTTTTCGTCCCGTAGTGACCCGCCCGACCAGACAAGGCGTAGACCAGAGACAGCAGACCCACCTGACTGTCGACATTATCGACGGTGGAGATTCCGTGCTTCTGGTACGCGTCCATGTAGGATATGCCGACCTGAGCAGGCTCCACGCCGACCACGAGGCTGTTCAACGACTGCAGGGACTCGATGAGGGGGAAGTCAACGGTCTTCTGCCTTGCGGTGATCGACTCCGCAACAGAATCGGGGTTCTCGGCCTCGTCCATTTCATAACCACCGACAAGGACGAAAGCGTCCACCGGGAAACGATACTCTCCAGACACCTCCACGGCCTTCGTGCGGGCCACCCCGCGGAGTACTGAAGCTATCTGCCCGGTGGCTATCTGCCGGCCGAGGGCCTCCGCTGCATGACGCGACGTGATTTCGGTACCCAAGTCCTCCAATTGCAGCTTCTTCTGAAGGTCGATAAGGCTCCGAGATGACATGCCCACAAAGTCGGGACTGAAGCGTGTGACGGAGACTGCCTGTCCTCCCGCCGCGTTCACCATCGACCTGATATCCTCGATCAGTGTCGCGTCGTCCAGCAACCCAGTTTCCAGCACTGCTACCTTGCGGCCCGCAAGCGCCCGCTCCACGAGAGAAGGCATGAGGATTTTCAGAAGCCGCTGCGAGTCTCGGTTGGTCTCGTCGTAGTATTCCCTTTCCTCGCGCAGAGACTTGTTTTCGCTCCGAACCTCCTCAAACTCCTTCTCAAACTGTGAGGCGAGTTTGTCAAGAGACGGCTGATCCGTAATCCCGATGCCGAGAAGGATGCCCAAGGCGATCGCTATAAAGACGGCGCCGATTGTGATGACGAGGTATCTTGTGTCAGTTCCCATAATTCTGGTGACTCGCTATTGGCAAGAGGTGATTGTCACCTATTGCTGCATCCATTCATCAAAGGTGGGCCGGTCCCTCAGAATCCCGGCACTACCCGTCGAAAGGCGAGTGCAACCAATCTGCCCAGCATTTCGACAAAACGCCGGGCGTCGTCGGAGGCAGCAAGGACAACGAAAATCACGACGAGTCCGGTAGCCAGCGGAAAGGACACCTCGCGGAACCGCAGTCGTGGCGAATACAATTGACTGACGCCACGGGCATCGACGAGTCGATTGCCCACCTTCAGTCGAGTCAGGAAAGTGCTTGCCATGCCCGGTCGCCCCTTGTCGAGGAAATCGATCAAAGTGGTGTGCGTCCCCAGTGCCACGATGAGGTCGGCTCCCTTCTCGTAAGCAAGCAGCATGGCGACATCCTCCGACGTGCCTCGCGCAACCAACGGCTTCCACTCCAGTTGCAGCTTCTCCAGCCGCACTTTTCCCGGTGCCTGTCCTTCCGGCGAGGCATGAACTACCAGCTCCGCTCCGCATCGAAGCACGTCGTCGGAGACGCTGTCCATATCCCCAACGATGATATCCGGGCGAAATCCCAGTTCCGTCAGCGCGTCCGCGCCCCCATCAACGCCAATCAGTACCGGGTGGACATCTCGAATGTACGAATAAATGGCCCGCAGGTCTTTGCGGTAGTCTTCTCCGCGCACGACGATCAGCGCGTGACGCCCGGCCACGGAGGTTGTCAGTTCCGGGATCCTGGCAGGTTCCAGCAGGATATGCTCTTCACGGGATACATACTGCAGGGTGTTCTCCACGAAGGAGCGCAGTTCTGTCTGCAGGTGGGTCTTCGCCAATTCAGACCGCTCGGCAATAATATCCGGCGTCAGTGTAGTCCCATGCGCACAAACGGTTCCGTTGTTTACGGCTCCCGTAGCGAGATCAATCTCGATTTCGGCGCCCTCAACCGCTGCTTGCATGATTTCAGCTCCCACGGCATCGACGACCGGGATGCCGTGCTCCATCAGAATTGAGGGACCACGGTTAGGGTATTTTCCTGAAATGGATTCGTCCGCATTCACCACCGCCCTGACACCACAGCGAGCCAGCGATTCGGCAGACACCGAGTCGATGTCACGGTGCTGGATGACCGCGATTTCTCCCCGGCGAATTCGCTTCACGAGGTTCTTGGTTCGATGGTCAACGCGCGCAATACCGCGCACCGTGGTGGGCATGACAGTCCTTCGTTCAGTCTGAATTCCTTGCCCCGGCGAGAAGCCCCTGAGCGTGCTGCCTGGCAGTTGCGCCGGACTTGCCTTCGCCCAGCATTCGCGCCAGTTCGTCGACTCGCTCCTCCATCGTCAAATTTCGCAGCGTAACCGAAGTATCTGAGCTTGTCGACGTTTTCTCAACCAGGAAGTGCGCGTCTGCCAGGGCGGCAATCTGCGGAAGGTGTGTCACACAGAGAACTTGAGCATACCGGGAAAGCTGCCTCAGTTTGTCGCCAACCGACTTCGCCGTACCTCCTCCAATGCCAACGTCGATCTCGTCAAACACGAGCGTCGGGATCTGGTGACGTTCCGTCAGGGCACACTTGATGGCAAGCATGATGCGCGAAAGCTCTCCCCCGGACGCGATGCGGGAGAGTGGTTTGAGAGGCTGTCCTGCATTGGGGGAGATCAAAAACTCTATCTCGTCCGCGCCGTGTTCTCCCACGCGCACACAAACGTCGTTCACAGGTATCCCTTCGGTGTCCTTCACCTGACTGATCGCCGCCTCAAAACGCGACTGCTCCATGGCGAGATCTTTCAGGTGGGACAGGATGGTCTTGTGGAACTTTCTGCTGACATCCCGCCTTTTCTGTGAGAGCTTCCCCGCGAGCTGACCGAGGTCGTTCCGAAGCGTATCCCTCCGCATCTGCAGGGACTCCACCTGTTCGTCGGATCCTGTCAGCGACCCCAACTCCGCCTCAATCTCTTGCCGGTAGGCGAGAATCGTCTCGACATCGTCTCCGTATTTACGCTTCAATTGATGGATGAGATGCAGACGCGATTCCACGTCTTCCAAGCGAGCGGGGTCCGCGTCCAGGTTCTCCAAATAATCTCGCAGGGCGCGTTCCACCTCCTCGAGGTGATAGTAGGCGGTCTCGAGGTTGGCCGCTACCGGCTTCAGCGTCGAGTCAATATCTGCGGCGGTCTGAATGCCAGTGAGAGTTGCCCCAAGCGTGACAGTGTAACCAGACGCCCCCGTCTCCTCCGCGAGCGCCGTCAGCACAGAAGACGCAGCGTCACGAAGTTGCTCGGAATGGCGCAGCCGGGTGCGCTCCTCGCGCAGCGCGTCTTCCTCACCGCTCACTAAATGGGCCGCGTCAATCTCATTCATCTGCAACCCAAGGAGGTCGGCGCGCTGGGCGCGTTCCCTCTCACCGCGTGTCAGGTCGCGGACCTGTCGCTCCACGTCGCCCAGTTCCCGGAAGACCAAGCGTACGGACTGGCGTAGCTCAAGGACGGGCTGTCCGCCAAAGCGGTCCAAAAACTCCAAGTGCTGGGCAGGCCGCAAAAGCGACTGGTGTTCATGCTGACCGTGCAAGTCGACAAGCGCCTGCCCCAGCGATTTCAGCGTCTGGAGTGGAACAGGGCGACCGTTCACGCGGGATCTCCCGCGGGAACCGATCTCACGCGTGAGGATCAGGTCGAAACCATCGTCTCCGGCGTCGGACTCGCGACCCACTCCCTCCGCGCTCAAGATCTCCTCGATACTCGGGGACTTCTCGGTCTGAAACACCGCATCGACCGCCGCCACTTCGCTCCCAGCTTTGATGGCATCGGAGGACGCACGATCACCGAGAACCAGACCAATTGCATGAATGAGGATCGACTTCCCTGCGCCGGTTTCACCCGTGAAGACGTTGAGCCCGGGCTCAAGTTGGACTTGGAGCGATTCGATCAGCGCCAGATTTCGGATGGTCAGTTCCTGCAGCATGCTCCGCTACCGTTCGCCTCCCCAACTGAGCTTCTGCCGCAAGCGTTCGTAGAAGTCGTGGCGACACAGTCGAATGAGCCTCGCGGGTTTCTCTGCGGCGCTCAGAATCACCTCGTCGCCGGGATAGAGCTGGATGTTCACTTGACCATCAACGGTCAAGCGAACCTCTTCCGCTCGTCCACGAGACCAGCGAAGAGAAACACGAATGCTGTCTTCCGAAGAAACGACCACTGGACGTGTGAACAGAGTGTGCGCACAGATGGGAGTGATAAGAAGCGCTCGGAGGTTCGGTTGCAGAATCGGCCCCCCGGCGGAAAGGGAGTACGCGGTCGATCCGGTTGGCGTGGAGACGATGAGTCCGTCCGCGGGGTAGTCCGAAACGAACCGGCGGTTGATTTCACAGTGGAGGTGTAGCATTCGGGAGATCGTGCCGCGGCTGATCACGGCGTCATTGAGGGCCAGGCTCCGGGATACCTCCTGACCTTCCCTGATAACAGCGACGCCCACCATCAATCTCTCGTCGATCTCGAAGTCGTCTCGGGTCAACTTATCCAGAGAGAGAAACAGAGACTCCGGCTGCACCTCGCTCAGGAAGCCAACTTCACCAAGGTCCACTGCGAGCAGCGGAACGCCGCAAGGAGCGAGTTCTCGCGCCGTCGCCAGCACACTGCCGTCACCACCCAGGACAATGGCGCAATCGACGTTTGTCATGCTCTCAATGGATGCGGAGAGGTCTTCTCGTTGCAGAGCGGCTGCCGCGTCGGGCACGATCAGTGGAGCAATGGAGTGCGAAGCGAGCCACGCGAGAAGATGCCTGGCCGTTTCCATGGCCTGGTCAATATGTGGTGCGACTACGACGCCAACGCTTTTCATCGTCGTTCTCTCTCGAGGGCTGCCGGATGTGATTGGGCGACAGGATACGCAGGAGTCGGGGCTCCCAGTTAGATCTTCCTAACTGAAACACTCAGACCTACGCCATCGCCAAGGCGACGCACGGCTGCCGGAGCGTGTGGTTGTACGTCGCGAAGCCCTGATAGACCACCCTCGCCCGGGAAGCCTGCTTCTCGGTCAGGATTTCACGTGGTCCTTCACCCTGTCCCAATTGGTCTTGGCGTCTTGGTAATCGGGGTTGATCTCCAGGGCTTTGCGGTAAGCGTCGGCCGCATCGGCCACTTTGCCCTGCTTCTCGAGGATCGCGCCCAGGTTATTGTAGGAAATGGCGTTCTTCGGATCGACTGCAAGCGCTCTCCGGTAGTAATCCAACGCCTTTTCCAAATCTTTCTTCGCGTCCTGAATCAGCCCCATGTTGTTCAAGGCCGCGACATTTTTGCCGTCGATCTTCAGGATATTCAAGTAGAGCTCCTCTGCCTTCTCCTGCTGGCTCTTCTCGAGGTAGATGCCTGCCGCGGCTGACATGGCCGGAACATTCTTAGCATCCAGCCTAACAACTTCCAGCCACTCATTCAGGGCGGCATCGCTCTGCCCCAGCTTCTCATAGGATAGGGCGAGGTTATTGTGCGCCGCGATGAAGTCGGGACTCACCTTCACGGCCTTGCCGAACTCCTTGACCGCGTCCTCGTACTGCTTCCGCTTGAAGTAGATTCTCCCGGTATTGTTGTAGGAGCTGGGATCGTCAGGCTGAATTCCCGCTGCCTTCTGGTAGGACTCGATCGCTTTGTCAAACACCCCCGACTGATCATAGGCAAATCCCAGCCGGAAGTGACCGACGAAATCGTCCGGCTTCAGCTTAGTGTACGCCACCAGCTCCTTCTGGGCATCCTCCAACCGGTTCTTCTGCGTGTACGCCTGGGCGGAGTTCAGGTGCGCGAGGGCGTTCGTCTGGTCGAGCTTGACTGCCCGCTCAAGTTGGGCAATGGCGTCGGCGATGCGTCCCTTCTCCAATAGAGCACTGCCGTAGTTGGCAACGTACGTGGTGTTGTTGGCATCGATCCTCACAGTTGCCTCAAACTCGGCGAGGGCATCATCGGGGCGATTAGCTGCGAGATAAACTTCGCCCAATGTGTTGTGCAGATTCGCGTTCTTTGGGTCCTTTGCCAGCAGTTCCTTCAGGGTGAGAATTGCCTCACGGTATTTCTCCGCCGCCACGTACGCGTTGGCGAGATTGAATCGAGCGTCCGTGTAGTCGGACTTCAGCTTCAGAGCCTGCCCATAGGCCTCGATGGCCTTGTCGATCTGCTTCAATGTGAAATGGGCCGTTCCGAGGTTGTTGTACGCCAGCGCATATTGGGGGTTCAACTCGATGGCCTTTTTGAAGTTAAGAATGGAAGTCTCAGGCTGATTCATCTTCATCTGGAGATAACCCAGCCAGCAGTAGCTCACGGAATCCGCGGGATCAGCTTTGACAGCCAGTTGGAACTGCGCCAAGGCCCTGTTGTAGTCATTTGCCTTAAAGGCCGTGACCCCATCATTGAAATGGATGGCGGCCTGGTTCTTGTCCGGGGAATCACCCCATAAACGTGAACCGCTCCCTCCGACAACGGCAATTCCTGCAATGGCGACAACCGCAAATCTGACAATGAATTTTTGTGACAACATTCAGAGACACCTCCCAAGTTTGTAAGACGGCAACTTACCACGCGTGTTTTTCGGGGGCAGGTTGTCCCTTGTGACTGCGGAGAATTATAGCACAGTCCATGAACTGGACTCAATGGGATTGACCGCAGGGGGTGTAAGTCAGATTTGTGAGAATCCACCCCAGCCGGAACCATAGGCGTCTATAATCTGGAAACCGACAGTGATTGTGTAACGCAGTTCGCGGTTCGTCAGTCCTGAGTGAGCTCTTGCAACAACCCCTTTTACTCGCGTAGGTTTCCCCAACCTTTCGTTTATGCCTGGCCGATCCCAGGGCACTGATTACCTTCACGCGTCATAAATCTTACTTACACCCGACCGCAGGCTAATGCGCTCTCGATACAACGAACTCGGCAAGCGCGCGCAGGTAGGCCGCCTCGCCGCCGAATCCCTCCAAAGCCTGCGTGGCCCGAATCAGAGAATCGACCCCCATCTGTCTCGAAGCCTCAACGCCAAATACAGCAGGGAACGTAATCTTCTGCCGCGCAACATCTCCGGCGATATCTTTCCCCAGCGTCTCCACCGTTCCGTGAACGTCAAGGAGGTCGTCGGCAATCTGGAACGCCAGCCCAACGTTGCGTCCGTATGCGGTTAGACTCTCCCGCTGCTCGAAGGTTGCGCCGCCCAGGACCGCGCCCGCCTCCACGGCAGCCACTATCAACGCGCCCGTTTTGCGGTGGTGTATCTCTGATAACTGCTCCGGGCGGATTCCGGCCCCGGTGCCCGCGTGTTGGATGTCCAACACCTGTCCGCCAACCATTCCCATTGTTCCCGCGGCGCGGGCAATGAGACCGACCACTTCCACGATCGCTTCGGTCGGCACGCCCTCGGCCACCTGCTCTCGCGTCAGAACCTCAAACGCATGAGTCAACAGGGCATCCCCCGTAAGAACGGCGATCGCCTCCCCGTACTTCTTGTGGCTGGTGGGCTTGCCTCGCCGCAACGAGGCGTCGTCCATGCACGGCAGGTCATCATGGATCAACGAGTAGGTGTGAATCAACTCCATCGCCACCGCGGCAGGGAGGGACTTGCGCGCCTCTCCTCCCACCAGGCGGCACGCTTCCAACAGCAGGATGGGACGAAACCGCTTTCCCCCTGCGAACAGGCTATAGCGCATCGATTCGTGGATCGTGGCCGGCACTTCTACAGCCGGCGGCAGGTACCGCTCAAGGGCCATGTCGACCCTCTGCTGGTCTTGCCGCATCCGTTCTCCGAGATTCATGTCCAAGTTTCCCTGTTACTCCTCGTTGAGCAGGTCGCTCTCCTGCACTTCCAGCGACGCGCCGTCGGCGGAAGAACTCAACAACTTCTCGACCTTCCCCTCGACTTCGTTTAGCAGCGTTTCAGCCCGTCGGGCGTGTATTACCGCCTGAGCAAACAACTGCATCGACTCATCCAGCGATAACTCCCCGCCTTCGAGCTTCTCGACGATCTTTTCCAGCGACTGAAGGGACTGCTCGAAAGTCGCCTCCCCCCCCTCCTCCTGAGGGCTCTTTTCTTTCCGACTCATCACATCACCGCCGTTGTTCTATCGTGATGCAGACAAGATTGTCTGCATCACCCCTGTCGGTCATCTACGATTACTGGCACGATCCCATCCCGCAGAAGCGCCTCGGCAAGGTCACCTTTCCGAGCGTGGTCAACAGACGTGATCACTGATCCCGTCTCTCGCTGGCGAAAAATGGCATACCCACGCTGCAGCACAGCCTTCGGGTCAAGGGCCAGCAGTCGCCCTGAAGCAACCTTCAAGGATTCCCGCCTCAGACGCACGTCGCTCAACAGCGTACGCGCCAACCGTTCCCGCAAGTCGTCTACCGTCTGACGATACTGCCGAATTCGCTCTCTCGGATGGGTGAGGGCATGACGCCTCACCAGGTTCTGAAGCTTCTCACGTCTCGCGACCATCATCTGGGACATGCACCGCACTCCGCTATCACTGAGGCGGAGGATCCTGCGCTGAAGCTCTTCTCGGTCGGGAACAGCCATCTCCGCCGCAGCGGAGGGAGTGGGGGCGCGTACATCAGCGACAAAGTCCAGAATGGTGAAATCCGTTTCGTGTCCCACCGCGCTGATAATGGGAATCTGCGCCGCCGCCACCGCCCGAGCGACTCGCTCATCATTGAACGCCCACAGGTCTTCCAACGAGCCACCCCCGCGCCCGACAATCAGTACATCGAGGTTGTCCACCTGGTGCGCCAGCTCCAGCGACCGCACGATACTCTCCGGTGCCTCCTCCCCCTGAACGAGCGTGGGGAGGATGAGGATATCCACCGCGGGGAAGCGTCGTCTGAGCACGCGGCAGACATCCTTCACAGCCGCGCCTGTTACGGAAGTGATGACACCGATCCTTCCCGGATACCGTGGTAGAGGCTGTTTCCGGTCCTCGTTGAAAAGCCCTTCCGCCTGCAGCTTCTTCTTCAGCTTTTCAAACGCCTCAAACAGCGCACCGACACCGTCGAACTCTACCGAGGTCACATAAAGCTGGTACTCGCCCCGCTTCTCGTAAACCCCCACATTCCCCCGCGCCACCACACGCTGTCCGTCTTCCGGGCGGAACCTGAGTCGCAGATTTTGCCCGCGGAACATGGCACACCGAAGCTGCGAATGTTCATCCTTCAGGGTGAAGTACATGTGCCCGGAGGTGTGGTGTTTGAAATTGGAAATTTCTCCCCGCACCTGCGCGTCCACGAGAAGCTCATCTGCCTGGAACAGCTCCGCGACGTACCGGTTAAGTTGGGACACCGTGAGGGCAGGGACCGAATCGGGTTCGCCCACGCCCGGGGCACCCAAAGGCACTCGCATGGAAACAGATGAGGCAGGATTCATGGCAATCATCACTCGCGACTCTCGGCAAGCGGAAATATCCGTACCGGAGATCGAACTATACCAGACGAGAACGAGGATGGTCAATGAGCGAAAGGAACCTAAATTCACCGCCTACCTGTCGGGCAGTGTCGATCCAGCCGTCCGGACCCCTGGGTTTGCGAGTCAAGGGTTGGAGGAGCATCGCGGGAGCCGGTCTTGCCGGTGATTCCCCGCGTACAGTGCCTCTCGATTC
>Ga0210051_1002215_pt1 | contig 19605 bp, 18 predicted proteins | sample CryGey092014_all_FD_185464 | JGI IMG/M metagenome (GOLD analysis project Ga0210051, IMG submission 185464) | Groundwater microbial communities from aquifer - Crystal Geyser CG23_combo_of_CG06-09_8/20/14_all (SPAdes) (version 2) | ecosystem: Environmental > Aquatic > Deep subsurface > Groundwater... | reverse complement strand
ATAGTAAGTATTCAATAAAGTATATTTAGCAAATTTAATATATAATAATATATAATATAATACCATAATAATAGAAAAAGTCAAGGGAAAAGTCAGCTTTTTTGCCTTTTTTACCGAGTCTTTATTCTGTTCAGGCTCTCCCTGGCAGGCGCGTATCCCGGGTCCAGGGCAAGCGCTTTTTCCCATTCCGCCCTTGCCCCTGCGTAGTCTTTTTTCGCCTCGTATGCCTTGCCGAGATTGAAATGTATGATCGCTTCCGCGGGATTGATCTCCAGGGCTTTTTCAAAAAGCGCGGCCGACGCGAGAACCCAGGGGTCAAAAAATGAAACCGGGGCAAGAACCTGCCTTTCCATATGTATATTGAATGGCAGGAACAAGCCCGGCAGGTCAACGCCTTTCAGCCCTATACCCGTCGGATTGAAGTTAAGGACCGTCACTCTCAGCAGGACATAAACCGCGGCGACTGCGAAGAACGGAATATGAAGCAGGGCTCTTTTCAACCTGTTTTCCCCGGGAAGGAACGCGAAATCGTACAGGACAAGCACAAGAGGAAGCGTAACCGCGATCTCCTTGGACATCAGGGCGAGCGCGAAGAATGCCAGGGAAGCAAAATATTGAAGCGGTTTTCTGCCGCCGTTGTATTTTATAAAAAAATAACGGAAAGCAGGAAGAAAGAAGCGACGATCAGGTCAGACCTGCCGGACATATAGGCGGCAACCTGCCCGTGGACCGGGTTGGCCACGTCGATAAACGACGAATTTCACGGATTTTCATAAGATTAACCACGGAGACACAGATGCACAGTCCGCCCGTCTTTCAGCGGGCGAAACCTCGCCCCGATACTAAACGGGGCGGGAGACTACCTTATAAGTTTTTGGCTTCAAACTTGATACTTGACCCTTGATACTAATTCGTAATCAATCGACCAGTTGTCCGGATCAGGCCCGCGGGTGTGCTCCGGCGTATACTTTCTTGAGATGCTCAGGCGTCATATGGGTGTAGATCTGGGTTGTAGAAAGGCTCTTGTGGCCTAAAAGCTCCTGCACCATTTTCAGGTCCGCCCCGTTGCCCAGCAGGTGTGTCGCGAAAGAATGCCTTAAGGTATGCGGAGTCACGTTCTTCAGACCGGCCTGCCTCGCGTATTTCAGTATAATGCTCTCGACGCTGCGGGACGTCAGCCGCCCGCCGTATTTGTTCAGAAAAACTGCCTGTTTTTCTGTCGTGCGTCGTGCGTCGTGCGTCGTGCGTCGTGATTCCAAATATTTTTTTAAAGCGGAAAGGGCCGGACGGCCTACGGGAATAATGCGTTCTTTCCTGCCTTTGCCGAAAACCTTCACGGTCCCGCTTATAACATCCACGTCCTTAAGGTCCATGCCGGTAAGCTCGCTGACGCGCATGCCGGTGGCATACAGGAACTCCATTATCGCTTTATCCCTTAAAGCCGACGGAATACCCGCGGCAACGGGAGGAGACTCAATGAGCTTAATTGTTTCCTGGGGCGTCAGGAATGAAGGGAGCCTTGATTCCCGCTTGGGCGTGCGCAGGAACCTTATGGGATTTGAAGGAATATAGCTGTTGCGGTTGAGGAATTTGTAGAAAGTGCGCAGGCAGGAAAGCCTCCTGGCTATGGTGGTCTTCTTGTAGCGGCTGCGCCCGGCGGACCGCGATACCGGGTAACTGGTTTCCGTGAGGTTTGCCAGGAACTTCCTTATTACGGCGTAGGTGGTTTCTTCCAGGTTTGTGTTCCCCTGCTCTTTTTTAAGGAACGCGAGGAACTGCTTGATGTCAATGAAGTAATTCTTAACCGTGAGGTTAGAAGCGTTTTTTGCCTTCAGGTACGCGAAGAATCTGTTTAAAACTTCGGATAGGTTCATTTTTTTGGTTCGCTGGTTTGCTGGTTCGCTGGCTCGCTGGTTAAATTATCTTTTTCCGGCTCCGTGGTTTTGGCGCTGTCCGGTGCATCAGGTGCGGTCGGGTCAGTCTTTGACTCTGACACGTTGACACGCTGAGACGTTGACACGTTATCTTTGCCTGCCGGTTTCTGCCAGGACATATAGTTGCACTGCGGGTACCTGCTGCACCCGTAGAAGGTCCTGCCCTTTTTTGTCCTGCGCTGCACGACCTCGCCGGTGCACCCGGGCGCCGGGCAGGGAATGTTGAGGGTCGCGGATTTCGTGTATTTGCATTTCGGATAGGCGGAACACGCGAGGAAACTGCCGAACCTTCCCTCCCTTTCCACGACAGGGCTGCCGCATTCCGGGCATATCTTTCCGGTAGGCTCTGCCTTCCTTTTCATTTTTTCTATGTTGTTCTGGGCTTTTTTCAGGGTTTCTTCAAATGGGACGTAAAGGTCATTCACCACCTTTGTCCATTCTGTTTTGCCCTCTTCAACCTCGTCGAGCTCGTTCTCCAGGTCCGCGGTGAATTTGGAATCTATGACAACCGGGAAATTCTCAACCAGCATGTCGTTCACGAGCTGGCCCAGCTCGGTGGGGATCAGCTTGCCTTTTTCCTTGAGAACATACCTTCTGAACAGTATTGTCTGGATTATCGGCGCGTAGGTGCTGGGCCTGCCTATGCCCTTCTCCTCAAGCATCTTCACAAGGCTTGCCTCGGTATAGCGCGCGGGCGGCTTGGTAAATTTCTGGTTGGGCAGGACCTCCAGGACATTCAACGCCTCGCCTTTCTTCACGGCGGGAAGGCGCTGTTCCTTCTTTTCCTCGGCTTCAGAGTCATCCTCTTCCTCTTCTTCCTTCTTTTCGGAAGCATCCGGCTGGGCGTACCCATATACCGCCATAAAACCCTTGTCCTTGATTATCGTCCCGGTTGCCTTGAAAACCGCGTCGCCTGCCTCTATGAGTATCGTTGTCAGCTCAAGCATCGCGTATTTCATCTGGCTTGCTATGAACCTTTCCCATATCAGCTTGTAGAGCTTGTACTGCTCCGGAGCCAGGTATTTCTTTATCTTCTCCGGGTCGCGCGAAAGGCCTGTCGGGCGGATCGCCTCGTGCGCTTCCTGCGCGCGCTTGTTGCTTTTGTAAACCGGGGGCTTTGACGGCAGGGAAAGCTCGCCGTATTTTTCCCTTATATACCTGATGGCGGAATTCTGCGCTTCCTGGGCGATCTTCACCGAATCAGTGCGCATGTAGGTTATCAGCCCGACCGGGCCCTCTTCTCCCACAGAGATACCCTCGTAAAGCGCCTGCGCCACGCGCATCGTTTTAGAGGCGGACATTCCCAGGTTCTTTACCGATTCCTGCTGCATAGTGCTTGTCGTGAACGGCGGAAGCGGGAATTTCCTCTTGTCCTCCTTGAGGACATCCGACACGATGAACCTGGCGCCCTTCAGCCCGGCTACAATATTGTTTGCTTCTTCCCCATTTTTAATTTTTAATTTTTCATTTTTAATTTTCTCAAGCCTCGCGATGAACGGGGGCGGCGCGGACGGGCTCTCGACTTTCGCGGTAATGAGCCAGTATTCTTCCGGCTTGAACTTGCCCGCGAGCTTCTCACGCTCGCATATGATGCGCAAAGCCACGGACTGGACCCTGCCCGCGCTTAAGCCTCCCCTTATTTTCCTCCAAAGCAGGGGGCTTAGTTTATAGCCGACGAGCCTGTCCAGGATGCGCCTTGCCTGCTGGGCTTCAACCTTGTGTGTGTCTATGGGCCCGGGATGCAGGAAGGCGGCGTTCACGGCTTCCTTCGTGATCTCGTGGAAGGTCACCCTCTTGATCCTTTCGGTGTCGATCGTTTTGTTGCCCGGGCTGACCTCCAGGGCAAGGTGGTGCGCTATCGCTTCTCCTTCCCTGTCAGGGTCAGTGGCTATGTATATCATGTCCGCTTTCTTTGCGGCATCCACTATCTCTTTCACGATCTTCTTTTTCAGCTTTATGGTGGTGAACTTAGGCTTGAACCCGTTGTTCACGTCCACCCCGAGTTCCTTCAGGGGCAGGTCCTTGATGTGGCCCATACTCGCCTTGATCGTGTAATCAGGACCCAAGAATTTGCTGATCGTGTTCGCCTTTGCGGGCGACTCAACTATTACTAATGACTTCGGCATGTCTTCTCCTTTCTTTCCTTAAAGATTGATTACAGTGATTTTTAAAAGATGATTACAGTGATTATTTAAAGACGATTACGGTGATTATTAACTAACGATTACAGTGATTATAAAAATAGTTGTCGGTTGTCAGTTGTGAGTTGTCAGTTTATAATCATAAACTGAAATTTCGTGATTTCGTGACACTTTCGTGTTTTCGTGGAAATTTTGGTTTTGAGCTTTGAGCTATCTTTTAACATAATACTTGCCGGGAAGCTGTTTTATAAGGCCGCGTATCTCAAGATTCACAAGCACCTGGCTCAGCTTATACGATTCCGTGCCGGCCTGCTTTGCCAGCTCGTCAATGTAAACCGGCTCCCCGCTGATCAGCTCGTATATCTTTGCTTCTTCATTATTTAGCGGTAATTGTTTTGAGGCTTTTTCTTTTTCGTTGACACGCTGACACGCTGACACGCTGACACTGTCTGTATTAAGCTCTTCTAAAATGTCTTCCACCTTCTCCACCAGTTTCGCGCCGTCCCTTATCAGCTGGTGGCAGCCCTTCGTGGTGGGAAGGTTCACGTTACCCGGAACTGCAAATACCTCCCTGCCCTGTTCAAGCGCGAACCCGGCTGTTATCAGCGCCCCGCTTTTCTCACCTGCCTCAACAACCACAACACCCAGGCTCAGGCCTGAAACAACCCTGTTCCTGCGCGGGAAATTCTGCCGGTCCGGCTTCGTGCCGAAAGGGAATTCGCTTATAACCGCGCCGCTTCTGGAAATTTCATCCATCAGGCCCTTGTTCTCTGGCGGGTAAACAACGTCAAGCCCGCTTCCCATGACCGCGATAGTCCTTCCCTTCGCGGACAGAGCTCCCCTGTGCCCGGCGGTGTCTATACCCCGGGCCATCCCGCTTACCACGGTAAAGCCCCTGCTCGCAAGCTCGGTCCCCAGCTTCTCAGCGTTGAGCCGTCCCTGGATGCTTGGCCTGCGCGAACCTACTATGCCGACCGCGTTCCTGTCCTGCTCAAGCAGTTTCCCTTTTACGTAAAGCACGATCGGGGGATCGTAGATCTGGCTGAGCAGGAACGGGTAATCCTTGTCCGCGGCGATCATTACGCGGACCCCGGTTTTTTCCGCTTTTTCAAGCTCGCGCTTCGCAGCCTTGCCGTCCGCAAATCCTGAAATTCTTCTCGCGGTTTCTTCCCCTATGCCCTCAGTTTTTCCCAGATCGCCCGCGCTTCTGCCCAGGATGCCTTCAGGCGAACCGAAGAACTGAAGGAGGTTTTTCAGCTTTCCTGACCCGATGCCCGCCATGTTCAGGGCAACCCACGCCGTCTTTTCATTTTCCATATTTTTTTACCAACGTGTAAGGTGTAATGTAATTTCCGACCAGCGTGTCATTGCGAGCCCGAAGGGCGCGGCAATCTGTATACGAGATTGCTTCGTCACTGCCGTTCCTCGCAATGACAGATAAATCAAGAATTTGTGTTACAAAGCACTAATGACTGTTTTAATAATTTTCGCACAGCAGCTCATAATACGCCGGGGGATGGGAACACGCCGGGCACAGCTTCGGGGGTTCTTTGCCCTCGTGTATATACCCGCAGTTCCTGCATCTCCATTTCATGGTCTTTTCGCGCTTGAATACTTTGCCTTCCTTAATATTCTTAAGAAGAGTAAGGTATCTTTCCTCGTGCCCTTTTTCCGCGACCGCGATCGACTCAAACACCACTGCGATCTCCTCAAGGCCTTCGGCGCGGGCGATCTTGGCGAATCCCGGGTACATCTCCGTCCATTCGAAATGCTCGCCTGCAGCGGCTGCCTTTAAATTCTCGGCGGTAGTGCCGATAACGCCGGCCGGGAATGCCACCTGGATCTCTACTTCCCCGCCTTCAAGGAATTTAAACTCTTTCTTGGCGTGTTCCTTCTCATTGTCCGCGGTATCCAGGAAGATCCAGGAAACCTGCTCAAAACCCTCCTTTTTCGCCTGGGACGCCCAGTACGTGTACCTGTTCCTTGCCTGGCTTTCCCCGGCAAAGGCGCCCATAAGGTTCTTTTCCGTTTTTGTTCCCTTCACGCTTTTCATAACGCACCTCCTCTTTATTTTATCCGGCGTTTCAGTTCCTCTATATCCAGACGCGCGAGCAGGTAGGAAACAATGGCTTCCGCTCCCTGGTTCAGGTTCAGTCCCTTAGGATTAAGGCCGTCATAGCAACCACTGGTGTTCTCATCGTAAAGAGAAGCATTCTGGACGTTTCTGCCGAGAAACCACTCAAAAGAGATCAGCGCCATCTTCCGGAACCTCTTGTCCTTTGTGATCCTGTATGCGGTGACGTAGAGATCGACCATCGCGGCCGCGTCTATGGGCTGCTGGTCGTAGACCGACTTAATTCCGTCTCTCTGGTACCATTCCTCCTGCCCGATGACTACGAGTTTTTCGTCTATCAGCACCATTCCGGTAAGGAATTCAAGCGTCTGGAGGCCAATACGCAGATATTTCTCTTCTGCGGTGACTTCATACAGATAAAAAAATGCCTCGGACAATCTTGCGTTGTCGTATGTAAGGTAAGGCTCAAACCATTTCCAATCCCGCGTCTTGTCCGACTCTTTCGCGTAGCATTCCTCCAGCAGCCTGGCAATATGTATCATTTTTTCCATTATGTCGGGCGACCTGAAGCATTTGAAATAATGATAGAGGCCGGAGATGGCGTATGCCCTGGCCCTTAAAGACCTGAAATCAAGGCTCGCTATAATGGATTTTTCAAAGATCTCTTTTGCCAATTTCTTGATGTTCCCGTAAATTTTTGAATCAAGCGCGAAACCGCAGCTCCACAGCGCCCTTCCGTGAGCATCTTCGCTGCCTTCTTCGTCCAGGAAATTCCGGCGGTAATCGACAAGGTTATGGAATCTTCCGTTTTCCTTCTGGGCATAATGCAGGAAACCCAGATATATTCCCGCCAGGTCCGCGCTTTCCTGGTCATTGAACATAGCGTGGTGCTTCAGGGCCACGATAAGGGCCCTGGCATTGTCATCGGTGGTATACCCGCTTTTCCTGTCGGGAACCGAGTATTTTCCGAATTGGAACAGGCCCATATCGTCGGTCAATTTTTTGAAATAGTCAAGCCTTATTTCCGGTATCCTTTTCCTAAGCATCTTTATTTCAGCGCCTCCTTGAAAAGGCAGGCATATTTCCTGCCCACCCTTGGCCACAGCATCTTGCGGCTGTAGGCATATACCTTCTTTTCCATGCTTCTTTTAAGGCCTTCGTTCCCCAGTATCATATTTATCTTCCGGGTAAGCGAGCAGGGATCCCTGAAGCCGGCAAGCAGCCCCCTTCCGTCCGCCAGGACTTCTTTCGCGTAAATGTAAGGAGTCGAGACTATCGCCTTGCCGCAGGACAGGGCGTATGCCAGCGTCCCGCTTGTGATCTGGTCGGGGTTGAGATACGGGGTTACGTAGACACTTGCCGCCTGCAGGTAGCGGATGATCTCCCTCTGGGTCATGTATTTGTTATGGAACTTGACGTTATCCCGGATCTTCAGGTCTTTTGCCAGCTTTATCAGCTTGTTCCTGTAACACTCGCCTTCTCTTTTTCTTATCTCGGGATGCGTTTCCCCGATCACGAAATATGTGGCCGCGGGGTGCCTTTCAATAACCCCGGGCATCGCCATGATCGCGTATTCAATGCCCTTGCCTTCGCTGAGCAGGCCGAATGTGGAAATAATGATCCTTTCCGAATATCCGTCCAGGAATTCATCCATGGTGGTGCCTGAAACCTTTTTGAAATCCGGGGTGCCGTGCGGTATCATCCTTATCTTATTAACCTGCACCCCGTAAGCATCTTTTAATATCCGGATCGCCCTGCGCGCCATTACGACAACATGCGTGCTGTAACACACGATGTCCCTGATCGCGGCTTTTTGCGAAGGGTCAGGCTTCGGAAGCACGGTATGCAGTGTCGTCACAACGGGTTTTTTAAGCGCCCTGAGGAAATACGTGATATGGCTGCCGCTTTGCCCCCCATAAATGCCGAATTCGTGCTGCACAAGGACCAGCCCGGCGCTTGAATCGTTTATCCTGGATGCAAGGTCCAGGTATTCCGCTAGATCATCGGCCCTGAGCCTGGCCTTGACTCTCGGATCGTAGTTATAAACCGCGCCCGGCTGGTTGACCGCGACGACATCGAACCTTACTTCCGGCGATACTTTTTCTATCGCGGTAATCAGGTCTCTGGCAAAAGTCGCGATGCCGCATTCCCTCGGCGGGTAAGTGCTGACGCATATGACCTTCATAACTCCGCTCCCTGTCCGTAATTTTCCGGGTACTGCCGCCCGGTCCTATAGATTCGGCGGAAAGTTGATCTGCGCTCTCCCTGTTTTTGCATCTATCGCCTTTTGATGGATCTCGTAATACCGCCTTGCGACGATTTCCCAGTTTACTTTCGTATCGAGGTATTTCTTAAGGTTGTCCCCGAATTTCCTTCTTAATTTCTCGCTGCAGGCAAGCTTGATTATGCCGTCCTTCAGCGAGTCCCTGTCGGTAAACAACAGCCCGCCCTGGCTGTCAACCGTCTGGGCGGTAAGCCCTTCAAGGGGTGCGGTGGTGATATACGGGGTGTTCGTGGCAATAATGCGCGCCAGCGTTCCGGACTGCGTTTCGTCCACCGAAGTAAGGGCGATAAAATCGCATATTGCCATGACCTTGTAATAAATTTCTCCGCGCGGGGTGAATTTAAAATATTTTCCGATCCCCTTCTTTTCCAGGCCCTTCAGGGTCATGACGTATTTCGAATATTCCTCCCTGTCATCCTCGTCTCTTATGTCCCCGGCGCCGAACAGCAGCCAGTGCTGTTTCGTTTTCTGGTAAATTGCCTTCTCGATCTCTTCCCACATATTGATCACTATATCCCATCTCTTGTTATACTGGACCCAGCCGACCATTCCGGCCATGTGTTTCCCCCTGAGTTCTTCCAGCCCGAGTTCCTCTTTCAGAAGGTTTATCTCTTCGTCGCCGTACCTGCGGTCGGGCCGCGCTCCGTGAGGAACTACCGTAACCTTGCCGAGCAGTTTTTTTATTTTCTTGTTATCCTTAAATGTCCAGTAAAGCCTCCATTTCTGGTACTCGCATTTTACGATCAGGACCGTGCATCTCTTCAGCAGTTCCTTAATAAACCATTCCTCGCTTTCCTTTAACCTTCCGTGGATCGTGTGCGCCTCTATCACCGTGGGATAGTCCTTTATCAGATCGAGCAGCCTGATGAATTCCCTGTTGCGGGGATCCCTTCCCTGGTAATTATACAGCCCGTATTCATGCTCGATGTGGATCGCGTCGGGGTTCAGTCTCCTTATTTTTTCCGCGACCCCGGCATACCACCTCTTGTCCTTCAGGTCAATGACCGGATGGACGCCTTCTCCCGCCCCGTCCGTGTGCGAGATTATCTCGATCTTTGTATCCGGCCTTGCTTTTTTCATGAATTCAACCGCTTCCTCAACAAAAGTAGCGATCCCGCAGAACCTCGGCGGATAGCTCGAAATTATCAATAGAGATCTCATTTTTTATCCTTTCTGAAACAATCATGTACAATTTTTTTGCCCGTATCCAGCAATTTTTTCATTTTATATTCTCTGTCTGCCTCGGCGTAAACCCTGACAAGGGGCTCGGTGCCCGAAGGCCTTAGCAGGAGCCAGGCCTCTCCCCCCGTAATGCCCCTGGAACCGAGTATGAGTTTCACCCCGTCATACGTTCTGACTTCCCTGACCTTCATCCCTGCGATCTTCCCGGGTATCCTTTTCGCGATCGCTTCTGTCAGCTCTTTTTTAAAACCTTCTTTCTTTGCCCCGGCATTTTCAAGCGCCAGGTCCACTCTGTCGTAATACGACCTGCCGAACCTTTGCTGGAGATCTTTGCAGATCAGGGAAAGTTTCCTGCGCTTCACGGCAAGCATCTCAAGCAGAATAAGGGAGTTCAGGGTGCCGTCTCTCTCCGGGATATAATTCCGGTGCCCGAACCCTCCGCTTTCCTCCCCGCCGGCCAGAACATCCTCCGCCATCATGGAGGCGGCCACGTATTTGAACCCCACGGGAACCTCCTGAAACGGCAGGCCGAAGAAATCCGCGATCCTTTCTCCCAGATAACCCAGGGAAATCGTCTGCACTACCTTCCCCTTCAGCTTTTTTTCTTCCGCCAGATATAAAAGTATGAGGGGGAAAACCTGGTTCGGCGTAAGGTACCTGCCGTTATTGTCAACCACCCCTATCCTGTCCGCGTCCCCGTCGGTAGCAACGCCTATGTCCGCCCGTCTCTTCCTGACCTCGCGGGCAAGGCCGCCCAGATATTTTCCGATCGGCTCAGGGCGCAGCCCGCCGAAACTGGGGTCAGGCCTGTCGTGTATGGAAAAGATCCTGCACCTGGCGGACCCGGCGGTCCTTGAGAGCAGGGCTCTCCCCGCCCCGAACATCGGGTCGTGCACTATCCTGAGACGCCGCCTTTTTATCAGATTGATGTCAACGAGATCCCTCAGTTTTTCCAGATAACCCGGCATTAAATCCTTTGTGGTTACGCCGCCGCTGTCTTTCGGCCTATTCTTACGCAGGTATTTTTCAATCTCGCCCGTGATCCGGCTGTCTGCCGGCGAACCGGACTCCGCCTTGATTTTAAAGCCGTTGTATTCGGGCGGGTTGTGGCTTGCCGTAATCATAATTCCCAGGTTTGCTTTCATGTTCACGACTGACCAGGCGAGGGCCGGGCTGGGTATAAAAGATCTGCTCAGGATAACTTTTAAACCGTTGCCCGCCACCACCCCCGCGGCAGCCAGCGCGAAATCTTCTGACAAAAATCGGGTGTCGTATCCCACGACCACGCGCTGCTTCCCTTTAACGCCGCCCGCGCCGCGCGACAGCAGATAATCAGCGGTTGCCTGGCTGACAGTTCTCACGTTCTCGAACGTGAAATCCCCGGCAATCACGCCCCTCCAGCCGTCTGTCCCGAATTTTATCCCGCCCTTTTTTTCGTTCATAGCTGACTGTGCGCTTTTACTATGCTCCTGTCTCCCAGCGCTACTCCGTCAGATATCACCGCGTTGTCCTCTATCTCGCAGGCCTCCCCGATAATGCAGCTTTTCATTTTAACGTTTTTACCTATATGGGTGCCTCTTAAAATAATACTGTTGGCTATGTTGGCGCCGTTTTCAATAATGCAATTCTCGCCAATAACAGTGAAAGGAGAAACGTCTACCCCGTCTGAAATTTTGCAATTGTCTCCGATCAATACGGGCCCGATGAAGTTCGCCTTTGGAGAAATTCTTGAGCTTCCCTCAAGCCAGACCCCTCCCTCTATTTTTCTAAAATATAGAAACGGAAAAATAATCTTTTTTTCCAGGATATCCCGGTGCCCCTGCCTGTATCTCTCAAGGGTTCCTACGTCTAACCAGTAATCCTTAGTCTCCCATCCAAAAAACTTTTCTTTTCTCTGTAAAAGGATGGGGAACAGTTCCCTTTCAAGAGAAAAATTTCTTTTGGGCGGTATATAAGACAGAACTTCCGGCTCAAAAACATATAGTCCCGCATTAACTGTTCTGCATGTACCGGCCTCTATCCAGCTGGGCTTTTCGAGAAATTGCTGAATAGCGCCGATTTTGTCAACCCTTATAAGCCCGTAAGCAGTGGGGTCATCCACGGATGTCAATGCAATTGTAGCCCTTAATTTATTCAGGCGGTGGAAATGAATCAGTTTGGCAAGATTGATTCCCGTAAGAATATCTCCGTTCAATATCAGAAAAGTTTCCTTTCCGAGCATTGACTGTGCATTTTTAACTGCGCCGGCCGTGCCCAGCGATTCTTCTTCGACTATCCATTTTATTGAGATCCCCCGATTTTTTTCTGACTTAAGGAAACCTTCAATCCTTTCTGAAAGATGGCCAAGGGAAAAAATTATCTCGCTGACCCCATATTGCTTCATCAGTTCAATCTGATATGTCAGAAGCGGGCGGTTGAAAAACGAGATTAGCGGTTTTGGTTTGCGGGCCGTCAACGGCAGAAGCCTTGTTCCCTTCCCGCCCAAGAGGATTATCGCTTTCATTCTGCCTCCTTAATTTTTCCACAGGCCGTGCAGGTTGCAGTATTCGCGCGCGGTCACCTTGTCCGCCTTCACGCAGAAGACCGCCTCAGGCGCGTCCCCCGGCTTTAGGAACTGGCGGTATGCCTTGCCGTCCGCAAGCAGCTCGATCCACTGTATAAAATGCTTTTCTTCCATCGGGTGCTGCACCGCCCCGATTTTTACCTTAACGCCGTCAGATGTTTTTTCGATAACGGGAATGTGTTTTTCCTTTGCCGCGTCAACCGTGTTTTCCTTCTGCAGGACCATGGGCTTTCCGCAGCACACCAGCTCTCCCCCGCCCACGAAAACAACTTCCACCATGTTGCCGCAAACGCTGCACTTGTAAACTTCCAATTTTTCCTTTACCATATCTCCTCCGTTAACTGCAGTCAATTAGCCATTAGTTTTATAATTAGTTCCGAGGTTCCGAAGTTCCCGCCTCATCGGCGGGTCGCCGAAGTGGCGACCGTGGTTCAAGGAATTGTGAAATTGTCCCAAGGGGACTCCTTCGGAGTAACTCAGGGCTTCTCGAAGACCCGCCTCCGCCTTAAGAATTGGCGGATGCGCCAATATTTAAGGTGCAAATCTTTAAGGAGGGAGCCCTGACATCAAACCTGAAGGTTTGAGTTACATCAAAGGTAGTCTCCCGCCTCATCGGCGGGTCACCGAAGTGGCGACAGTGGCTTCAGTGGCTATAATCTGTATAGTTTACAAGGTATTACGATAAGGCCGGGATCGTAGGAAAGCTTTGACTGCCTTAAGCCCTCAAGCCCCATATCCTCTTCCCTGTTTATGAATTCGCAGTCGGCCTGAAGGAGCTTTGCGGTCTCCCAGCAGATTACCTGCCCTGAACCTTTTATCTCGCTGTCGTATTTTTCAAAATGCACGTCAGCGGTCCTGTTGTTCTGCCTGCTGAAAACCGAAAAGGCCGCCATCCTGTCCCCGGTGAAAACCAGGAGCCCTTCAAACCCCAGTTCCTTAAAATTGTCAAACGCTCGTTTCAGCGCGGATGTTTCGTGCGTGAAGCCTATTTCGTCGCAGTTCCTTGCTTTGCACCATTTTTCGGCAAGCCTGAAACATTCGCCGAAGAATTGCTTTTCCAGATTTTTTATTGTATAGCCGGGATTGTTGCGGGTAAACTGCGAAACCAGGTTCTTCTTTTTATGAAGTTTTTTGCCTTTCAGCTCAACCAGCTTCGCCGCTGAATAGATATAGTCGGCATTATTCCTGTCAGACTCTATTCTGAAATACCCGGACAGTTCTTTGTTTTTTCCCGCGTAATCCGCGTCAAAAAATATATAATTCCCGCTTTTGCCCTGTTTTTTGAAATCGTCGGAGATCCCGATTATTTCTCGAAGACTCAGATCCTTCCCCACAGGCATATAGATAAGATCGTTATCACCGCCGTAAATTATCAGCCTTTCCTTATATGTCTTCCATAAGGTTTTAAATATGCCGCCCCAGATAAAAAGGTTCTGGAAATTGAAGTTGCACAGGATTTTGGCATCCTGTTTCAGCGCATTTTCAAAAATATTTTTATCCGGAAGCTCCATGGCTTTGAACGCGGATATGTCCAGCTCGCTCATTTCTTCCTTTTTATTATGATCATCGGAGTAAAATCCTTCATTATCCTGAAACCGGCTTTCCTGTAGAATTTCTCTGTTCCCGGTTCGGCAATGACCGTGACCCAGTCAATGCCGCGTGCTTTAATGTATTTTATAAGCGCCTTTACCAGGCTTACCCCGATCCCCCTGCCCCTGTATTGTTTAAGGACAACCGTGTCAAGGATATAGGCGTCGCTTATCCCGTCTGATATACTCCTTGCCATTCCTACCAGGCTGCCTTTATCGAACGCGCCCGCGAAACAGAAAGAGCTGCGCGCGAGCCTGTCAACGAAAGCCGGGGAATACCAGGGCTTCCACCACCCCGCGGCCTTGTACAACCGGACAATGTCTTCCCTTCTGGCTTTCTTTATGATCTTTATTCTTATTTTTGATTTTAACATGCCCATTTAGATTTCCTGATTATTCGAGAGTCAAAGAGTCATAGAGTCATAGTTACTGATTATTTCATATTGTAGATTGTAGATTTCAGATTGTAGATTGAAGGAGTGTAAATTTGCACTTTGCAATTTACAATTTGAAATTTGAAATATATTACTCTCCGTGCCTCTGTGGTTAACTATTTCTTTGTCACGTAACCTTTGAACATATTGCCGTCTTTTTCCATCGCCAGCAGCTGCCCGCCCGTGGTTTTGCACCAGGCAGGCAGGTCTTTCTCAAAGCCGGGGTCGTCCGCGAGCACTTCCAGCACTTCTCCGGGCTTCATTTTGTCAAGCTCGATCTTTGTTTTTACGATCGGCATCGGGCAGAACAACCCGGTGCAGTCCAGTGTTTTATCGGCTTTCATGGATAACTCCTGGCTTTGTCCATAGACCACAGTCCACGGTCCACAGTTTTAATGATTTTAACTGTGGTCTGTCGACTGTGGACTGTCGACTAGTACTCTGTCTCTTCAATTCCTGCTAATCAAATCCCCCTTACTCCCCCTTTATCAAAGGGGGACAGGGGGGATTTAGTTCCATAAATTATTGTCAAATTTTAATGAGACTATGCACTAGGTTATATAAACAAATTCACTTTGGAGTTAACGGCTTCGGCAAGATAGGTGGAGGCGCCGGCGAATTCGTCCACATCGCCGGTAAGGTTCTCCTTCGTAAGCCCCAGCACGCCGCAGCTTGTGGTGCACGCTATATATTTCACGCCAAGATCCCTTGCCGTCCTCATCAGGTCTTCAAGGGACGCCATCCCTGATCTTTTCATCAGCTTCTTCATCATCCACGGGCCCAGCCCGAACATGTTCAGCTTTGTGATGGGCAGCGCTGACGTGCTCATGAAATTGAACATTTTCTGCATTATGTTCTGGGACCCTGACCGGGCGAACTTCGTCTTTTTCAGGATGTTCAGGCCCCAGAAAGTGAAAAATATAGACACGTCCATGTTGCTTGCGGCAGCGGTCGCGGCAAGCGTGAATGCCGCTATCGCCTTGTCCATCTCTCCGGAAAAAAGTATTATCGTCATTTTTTCTTTCATAAAAACTCCGTCTGATTATTCAAAGATTTTGTTTATTCGTTTTCTCCATTCATCTTCAAAAACAATCTGAAATTCAATTTTTTTATCGCTGAATTCAAGATTGAGATCTCTCCAATCTTTTTGCTGTCCTAAGCTATTACAAAAATTAAAAATATTCTTCTTATACTCAGTATCTTCGTTTTTTAAATGTAATCCTTTTGTCTCTATCACAAATATCTTACTGTAATCACTCTTTGTTTTTTGGCGTTTATCCGTAAAAACAAAATCTGGATATATTTTGTATTTCTTCCACCCTTGCACATAATAATCCTGCCGTGACAAATTTCTATACCACCACAAAAGCTTCTCTTGTTCATCAAGATAAAGAGCAACTGTTTTTTCTGTTTCATTTAATTCTTCTTCTGGGACAAAATCAAAAAGGCTTAACTGTATGGGACTATTGTCATCTCTTACAAGTCCTTTTATATTATTTTTAACCCTTATGGTATCAGGTAATTTATAGCCGCCCTTATCAGAAATTAAAAAGAAACACAACGTTTTGTTTTCTAATAGTTTCTTGAATATTTGTTCCGCTAATTTATCTTTTTCTTTTTCCAGAATTTTTCTTAGTTCTTCAATGATAAAAGCAAGATTCGTTGAAACCATTTTCTTATCACTTTTTTTTAGAAATATATCCAGAGTTTTTACGCCAATATCATAAGCAACCCAGGGGTTTGGAACGATATCCAGAATCTGCCTGGTTATAAAAACCTTGTCAATCTCCAAGCCCCCGGCTTTAGAAATCCTATTTTTCTCTTTTATGACCTCCTTCTCATCATCACTTAAACCAACTATTACCTCTTGCTCTTCTTGCCGTATTTTAGAAAGCGTTATATCGCTTAAAGGCTTTATGTCAATATCGTCCCAGTCTATCCTGCTTAAAATATCCATTTCATAATTGATATCGCGCCAGCTTGAATTCTCCTGAATAACGAATTTAGGAAGATATATCTTTCCTTCAAATCTTTTAAATTCTTCCCTATAACCAACGGTTCTTTCCTTTGTTGTTTTCAGCGTCTGTTCATCGCTCTCGTCTATGGTAATTCTCCCGGCTATGTCTCCGAGTCCCTCATCTTCAAAGCTTACTTTTACATTCTCAAGGAGATTTTTAGCTTTTTGCCTGAAACAAAAAACATAGCTTTCGTCAAGCTCTTTTACCTTTGTTTTTTTTGCCTTTGGCTGCCTTAGAATTCTACCAACCAGTTGAGTAATACTTAGTTGAGAACCCGGATTAGTCAATACCGTAAGGATATAAGCAAAAGCACAATCCCATCCTTCCTGCAAGGCTTGTTTAGTAATTATATATCGAATCTGGCAATCTTTGCTCAATAAATCAATGCCTTCAATGTCATCCTTTTCGCTGCTTTTTATCGCTATCTGTTCTTCTAAAATACCGCATTGTTTGATCAAATATTCCTTCACATCCTCTGAATGAATAAATCTGGTTCCTCTTTGTTCTTTTCCAGTTCTTTCAGCCTGCACGAGGCAGATTGGTCTGATATATTCGCCTGTAGCTGCTTCATATTCCTTTGCTTTTTGTTCCAATATATTTCTTTTTTCAATAGCCGCCAGCATGGCAATTTTCCAGTCAACGGTTATTTTATTTGTGATATGCAAATCAAGTTTGATCATCTCTTCCTGATTAAGCGCCTGCCCGCTTATATTCACCAAGATATTGCTTTCCGGAGGCGGCGTTGCTGAAAGCTCTACGATTATTGATGGGTTAAAATTCCTGATTGTCTTTCTAGCAATTTCGCTATAAGCTTTGTGACCTTCGTCAATTATTATAAGCGGTTTCAAAGTTCTTAATGTATTACCGAGTGAGGTTTTTCCGATCCTGCCGGAAAAACTACCATTATCTCCAAAACAATCCAGGTTTGGGAATTGTTTTAATAATTTTTCATTCCCCTGACTGTCATCGTCCGTAGGAAAGAATTCCTCAAAACCTCCGCTGTCTTTAAAAACCTTTAAGGTTTCTTTGTTCTGTCTGTTTGCAGAAGGCAGCATTAACATCATTATAACGAGATTCTCTTTATAATCCGATTTTGTGAATTTATCTATTTTTTCAATTACAACGGTCCTTCCTCCGCTTGAAATATCCAGGACTTGTCGGTAAGGATGCTCTCTGTCTTTAAGGCTCTTCAAGGTTTGTCTGTAAATTTGTGTCGTAGGAACTATCCAGAGCACGATACCTGTTTGCTTCCTTAAATAAATACGGTTTATCAGATCAACTGCGTGGCAGGCAAGTATAGTCTTGCCTCCGCCTGTTGGTATCTTTAAATAGAAACTGGGTAGGTCTTCATCAAGCCCGTTTTTTATTGAATAGTAGGATTTATCGGAGACTTTTTTCCAGGCAACTTTTGGAAAATCAAAAGATTCATCTGTAAATTCAGAAGAAACACTTTTTACTTTGGCGGCTTCTGCTTTTGCTTTTGCAAGCCATCCTAAATATATCTTGACTTGCTCAAGAGTCTTTTTTTGGTATTCTTTAAGTTCCATTATCTTCCTTGACAAACTTTAACCCACGCTTTTTAAAAAATTCAAAGAGATTTATGCATTCAATATTATAATGACGGGCAACTGCCGGTATTTTGTTGACTTCGTCTTTTTCTTGGGTAATTATAATAGCTGCTTCTGATTGGGCTAAAGCAATTAAAAATGGATCGGCATCTGGTTCACCTGTTTGCATTTTCTTCTTATTCGGTAAATCAGGAAAATCCTTTACAATATCCTGAGCCAGTTTCCAAACTTCTGGATTAAGAGAGATAAAAAATTGATTTTTATTTTCTATTGACTACTTTTTTAAGCTGTCATTTTTTCCTGCGTATTGCATTATTTCATCATAAACAACGCTTGTGGAAAATATTTTCTTTTGCTTTATAAGCTCTTCTATCTCATCCCATATAGTTTTAAAAGTAGGATTATTACGCGGATAGAATGCCATTAAGGTTATCAAAACATTAGTATCAACAACAAAGTTCCCAAGAGGTAACTTCATAAGTTATATGGCCTCTCTAACTTTTAATATTTTATCAAATTTTACACCAAGATAATCAGCAACGTTTATATTGTTAATCTTATGTTGTTCATAAGCGTTAAATACCATAGAAATATATTTCTTTCCTCTTTCCTGGATACAAATTTTTATTGGATTTTTACCGCCTCTCCCAAAACGTTCTTTATATTTACTTTTCCATTCTTCATGCATTTTATCATAATATTCTTTTGTTGTTAAATTCAAAATTAATAATCTTCTTAAAATAACTTCTTTACTTACCTGGAAAATTTGTGCAATCGTTTTTAAGGTATCTTCAGGCCATTCTTTTTCTTTGTGTCCTTTAACAAGATTATAATTTAATAACTCATTCTTTGGAACTAAAAAAGCCCCTGCAAAGTGATTAGAAAATTTTTCAATAGATTGTGATGCCCCTTTTTCTATTAAATCGCAAATTCCCCCTTCTTTTAAAAGTATGTGAGCAAGTTCATGAAAAAGCGTAAAGATTCTCGCAGATGTTTCATCAGATTTTCTTAAAACAATAACAGGAATTTTTTCATCAGCCAATGAAAATCCTCTTATCTCTTTGTTTTTTGGAAAACTAATTTGAAAAACTAAAATATCATTTTTTTCGAATATTTTTATATATCTTTCTAAAGTATCTTCAAAAGAATCTATTTTTATCTTTTCAAAATCAATACCTAATTGCTTTCTTGCTTCAGCTGCAACTTTTTCTGGATCATCTTGTAAATTAATTGTTAACGGTAAACCCTTAATTGATTCATTCAATTCTTTAGCCAATTCGATAGCTGAATATTGAAAACGTCGTGCTTTCCTAATAGCTAAATATGTTTTAGAATTTAGTGGTTTTTCTTCAGCTTGATGTGTTCGGAAGTCTGCAGGAAAGGATGGTTCACTGGGTGGAGCAGGTAATAAAAAAGCAGAAATGGGCCTTTTATAAATAAAGGCTAATTTTTCAATATAATGAAGAGTGATGGGGGGATTCTTAACACCTTCCTCCCAATTTTTAATAGCAGTTGCGGGTATATCTTTCATTTTCTCCGCAACCTCATTTATATCCATTCCTATGCTTTCTCTCGCCCATATAAGAACACTGGGTTCAATTGTAACTTCAAATGCTTTTTGGGGCATTTTTTCCTCCGCCTATTTTATTCTTTTAATTTATAAATTTCAAACGGTAACTGGCAATACTCAATGCCTTTAAGTCCGTGCCTCTCTACCAATTCACTGTCATTTAAATCAAGATACTTACTTGGGGCAAAAATAAGGCGTTTTTTGCCTTTATACGGACCAAGGGCTTTTGCTTTATTAAGGTCAAAAGC
>Ga0210051_1002212_pt1 | contig 19611 bp, 19 predicted proteins | sample CryGey092014_all_FD_185464 | JGI IMG/M metagenome (GOLD analysis project Ga0210051, IMG submission 185464) | Groundwater microbial communities from aquifer - Crystal Geyser CG23_combo_of_CG06-09_8/20/14_all (SPAdes) (version 2) | ecosystem: Environmental > Aquatic > Deep subsurface > Groundwater... | reverse complement strand
CTTTTCTTTCTTTCAGAAGCTATAATAACCCATCTATCCAGAATATAGTCCTTTCTAAGCTCTATCTTAACCACCTTTTTTTACAGCAAGATTATATGCCTCAATATAGTTCTTGATTAAAACTTCCCAGTCAGCCAATGCAGCCAATCTTTGCGCTTCCATCTTGTTTTTTATTCTTTCCTGCTTTGATAAACTGCTAAAATAATAAAGTGCATTAGCAAGCTCTTCAACAACCTCTTCATCCTTTTTGCCTAATCTTTTCAGGACAAATATTCCTGGATTCTTGCTTTGAGCTGATTTTTCATTAACATATCTTCCAAAACCAGCCAGGTCAGTTGTTACAGATGAAACACCGAGAGCAGCTGCTTCCAAAGGAGTATAACCCCATGGCTCATAGTATGATGGAAAAACACCAAGATGTGAGCCCTGCATACACTCATAATAACCTAGGTCAAGCAGCCTGTCTGCTCCAGTTAGATAGATTGGATAAAAAACAACCTTTACCCTGTCTTCTTTTTTGTTTAATAAGCCAGCTTCATTAAGGGCTTTTATAATAGAATCATTTTGCTCATCCTGCAGATCATGTGTTGTTAGCTCTGGATCCCCTTTTTTCATAAGCTTCAAAACCTTTTTTTTGTTTTCATGCAGAAAGTCTTCATCAAAAATATTTTTTTCAGTAATGCTCTTTTTTGAAACTATTGAATAGATTACCCTATTTTTAATCTCGCCCAGGTTATCATCAATAGCATCCTTTATATCCTCAAAAAATGTCTTGTTTTCCAATAATTCTGTTTTTATTGCCCTGATATTTCCTGGAATCCAGAAAAAAGCCACAATGGTTTTGTTAGATTTCTCTTTTTTAAGTTTTTCATTTAATCTTGCCAGTGCCTTGATGAATATATCAATTCCCTTTGCCCTGAATTCATATCTCCCGCACAAAAAATAAAGAAGTGTATTATCAAGGTCAAATGAATAATATGGAAAAAAATAATACATCAGAAATTCCTTTATTCTTTCCCTATATAACCTGTGTTTTATGGATGCCTCCTCAAATGTCGGGAACTTCTTAAGGTCAAGGCCGTTTGGTAAGAGCATATCTGGCTTTTTTCCTAAAAGATGCTCTGCCTCTATGGCTGTGATTTCACTTACTGTTGTAAATAAATCTGCATTTAATGCACTTTGCTTTTCTGTAAGAAATTTTGCCTGTATTCTATAGTTGTAGGCCCTTTCCTCTGGATTTATCTTGTCAAATATTTCATAAAGCTCTTCATTTGCAAAAGACATTGTCCTGCCAAGAATTGTTGCATGCGTTGTAAAAACAGTTGCAACCTTGATGTTATTTTGTTTTAGGTAAAGCAGGCCTGCTCCTGCCAGCCATTCATGAAATTGTGCAACAATTTTTTTATCTTTAAAAACATTTTTTATTTCTTCAAGAAGTTTTCCAACAGCATATGACCATATAACAGGCTCATCGAAATCAAAATATTTTGTATTAAGAGAATCTATCTTGAAATTCTGCCACAAGCTTGTTTTTATTTCATCTTTTTTAGATGTAAATCCACTGAAATCAACCAGAATTGTGTTGGGCTCGCCCTTGATAAGCCAGTTGCCATAATGACACTTTATGCCTTCTTTATCCAGTTTTTCAAATGCTTTTGCTAGTTTATCTGGAGGAACCTTTTCCTGGAATTCGCCAGCAACCTTTTCAGGAAAAAAAGGGCCTATTGCAAAATAATTTTCCTTGTAATATTCCATTATTTCAATGGCTTTTGATTTAACAACTGTATAGATGCCTCCGACTTTATTGCATACTTCCCATGAAATCTCAAATAAATAATCTGCTTCTGTTTTCATCTTAATCAACAAATATTAACTCATCTGGCCACTCTTCCTTTATTTTGCCATTATAAATATTAGTTAAAGGCATATAATTATGCAATATTACCAGCGGAACATTAAGTGTTAATACCTCTGTCTTAATAACAGCATCTTCGCCAAAAAGTCTTTTGAATTTCGGCAGAATTTCAGCATTAAAAACCTCAATTATATCAGATTCTAATCTTGATTCAATAGTCATTGCTATTATTGCATGGCCATCCTTGTCGCCAACAGAACAATCTGCTATGTGCTTAAGTTCTATTATCCTCGGCATCTCCCTTCCAATCTTCTCAATTATACTACTTCTAGTTATGCCATATTTGAAAGTGATTATATACTGCTGCTTTGCAGTGAAACTTCCAGTTCCATTAACTCCATTGTTAAGGCAAGTAAAATAATTAATTAGCCCCCTCTTTTCAAGAATCTTCCTTTTCCTGTTAACTGTTTTTACAGGAACTTTTGTGTTTTTGCTTATCTGGTTGTCAGAAATCTTAGGATTTTTAATAAGCTCTTTTATTATAACTTTCTCTTGCTGGTCAATTTCAACTATATTAATACTAAACCACCCCTTTTATGTCACATATTAAACAATACTTATATAAATATGTTTTGTTCTGTTTATTTAACGGCAAGTTTATCAGTAAATCATAGTTTATGTTACTGTATAGTAATCGGGAAGTTATTTATATAATGGCTATCTTTAGTTAAATTTAATTAGATAAAGGTATAAAAAGAGGTTTTTGATGAAAGTTTTGATGTTTGGCTGGGAATTTCCGCCTTTTAATACAGGAGGTTTGGGAACTGCTTGCTATGGCCTTACAAAAGCCCTAAGCAAACAAGGCATTAACATAACATTTGTAATCCCAACATCACCAAAATTAATTAAATCAGATTTTGTTAATCTCATAGTTGCAAGTTGCACTGGTTTTCTTGATATCAAGAGAGTAAGCTCTTTGTTAGTTCCCTACATATCATCCAAGGGATATGATAATATGTACAGACAAAGAAGCATGACCTCAGACAAAAACTTTGGATTGATATATGGACAAAATCTTTTTGATGAGGTAAACAGATATGCCATGAAGGCAAGGGAAATAGCAATAAATGAGACTTTTGATTTAATACACTGCCATGACTGGATGACTTATCTGGCAGGAATTGAAGCAAAAAAAATCTCAAAAAAGCCCTTGATTGTACAAGTGCATGCAACAGAATTTGACCGCACAGGAGGTCACCCAAACCAAGCTATTTATGATATTGAAAGAATGGGCATGCATGCTGCAGATTTGATTATCGCTGTATCTAATTTTACAAAAAATAAAATAGTAGAGCATTATGGAATAAACCCTGAAAAAGTATTTGTTGTACATAATGCTGTTGAATTTACAAGTTTTCCTGATAAAGAAGATTTTAGGATAAAAAGCCAGGATAAAATAGTTTTATTCCTTGGAAGAATAACACTCCAAAAAGGACCCGATTATTTTATTGATGCTGCTAAAAAAGTGCTTGAAAAGGAAAAAAATATTAAGTTTATTGTTGCAGGCTCTGGTGATATGGAAGCAGGCATGATAGAAAAAGCAGCCAGGTTAGGAATAGCAAAGCATGTCTTGTTTACTGGCTTTTTAAGGGGTGATGATATTAATAGGGCATATAAAATGGCAGACTTGTATGTTATGCCATCTGTTTCAGAGCCATTTGGAATAACACCCTTAGAAGCAATGAGAAATGGAACACCTGTAATTATATCAAAGCAGTCAGGTGTTTCAGAGGTTATAAAAAATTGCCTTAAGGTTGATTTTTGGGATATAGATGAAATGGCCAGCAAAATAATAGCAGTACTTAACTATAATGCATTGCATCATTGCTTGAAAGAGCACGGCCTGATAGAAATAAAAAAAATCAGCTGGAATGACAGTGCTAAAAAATGTATTAATGTTTATGAAAGAGCATTAAGCAAATCATAAAGGAGGTTTAAAATGGATTTAAAAAACAAGGTTGCTATTATAACAGGCTCAAGGAGAGGAATTGGTAAGGCAATAGCACTTGCTTTGGCAAAAGCAGGAGCCAATGTTGTTGTTAGTGACATAAACCTGGATGATTGCAATAAAGTAGTTGAAGAGATCAAGGCTATTAATGGAAATGCTTTGGCTGTTAAGGCAGATGTTTCCAATCCTGAAGATGTTAGCCAAATGATAAACTTAACAACAGAAAAGTTTGGCAAAGTTAATATACTTATTAATAATGCAGGAATATATATGCAAAAATCATTCACTGATGTTACAGAGCAGGATTTTGACAGGATTTTGAATATAAACCTTAAGGGTGTTTTTCTCTGTTCAAAAGCTGCTGTTCCAGAAATGATAAAACAGGGCAAAGGCAAGATCATTAATATAGCATCTATTGCAGGCCAGGTAGGATTTGCAGACTCTAGTGCTTATTGTGCTTCAAAAGGAGCAATAATAAACATAACAAGAGAACTTGCTTTAGAGCTGGCACAATATAAAATAAATGTTAATGCAATAGGCCCAGGAGTAATAGAAACAGATATGACAAAAAACTTATTAAAAAATAAAGCAACAAAAGAAGCATTACTTGCCAATATTCCATTAAACAGGATAGGAAAGCCAGAAGACATAGCAAATGCAGCTCTATTCCTTGCCTCAGATAATTCAGATTATATAACTGGCATTACATTATTTGTTGACGGAGGGTGGCTTGCACATTAAAGCTTAAAAATGGTATCAGTTTGTTTTTATTTTCAGGTTCACCAGCCCTACAGGCTGAGGAATTATAATGTATTTGAGATTGGAAAGAATCATAGCTATACTAATAAACAGAAGAATACAGAGATACTAAAAAAGATTGCAGAAAAATGTTATCTTCCAACAAATGAGCTAATGCTTGACCTGCTTAACAAGCATGAAGAATTCAAGATAAGTTATTCTTTTTCAGGTGTTATCCTGGAACAGTTTGAAGAGCTTATGCCTGATGTTTTACAGTCATTTAAGGATTTGGTTGATACTGGCAAGGTTGAAATACTTGATGAGACATACTATCATTCACTTGCATTTCTGCATTCAAAACCAGAATTTAGAGAGCAGGTTATCCTGCATAACAAAAAGATAAGGAGCTTGTTTAGGCAAAAACCAACAATTTTCAGGAACACAGAGCTTATCTATAACAATGAGCTTGCAAATTTTATTGAGTCAATGGGTTACAAGGGAATACTGGCAGAGGGTGCAGACCACATACTTGGCTGGAGGTCTCCAAACTTTATTTACAGGCCGAAAACAGCATCAAGGATAAAGCTTTTGCTTAAAAACTACAAGCTTTCTGATGATGTTGCATTCAGATTTTCAGACAGGAGCTGGAAGGAATGGCCGCTAACAGTTGGTAAATATACTAAATGGATTAATGCTGTTAATGGAAACGGCAATCTAGTAAATCTTTTTATGGATTATGAGACCTTTGGAGAGCACCAGTGGGCAGATACAGGAATATTTGATTTTTTAAAGCATTTGCCTCAGGAACTATTGAAACATCCTGACAATGATTTTAAGACACCCAGCGAGGCAATAAAAACATATAATTCTGTTTCAGAATTGGATATTCACAGCCCTGTTTCATGGGCAGATATTGAAAGGGATACAAGCGCATGGGATGGAAATGATATGCAGAAGTCAGCAATAAATGAGATATACCTTATGGAAGAGGCAATAAAAAAGTCAAAAGACCAAAAGCTTATTAATGATTGGAGGAGGCTTCAGATAAGTGACCATTTCTATTATATGTGCACAAAATGGTTCAATGATGGTGATGTCCATAAATACTTTAATCCTTATGATAATCCTTATGATGCATTTATAACTTTTATGAACATAGTTAATGATATAAACTTCAGGTTAAAAGAGCATTCAGATAAAAATAATTTAAAAAAAGAGGTGGTAGTATGAAAACAAAACAAGCCGATAATGGCAAAAATGAGAGTGCTGCCAGAAAGAAAAAGGCAGTCAATAAGGATATACTAAAAGATGCCAATCCAGAACATTATTTTTTTGTTCAAGATGGAATGGTCTTGAAAAGCGTACTGGATTTGTCCAAACATCTTGATAAGATGGCTGACGATGTGTTTAAGCATCATGTCAATGAGATGAAGAATGATTTTGCCAGTTGGATAAAGGATGTTTTTAGAGAGCAAAAGCTTGCAGAAGAGCTTTTGAAAACAACTGATAAGGACAAAACACAGCTAATCATCTTAAAACATATAATAAAAAAGTTCAGCTAAAAAGGGGTGATAATAATGGCAAAAAAAATTTTGTTTCCAGAGGATGCAAAATCAATACTTTCAGATGTTAATCCAGAGCATAAGTTTAACCTGCACATGGGAACATCAATACTAAGTCTTGAGGAACTTGCTGAAGCACTGGAAATAATGGATGATGTTAGTTTTGAACATCATGTAACAAAAGAAAAAAATGATTTCAGCAATTGGGTAAGAGACATTATTGGAGATGTTGATCTTAGCAATGACTTACTTAAAGCAAAAACCAGGAAAAAGGCATTTGAAATAGTCAGCCAGAGGGTTGAACATCTTAAAATGCTGAAAAAAGATTACTTAACAAAAGAAAAAGTAAGCTTAATCAACAATGAATTTTTCATTGGCCTTCTTTTGGGTTTAATATTGGGTTTTGTTATTTCAGCAATCATAAACAGCTTGATTTGATTAAAATTTTAAAAATTGCTTTATTAATCACTTAAACTTCATACCTTGCATACTCTTGCCGCTGAACTTTTTCATCATCCTTTCCATATTCTTTGGGCTGCCGCCCTTAAATAGCTTTGCCATTTTTTTGCTCTGCCTGTACTGCTTTAATAATTCCCTTATTTCCCTTGCAGATGTTCCTGAGCCCTTTGCAATCCTATCAATCCTTGTAATGCTTATAATCTCTGGATCTTCAAGTTCCTCTCTTGACATTGAATCCATTATGAAGCGCCACTTTTCCAGCTTTCCTTCCTGAACTTTTAATAAATCCTTTGGCATCTTCAGCTGGGAAAAGCCGGGAATCATCTCTGTTATCTTGCTCAATGGCCCCATCTTGCTCATTGCCTGCATCTGCTCATATAAATCAATTAAGTTAAACTCTCCCTTAAGAAATTTTTTCCCTAAATCCTCTGCCTCTTCTTTTGAGATGGCTTGTTCTGCTTTTTCTAATAATGCTTCAAGGTCACCCATGCCTAAAAGCCTTGAAATAAATCCTTCTGGCTTGAATAGTTCAAGCTCATCAAGCTTTTCTCCAACACCAATAAATTTTATTCTTGCATCTGTTGCAGCACATGATGTTAAGGCTCCTCCTGCTTTTGCAGTGCCGTCCATCTTTGTTACTATAATCCCTGTTATTTTGCATGATTCATGAAATTTTTGTGCTTGTTTCTGGGCTGCCTGCCCAATGTCTGCGCTTATTACCAAAAGATTTTCCTCTGGCTTTACAGCATTATTTATTTTTTTTATTTCTTCAATCAAGTCCTTTGATAATGCATCCCTCCCAGAGGTGTCTATAATTATTATATTATATTTATTGAATTTATTTTCAAAATTTTTCCATATCTTCAATGGGTTTTTTTCCTTTTTGTCAAGAAAAACAGGGACCTTTGCTTTTTTTGCTATCTGTTCTATCTGCTCCATTGCAGCAGGCCTGTGGGTATCAAGGCCAACCAATGCAACCTTATAGCCTCTTTTTGTATAATATTTTGCAAGTTTTCCAGCTTGTGTTGTTTTTCCAGAGCCAAACAAGCCAACAAGCATTATCTTAGTTGGCTTTTTCTTGATTTCTATTTTTCCTTCTTCCTTTCCAACAAAATTTACCAATTCCTCATAAACTACTTTTACAAGGTATTCTTTTTTTGTGAGGCCAGCAGGGGTTTCCTCTTTTAAGGCCCGCTCCTTTATCTTATTGCTTAAATCAAAGACTAATTTAACATTAACATCTGCCTGCAATAAAGCACGTTGAATGTCCTTCACAAGCTCGTTTATGAGTTTCTCATCTACAAATATGGCTTTTGCTATCTTGGTTAATGTATTCTTTAATGAATTCCCAAGCTTCTCAAGCACCATTTTACAGCTAAGAACAGGTTTTCATTTATAAACCTTTAGAAAAAACATAAAATTTAATTTTTTAAATAAAAGAAAATATAGTTATTCACTAGAAAATTTTGGACTCTTAAAAATCTTTGCCTCATAATTCAAGAATTTTAAAGGTAATTCATCAATATCAAAGAAATCCTTCCCTGAATCAATAATGTCCTGCAGGCTTTCATCAGACAGAGGTTTAGCTCCTATCTTATCTTTTGGTAAGAATGATTCTATTTGACTTAATTCTTCAGCGAGAGGATATACTCCTTTATTTTTTAATTCTGCTATAACCTGGTTAGCATAACAACCACCAACACCGTTTGAATCAAAATACTCTTTTAAAGCTTTCTTGTAAACACATTCCATTTTTACCTTTGTTCTATTGTAACTAGTTAGTTACAATTCCTTTATAAATCTTTTGTTTTCTTTCTTATACAATTTAAGAAAAAAGAGAATAAAATAAAAAAATCAAAACTTAATCTCATTAGATTTATTGTCTATAATTTTCTGTATCTTTTTGATTAAGTCTTCTGGCTTTATATTAAAATAAAGCTTGCCGTCAAGTGTTCTTACTGCCACTGTGTTGTTTTTCTGCTCTTTGTCTCCAACAGTAAGGATTAAGGGGATTTTCTTTAGCTGTGCTTCCCTGACTTTTTTTGGCATTGTCTCTGCCTTAAAGTCTGTCTCAACCCTGATGTTGCTGTTTTCTAGTACTTTCTTTATTTTTTCTGCATAAGGAATGTGGCTGTCATTTATATTTAGGATTATTGCCTGTGTCGGAGCTAACCATAACGGAAACTTTCCAGCATAGTGCTCTATAAGTATGCCTAAAAATCTTTCCATTGAGCCATAAATAACCCTATGAATCATAATAGGCCTATGTTTTTTACCATCCTTTCCCTCATAAGTTAGGTTAAACTTTTCAGGCATTGCAAAATCAAGCTGTATTGTTCCACATTGCCATGTTCTTCCCAAGCAGTCTTTAAGATGAAAGTCTATTTTTGGGCCATAAAATGCTCCTTCACCTTCATTAATCTTGTATTTTATTTTTTTTGCTTCAAGAGCATCTTTTAATCCAGCAGTTGCTTTTTCCCATGCCTGATCAGAGCCCATTGCATTATCTGGCTTTGTGCTTAGCTCAACTTTGTAGTCAAACCCAAATGTTTTATAGAAATGGTCTGTCAGGTTAATTACTCCAATAATCTCATCTTTTATTTGTGATTCTGTCATAAATATGTGTGCATCATCTTGAGTGAAGCATCTTACTCTAAATAAGCCAGCTAAAACACCTGATAGCTCATGCCTGTGAACAATTCCCATCTCACCCATTCTCATTGGAAGCTCTCTATAAGATCTTAATCTTGTCTTGTAAATTAATATTCCTCCTGGGCAGTTCATTGGCTTTATTGCATAATCCTGGTCATTTATTTTAGTAAAGTACATATTTTCCTTGTAATGATCCCAGTGTCCGCTCTGCTCCCAGAGATTCCTGTTTAATATTATTGGTGTTATTACTTCTGTATAGCCTGCCTTTACATGCTCTTTTCTCCAGAAATCCTTTAAGATGTTGATTATAACAGTCCCATTTGGATGAAAAAATGGAAAACCAGGGCCCTCATCATGCACACTGAATAAATCCAATTCTTTTCCTAGCTTGCGGTGGTCTCTTTTCTCTGCTTCTTCCAACAGCTTAAGATATTTTTTTAATTGTTCTTTGTCTGGGAATGAGATTCCATACAATCTTTGCAATTGCTTGTTTTTAGCATCAGCTTTCCAGTATGCTCCTGCTATTTTTGTCAGCTTAAAAGCCTTTAATTTTCCTGTTGATAAAACATGCGGGCCGCGGCAAAAGTCTATAAAATTGCCTTGCTTGTATATGCTTATTTTCTCGTCTTTCAGTTCTTTTATTAATTCTGTTTTATAAGGGTTGTCCTTGAAAAGCTTTAATGTTTCTTCTTTTGATAGCTCCTGTTTTTCTATTTTTATGTTTTCTTCAACTACTTTTTTCATTTCCTGCTCTATTTTTTCAAGGTCTTCTGGTGTGAAGCTTTTTTCATAATCAATGTCATAATAGAATCCATCCTCAACAGCAGGGCCTATGCTGAGCTTTGCTTTTGGAAACAGTCTTTTTATTGCCTGGGCCATTAGATGGGCACTAGAATGCCTGAAAACCTCTTTGCCCTCATCATCCTTGAATGTTATTATCTTTAGCTTTGAGTCCTTGTTTATTTTTGTGTTGAGGTCAACTAATTCATTGTCAAGCTTTGCTGCAACTGCATCATCTGCAAGCTTTTTTCCTAGCTTTTTTGCTACCTCAGTTATGCTTATTCCTTTTTCATACTCTTTAACCGAGTTATCTGGAAATTTTATTTTTATTTTGGCCATCTAAACATCCTCCATAATCATTATTTGACTTGATATTTATTAATAAAACCATAAAACAATAAAATAGTATTTAAGCTTTGTTATAAAAATGCACTAGAACTAGCGTGTTGTTAAAAGAAATATATCTAAAAGGAACTCATTCACATTTCCTGTTAACTTTATTTCTTTCATATTACAGACATATTTAAATGGAATTATTTAAAGGTTTCGCTTGTTTCTGTATATGCTTTTTCTGTGGTGGCTTTAATACAAGGAGTTTGTTTTCATTGCAGTGAAATAATCTCTTGACAACACCTAAAAATTCTCCCAATCAAAAGATTTAAAAGCAAGCTCAAAATACTGCATAAGCTTTAAGATGAACCGCAATGAAAAATCAGACAGGGAAATTGTTGATGAATACAAAAGGCTCAAGCCATGGGGCCTTTCCATGAGTGTTGACCTCAAAAACTGTAATCCTAAGACAATAAGAAGCAAAGAAAAAATAAGTGAGTTTATAATAAAACTTTGCAAAATTATAGACATGAAAAGGTTTGGTGAGCCGCAGATTCTTAACTTTGGAAATGAAGAAAGAGTTCAGGGATATTCATTTACTCAATTAGTAGAAACATCTCTTGTTTCAGGCCATCTGTCAAACTATACCAATGCAGCTTACATAGATATATTCAGCTGCAAGGAATTTGAGCCAAAAAAAACAGCAGAATTCTGCAAGAAATTCTTTAAGGCTGATTCTTACAAACTAAATGTTACATTCCGATTTTAATAAGATCATTTTAATCAAAAAGTTTAAAAACAAGTAAGTTAAATTTATTCTTGGAGTGTTAAATTGGATTCAAGGGCTTGCATTGATTGGCTGAAGAAGAAGAATCTATTGGACAGCTGCAAACTTAATTCTGTTTACCTGAAAAATGTTTTTAAAGATTGTCTTAAGGCAAAGAATGAAAGCATCCTAATAGTTAGTGATACTGGCTATGAGAGAAGGCATGCAGCTGCTTTGCTTGCAGGCTCTTATTATTTTGCAGCAAAAAAACTTGGATTGCACCCAAGACTTTTTTTTCAGGTGCCTAAATTGAGAGGTGATTTAGCAGATAAAAGCATTGTTGATGCAATTAATTATCTGGGAGAGAGAAGCATTTTACTGCTTGCTTTGTCCAACAGGCTTGGCTCTTTAAGGGGTATGACCAAGGGCTATAGGCGCTTGTGCAGGCAGAGAAACATGAGGTTTGCATCTACAACAAGCCTTGGAACAATAGAAACAAAGGATTTTAGGTCTTTAATAAAAACCATTAACCTGAACTATCTAGAAATACAAAGAAAGCATAAAATAATTAAGTCAGTTATTGAAAAGGGAACAGAACTGCATGTAAGGACAAATGCTGGAACAGACCTTCATATGAAAATTGATTATAGAAAAGTCCATTCTGCAGACGGCAATTATACAAAGCCAGGATCAGGAGGCAACATTCCTGCTGGAGAAGTCTATTTCCCCCCAAAAAAAGAATCAGTTAATGGAAGGGTTGTTATTGACGGAAGCTCAAGAAACAGGTATGGAACAACAATAATAAAAAACCCAATAACCTTAATAATTAAGAACAGCAACCTTATTAAAATTGAGGGTGACAAGGAAGCAAAACTTTTGGAGGAAACATTATCCTGGGCAGAGAGAAATTCCAAGTATCCATGGGGCATAAGAAAAATCTGCGAGTTTGGAATTGGTCTGAATCCAAAAGCAAAAATAATTGGCTCAACAATAGTTGATGAAAAAACTCTTGGAACAGCGCATATTGCCCTTGGCTCAAACAACTGGTTTGGCGGATCTATATTCGCGATGACCCACCTTGACCAAGTCTTTAGAAACCCTAAAATAACAGTTGATGGAAGATTGTTGAATATTTAGTTAAGCTACTTTTTGTATTTTTCTAAAATCTTGTTTAGTGCCTTATCCATTTCTTTACCTTCTTCCTTCTTCTTTAATATCTCGTAGAGTCTTTCAATATCATCTATACTCTTTACGTTGTCTTTTTTAATACCAATTTTCTCAGAGAATTCTTTGCCCAACGCATTAATTTTTTCTTTATCACCTGCAACATCTGATAATACATAACCCTCTAATCTTTTGGATATATTTACCACTCCTTTTTGTTGAGTTTGATAAAGACCTTCCATTGTAAGGGTTCCAAGCCTTTCAACATAATCCTTATCCACGCCAGTATGATCTGAGTACAGATATTTTAATGTTTGTTTACCAAAATATTTATCTGCCTTCACACCAAGGAAATTCACATAATCCTCTCCCCTTCTCTCAATAATTTTCTCAGCTACCTTTGCTTTTTCTTCATCTGTTAGCTGGCTTAGTTTTTTGCCGGTTTTTTTTATTTCTTCTGAATGAGCTGTTGTAGATACAAGATCTTGGTCTATACCCCAATCCTTAATTTGTTTTTCTCTTTTTTTAAGAACTTTTATGGTTACCTTCTCATCAATTGTTCCTATGAGCATTATCCCGGCAATCCAGATAAGAAAGAACCCAAATAAGATGTTTGATGTGGAGTTTAAGGCAGTTGTGGGGGCCCCTGCTACTGCTCCTGTTATATTTCCCTCAAAGTTTAGCATTAAGAATAAACCTACAAAAATAAGAACAAAACTTGCTGTCAGCACTCTTTTTGGTTTCATTGAGTTAATTATTTATTTAGTCATATATAAACATTTCTAAATTTTATTCAAGTTTTTATCAAAAAATAACCATGAGTTACCTAATAATCACTCCATCTGTTTTTTTGAGAACATCAATAGCATAGCTCAGCTTTTGCTTATTTTCTGCGTATATTGTTAATATTTTCTCGCCTTTTTTTACTCTATCTTTTACATGCTTATGAAGATAAACACCTGCACTTGCATCAAGTGGTGCTCCAGCAGACCTTGCTATTCTTGATATTGAATTGTTGTCCAGATATTTTACAGTGCCTGATTTGTTTGCCTTGAATTCATATCTTAATTTTCCGATTTTTATTTTGTCAGGATTTATCTCCTTTCCGCCCTGTGCTTTTATAATCTCCATCATCTTTTTGTAAGCTGCACCAGAATCAACTATCTCCAGTGCTTTTCTGAATCCATCACCCATTCGCGCCTTTCCGCCCATCTCAAGCATTATTCCAGCCATTTTAATAGATTTTTCTCTTAGATCAAGTGGCTGCCTTGGATCATCTTTCAGCACCCACAAAACATCTCTTGCCTCTAATGCAGGACCGATTCCATTACCAATGGGCTGTGAGCCATCTGTTATTATTACCCTTGTTTTAATTCCAAGACTTTTTGATATTGCATAAAACAATCTTTTGTATTTCAGCGCCCTTATTCTATTTTCTATCTTTGCCCCCCTTCCAACAGGTATGTCAATAAGCAGATGCGTTGCAGAAACAGATTTCTTCTTTGCAAGCACACTGGCCAAAAGCTGTCCAACAGGATCAAGAGATACAGAGTGTTCAACCCTTATTATCTTGTCATCTACAGGTGCAAGGTTAACAGAGCCGCCCCAGACAAGGCATGCATTTGTTTTTTTAATAATATCCTTTATTTCTTTAATTGAAAAACATACATTACATAAAACCTCCATTGTGTCAGCTGTTCCAGCAGGGCTTGTTATGCTTCTTGATGATGTTTTTGGAATTGTCAGGCCAGCTGCAGCAACTATTGGAACTAAAATCATTGTTGTCCTATTGCCTGCGACTCCACCAATACAGTGCTTGTCCATTACAGGATATTTAGCTAGTTTTAATACCTCTCCTGTATTTATCATTGCCTTTGTTAATGAGATGGTTTCATTAAGATCAAGACCATTTGTATAGCAGGCAGAGACAAAATATGTTATCTCTATTTCACTCAATCTGTTATTGTTAATATCATCAATAATCCTATAAATCTCATCATAACCAAGCCTTTTTCCCTTTAATTTCTTCTTGATATACTGTATTGAAGCAGGTTTTTCAACAAGAGATATATCAACAACATCACCTGATTTTGCATTTAGCTTGGTTAAAACCTCTTCATATAATCCTATCTTGCCCCTTGGAATTATTTTGCTTGATTCAGCAATATCTGTTATTGCAATAACACTTTTTCTTCCTTTCTTAATTTTAACCCTGTCTTCATAATGAAGATCAAGTCTTAGTGCATCAAATTCATTTAGAACTGCTACAAGGGGCCAGCCTGTTGCAATATCAATATCCTTTACTTTTAGTTTCATTTTTTAGACAATCTCTGTTTTATAGATTTCAGCAAATGTCAAAAATAGTGATAGTATCAAAGGACCTACAACAATTCCTATAAATCCAAAAATAGCTAATCCACCCAATATTCCCAATAGTATGATTGTGGGATGAATCCTTGCCCTATCACCTATTATTTTAGGCCTTATTAAATTGTCAATTGATGAGACTATAATGAAGCCATAAGCAAGAAGACCTATACCTGCAATAGTTGCAGAAATATTACCAGATGTCAAACCAATAATAAGCTTAGATACTCCAAGAGGGAACCATACCACTGGAGCTCCAACAAAAGGGATCATACAGGCAATCACCATAATAATGCCCCAAACAAGAGGTGATTTAATGCCAAATATATATAAACCTAATGTACCAACCATGCCTTGGATCAATGCTGTTATAAAGTGCCCATATACAACAGCACGTGTAACACTACTAAATTTCTTCACTATCTTATTCTGGTAACGGTCTTTTAATGGTATAAGATATTTTATTTTTTTAACCATTAAATCCCCGTCTCTTAACATGAAGAAGACTAAAAATATCATAACAAAAAAGCTGAGTATTCTCTTTGGTATTGTAAATACAAAGTTTGATAATGAGCTTATTATTGTGTTTGTGATACTATCAATTGAAGAACCGATTTGTGGTTTCTCTGCTATATTAATTAAGAAAGAGTTCAGCTTATATAAACTATCAGAGCCAGATTCTGTCTCAATTATATTTCCCTCTGCAATCCTTTGCTTTGAATTGCTATAAATAGTTATCACTTCTCTTGTAAGTGAATTTGCAACAAATAAAATTGGAGTGATTATTAAAATTATTATGAGGATTGCTACTATAATAGCAGAAAGATTTTTTCTCTTTGTTTTTTTATTAATCCATTTGTATAAGGGGTAGAATATATATGAAATTATAGTGCTGGTTAATATTGTAATTATGAATGGCCTGATAATCAAGAAAACTAGGAAAACAGCTATAACAAGAAACAACAAGATGAAATATTTTGAAAACTCCTCTTTTATTCTTCTGATATTATCCACCTCCTTAATGGTTCCAGTATTTTTCTAATGATTTTGTCTGTTTTTCCAATATTTTTTCAAATTATATCTTTTCTTATGGATTAACAACATTTACAGGATTTTTATTAGAATAGAATCCTATATTCTCTATTGTTGTATCTAATATCCTTATTAATGCTTCTTTACTATTGAAAGCATTATGAGGAGTAAAAACAACATTATCCATATGGAATATTTTGTGATCTCTAACAATGGTTTTCCATTTCTCTGGATTCCCTGTTTCATGAAGAAGCTCGTGCTCTTCTTTTATTAGCTCTTCACCCTCAATTACATCCAAGCCAGCTCCACCTAAGATTTTCTTTTCTAGGGCATACAGTAAAGCACTTGTATCAACTACTCCTCCCCTAGAGGTATTTATTAGGATTGCACCCTTCTTTATTTTCTTTATATTATTCTTATTTATTAAATGGTGAGTATGCTTGTTATATGGGACATGCAATGAAATTATGTCTGATTTCTTTAATAATTCATCAAGATTTACATAACTAAATCCAATTACTTCTGCCAAGAAATTCTGCTTATTTATATCATAGACAAGCACATTCATTCCAAAACCACGAGCCATTTTTGCTACATGCAGACCTATATGGCCTCCCCCAATAATACCAATGGTTTTTCCTTTCAAGTCAAAACCAGTCAAACCTTCAATAGAAAAATCATCTCTTAAAGTTCTTACATATGATTTATGAATATTTCTTGATGAAGATAATATCAGAGCGAATGTATGCTCTGCAACTGTATTTTCTCCATAATAAGGAACATTACAGATGATAATTTTCCTCTTCTTGCATTCTTTTAGGTCAATATGGTCAAAGCCAGTTGATCTTGTTGTGATAATCTTAAGCTTCGAAAGTTTTTTTAGGATATCTTTGTTAATCTTTGAATAAATAAAAACAGAGATTATATCAGAGTTTTTTGCTTTAGAAACATTATCATTGCTGAGAGCTTCTTCAAAAAATTTTAAGGAATAATTCTTTAATTTCTTTTTTAAGTAGGCTTTTTCCCAATTTTTTAATTCAAAAAAAGCTACCTCCATTTTAACCTTTTTTATTTTTCTGATATTATCCACCTCTTATTTGCTGCGAGCTTTAGCGAGCTCGAGGGACTTCAATTGTAGGGCAATTGAATGTCTCTCCTGCGTGCCAGCTTAGCAAAAAGCTGTGATGGGCCCGCCCGGACTTTCCTCAACTATTGCGAACGAAGTGAGCGAGTCCGGCTTTATGCCGGACCTGCGTGTCAACTGAGCAAGCAGTTGGTTCGAACCGGGGATATTCACCATTTTGATTTTAAATCGTCAAGGTGACATCATAGCCACTAGATCACAGGCCCAATTAGAAATATAAGATTAGAATTGATATTTAAATGTTTTGTAAAAAAAGCCCCGAGCGAGAGTTGTAATAAGAGTTGTAATTATTTCTAAATTAATGTTATGCATTGCTTTTAATAAGGCATTTCTGCGGCATTTCTGAAAGATTTTGTTATATAGCAAGGTTTTTATATTACAACCTTTCTAATAAAAGTATGATTAAAGAAAGTTATGGATGGTATACTGGGAAAGCTCTATTTGCATTAACTATTATATTTGGGTCTATAACTTTTTTTATGATAATGGGGGTTATTGCATCCCTTCAGATGGATTACTTTGATATATACTCATTCTTAGGCTTTTTCGTTTTTCTTGGATTGACCATCTGGACAGTTAGAAAAGGAAGAGGAAAATAATCATTACCTTCCCATCTTGCAATAAAGAAGTTATGATTAAGAAATAAAGGGAAGAAATAAGGAATTTATTTATGATATTTCTTCTTTAAATATATAATAAAAGGATTTGCTTTAAAATCTATTTAAAGATAGACCTAAGGAAATTAAGTATTCTCCAAAACAATGATGGTTTTTCTTCTTCTATTTCTTTTACAAGTTCTTCAGATTTTTCTTCTTTCTTTGATTTTATCTTATCCTCAATAGGAATGTATACTGGTTCTTCTATGTATATTTGTTTTTTCTCTTTTTTTAGAACATTATCTAATGCTCTGTGATATTTTTCTTTATCTTCTTTATCTTTCTTGGTTAAATATCATGCATAGGGAATACAGGGATGGCCAATTTTATGTTTTGGATTACTTTTTTGTCCAAATAAATAAGGTTTGTAAGGATTAATATGTTCTTTACAATAATAACCACCACAATATCTGCATTTAGTAAGTTTTCTCTTTTTCCTACATAAGTGATAATTGCATCTTATTTTGTCAATCTTTGATTTCTTTGGTTCTTTAAAAGTTTCTTTCTCAGTTTTCCCTCCTCCGTCTATAAAAACAGTACCAGCGGGAGGACTAAAAGAACTTATACTGCTTATTGTTTCCTCATTCATAAAGTCTGAACCGTGACCCATAACCAAAATGTGAGTTACTTCATGAATTGCAACATCTTCTATATCTATAATTTTAATTAATTGACTTTCAGAAACACAGATTATATGAGTATCAAGATGGTAATGTGCCAACTGATTTTCATCTTCATCTGGACATCCATCAAAATTAATGTAAGGGATAGGTAAATCTCTTCTTTTACATATTTTATAAACTACTTCTATAAATTTTTTCTTTTTGATTTCTAATATCTTTTCAAAAGATTGGCTTCTAACCATCTGTAGTATACAGTTTATATGTTGGGTTATATAAAAACATTGTTAAAAAATATAATTCTTTATTGTTATATTAGAGCCCCCAGAAAATTAATACAAATGTTTATATACAATATATTATTATTAAATGAAATATAATGGTAAACGGTACACTTAAACATATAATAGTAAGTGTTTTAATTCTAGTTATTGCCTTATGGATATTTTCTTATTTTTTTAATCCTTATACAAGATTACAAACTCAATCATACATACAGAATATTAAATCTAATGTTCAAAGTCAAGTAAAAGAGATATCTAAAGATGTGCCCTATACTGCTGAAAATAAATGTATTCAAGAAGCAAGTAAATTAATACCTAATTATCTCTTTTTATCAAATAATTTGGAAGTACAAGTTAAGAATTTTTGGCAAGATGGTTCTGAAATGGAATATGAACATCCATATCCATATGGTGATTTTTCGTATAGTGATTTGATTTCTATGAACAAATTCAGGAGTGGTACAAACGAAGAAGAAAATGTTAATTATCTGTATTTGGAAGTAGGGGAATTTGTATATTCCAAAAAGATTATAGATGGTGAAGGAAATGTTTTGGGCACCAATTCCTTTAGCTTTAAACCAATATTGAAAGAATCAAAATGTACATTTGAAATTATCGGTGATGCTAGACAAAACGTCAAGATATCTCAAGAAATGGAGGCAGAGTATACAATTGGGTGGAATGGGATTACAGATGAATTAAAGGAGATTTTTAACTCAGATAATATTACAGTACAATTAATTGAGGGTTCTTCTGGTTATAACAGACCAATATGTAAAGAAGAATCTATTAAAGAAAGTTCTGGAGAGTATACTTGTGATTTAAACGACTTGACAGAAGAGGAATTAGATTTTGTTAAAAAACAATATTGGTACGAAGGCGAAAATGAAGTATTTTTATTTCGCTTCAAACCCGAAATACGTGAAAATCAAATTTATGAGGTAGTAGATTATGAATTTACCTCTTGCAGTTGGATAACTTAATAAGAATAATCCCTTAAAACCTACTTTTTTAGTCAATTAGCCAAGCCTTAGCCAAGCCCCGAGCGAGAGTTGAACTCGCGACCTCCACCTTACCAAGGTGGCGCTATAGCCACTAAGCCACCGGGGCATTAATAAACTTTATTTAATTATAACAGATCATCTTTGTCTTCATTTTCATCTTCATCTTCGTAACCGCTGTAATCCATTATAT
>Ga0210051_1002210_pt1 | contig 19613 bp, 28 predicted proteins | sample CryGey092014_all_FD_185464 | JGI IMG/M metagenome (GOLD analysis project Ga0210051, IMG submission 185464) | Groundwater microbial communities from aquifer - Crystal Geyser CG23_combo_of_CG06-09_8/20/14_all (SPAdes) (version 2) | ecosystem: Environmental > Aquatic > Deep subsurface > Groundwater... | reverse complement strand
ATGACATCATCTATTGGAAATCCTTCAGTACATATTCTTACATAAGGTGTATGACCACTAAATGATAAACTACCATCACCAAGATACCATTGCAAACATACTTCTGGAGCAAATTCTAAGTCTCTTGGTATAATCTTTTTACCATCCTTATACATATAATCTCTAAACCATAAAAACTCTTTATAACATCTTGTACTATAACAGTAATATTCAGCCTTATTTACTTTGTGTGTATATTTTCTAAACTTACCACACTATTTTATACTACCTTTACATGTTTTGCCTCATAATTACTTACACTTGTAATTCTCTCTCCACCTTCATATACATCTAGAAGTATTGGTGCAGATTGTAGTGCTGTTACTAATGCGCTACCATTTATATTATTCATGTGCAATTCATTTATTATAGACTGTTGCACTGTCATACTCTTTTGTCTACTTGATGTATCAAAAGTTATTTGAAATCTAGGATTCTGCCTATATTTATCTCTATGTGGGGGTGAACCACCATATGGAATTATACATACAAAATCAGAAGTTGTATCAGGTGGTATACCTATAAATAAGTTAGTACCAAAAGTTAGAGTAGTGCCTAGAGTCACACAAATATCATTTGTGGAAGCTAGACTATCTAAATAAGATGCTATTAAATTACATACTGTTCTCATAAAACATTATTCCTTATGTATGAACCAAAGTAGCCAAAATCTTTTACTTTATCATTGATTATTTTAACCCTATTAACAGCATATTTAGTTCTTGTGCCTTGTATTATTTGAGTTGATTTTTCTATAGTATTACCTAGATTTTGTTTACTAAATAAGTTTTTTATAAAACTGATATATTCATCACGTTTCTCTATAAAAGGGATTTCAAGATATTTTGGCCCAGTTCCTGGTGTCCTTGCGTATTTCATACCTTTTGCCCTATTTGTTCTTTGATCATGTGGTAGAAGTTCTTCATGACACCATAACGCTATATCCTCACCCCTACTATTTTCTCTAGTATACTGCACAGATAAACCTATACGTTTTGTAGGCAAATAATATTTAAGGCCACGTAAATTTGCCATTATAGTACCATCAGCATTACCTTGACCAACTATTTTGTAGCCACTACCTATTTGAAGTATTGCCCTACCTGACTCTCTTAACTTGCCACCTTTATACCAAGTACTCTCTGTCTTCCCAGTTTCTTTATTTTTAACTATTTCACCTTTTTTATTTATTACGTCTACTTCTCTACCTGGGTCTTTTGGTACTCTAGGTTGTGCATTGGCTAATACATCTACACCTATAGAAGCTATAGCTCTGGCTATACCAGTGGTTATAACACCAAGTGTTGCACCCATATTCTTTAATACTTGATTAATCTCATTTTTATCTATTCTTACAGTAGCTCCTAAACCACCTTTTACTATTCTATAATTATCAGGTATTAATGTGTCTTTGAAACTACGAAAGTTAGAAAGTCTCATCTTAGACATATATTACACCAAATACAGTCTAATATGATCGGCATTACCTGAAAGGTCATACCGTATTTCTTTAGCTATAACCTTATATATCTCAGAAGACTTCACCACTTCATAACTCTCACTTATTGTATAAGAAGGTTCAATCCATACATCTACTCTACTTTCTACTATCTCACCTTTAATACCTACTACATGATTGACTTTTTCCTGCCATCTACAAGGTATATCTGAATATACCAATGTACGTGTAAGGTCTCCGTAGCCATCTTTGGTTGTAGAGTAAATACTGTCTATAGTTTGATTTAGAAGTCCTGAAACAAGAGACAATTTAGTGCATTCTCCTTAAAGTAGATGCTAAATTAGCTCTACGTCTAGTAGTTGGATTTTTACTTTTCTTTCCTTTAGCAATACACAAACTGGTCACGCCAGAGAATCCTTCTTGCTTACACCATTTTGTGAAAGAGCCTGGTTTATTTATAGCTTTGCCTATCCATTTTTTCTTTTTTCTTGCCATCTTTCCCACCCCTTTTCTTTGGTTGGAAGTCCTCTTTCTTGTTCTTTTTTTTCTGTTTGTTTTTTGACAATATAACCACCCTTTTTCTTAGGAATGAAAATGCCAGTCTTGGCAAGTTTCTTTAAGTCACAAAATGATGTATCTAGTTTAAAATCCTTGGGTATTTTATCCTGAGAAGATTTCTTCTTCCTCTTCTTCTTTATAATAGCCTTCTTTGTATTGTCCTCAGAATGTATTATATCTTCATATGTTTTTGTTCTACCTTTAAATGAAGTTAGGTAGAATCTTACCTTCTCTATCTTTCTGCGTATAATTCCACCAGTAGTTTTTATTATCATTTTACCATTAGTGAAACCCAGTAAAGATACAATTACCCATTTACCCTTACTGTTCTGTATTTGAATGTCTTTTGGATATATATCTCTTGTTTTTTTGTGCATAAATATTCCTGTAACTCTTTTGAAGTTTGTTTAATATTTTATCATCAATTAATTCTTTAAGTGGTTCATCTATATGAACTTCAACGCTTTTTTGTTCCTCTCTTCTTTCTTTTCTTGTTTTGTATCCATACTGCATAACATATATCCCTCGCTTCCTCTGGATTTTTACCTTCTTTCTTAAGTAATTCAACACAATCAGACATATAACTATCTTGTGATTTACTTTTATCTGGTTTGCTTGGCATAATTTAAGCCCTTCCTATTGTTATTGTTTTCTTTATCCACTTAGATAGCAATCTCCTAGCAACTGGTGCAATAGCTATCTTACTTGACGTACCTGTCTTGAATGTTACAGCCACATCGCCTATCTTTACTTGTTCAGCACCTAGAGTTTGATATGTTTGTAGAGAATCTATATTAGTATTGTCTAATATAAATAATGCTTGTTCACAAGTTGCATCTCTTATTTCTTTTGGTAGTGGTTCAAATATAAGAAAGCTGGTATTCTCTGTTGGAGTTGCTGTAAAAGCAGTGTCTACTGTTATAGAACCATTAACAGAGTTAGAATAACTTATAGTACGTGTATCACCTAATGGAGTAGCTTCAGTTATATGAACACAACCATATTGCCAATAGTTTGTAGGATATACACCATAAGTTGAAGAGTACAAGTTTGAATTTCTAAAAGAAGTAGTAGTAATAGGGGTAGCACATTTTCCAATTACTACTGTGTAATCATCACGTGGAAACTCCATCGACTGAGACTCATAATATTTCTTTCCTATAAAATTGTGAATATCTATATCTCTTGAAGCTTGTTTTAAGACAGCCTCTTTTTCTGGAGTAGTGAGATTTGACCAAGTAGTTATATTACGTCTGTTAGTAAAATAAGCCTCAGCATAAGCTAAAGTAACATAACTATCTTGTACTGAATCTCCTAATTTAGCATTTATAGCCATTAAAAAGACCCCCCGAAAGTTTCTTTAGTTGGGCAAATACCATAATATTCATTATGTAATCCTACCATATAATCATATATTAACTGCCTCTTCCTCAATATATCTTTTTGCGTTAATTCATAAGTAATAACGATGTTCTTATCAGGGTTATATCCGTATATAGGAATATCAGTTCTTTTTCTGAGAGCAGAAAATACATTCTTAAGTATTGGGACATCATATTGAAAATATATTTCCTTTATACCACCCACAAGAATTTGTAGTTGAATGTAAGTAATCAAACTTTCTACATTATGACTGGATGACATTCCTTCTAATCGTTGTATATTAAATTCTTTACCAAGCCTGAATATATCGTATCTTCTCTGTGCTATTATTGCATCATCACATAATCTATCAAAATAAGCCATAGAAGATGTATCATTGCTGTTACATATCATAACAGTATATTGATTTGTTGTATCTTGCTCCAACATAGTAGAACAATATATTACCCATGAATAAGCATCCCAACTAACTATTAGTTTTCTCATCGTTCACCTTGTTATGCCAACATGATTTATCTTCAAACTCGGTCATTATGTCCTTTTGAATCTTCTTCAACCCCTCATTTGTTATATACTTTGTATCCCAGAAATCATTATTATATTCATCACAATTATACCAGTCAATATGTGAGTAAGAGTCATTATAAAATTCTGTACCTGGATATGGTGTAAAGATTGATACACCTAATACATCAGGTTGCAATTCTCTTATAAACTCCTTTGTTTCAGTTATAGTTTCACATGATTCATTGGGCATACCTATCATAAAGAAAGCTCTCATATTTATACCTAGCCTCTTCCCAATTTGAAATACCCTCTTTACCTTAGTAATAGTAACCCCTTTTCCAATATCATTTAGTATAGACTGACTTCCACTTTCACAACCAACATTAACTTGTTCACAATTAGCTTCCTTCATAAGAGTCATCATGTCTTCATCTAAGAATGCAGCATGAACCATAGCTTCCCATTTTAAGGTAAAGTTTTGCCTAATTTTTTCCTTACAAAAAGTATAAACGTAACTTTTTGGATAGCACCATGTAGGGTCGACAAACTTAAACTTAGTGGCATTATATTCCTTACTCATCTGTACTATTTCATCAAGAAGTTCAACTACATCCCTAGAACGTATACAATTATGTGACATGTTCTTTTCACCACACATAGCACATTTCATAGGGCAACCTCTACGTGACTGGAAGGAAAGTATACGTTCACCACACATTTCTTCACACAATGTCAGTGTTCTTTCATTCCTAATCAACTTCCTGTCTGGCCAAGGAAGTTCATTAAACTCCATCAATTTACCTTTTACTATATCAGTAGTATCTCCATTAAGTATATTAAGGAATCCTGCTTCACCTTCACCTACTACTATCTGATCTATAGACCAATCTGGTATATCTTTCAATGCTGTTACATGCCAACCACCTAATACTACTCTCTTATTATAATAAGTCTTTATCTTTCTAGCTAAATTTATAGCTCTTTGTGAAGTAGGAGTAGTAGCTGATATTCCTATTATGTCAGATTGTAAAATATGCTTGTCAAACTTTAGGGCATCATCAAACTTCTCATTCCAAAACTTAAATTCAACATCAGGTCTAAACTTCCTGCAATAAGAAGCAATATATCCAAGTCCCAATGGTTCCCAAACATTAAAATAGTCAGGTTGTATAAGAGTTACCTTCAAATTATGCCTCATTTATAAGTTTGCAGATGAATGGTATATATTCTTCTACTTCTTTGTAAACAGGAAGAGAAATTATTCTTTCATAAACCCAATTAGTATCTTTCATTGTATTAACTAATGGCTTGTAATAACATTTTACTTCTACATTATTCTTAGTGAATAGTTCTACTATCCTATCTCTCTTCTCAAGTGCTGGTAGAAGTATACTAAACACAGAATTATTTGTATGTTTTGGTATCTCTTGACAAGTATAATTGCATTCTATGTATTTCTTATACATATTTATCAATCGTGTTTTGTTTTCTTGGCCTGAATCAAACTTATCCAATTGATAACAACATATAAGAGCATTTATCTCTGTCATTTTAGCAGCCAATCTTATTATTTCCTTAGCTCTGTCCTTTAACAATTCATCATTTGTTAGAATCATACCACCCTGCATTGCTGTTACTACTTTGGTGAATGAAAAAGATACCACTTCTATATCACCACGTTTACCTAAGTTAGGATTACCATATCCGTGTGCAGCATCAATTATAATTTTAGAAGGGCATGCTTCTGGTATAAACTCAGAACCAAACACATCAACTGGTATTATAGCATCAAGGAATTTTATATAGTCTTGATTCACCAACCAAGTTTTAGGGTCTATATCAATAAATATAGGTTTAGCACCACCACATTCTATAGCATATAAAGTGCTAGGCCAAGTGAAAGCAGGAAGCCCAACCTTCTTTTTCTTCAGGTCTAGTGCTTTAACGGCAGCAACAAGCCCTGATGTACAGTTAGCGCAAGCTATGGCATATTTAACACCAAACTTGTCTATAAAGTGATTCTGTAGTTTTTCTATCCACTTACCTTCACAAACCCAACCACTAGCCACTATCTCTTTTATTTCTTCATAAGCTTGTTGTGGTAAAGCTATATCTGGTTTTGAGAATTGTATTTTATACATATTTTTTCCTTCCTAAATAAATGAAACTATTCTTTTGTAATGATACAAAGTCTTTAACTTGTTTTATTTCAAAGTATTGATGTAGATAATCAAATATTTTTGATAGATTGTCAACAATTTTATAGTCAGCATCTATTATAAATAGTCTGGAACAATTTTTAGCTACACATTCTAATATATTAAGAACATGTTGATACGGTATTTCACTCAGACAAACATTGGCTACCAACAAATCAAACTTTTTTTCTTTCAATGATATATAATCTTCAGTTGGTATGTAGTTACATTGTATTTGTGTTATTTCATGGAACTTCTTTGCCACTCTGAGCATACTATTTGTATCCAATATAGTATAATCTTTATATCCTAATATATGGTTAAATATATGACAAAAGTTTCCATATCCTCCCCCTATCTCAAGTACTGATGGATTTTGTAAACTAGGAAACGCTTGCTTTATGGCTATTGTTTCCATAGCACACACACCAATATTTACAATAGGTGGAGATACAGTAAATTTATTTACTATTTCTGAATTAATAAATTGACCATCATCATCTAATTCTAATTTGTCAAGTTCCTCACACATAGATTTCCAGATATTATCTAAATATTCTTCAGGCATTTTTCTATAACTCCTGTTATTAAGGTTGCATATTCTAAGTTAGATTCTACCTTACCATTAAGCATTTTGCTGAAGTGGTCAACAGCATTTCTTAGACCATCCTTTCCGGCATCGTATGTTGCTTTGTTACTTCCATAATTAAACCTAAAACTTGTATGATTTATAGTATTTAATGACACTGTACTTTCAAAGTTAGGCCCTTTTATAGTTCCATTGTGTAGATTATAGTTGTGTAATTCTGTTTCACTTAAGTCATAAAATAATCCTATAATAGATAATATATGTGGAGTAAGAACCCAATGCACATTCATATCTTCATATTTATATGGATTCATTCTATACAAATCAGCAAATATATAATCAGGCTTAGGTATATTTCTCAGAACATCAGAAAACATATAAGTGTAATCTACTAAAACATCACACCCCATACACTTAGAAATATTAAGTATTTCTAAACATTCTTCTGTATTCATGGAAAGTGGTTTTTCTACAAACACACACTTGCCATTAACTAGAGCTTCTTTAACTAAGTTACAGTGAGTGTGGATAGGTGTTAAAATAAATACAGAAGTTATATCTTTGTCATTCCATACAAGTGATAAATCTGTTTTTGAATCACATACCTGTACTATATCAAACTTCTCTTTTACATAAGGCTGTATAATTTTAGACCAATATCCATTGCCTATTATAGCTGTTTTCATTTTACAATCCACCAATCATCTAATACCATCCATAACGGCCTTTTTACATGTATACTTAATGTAACCACAGCTTTTTTAATGTCATCTCCATACAATGGTGTATTAACGTCATGGCCACCTATAATACCACCGCCTTTAACTTTATTATACCAAGCAGTACAATCTGCAATGACATCATTAAAGTAATGCTTTGCATCTATATATACAAAGTCCAAACTAAGATCACTAAATTTTTTAGCTGCTTCAACAGAATCTTCTTCCATTATTACAACATTATCATAATTCTTAAATCTATCAATAGTATATCGTTTGTGTGAATCCATAACATCTTGGTTATCTCTTTTCATTTCCTTTAATTCTTGGTTCATATCACAATCATCATAAGCTTTCCAAGAGTCAACTAAAAATAATTTTTTTATATGTAAATTAGTTAAGATATTGTAAGCATTATCACCACGGTAAACACCAACTTCAACTCCAACTATATCATTATATTTTTTGAATTTAACAAACTTAAAGAATTCTCTCATATTCATGATTACACTCTATTGCCATACGATTACATCGTAGGCCCTTAGCAAAACATTGTTCTTGGCAATCCCAATCCTCATTGTAATTAGCTAATACTGACTTATTAAATTCATCCAAATCAGAAGTTATCTTTCCCAACCTATGATTCTTTGCATCAGGTGCTGCTACAGCAGAACATCTATACAAATATCCATCAGCACCTAGTGTTATTTGATAGTAGGAATAAATACACTTCTTAAAGTTATACTGGTCAAATGAAGTAGTAACAGGGTCTACATAAAATATATACGGCTTAACCGATTTATCTAACTGTAGGAAAGGTTGTAGCATTTCCACATATTTCTTGTGCATTGGTTTCTCTACTTTATCCCTATACTTTTCTAATACTAGAAAATCTTGATTATAGATAGCATACGGTATAGAAAATCGTAGACTATCAACCTGAGTTTCCCTTGCAATTCTTGTAATAGCTTCAAAGTTTTCATAATTACCTGTATGCTCCGATATTAGAAAACAGATTCGTAATGAATGTTTCTTTCTCAATTTAGCCGCTTGATATATTCCTTTTATTATACCATCAAATAAACTCTCATCTTTAACTCTTTTATATTTAGCCCAATCTTCAGCTATACCACCATCAAGACTTATGGAAAGGTAGTCTTCACTATCAGTAGCCCATTCGCTTAGATAAGTTAGAAATCCAAAGTTGTCTTCTAGATTCTTAAGTAGAACTCCGTTAGTGTGTATACCAAAATGATTTCCATACTTCTTAGTTGTAGCTAAATATGTAGTCAAGAAAGGATTCATAAGAGGCTCAGTATACGCACCACCATAAATATGATATGGTACTTGACCCTTGAGATTGTTAAGTAAGCCCAATCCAGTCAGTTCCCATTTACCTAGAGATTTAGTATAAAGTGACCCCTGGCAGCCGGAGCAATGAAGTCCGCAAGCCCTCTTTCCATTCCCCGGAAGATGTATCTCCAACTGTCTTGGATAAACAAACTTGCCATGGAAGAATCTGTAGTCTTTTCCTACATGTTTTACTAGATTATCAAAGTAGTTATATCCGTCTGGTAGCTTCATCTATTATATCCATAAGTTGATTTGCTCTATGATATATTGTGTGATTATTAACTACAAAATTATAACCACGTATCCTTATATCTGTATATTGTTCTGGATTACTAACAATATAATCTATTTTATCTGTCCAATTATATTTATTTATTTCTACAAAATTAACATTGTCTTGGAAACCTAATGTATCTAAATCAGGTGTATGATTAGCCAATAAAAGAGTACCCATAGATGGTATTTCAAAGTATTTTCCAGTAACATAATTCATAAGACCACAAGTAGCAATACTGCAAAGAAACTTGCTTATTGTTTGATAGTATTCTTTATCAACTACAAACCCATTAGTTTTTAACTGCAAATCATTCATTCCATAACCTGGGTGTTTAAGAACAAATATATTATCATTTATAGTTGAACATATTTCCTTTCTTAATGGATAAGCATCATCTATCATACCAGATAGTAAACATGATTTAGCTGGATTGGTATTTATACCATTGGACATATAATTTATAAAATGTGGGAAGAATACAAACTTATTCATATATTCTCCCCATAATTGTTGAAAAGTATATTTGTAAGGGCAAAGTATATAATCACATCTGTCAAGCACTTGTCTCATTTTATCTTTGTATACTTCATCTTGTGTAAACTTTCCACTGGTTATAGTTTCTTGAAAATGAATATCTGTCCAATATCCTATCAATATTTTATTTCTTAGTAAATTATGTATACCTTCCAATCTGCTTGGGTCATAGTATTCAGGAGACTTAAATATAACTATAATATCAGCATCAGGAACACTCTTATAATCTTTAGTAATAACTAATTTTGAATTAAACTTTTGCATTACTAATTCAAATAATTTTATATATCTACCATAAGATATATACTTGCCACTTTCAGGAACTATAAATGCTATTGTCCCCATATTCTAGGAATCTCCTTGCCATAAGTTAAAGCAACAAGTATGTTATACAATTCTACCAATCTGTGTTTGTCCATGTGTTTCTTATATACTTGCTCTATTCCATTCTTAGCAATTTCCTGTGCCATATCATGGTCATTAAGTATTTCCTTAGCCTTCTCTACTATATCACTACAATCATCTTTATAAGTTACATAACACTGTTTATCACCAAACAACAAATCTGAATTATACAACTGGTTAGTCAGCATAACCGCACCACATGCAGGAATCTCAAATGTCTTAGCAAGTGCTGTATGCAACATACCACCACCACAAGTTAAATAGGCTATATAAGCTTGTAGATATTTATCATACCCTTTATATACTGACCCATGGTTTTCAGCTAATAAGCCACTTTCTTTAAGAACTTCAATTGCTTTTCTTCTTACAGCATAATATGGATGATTGGTTACTGAACCAACAAATCCTACAGTATTATATCTTCCAGTCAAATATGTAGGTTTAAATTCTTCTTCATTAGCAGAAAATGGAAGCCATACGGATTGTATAGGTGCTTTCTCATTATAATAATGACGTCTAAGTAAGAGTGAGAATTCAAACTCCTTATACAAATTAAGTATAGCTTTATCATCATGTACTACACCTTGATAATTAAGTCCATAATGGTCTTCTTCAAGGATTACAGATGGAACATTATATTTACAAATATCTTTAGGTATCCAATCCAATGCAATCATATTATGAAGTATAAAAAATAATACATCTGGATCAAAGTAAGATATTATATCAGTCTCTGTCATACGTGAATCATACGGTACAGGGGCTAACTCTCTTTCTATAAGTTCTTCTCTTGGCCCATATATAAAAAGTTCTATACTTGGGTGTCTAGATAACTTCTTGATAAAGTCAATTCTAGTTCTATCATCTCTTCTTCTATATCCATTGTTTAGAACTAATATCCTCATGCATATCTCTCTATTTTATGAAGAATGGCAGCATCTTGTATCATCATCTCAACTCTGTCTTTACACGGCCCAAAAAGTCCTACACCAGCATAGTGTATAACATAACTATTGAACCTATTTGCATAGTTGTTCCACTGTTCAGAAAACATTGTCATGTGATTAAATTGGAATGGCAGTTCATGTATTTGTATATTCAACTTGTGCATATTATACCCAAGTTCAACATCATCATACCCAGGTTCTTCCCAAAGATTGTTTTCATCCACATTGAAAACTTCTTTGTATTGCTTAGAAAACAATATAAATCCAGTATTTATATAGCCTTCTCTCCAACCAACATCACCACGTTTTGCTTGTATATCTCCTATAGTCTTTCTTCTGTGTGCTTGTCTTGTTCCTTTATCTTCAAATATACAAGCTATTTTATCTTCTGATATCATATCAAATATATTGGGACAGTCATACTTTATAAGTATATCTGCATCAAGATTAAGAATTCTGTCATAAGATAAAAACAAGTCTTTTAACTGTAATATACGATAATGTCTATGTATATTTGGTATGTCAGTATCCAACACAAGTATTTCAGCATTACACTTTTTAGCATAAGCTTCTATGAAAGGGAAAGATATGTCAGTCATATCCTTTATGTTTTCATCTGCTCTAACTGTTATAAGTATTTTTTCCATTAACTACCTCAAGAATATTCTTGGCTGTATTATACCAAGTGTAATCACGCATAACTCTTTCTCTTCCTTCTATTCCTATCCTAACTGCTTGTTTGTCAGAAACAGTCTTTATCAGATTAAGTAACTCATCATTGTTACTAAAAGTTAGAAGTTCTTTTCCAACTGTAAAGTAATTCTTACAAGTTGAAGTTGTATCAAAATGCAACACACAAGAACCACATGATAAAAGCTCAAATACTCTAGCACTAAAGTATGAAGGTATATCATTAAATGTACTTACAGATAACATAAATTTTGAACTTGAAGATATGGTTGCATAATCTTCCATAGTAAGTTGGCCACTTTTCCAACCAGGGCCATAAAATTTAGCATCTACTCCATTATCTAATAAAAACTTGTAGATAGCTTCTCTTTCATGCGTATTAGCTCCTATGAAAGATATAGTAGATTCAAATTTACTATTAAATTCAACTGGTTTGTGTATATCTGGATGTGCTCCCTCAAATATATGATAGCAGTTTGTAACTCCTTGTTTATCAAAGTAATCTACACATGCTACTGATGTGCATGAACTGAATTTACAATTCTTAGCATGTTCTACTATCTCTGGTGCATTTTGTGCTATTATATGTGAGTCCATAAAGAATAGAAATGTTCTAGCTACCTTACTTACTTCTTCTGTTACTTTTGGGTGTATGGCATTAAACTTACAAAATATAACCAGTTCAGGATTATATTTACTTACAGCATAAAGAATTACCTTACAAAGATAATCATCATCATACTGACTTTTTATATTCCTGTAGTTTATAGGTATTATATTAAATCCTAATCTAGAAAAAGCTGAAGCAATCCATACATTAGTTGAATATTCTTTATCCAATACACCACATATAATTATATTTTTATTCATAGAATTTCCTACCAACTTGTTCTATATTCTTGAAGTTTAGGGTGAGTTACAAGCATGTTAAGTATAATGTTCTGAAAAGATTTTGTTAATGGTGTTACACCTTTTGGAAATATAGCAGGAACATGTGCTATACAATCACCATTTTTATAAGTATATCCTTCCTTTAATCCTACAATACCTAATACTTTAGCTCCTAGGTTCTTAGCATAGTCAACTGAATCCACTATATAAGTATCTACATTTCTTTCTTTTGACCCGCCACCAACAGATAGAATAAATATAACATCCTCGCCAGATAATTTATGCTCTTTGAGTGATTCAATTATTGCACAATTATAAAGAGACTTAGTTGATATACCCAATGACTCATTAAAATCATATACTGTACAATTAGTATCTACTGAACCAATAAAGAATATACGCCCTTTATTTTCTTTTACTGTAACAATACTATCTATGAGCTTACTAACCTCTTTTGATGTTCTCATACTGAGTGCAAGTTTATATACTGCATTGAAATACTGCACTTGATAATCTGAATCTACAACTATGTTAACTACATCCATTATATCTTCCACAACGTAGTTTGCTTTCTTAGCTACTTCTGGTTCATAGTTGTGCTCTTGTGCCATATATATTGTAGTACAACCAGCCCTTATTCCTGCATCTATATCTCTCCAAGTATCTCCTACTAGAAATGATTCTTTTAGATTTACTTTATTTTCTAATTCTGCTTTCTTTAACATGCCGATATTTGGTTTCTTAAATTCATTAGAATCATCAGCAAAAGGGCAAACATAGAATTTGTGTACCTTACACTTATTTTGTATATAATCAAATGTTTCTACCACAAATTCTTTTGTAAGTAATCCTCTCTCTACATCAGGTTGATTTGTAACTACAATATTGAAGTAACCAAGACCATTCAATATCTCAAGAGCAAGTTCTACATTTGGCTTCAACTTAAACTCTTCCATTGTCTTGGGAGAACCATTTTCATTATGATTTATAACACCATCTCTATCTAAAAATATTGCTTTTATCATAATTTATATCCAAAGAATTGTGTTATATATTTTATATTATTAAAGATCAGGTCTACTTCTTCATGTTTATCTTTGAAGAACCCATCATATATTGTATCAAGTCTTTTATATTTCCCTATTTCGCCTAAGTCTATGTTAGTGTACCCCTTACTCTTTTCTCTCATCCTAGTATAGAAATACTTCATATCGTCTTTATATTCTATTCCAATCCATCCACACATGTGTTTTACTACTTCTTCTTGATTAAGAAGCATATCTTCCATCCTAACTGCATAAACCCTTTCACTATAAGTAGAAGTAAGCATAAGAAAGAAGCCAAAAGCCATATTCATAGTTCCTATACATCCCCATGTAGTAGCATCATAAGCCCAATATTCACTTTGTCTACCACGATACAATTTACTAAGAACTGTGTCTCTAGGGTCACGTATTGCCCATATAATCTTCATATTTAGATTAAGATTCATTGCATTAGCAAACATAGCCCAAGGAGTATATTCTATGTCTGATTTAGTTAGATAGTAGTCTGGATAAATTATACCACCACGATTAAATACATGTTTGTCTTCTACACTGATTGATGGTATAAATATATCATTTCCTCTCAATGTTTCCAGTATCATATTTGTACCAGATCGTCCAGTACCTAACACAACTACTTGCATCCTATTTCCTCTCTTATATGCTTTGCAAATCTGTCTATTCCTTCTTGTGAACCTATTTCGTATGGTTTGAACCCAAGTACAAAACTATTTAATATTCTAGCTTGTGCTAACATTTCAAGTACTTGGTGAAATTCTACTTTTGTATTATATACAATATACTTCAATATGTCTTTGTTACAGATATATACTCCTGTATCAATATATTTTGCATTATCCAATATAAGACTTTTTGAATAAACAGTATATCCTTCTAACAAAGTTACATTACTTCTTTCATAATCATCTGTATTTTCGGCAACTAACATATAACATAGTTCATTTTTAACACTATCTAACATTTCATTAAGTGGGAAAGGAACAAACACATCACCGTACATAAGCACAAACTTATCTTCAAACAAATGCTCAGCATATTTCAAAGCTGTAGCTGTACCACAATTATCAAAGGGGTCATGACTGTATATTAATTTAACATCTTGATAATAACTGCCATATCTTTCTTCTATCAACTCAGATTTGAATCCTGTGCATAATATAACTTCTTCAAACTTATAAAATTTAAGAAGTGAAAGTTGGAAACTTAGGAAAGGACTACCTTCTATCTCTATAAGAGACTTAGGTATTTCACCATGTGTGATATGTTCTACTCTTTTTCCTTTGCCACCAGCCAATATAACTGCTTGCCTTTTCACTTCACCTCCAGGGCATTTAGTAGGATTTTAGATTCATCTAAAATCTTGTCCATATCAGCATCTTTAGCTTCTACATTATCCTTCCTCTTATATCCAATCTTCTTCAGTTGTTCGATAAATTCGAACACGTCATTCAATATAGTAGGTGCATCAACTGCTCTATAATCATAAAGTTCTCTGAACGCAGTGGGCGTGTTAAATCTATTGAATTCAATAGTATGCCTTACTCTCTCATGACCTATTATATAAGATGGACAACCACAGAAAAGAGCTATATGTGTTCCACCAGATTGACTTGATATACTACAAACAGATGAACAAAGATATTCAATCAGTGTCTCTGTCTTATCACTTTTATCATACTTTATTAGATTTAGTATATTAGGCCCTTCCATATCTACACATGCTGCACCACTAGGAGTTCCACCAATTACAACTAAATAATTCTTGGATAACTCCTGAATTACCTGGTACCAAACATATTCAGGTACATTACGTTGTGATGCTCTTGCTCTCTTTCTAGGTAATATAGTTATTATAGGCTTTTCTGATTGTATCTTATTTTTTGCATTATATCTACAAAAGAGTTGTCTCTCATAATTTGCAAATGTATTGCATCCACGTGGAGGAAACACTTCTATAGCTTTTACTGGATTGTAGAAGCTACGAATATATGATATTATTTCTGAATATACTTCAGGTGGAGTTAAAGAACCGGGAGGACTACCAGGAATAACAGATTCAAAACAATCTCCTTCTAATCCCAACTTATAAAATTCAGGAGGAAAGTCTATTGTATATTTTACAAAGTCATTCACAAAAGCATGTAAATTTGGATTCATAAAGATAATAAAAGGAAGGTCTGGATACTTCTCATGTTTAAGGTTTCTCATAAAACCTTGGAAGAATTGTAGAAACCATCCGAGTTCAGAAATGCAGAATGATACCACACATGGTTCATCTATATAAAGCTTATTTTCTTCTGTCATATCACCTCTCTAAATTTGACTCTTTACCTTGAAAAGAGTTAAGTAATTTCTCCATCAAGTGCTTCCATCAAATGATGGAGAGAAAAATATAGCCCATACCGTCATATAAGGCTCTGAGGGGACTAATAATACAGGTGGGTGGAGTTTGTAAACTATATTATTATTCCTCTATTAGTTCGTAGTAGACTATTACAGGTGCAGTTTTGGATGCCAGCCAGCTCTTCGGCCTATTTATGCTTAACCTGTATATTCATTACTCCAGAAATATTGTAAGCCTTTCTGAACGATTGAAGCCTGGTTTTGGGTACTTCCCTCAGCTATCTACTACTTACTCTCTTATTATATGCACCTACTTGCCACATTAGGGACTTACGGGCAGATGCTATGATTATTTTCTAATTCCTTTAGACTATTTTGCACATCTTCCAATAGTTTCCAAGCCCTTACATACATTTCATTTAATTGTATTTTATTTGGTAATAAGTCCAAACAAATCATAGCTGTTTCAAGTTCTAATTTTATAATTTTCAATTTTTCCATGACAGTTACTATAGCACAAAGTTCAATAAATGTCAAACACTTTTTTTGTCTTTAACTATAATTTTAAGGTCATCCTCAATATAATCTGCATTGGCTGTAACTACACGTAGTTCCAGCCAATAGTATTCACCATGAGTCCCACCTTGTACAGTCACATAAACTTTATTCCCACTTACTGCGGCAGAACTAGGCACCATACTATCTGTCACATCGGCATCAGAGCTATCATAAATTTTACAGACATCTACAGATAAAACACTATCACCAGATGCTAATGCAGGTGAAATATCAAATTCTAGTTGTCTGACTTCATCAGGCTGTTTCCCCCAATAAGTAGGAGTCATAGTATTATAGTGGACTTGCAGTAAGTGTGTATGTTACTTTAAGAATATCACCATTACTTACAGCTTGTTCCCCCCCTGTAAATACTGCTGTACAGAACAAAGTATCTGAAGTACCAGCAGACGATGCACACAAAAATGAACCTTTAACTGTCATTGTATCAGATACAACAAAGTCCATAGTAACAGCGTTTGTCATAGACCTGGAACTGGCCGCACCTTCAGTCCATTCTTTTCTTGCACCAGCATAATCTGTACCTTCAACCCAACCAGCATGGCTAGATAAGGTATCATTTATACTCAATGCTGATCCTGTAACTATAAGGCCACAAAACCAAGGAGACTTTTGTGCTACTGCATGAAATGACGTATCAAGTACATAATTCAGTCCTTCTACCGTAGCTCCATTCTTGGCTTTATCATCCCATTTTATATTACCATCTTTATCTAGACATATATATTTGAAATAACCCCCAACACCCATTGGTGAATTCATATTATCACTCCTTACTTTGTATAAAAATCAAAAGTTACTGATACAGTGTTAAATAAAAATTGTAAGGCATACACATATCTATGTAATGGCGATGCTACTGAACCTATAGAAAAATAAGTTAAAACATTAATCGGATAGATTTCTCTTATCTCACTTACTTGTGCGTCAATATAATGTGAAGAAAATACATCTCCAAGCAAATCAGCAATTTCCACAACATTAACTTGTATACCTAAATATAAATCAGAAATACTATTTAATATAGCTATTTCAGTTGTAACTACTCTTATACTTATATTAGTTAAGCTTTCTTTTATAAATGTTATAGTTTCAGTAACTAGTTGTGTAAATGACAATGATACACTAGATGCTCTAATAAATTCAGATACTTCATTAGTTAAAGTTTCAAGTTGTATAGGAACAGAAGACGTAACTATTATATCAGCTACTTCACCAGAATTTCCTTCTATTCTAATAGAAGCAGAAGTAGATTCAGGAAATTCAGCATTTTCTATACCAGGGCCTGACATTCCCATGTTTACTATAGAACTTCTATTAAAGTCGGCTACTTCACTGGTTGACTGGTCTACTTCAAAAAATGATTTAGTGTCTACATAGTAATTGTTTAGAGTCCAAGTTCCTGAAGACCAAGAATACGTATCCCATGAATCTTGATGCCAACAAAGACCTATAGACATAATTATATCATCTTATATATATCAATTTTTATTATGGTATTTATCAAGCTGGCCCCCAAGGAGTGCCAGAAGTACCATTTCCTGTTAAAGTAACCCCGTTAACCTTTTTTACATCAGCGTTTACAGTTGCCGTAACGCTCCCCACTGCCCCGGTCACTGAGCCAGCGGCCCCGGTAACACTTGCCGCCACAACTGCTCCACCTCCGATATTGTAGGTAGTGCCATCGCAAGCCGCCTCTAAGTTGTCGGCTGCCGCAGTGTCCTCGCTCACAGCCCGCATATTGACGTCCATGTAACCACTGTCTTTAGCACCATAATGGCTCAAATAGGCCGCCTGTGACATCACCATAAAGTCGCACCTGACAGGCAAAGCGCCGGCCTCATTTACGACTATGGTAAGATTGCCCTCTGTGTTCATATCAATGGCGCTCAGCTCACAATTATAATAACCTTGTGCATCATGAGTAGCGGCATTAGCATTGTTCTTCTGAGCTAACGCTTGACCATTCTTGCTCAACAACACGTCCGCTTGACTGATAGTGAGGCCAGTTTCAGCGGTTTTACCGTCGGTATCGTCAACAAAAGGCCCGATAAGCACGTCAACCGCTGTGTTTGCCTGCAAATCACCGCAATATCCCATCGTTCATGACCTCCTTAATGGTGCATGTAATGATACATCATAATCGGTATTACCGTCCCGCCAGCGGGAGCTACCCATTCATCCAGCAAAAGGCTTTCACCGAAGCTCCAAGTGGTGTCAACCCCGGATGTCGGTGAATACCAAAGCTGGCTCTCCCCTAAACTCCAGATTACCGTCTTATCAGTAGCCATATCTACACCGCCACTATCGTTGGCGTAGGCCAGACAAATACGGCCCCGCCAGCTTCATATTCTGTCAGCACTATATCCAGGTCAACCCACCCCGTCACCACCGTTGTGATAGTGATGGAGAGCGTTTGCGTCCAATCAGTGTCGCTTGTTTTAGTAGCTATCGGTTGGCTGTCTGTAGCTCTTGTTCTAGCCAGCGGTGAGGCTGCACTGATGTAAGTCGCTGCCAAGGTCAGGCCGTTATCGGCTATCCCGCCACCGCCTGTAAAAGTGGTGTAAACTTTATATGTTATCGTCCATGTTCCGGCCACCAGCCAAACTCTATGTGGAGACAAGATGTCTATCAGATACAACGGGTTCGTTACGCTTATGATGGCTTGCAGGTTACTAGCCTCAATCGCATACCCTGAGCCACCATCCGGGTCTTGGTCAGGATAGTCAGCCGCCGCTCCATCGCAAACGGTCTTGATGATGTAGCCGGTGTTGTCAAACACCTTGTAGGCATTGGATACCCCGTTATAATCTTCAACCGCTATCCGGTATTTTTGTCCAGTAACTCCACTGGCATAAAATGAATAGTCAACTGTGGCACCGGACAACACCTTTATATATCCAACAGCATTCTGGAAGGAGTGAGAGCACCCGCTGATTGACCCTGAAATCGTATACCCTGAGCCATAGTAGATGGCATAAGAGCATCCGCTGACTGACCCTGAAATCGTATGCCCTGAGCCATAACTGATGGCATAGGTGCACCCGCTGATTGACCCTGAAATCGTATGCCCTGAGC
>Ga0210051_1002209_pt1 | contig 19613 bp, 16 predicted proteins | sample CryGey092014_all_FD_185464 | JGI IMG/M metagenome (GOLD analysis project Ga0210051, IMG submission 185464) | Groundwater microbial communities from aquifer - Crystal Geyser CG23_combo_of_CG06-09_8/20/14_all (SPAdes) (version 2) | ecosystem: Environmental > Aquatic > Deep subsurface > Groundwater... | reverse complement strand
AAAACCCTATTGGCGATTTCTAATTCTGATGGCAGATAATTCTCTAAAGAGTACAGGCCTTTTTTTAATTTTATAATAAACCCTTCTTTCACATATCTTAAAATAAATTTTCTAGCTGTTTCGTAGGAAACGTTAAAAATCCTTTGAATATCCAAAGGCGTAAATATCTTTAATTGTTTTTCGGCCAAGACTTTCTGAATCTTTAATGGATTCAGCTTCTTTTTTGATTTCGTTTTTTTTACCATATTGTAATGATTTTAAGATTGGGATAAATAAGTCCCGAAAATAAAACGTCTTTATCTTATTTTAGCATTCTAAGGAACGCTGTCAATTTTTGGAATATCTTTAATCTTCATACATTCAACCGCAAGATGGCGAAGTTCAGTGCCGCAGCAAAGCTCACCCAGACAACATAAGGAACGAAAAGAAACCCGGCAACCCTTTTTATCTTCCAGAATTTAACCATGGTAACCAAGATAAGCAGCCAGAGAGAAATTATCACCAGAAAACCCAAAGTAGGAGGACCAGATGAAGAATGCGGCAACAGCCATCAGAGTATAGAAGGTAATCCAGGCGGGCGCGAAAAGCCAGTTGGGAGGGCTAAAGAATGGCTTTTCAAGAAAGGCATACCAGGTTTGAATGCTGGCAGCCGCTAAAAACAGAACCGACGGCTCCTGCCATCTGAGCGATGATAATAGAAATAAATACGGTTAAAATTGTTTTTATCATGCCTTTATTTATAAATCCCCTGGCGAGGGCCGATACGGATCACAAGAATGGTTAATTTATTTTTATAAACTTTATAAATAATTCGATAAGAACCCACCCGTAATGAATAGCAACCCTCAAATTTTCCTTTGAGTTTCTTACCTAAATAAGGATCTCTTCTCAGTTCAAATAAAGCCGCGAAAATATGCGGCTTATGACTCTTATCAACTTTTTCTAAATCTTTTTCTGCTATCCTTGATAAAACTATGCGATACATGCTTTTTATTTATCAGCCAAAACAAATCCTTCTTTCGCCAATATTTTTTCAAGGGTTGAATAATTGCCTTTTTTGAAATCTTTCTCGGCTTTTTTTACGTCCTTTTCTAGATTGGGAAAATCGCGCATCACTTCTAAAGTTTCACGCCAAGACTCGAATTCCTCAGCCGACATCACAACGACTTTGGGTATGCCTTTCTCGGTTAAGGTGTAATAAGTCGATGGCTTTTGGACTTTTTCAGCTATTTTGAATATTTTTTTTCTTGCCTCAGAAATCGGCAAAGTGGTTTTGGTATCCATAGTTTTATTCCTTTCTTTTTTATTAATTCTCAACCTTTATGTACATTATAATGTACGCTGTATTGTTCTGTCAAGTGCGGACTTAATTTTCTACTTAAACAACTTCCTTTGGCGGAAGGTTTTGGAGGTTTCCAGGGCGATTTTTTTGCCGAGTTTGGTCAGAGAAAAAGAGGTTTTGGGGCTGCCGGTGATTAATTTTCTTTTTCTAAGAGTCCGCAGTTGGCGGTCGAGCTTCAAAGAATCCGGCCATTGAGGGTATTTTGAAAAACCAAAAATCTGAGGAAATAAAGCAAAACACTCTTTAAGCAGCCGTTCAAAATCGCACTTCTCTCTGTTGGAAGCGACAGAATGTATAGAAAATAAAATTAGGTCAGCTTTTTTCATTCTTTCTTTTCTTCTTTTTTGCCAAATCCTTCAAAGGCCCTTAAAATCTCCAAGGGCACGGCAAAAATAATGGTGTTTGATTGGTCAGAGCTTACATCGTTGATTGATTGGAGGGTTCTTAAATGCAAGGCTCCCCGAGCTTCTGACAAAGTATTGGCGGCTTTTGCCATGTTGCTGGCAGCAATCACTTCTCCTTCGGCTTTAATAATGATGGCTCTTTTTTCTCTTTCTGCTTCAGCTTGCTTGCCAATCACTCTTTTCATTTCTTCTGGCAGGGTGATGTCTTTTAACTCAACGTTGATAACTTCAATCCCCCAAGGGTCGCTAGCTTTGTCTATAATGGCTCTGATACTTTCTGAAACCCTGTCTCTGGCAGAAAGAAGCTCGTCCAGATCAACCTGGCCGACGGCATTTCTCATTGTGGTTTGAGCCAACTGCGAGATGGCGTAGAAAAAATTCTCTACCTCCAGGATTGCTTTGTCAGCCTCCCTGATTTTGTAATAGATTACAGCATTAACGCTGACTGAAATATTGTCTTTGGTAATTGCCTCCTGATTGGGCACGTCCACCGCCTTGACTCTTAAATCTACTTTTTTATAAAACTGAATAATCGGCCAGACCAATCTCCAGCCAGGATTCATCAGGCCAGAATATTTACCCAGGGTAAACCTAAGACCTCTTTCGTACTGATTAACCTGCTTAATAGAAATTAGAATAATAAATACGACTACTCCCAAAATTGTATAAATTGTGCCTGTCATATTTTTTAAATGTTAATAAATTATATTTTAGACCTTTTTGAATAAATCTACCTTAATTTTGGCACTTTTGCGGGGGTTTGTCTACGCTCTTGACAAATTGGCTGAGTGCGATATAATAGAAATCAGACGATAAGTCGAAGTAGCTTTAACGAGTCTTTAAGTGCCAAATTTCCGTAAAGCGGAAATGAAGGTAGAAAAGAGGACAAAGTCCTCTTTGATAAAAATTAAAGTAGTAGTTAGGCGTAGCGGCTTAGAGTTTCAAGGTCGCTTTTTTATTAGCAAATAAAACAGAAGTAACATTATGTACGAGTCAGACAGAGGATTCACGCCTCGAGAAACAGTCAAGGGCAATTGGAAATGCTCAGACTGCGGGGTAGAAATCACTGAGCTCCCTTTTGAACCAGCTCAAGACAGACCTATTTACTGTAAAGAGTGTTGGGCAAAAAGGAGACCCAAAAGAGATTTCGACAGATAATCCTAACTAAAAACCCGGCATTCGCCGGGTTTTTAGTTTGTTAAAACCTTGCGCTAGATTGGCCGGCAAGGTAGCCGGTGCTCCAGCAGAGCTGGAGGTTGTAGCCGCCGGTCGGGCCGTGCAAATCAATGATTTCGCCAGCTAAAAAAAGATTTCCAATCAGTTTTGATTTCATGGTTTTTGAGTCAATTTCTTTCAAAGAAACGCCGCCGGAAGTGACGATTGCCGTTTCAAAACCCAAAAGAGAGGAAACCCTCATTTCCAATCCTTTTAACAGCTTTACTAACTTTTGCCTTTCCTCCCGCGTGATTTCATTTACTTTTTTTCCGGGATTTATACCGGATAATTCAACTATGACGGGAATCATTTTTTGAGGAAGCAAATCCGATAAAGAGTTTTTAAAAATTTTGTTGCTGTATTTTGAAAAATCTGATTGAAGCCGCTTATCAAGAGTTTCAAAATCCAAAGCCGGCTTTAAATCCAAAACCAGCTTTACCCCATTAGAAATTTTAGATTGTAAGTTATGAGAAAATGCCTTGTCCCCAAAATTTCTAACGGGGCGAGCCTCTCCCCTTTCCAGGAGCTCGCCGACTTTCCCGCTTAAATCCAAGACAATAGGGCCTGATATCCCAAAATGAGTAAAGAGCATTTCGCCAAAGCGGGAATCCTGTTTTTTGTTTTTCCAGAAAACGGCCAGTTCGATATTTTTCAAACTTAAACCCTGGGCCAATCTGGGCCAGTTTTCTTTGATTTTCAGAGGAACCAAAGCCGGACTTAATTTATTAATTTTATGCCCCAATTTACCCAGCCATTTATATCCTGCGCCGGTAGAGCCGGTTCCGGGATAAGATCTTCCGCCGGTGGCAATAATATAGTTTTTGGCAAAAATTTCCTGGCCCTTTTTTAAAATAACTTTCTCTATTTTATTTTTATCGCAAACGATTTCTTTCACTTCCGAGCCTGTCATTATTTCTACCCCTCCTTTTTTCAAATAACTGATCAAAATTTTCAGAACGTCGCAGGCGCTGTCGCTTTGGGGAAAAACTCTTTTTCCTCTTTCAACTTTGGTCTTCAACCCTTTTTTCTCAAAAAAATCAATTGTTTTTTCTACTCCAAAAATCGACAAGGGATATAAAAGAAAATCGCCTTCCCTGCCGTATTTTTTAACAAGCTCTTTGGGATTAAATTCGGCTCGGGTTAAATTGCTTCTTCCTTTCCCGGTGAGTAAAAGCTTTCTCCCCAGGCCGACCTTCTTTTCCAAAAGCGCAACTTTTGCTCCCAGCTCCCCCGCTCTTCCTCCGGCCATCATGCCCGAAGGCCCGCCGCCGATTACCGCTACATCAAAAATTGTTTTATTTTTCATCTTTAAAAATTTTTGTTTTAAGACGCTCTCTTCAATTTTTCTTTCCATTTGGCTTCTAACTCCCTGACTCGTTTTTCGCTAAAGCCGAAGTGGTGGGCAATTTCGTGCCAGACCACGATTTTAACGACCTCAGCAACTTCTTCCGGGGAGGAGGTTATTTTTTCTATCGGCTCTTTGAAAATAGTAATTTTGTCTGGCAAAATCTGGCCAAATCCCCTGCCCCACATAGTTTTGGGAACTCCTTGGTAAAGCCCCAGAAGCATTTTTCTTGGGGGCTTTTCTTCAATGACAATGGCGGCGTTATCAATGGCTTTGCGGATATGCTCTGGCAAATCCATCAAGGCCTGTTTAACTAATTTTTCAAATTCAAAAGAGGTCATTTAGCCGAACGAATTAAACACCTAAAAGATTGGCAGTGATAAAAATTTCAATGGCAGCAGCAATAGCTAAAAGCGGCAAAAGAGCTTTTAAAAAGAAATCTAAGGCAAGGGAAAGTTCTTTTTTCACTTCGCCTTGCTTTTTGAAAACTTTATTAAAAAGCGTTTTGCCGATTTTAAGGCCGACGGCGCAACCTAAAATTAAAACTGGAATTTCGATTATTCCATGGGGCAAGGTACCCAAGAAAAATACTGACCAGGAAAAAGTTTGCTTTGAAAAGAAAGCGACTATTCCTAAAACAGCGCCGTTGGAAAGCAAAGCCATAAACGGCGGGACGCCAAAAACTAACCCTAAAAGAATAATAAAAAGCAAGGTTAAGCCATTATTTAAAACAACAAAGAGAAATTGAGCAATGGGGCTCATTTCAAACACCGGCTCATAGACTTTTTTAATTCCATCCAGCATGGTTTTGACTTCTTCTGGCGAAGTTTGGGCAACAGAATAGCCGTAAAATATAGCAAAAACAAAAATTAAACAAGCTAAGAAAATATAATTGCGAAGCGGATAAAGATATTCTTTTAGATATTTAAGATAATTTTCCATTTTTGATTTTTTCTCTAATTTTTTCTACGAAAGCGTTGAAGAAATAGAGATTATGGAAGGTTAATAATTTTAAAGCAGTAATTTCTTTGGCTCGGAATAAATGGGCAATATAAGCTCGGCTATAATTCTGACAAACCGAACAAGAGCATTTTTTATCCAGGGGGGCTTTATCTTTTAGAAATCTTGTCTTGCTCAAATCTAACTCGCCTTGAGAAGTAAAAGCAACTCCTCTTCTAGCATAATGAGTGGGAACATTGCAGTCAAATAAATCAATGCCGGTTTTAATTATTTTGGGAATATCTTCCAGATAGCCGATGCCCAAAAGATGCCGGGGCTTGTCAACTGGCAATTCTTTTGTGGTCCAGTTTAGCATTTGAATCATTTTCTTTTTATCTGCGCCAAACTCACCGCCAATTCCAAAACCATCAAAAGGCAAAGCGCCAATGAATTTGGCGCTCTCTATCCTAAGATCTTTATATCTACCACCCTGAACAATCCCGAATAGGGATTGAGTTTTAGGTTTAAAGTTTAAGGTTTCAAGTGATTTGATCGCCCACTGATGAGTTCTTTCAAGAGACTTTTTAGTGTACTTATAATCAGCAATGGGCGAGGTGCATTCGTCAAAGGCAAAGATAATATCTGCTCTTAGTTTCTCTTGGATTTTAATTGATTCTTTTGGCCCCAAAAAAGTTTTTTTACCATCTAGCAAAGATCTAAACACTACTCCTCTATCTGTAATTTTTAAAAGTTTCGGTTGTTGGCCATACCCAATCTCTTCTTTCCTTCTTTCCTTAAGGATTTTCCCAACGCCAAAATCTTTGCCAAAACCCAAACTAAATACTTGAAAACCGCCAGAATCAGTCATTAAGGGCCCTCTCCAATTCATAAACTGGTGGAGGCCGCCAACTTTGGCTACAACATCTTCGCCCGGCCTCAAATGGAGATAATAAGTATTACAAATTAAAATCTGGCTTTTGGTTTCTTTAACCTCTTCGGCGGTTAAGGTTTTGACTACGGCCTGGGTGGCTACTGGCACTAAAGCCGGCGTTTCCACTAAACCATGACTGGTTTTTAATACCCCTAATCTTGCTTGGCTATTTTTCGCCTTTTTAATGACCTTAAAATTAACCATGTTTTATCTCAAATTGGCTAAATTCGGCCTTATATTCCTCCCAGATTAGGTCTAAATCCTTCACAATTGCCCCTGGAGGGCCGGATTTTGCCCAGTTAAGCATTTGCCCAATTTGGACCCTTTTCCCTTCAAAAACAGCCTCTAGGCGGCCGTCAGAGAGGTTTTTTACCCAGCCAGTAAGGCCTAATTGCCGGGCTTTTTGGTGAGTTTCAGCCCGGAAAAAGACACCCTGGACTCTACCTGAAACAAAGATATGAGCCCTAATATTTTCTGACATGCTGGCCTTAGAAAGGCAGCTGGTTAATCAAAGAAGCCGGGGTTGCGCCCGGAATCACAGAACTCGCCAAATAAATAAGGCCAATAGTTAGAAATATCAGGGCTACTGCCCAATCAAATAAACTCATAAGTGGGCACTGCTGGATTTGAACCAGCGACCTCTGCAATGTGAGTGCAGCGCTCTGCCACTGAGCTAAGTGCCCCTATATTTTATCAATTTAGCAAATTTTCAAAAAACAGGCAATAAAAAGCTGGCGGTACTAATGCCAGCTAAACAACCCTTGAAAAATCATTGGCTAGTTTGCGCAAAATTCCCAACAATTCTTCGGCTTCTGGAGGCAGATACCTACTATCTTCTTTTTTAAACTGCGTCAGAAGAGTAAGAGTCTCTTCTTTGGTAATTTCCTGAACTAAGCTCATATTCGTCATCAGCCGAGACGCTAAATCTTGAAAGGTCGGGTTTTGTGAATCGTGTGTTTGTAAAATGTGCAGCAAAACCTTGTGGGTCTCAACGGTTAATTTTATCTTTGTCGTTACTCCAACTGCCATTTCGCCCTCCTTCTTAGATGACAATGAAATCTAAATTATTTTACAGCAAATTAAATAAAAAGTAAAATATAGTAATGCAGGTTTTTGAGTTTCATTTTAATCCCCCTTCGACAGGTTCAGGGCAAGCCAAAGATTTGGTTTTTGACAGTTTTTGCTATGAACCGGAAAATATTTATGAAAAGCGAGTAGGCAGTTTGTATATGCTGGGCCTGCTTAAAAACGTTCTGCCCCAAAACGTTCGTTTTTTAGAAAGATTGGCAAAGATAATCAAAGAAAAGTATTACAGCTCAACCTTGATCAAACCGGAAAAATCTTTAAAAAACAGCTTAAAAGAGGCGAATGAATTTCTGGAAAACATCTCCAGACGAGGAGATGTGAGCTGGTTGGGAAATTTAAGTTTCGGAGCAATCGCCATTAAAAATTTTGAATTGAATTTTACCAAGGTCGGCGACCTGAAATTCTTTTTAATCAGAAAGGGGCAGGTGGTGGATATTGACCAAAGATTAAAACTGGAGGAAATTGAGCCTTACCCTCTAAAAATTTTTGGCAATATTGTTTCTGGGAAATTGGCTGAAAATGATGTTATTTTGGCCTTGACCAAAGAGGCTCTGGACACTTTCCGAAGCCAAAATCTAATTCAGGAAATCGCCAAAACCGCACCCCTTGACGAAAAAAAAATAAAAGAAATGCTAAACCGCAAACACGATGTTCTATCGAAAATATCCGGAGTTTGTCTTTTGATTTCCTTGGTCGATGAATATCATCCTCCTGCCGCCAAAGAAGTCATTTCGTCAAAGCCAAAGGAATTTTCTTTAAAAGAAATTTTTATTCCCGCTTTGAATTGCCTTTTGCGGCTCAAAAGCAAAATCAAAAAGCCGGAACTTAAAAAACCGCAAATTAAAAAACCGAAAATAAAAATTCCCAAGTTGTCTCTTCCTTCTTTTCCCTCTCTCCCCCGCATCCCTCGCTTACATATACCCAGGGCAAAGCCGCAGTTAGAAAAAAAATTGGTTTTGGTTTTTGCTCTTTTAATTTGTTTGGCTTTGGGTTCTTTGATTGCCCAAAGCGAAGAGCGGCAACGGATAGAAAAATATCGGGAAACTTTAATTGAGATTAAAGAAAAAATAGATAAGGCAGAAAGTCTTTTGATTCTAAAAGGAATAAAGACCGAAGCCGCAAGAGAGGCCAATGCTCTCTTAAAAGACGGCTGGAACGAGATTGCTCCTTTATCTAAAATCTCCTCTACCCTGCCCCAAGACTTGAGCAACGAAATCTCTGCTCTAAAAAAGATTGTCACGGAAAATCTTTATCAGTTAAATCAATTAGTAATCGTTGAGGAGCCGGAATTGTTTTTTGAATTTAATCAAAGAGGGTTTGTTCCCCAAAAAATGGTGGCTAGCCATAATGCCCTTTATTTTTTCAATACTTTCGCTGAAAATTTATTCTTATTGACCAAAGACGGCGCAGGCCAGGTTATTCAAATTAATAAAAAATTTAATGGCGCGGCGACGCTAAGCGATTCAGTAGTATTTTTTGAGAAACCCGACCAATTGACCGTTTTAAAAGACGGCCAGTTAAACTTTTCTTCCCTCCAGCTCCTTACAGATTTTAATTACGATTATTTTTCTTCTTATAAGTCCAATCTCTATATTTTTGATCGAAAGCGAGGAGAAATTATAAAATACCCTTATTGGGAAGAATTCCAGTGGAGCTCTCCTCAATTTTGGCTGGCTCCGAAAACAAAAAAAGCCATCAACGCCAAATCTATGGCGGTTGACGGCTCAATTTGGTTTCTTAATAGCGATAATTCGGTTACAAAATATTCGGGAGGATGGCCCAAAGACACCTTGACTATAGAGTTATTTCCTTCTCCAAAAAACTTTTCAAAGATAGTAACTGCAGCCACCTTGCCCTATCTTTATCTTTTGGAACCCGACCAATCCCGGATTGTGATTTTAGACAAATCCGGCCGGATTTTTAAGCAGTTTCAGAGTAAAAGCTTTGACAATCTTTTGGATTTTGCCGTCTCGGAAGACGGCAACACAATTTATTTGCTTTGCGGTTTAAAAGTCTTTACTTTAACTCTACTTTAGCGCCAGCTGCCTCAAGTTTCTTTTTAAGAACCTCTGCCTCTTCTTTCTTGGCGTTTTCTTTCACAACTTGCGGCCCGGCGGCAGCTGCGTCAACTAAATCTTTGGCCTCTTTGAGGCCTTTTTGAGTGGCATCTCTCACCACTTTGATTACCTCAATCTTTTTGTCGCCCACTCCAGTTAAAACTACGTTGAATTCGCTTTTCTCTTCCTCGCCCGCCGCAGCTTCAGCGGAGGCGGGAACCGGGACAGCGGCAACCGCAGGAGCTGCGGCCGAAACGCCGAATTTCTTTTCCAAAATCTTTACCAATTCAGCCAAATCTAAAACAGACATTTTCTCAATCTCATCCACCATCTTTTTGAATTTCTCCGGAACCCTTGCTTTCTCCTTGTTTTCTTCTGTCATAATCTTAAGCTTTTATTTTAGTTAATAAATACATTAGACCTTTTAGATTATATTGCAAAGCATTAACAAAACCTGATATGGGCGAGGCAATGTTGCCGACCAACCTTGAAATAAGCACTTCTCGGCTGGGCAACTGAGCCAGCATAATAATATCTTCTGCTTCTTTAAATTGGTTCTCTAAAAATCCTCCTAAAATTTTTATATTAGGGTTAGTCTTGCTAAATTGATAAACCATCTTTGATGGCGATATCACGTCTTGGTAACCGAAAATCATAGCAATTTCTCCTTTTAATTTCTCTTTTTCTATTTTCAGCCCTTTTTCTTTTAAGGACAAAGATAGTAACGTTTTTTTAGCTACCTTTAGCTCGCCGAATGCTTTTTTTAATTCTTTTCTCAAGCTGGAAAGATCTTTTACCTTTAAACCGGTAAAATCAACAAAAATCAGCGCTTTTTGTTTATCAAGCTTTTCTTTCAAGTTTTCTAATATTTTCTTTTTTTGCTCTTTGGTTAAGGGCATAAAAAAATCTGCGCTTAACCGCAGACAAATATAAAAAAGCTTTATATTTTTATACCTCGAGGGGACTTATAAAGATGCCCCTTGTCTGCGGTAATATTTTATATTAACAAACTCTATTCTTCTGTCAATACCTCGACAATTGCCTCGCCAAATTCTTGGGCAGCCATAGGACCTACGGCAGTAATGAGTTTCCCATCAATCACCACCGGCTCATCTTGATAAATAGCCCCATTTTCTTCCAAAATTTTAGCAGCTGACTTATCCATTAAACTTGTCCAGACAGTGGCCCTCTTTCCCTCTAAAACTCCGGCTTTAGCTAAAATAACCGAGGAAATGCAAATTGCTGACAGCACTTTACCCTGATTAATTGTTTCTTTGGCTATTTTATAAGAGGCTTCGTTATCAAGGTTTTTAAGACAACCTGGCCCGCCAACAAAAACCACAGCATCAAAGTCAGTTGGATTGATTTCAGAAACCAATAAATCCACCTTTGCTTCGCCGCCATCAGCCCCGAGGGCGACACCCTTTTGATTGCTGGCCGTGAGCGCCTCAATCCCGGCTTTTTCTAAAACCTCCTTTGGCACGAAATATTCTTCGTCCCGAAAATCCCTGAAGGCAACAATTATAACTATTGGCATAGCGATTTTAGTTTATGATAAAATGAAAAAAGGGTCAAACATGTTTAAAGTTGATCGAAAAATCATATCTTTTTGTTTTCTGGCAGTTTTGATTGCTTTTTTGTTTGGGAGTTATTTTTTGCAAAAGAAACTTGGCGACACCTATAACAACCAAAACTCTCTTGTCGTTCAGGATCGTTACGGTCAGGAAATATTTTTAAAGCCCAATCAGAAAGGTTATTGGGCAAGGTATTCGGGAGAAATTCCCTCGCGATTTAAAGAGCTTCTGATTGAGAAAGAAGATCGGCTGTTTTATTATCATTTTGGATTTAATCCTTGGAGCGCGTTTCAAGCGATTTTAGGATACTCTGGCCTTGGGCCGGGAAGAGCTTCAAGTACGATTACTCAACAGCTGGTAAAAATTTTGCTTGAAAAGGAATTTGAAAGAAGCCTAAAAAATAAAATCATTGAGGCTTTTTACACCTTGGGCTTGGAAATTTTCCAGAGCAAAGACGCAATTTTAAAAATGTACGCCAACTCTGTTTATTTCGGAAATCAAGCCCAAGGACTGACGGAGGCCAGCCAGCTCTATTTTAAACTCTCGCCAGAGTTGTTAAGCGATGGCCAAATTTTACAGCTCTTAGCTGCAATCAGCAGCCCTTCGGAAAACAATCCAACAAAGCCGGCAAATCAGGAGATTGCCTTGTCCCTGGCTCGGAAAATGGGCTTAAGCAATCAAATTTTTACGAAAGAGGACGTCCAAAAATATTCTCATTCCAGCGACGCTTATTTTGAACTCAGTTCTTTATTCAACGAGTTTCCTCCCCCGTCAAGCAACACGGTTTGGAAAACAACTCTGGATAAAGAACTTACAGAAAAAATTAGAAGAATACTTAAAAGGAATGTGGAAGAATTAGAGTTAAAAAACGCTAAAAATGGAAGCGCGATAATAATTAAATTGCCCGAAAATGAAGTATTGGCCATGATCGGCTCTCCCGACCCGGAGTCTCTTGAATCGGGCCATAAAATCAATATGTTAAATGAGCCGCGGCCCATCGGTTCAACCGTAAAGCCTTTTGTATATCTCAAAGCGTTTGAAAAAGGTTTGCGGCCTTACACTTTGGTGGATGATCGCGAATATAAATATATTACTGCTATCGGCTTTCCTCTTTATCCTAAAAATTTTGATTACAAATATCGGGGCGAAGTAAACCTTCATTACGCTTTAAGCAACAGCTTAAACGTGCCGGCGGTAAAGGTTTTGGAATATATCGGCCTGGCGGATTTTTATAAATTTTTAGAAGAAGATTTGGAGTTTGATCCAATCCAAGATTTAGATAATTATCAATTGGGGATAGCCCTGGGCGCCTTGGAAATGAATCTGTTAGATTTATCCAAATATTTCACCATTTTTCCGAATAGCGGAGCTTTAAAAGAGCTTGGGATTTACCAAGATGGAAAAGATTTATCCTCCCCAAAAACAATTGCCAGCCCCGAATATATTCAACTGGTCAATAAAATTCTGAATGACCGTAAAACCGGCATTGAACAATTCGGATTGAAAAGCGACTTTAATTTATTTCAAGAAAATTACGCCCTGAAAACCGGCACTTCCCGAGATTTTCATGACAGCTGGGTAGTGGGCTTCACTCCTGATTTTTTGGTCGGAGTCTGGCTGGGAAACGCCGATAACACCCCGATGGAAGAAATCACGGGCCAGATGGGAGCAGGCAGAATTTGGGCGGAGATCATGGAATTGCTTTTTAATTCAGAATATAACAAAAAAACTCCCCTTGATTTTAACCTTTTGGAGGAGTTTTATGACGGCAGCAATCTTCAATACGGCCTGGAAAACGACAACTATGAAGAATGCTTAAATGCTCTAAAAGAAAAAGATTTGTCCTTGATTTTAAACCCTCATCAGGGAGACGCCTTTCTTTTAGAAGAAGGTGCCAAGATAACCCTAAAGGCCAAAGAAAACGTTAAATGGTTTATTAATGACGAGTTTTTGACCGAAGAAAAAAATGCTATTTTCACTCCCCTGGCTTCGGGCCAATATCGGATAAAAGTTGAAGGGCTTGGCGCTTCTCAAGAAACAATCTTTATCTGGATAACTGACTTTTAATTATTTAATTTCAAAACTGCTTCCAGCGGTCCGGCCGAAGTTCTCCGGGAAATACATTTCCGAAACTACTGCCGGCAAATGAGTAAACTTGCCTTTAATCAAAGCCCTCACGTAATAATCAAATTCGTACAAACCCGGCTCTAAATTTTCTCTGAACAAAAAGAGCCGGTCGTCACGAATCTCTTGAAAGCTGGGCTGAAACTCTCTTCCTTTTAATTCTCTTTCTTGCAATCTTAAGGATTTTTCTTCGGTAGCCAGCCCGATGTTGACAATCTCCATTCCGGCCGGAACATAATCTTCGACAATTACAAAGTTTCGCGACTTAGGCACGGTTATTTGCAAATGGCCCCTTAAAACATCCCCGACCCGGGCTTCGGAAAGCGGAGTTTCGTTTTCTTTATCGTCTAATCCATAAAATTCTCTAATAACACTAAACCCTTCGTCTCGAGGAGGAATTTGTTCTGCCGGCAGATAATATTTCAAAGAAAGGTCGTAGTAAAGATTATTGGAAAGCTGATTGCGGTTAGTTTTTGAGAACTTGATGATGTTATTTCTGTTAAATTCCAAATCTGTCAGAGGAACCTCTTTGTTAAATTGATCTAAAATTGTCTCGGGGTTGAAATCAAAACTGCCTTCAGCTTCATCGTTGATAAACAGCTCCAGTACGAAACTTGACTCGGTTTCTCTCTTCCATTGCAAGAAATCGGCAAAAGCATCTATTACCGTAATGGTGTTATTGGTCGAACCCCAAGCGCCGTCTTTCTGGCGGCTATTCAAAAGCCATCGGATAACCTTATCTAAAATTGGGGTATCGTTTCGATCGGCAACCAAGCCTTTTAAATAAAGAGCGGTGTTCTTGATGGGCGTTTCATAATACTGCCAGATCTGATTTTGGTTCATTTCCAAGAAAGCGCCGCGGCTGTCAATGTCAATCCTGTTGTCTAAAACCTGACTGACCTTATTTTTCAAATTAAAGTCGAATCCTTTGGTAACGACAATTTTTAGATAGCCCAAAGAGGTATTGCTTATTTGATCGCGAAGGAATAGATTATCGTTGACGATTTGAATAATTTTTTGCCTTAAAACTCCGTCTCCGGCCCAATTTTGTAAATTGAAAAGGGCGTAGGCGGCTAAAACTACATTATTTTTATCCCTATACAGTTTCTCATCGGTGGTTATTTGGTAATAAAGATAATTCGCTGCCCGGTTAAGACTGTTTTGATTGATTTCAAATCCAGCCGAAGAGAGATTATTTAAGGTGTCTATCACGTGCAAAGTGAGGTAATAATTTGATTTGCCATATTGCCAATAAGAGAAGCCTCCGTCTGCCTGTTGAAGATTGTAAAGCTTTGTTAGCCCCATCTCGACCACCTCGCCGATAGAATATTCTTTGTCTCCGTATTTTATTTTTTCCAGTTTGAACTTATCGCCAATATTAGGCAGATTAAGCCCTCTTTGAACGACCGCAATGGCATTTAATTGACTGGCGATTTGCTCTGAACAGCCGTAAGGATATTGCAATAAGTAATTAAGGGCGTCGGAAAGAAAAACCGCCAAGGTAGCGCTGCTCTTTATGGAAAGGCTGCCTTTGTCTTTAATTATATTTTCTGGCAGAAAAACATATTCCTTGCTTACCGCATCCGGGGTGTAATGGGCAGTGGCTGCTACTTCATAAGTTTCATTTTTAGTAATATCAATCGCCTGCTCCAGCGTATCTTCTAAGTTCTTGCTTTTTGCCGAAAGGACAAATCGGTGCTCTCCGGTTTCGTATCGAGTCGGCGCTTGAACCTGAAAATAAACCGTGTCGGTTTCATTGGGCTTGATGGTAATTTTCTTTTCTGGCTTATCGTCAGTCAAAACTAAAGTTTGGCTGCCAAATACCACATTTAATCCCTGCTTTTCCTGGCTTTGATTAAAGATTTTGGCTCCGATGTAAAAGGTATCTCCCGGCACTACAAACCTTGGCTTTAACGACACAACCATTATCTCTTTCTTTGTGGTAAATTCTTGGTAATTAACCCCGAGCTTGGTGTCTTGGGTCAAGCCGACCGTTTCCGCCTGCCAAGTAGTCAGGTTATCCGGTAAAGTAAATTTTATTTGAGCCTTCCCGTTCTGCTCGGTCCTGATTGCTGCCGACCAGAAGTCGGTTTCTTTAAATTCCCCTCTTTTCTTTCTGGCCAAGGCTTCTTCTGACATCCCTCCGCCGCCTTTGGTAGGAATGGGAGTTTCGACTAAAATATTTTTGATATTGGAGGCGGTGGTAACGGTCAAAGGAAAACCGCTGTAGAAAAAAATAAGGGGGTTTTTCTTCGGATTGCCCTTCAAAGCTAAAACGCTTAAATCCACCACTGCCACAGAAACTTCAGCCGGAACCGGCTTGCCCTGCCAGTCTTTAGAGGAAATATCGAGAGTCACTTCTTCTCCCGGCAAGTAGTAATTTTTATTAGATTTGACCTCTATATCCAGCTCTTGCCGTTCAGTGTCGATTTTAAACTCAACTTTTCCGAATTTAATTTCTGGCTTTGATGACACCAATAAAACTGAAACATAGACATTGGGCAAGTATTCTTCCTTGACTTCAAAGTTGTAATTGTAAAGGTTGCCTTCGATTTCTCTTATTTGATAATCAAAAATCTTGCCTCGTTCAATAGAAATGAGGGCTTTGGCTCTGGCATAAGGAGATTTAATTATGATTTGCCCTTTGTCGCCAACGTTTAAATCGGTTTTCTCTGTTTCAATCTCCAATTGAGTATCGGCGGTTGGCCGAATGCTGACTTCCCTTTCGCCGTAAACATAAAGGTTGTAGCTTGACCAAACCAAATTCTTTCTTCCGTCCGTGGCGCTGGCCTCGATCTCATAACTTCCCTCCTCAGAAATCTTTAATTCTTGAACATAGTTTCCTTCATTATCGGTGGCAGGAAGATTATACTTTTTGACGAATTTTTTTTCTTTCTCCCATTTATATTGATAGCTGCCGTCCGGCCCTTGTCTTTTAGAATAAATCCAATTTATCCGATAAAGATCTAAAGTGATGTCTCTTACTTTTGCGTCTTTTCCTTGGGTGTCAACTGATTTTACCCTTAAATCTGTTTTTTCATTTTTGGCCAAAAATGATTTATCGGATTTTAAGCCCAAATAAAATTCGCCGGCATGAACAATAAATGATTTTTGAGAAGAAACGGTCTGGCCTTGAGGGTTTTTTACCGCTACGTCAACCACAATAATTTTACTTTTTTTCTCCTCTTTATCTTTGAACAGCTGTTCAAAATCCAATAATTGAGAAATCTTTGCCCTACCTTGAGAATCAAGGGAAGCCTTTCCTCTCAAAAGAAACTTTTCTCCATAAGATTGAGCGGGCCAATAATACCAATCAGTTCCAAAATTAAAATAACCGTCGGCATAGCGGTCAAAATAATAATTTTGGCTGGAAATTGTATAAGTTGCTTCCCCGCCCTCTAAAGGCACTCCAAAATAGTAATTTGCTTCTACTTCTAAACTTACGGTGTCCTTGGAAATATATTCTTCTTTATCGGCTTTGACCGCCACCTCAAAGGGTGAGGGCACATATTCCTCAATATCAAAATAAACACAGTGATATTTTTCAGCGCAGACGCGATACATCCCCAAAGGACTTTCTTTGTCTAAAATAAATTTAGTATCAAAAGTGCCAAAATCGTTGATTTTCAAATCTTTGCTGAAAATCTCGTCATTTTTGCTGTTGTAAACTTTTAAATTGATCGGTTTATCCTGATAAATTTCATAATTGCCATCATAACCTATGCGGTGAATTCCTTTGATAAAAACTTCTTGGGTGGGCTGATAAATGGGCTTGTCGGTATAGAGATAAATTTTTTCGGCTGAAAACGCCGAACTGGCGTATTCCAGGCGGCTCTCGCCGCTAGGAATTATGGTGCTGTCTTTACCTTTACTGATAATCGCCCCTTTTAAATCGGGGAACACCTGCGTCCAGGCCAATCCTTGTCCATCAGTGGCATAGGAACCGGCAAAAACTAATTTAAAGTATTCGCCGGGAGCTTTCTGATATAGATTTATATTAGCATCAACAACCGGCTCTAAACTCGAAATATCAGTCACCCAATAAAGATTATTTAATTGGCTTAATTGTTCGACAGTTAGGGGTTGATTGCTGCCGTAAGTGGCATATTGAGCTTGAATTCTTTTTTCGGCCACGGCTAAATCGGTAACCGTCAAATAGGTCCTTTCGTATCTTGGCCGTTTTTCTCCCCAGCTTTCTTTATAGTTGGGGTGATAAAAAGTTAAAATATAATGACCGATTGACTCCTCAAAATAATCGGCTAAATCAACTTTGAAATAATTTTTAATCCAGTACCTTTCTGGCAAATCAATTTTGTTTCTTACTATTTCTTTGCAATTGATTATGTTGCTTGGCGGTTCATAATAATTTGGGCGATTTTCTAAATAATAAAGGAGGTTTAGAGCATCCAGTCTGCAAATTTCCAGATTGACATACTCCATATTTTGAACAGCGTAAGTCAATTTGGTTTTTTCCGGCGAGGTGACATTATAACTTCTTTGCAATTGATAAAAACCCAGGTTGAAACTGGGCATCGGGCCGGTAGTAAATTTCAAAGGGTGGGTAAGTTTTTGGCTAAAAACATCTTCTAATTTAAACTCCAAAGAATACTCGGCTAAAGGCATCAAGCCGTAGCTAATGTTTGTATAAAACTCTCCCACCTCACATTTATTATAAGGAGAATACTGAACAATTTCCCAAGAAGTGCCCCAATAATTCAATTCGTAGTCTAAATTTGCTTTTAGGTGGTCTTTGTAGTCCTCCCTGGCTGGGACGGAAATGGGAGAGTTGCTGCAAAAAATAAATTGAGTAAGGCTGGCTCCCGCTGAATTATTAACAGGAAGAGTTTTGGAAATTTTGAACTCAGGATAGGAAATAAGAGGTTTTACAATGGGAGCTTGATTAAGGACGAGGCCGGCGGTGTTTACAATTTTCTCAAAACTGATTTCTAATTTTTCTTCCCGTCCGATTTCATCTTCTTGGAAAGTTAGATAGATTTTCTTTTTGTCCGGTATTTTCACGCAATTTACATCTTTAGAAATTGTCTGCCCTTCGTCTTCACATTTTTCTCCATAGCCGATATCTTTAGATTTCCATGCCAATATCTTGCTTTTATCTAAATTGATCTCTTCATAAAAATTAACCCAAAGCTTGCCTTGAGGATCAAAAAAATCTGGAGCGGCATATTTGGTCTTTTCCGATTCGGCGGTCATTTCTTGGATAATGCCGGGAACATAAATATCGGCAGTCCGACTTTCATCTAAAACAATGTCTCCCTCGGCCGGATAGGCCTTATTAATTTTTAAAGAGTAATTGTTTTCAAAATCCCAAAGTTTTTCCCTGCCAAATTTATCTGTTTTGTTATAAATTTGGACCACTGCATGACTTGCTTCTTCTTCCGCCTTTTCTTTACCGAAAGGCAATTTAACCCTAAGCTGGTCGAGCAACGAAGCAGCTAGATTAGAAATGTTTATATTCCCGAATGCCCAATCATTTCCTTTTTTCTCTTCTTTGGCTAATCCTTCTTCAGAGGCGTATTCGGCGATAAAAGGAACATCTTGGCCAGTGGTAATGTTTTTCAAAGATATCTCTCTTCCTATTCTTTCCAAATCTACTGGCTGATTAAAGTAAATTGAGATGGGCTGGCTGTAAATAGTTTCTCCTTGGGTCAGGTTCAGATACCTCAATTCTCTAGTAATAAATTCAATCTCGGCTCCTTTCACCTCTAAGTTATCCATAGAAACCAAACCAGATTTTATTTTTACTTTATAATGAGAAGATCTTATTAATCTCTCTTGCGGAATAAACTGCAAGTTTCTGGTGGTAATCCATTTGAATCTTCCTTCGGTAGCGGGAGTAATCTCTACCGGCACGTCTTTTTCTTCTAAATAGCCTAAAGCGGTCAAGGGTACCATCGGTCGGTTAAAAACGATGGTAATTTCCGAGTCCTCCGGCGCTTCAGAATTTTCTTTTGGAAAAATGGCAATGATCTCGGGATCTTCTACTGCTAAAAAATCAGTTTCAATGGTAGTTTCTGGCGACTGGGAGTAAGCCAATCGAACCGAATAATACCTGTCTAGCTTTAATTTTTCTTTCGGTTTAAAAACGATTTCTTTTTCTTTATCAGACGCTAACCACTTTCCCTCTATTTCGGGAGAAAATTTAGTATTGTTTTGAGCGATTGATTTATCTATATCTGCCGGCAAATGAATCACGATTGCTGCTGACTGAGATATCTTCTCATCAACCAATCGATAGTATTGTTCATAAGCGGGCTTGGTCGGCTTTGAGATTTTTTCTTGCCAAAAATAAAAGCCGGCGATTCCGGCCAAAATTAAAACGATAATCATTAAGGGGATATATATTTTTTTATCAAATTTTTTTGATTGAAACTGATTTTTTAAAGGTTCCGGTTGTGCTTGGGAAGGGGTAAAATCTTCTAACATATATTAATCTTTTTTTAAATATTTAGCTTTTTTAATATTGTGTTCTTCTAAGGTTTCGCTAAAAAAAGTTTCCCCGCTGGAAGCAGAAAGATAGTACCAGTAGGTGCTTTCTTTAGGATATAATGCAGTTAAAATGCTTTCAAGCCCAGGAT
>Ga0210051_1002208_pt1 | contig 19627 bp, 21 predicted proteins | sample CryGey092014_all_FD_185464 | JGI IMG/M metagenome (GOLD analysis project Ga0210051, IMG submission 185464) | Groundwater microbial communities from aquifer - Crystal Geyser CG23_combo_of_CG06-09_8/20/14_all (SPAdes) (version 2) | ecosystem: Environmental > Aquatic > Deep subsurface > Groundwater... | reverse complement strand
TTACAAACATCACAGGCGCCAAAGAATTGAGAGTAAAAGAAACCGACCGATTGAAAGCGATGTCGTCGGAACTAATAAAAATGGGTGCTGATATACAGGAACTTGAAGATGGACTGATAATAAAAGGTCCAACAAAACTAAAAGGTTGTAAAGTTAACTCATACAAAGACCATCGTATTGCGATGTCATTAGCCATCGCCTCGCTTGTCGCCGAAGGAAACACGGAAATTTTAGATAAGGACTGTGTCAATATTTCGTTTCCAGAGTTTTGGAAAATATTGAGGAAAATGGTGAAATGAACGAATTTTTTAAAAATGAAATATTCTTTTTGGTCAATTCATTTTTACTTGTAGGATTATTATTAATAGATATAATTATAAAAATTTTAGAAGAGAAAGAAAAGATAAAATTATCAAAAAAACGGAAACAATACTTAATTATTATTGCTTCAGTTTTAGGAATTTTTTGGATTATTGGTCTTGTGTATTTAGCTAAAAATGATCCAAATCTTGTAAGGTCATTATCTTTATGTCCTGGCTAAATTCATTACAATAAAATGAAGAACATTATTAAATCAAATTATTTAAAATTATTCGGCAGTATTACTTCCTTGCTTGAAGAGGCGAGAAGGAAAACTGTCAGGCAGATTAATACCGTAATGGTTCAGACATATTGGCAGGTCGGTTGGCTTATTGTTGAAGAGGAACAAAAAGGGCAGGAAAGAGCAAGTTATGGCGAAGCGTTGCTAAAAAATCTGGCAAAAGATTTAACCCAAAAATACGGTCGCGGGTTTTCAGAGAGAAATTTAGAAATGATGAGAAAATTGTATATATCTTACCCATCAATTTCGCAGACAGTGTCTGCGAAATCTAATAAATCCGAGACACTGTCTCGTAAATCTCTAAAATTCGAATCTATACTGTCATGGTCGCACTACTGCGAACTTTTGTCAGTTGAAGACGATAAAATAAGATCATTTTACCAAATGGAAGCGTCTAAAAATAACTGGTCGGTAAGAGAATTACGCCGGCAAATAAATTCTTTATTATTTGAGCGGTTAAGTTTAAGCAGAAACAAAAAGAAAGTTTCTGAACTATCAAAGAAAGGACAGGTTATTGAAAATTCCATATTTTCGTATAGCATTAGTAACGAAAGTAACCCAAGGGGTTGCAACTACAAAAATCTTTTTTAACAATATCAGAATATGCGTAAAGAATCGCAGAAATTTTTGATAAAACAATGAGGAAAAAATTAATTATTGCGATTGACGGGCCTGCGGGTGCGGGGAAATCAACGATAGCGAAAATTGTTGCTAAAAAGATTAAATATCTCTATATTGATACTGGAGCGATGTATCGTGCAATAACATGGAAAGCAATGGTGAATAAAATTGACCTTCGTGATGAAAAAAAAATTGTTGAAATGTCAAAGGAAACCAGCATTAAACTTGTTCAGTCGGACCCGCTACGCCGTAGCGTTAGCGAGGCGAGTGATAAACTGAAAATTTTTGTAGACGGTAAAAATGTTTCCGAAAAAATCCGCGAAGAATTTGTCACAAAGAACACAAATACTATCGCAGCAATTCAGGGTGTAAGGAAAATTTTAAGAGATAAGCAGCGGCTTCTTGGCAGAAACGGCGGGGTTGTTATGGAGGGAAGAGATATAGGAACAGCCGTTTTTCCCGATGCAGAAAAAAAGTTTTATCTTGATGCGAAACCAAAGGAACGGGCAGTAAGACGTTGGAAAGAACTTAAAGCAAAAGGCAAAAAGGTTTCGTTAAAAAAAATTGCCGAAGCGATAAAAAGAAGGGACTATCGCGACAGACACAGGGGGATTAGCCCGCTTAAGAAAGCAAAAGATGCTATCGTTATTGACTCAACCGGCATGACATTAAAACAAGTAGCGGAAAACATATTAAGTGGAATTCGGGAATGATTTACTGGATAGGTTGGTTGATATCGCGGGTTGTTTTTACGGTTATTTATCGTCGGGAAATAACCGGTTTAGAAAATTTACCTAAAAACAGTTCGTATATTTTAGCAGCGAACCATCAAAGTTATGCCGACCCACCCCTTGTGGGAAGTTGCATAAAGAAAAAAATATATTATATCGCAAAAAAGGAACTTTTTAGGATTCCTGTTTTCGGCTGGCTTATAAAAAAAGCGAATGCGTTTCCGGTTGACAGGGAAGTCGCCGATGCCGGAGCATTAAAAAATGCATTAAAGATTTTACAGTCGGGAAATATTCTTTTAATTTTTCCCGAAGGCACACGATATAAACCGGGAAAAGTGAGAAAACTTAAAAACGGTGCGGCGATGCTGTCGGCTGCAACTAATTCGCCGGTTGTTCCAGTTGCCATAATAAATTCCGACAAACTTTCAAGTTTTAAAAAATTGAAAATTAAATTTGGCGTTCCAATGAGATTTGAAACTACAGAAAATTACGGCTCAATTACAAAAAAGATCATGTCGGAAATAGAAAAGTTGAAAAATGAAGATATTAATCGCTAAGAATTCGGGTTTTTGTTTCGGCGTCCGTCGTGCTGTAAATATCGCTTTGGGCGTTTCAAAAAAATCCGGCAGTGTCTACACTATCGGGCCAATAATTCATAACCCGCAGGTGGTCGGGGAACTTGAAAACAAAGGTGTAAAAGTTGTTCAGAAATTGTCGGATATAAAAACCGGAAGCATAATAATCCGCGCCCACGGCGTTCCGAAAAATATTTTTGATGAAGCAAAAGCGAAAGGAATAAAGATATTGGATGCCACTTGTCCGTTTGTCACGAGGTCAAAAAATTATGCCGAAAAACTTGCAAAAGAGGGCTATAAAATTATTATAATAGGAAATCCGGAGCATCCGGAAATAAAATATATATTTTCATATTTACCGAAAAATACCGTTATATTGAATACAAATGAAGATATAAAAAAACTAAAATTTTTTCCGAAAATAGGCATCATTACACAAACAACACAATCACCGGAAAACTTTATAAAAATTGCATCGGGACTTTTGAGTTATTCAAACGAGTTTAAAATATTCAACACTATTTGTCCAGATGCCATAAACAGGCAGAAAGAAGCAATGAAAATGGCAAAAAAATGTGATGTTGTTGTAATTATAGGAGGGAAAAATTCTGCCAATACAAAACGACTTGCCTCTATTTCAAAAAAAATCCAAAAAAAAACTTATCACATAGAAACGGCCCGAGATTTAAAAAACAAATGGTTAAAAGATGTGGAATATGTCGGAATTGTCGCGGGTGCTTCAACGCCGGATTGGATTATAAAAGAAGTAATTAGAAAGATAAAAAAGGAGGATAGGGAAGCGGTATGGAAGAAATGATGGATAAGATGCCGGATATTCAGGAATTGAAACCGGGACAGATTGTGAAGTCAAAGGTTATTGCCGTTATGAACGGGCAAGTTGTCGTGGATTTGGGATTAAAGAGAGAAGGTTTTGTGAATGTCAGTGATTTTCAAACATTGCCGAAAATCGGCTCGGAGATAGATATATTTATAAGTCGTCTGGATTCGCGGGACGGCTCTCCGGTTATTTCTTACAGAAAGGCAAGAGATATTATGGTGTGGAAAAATGCCGATGAAAATTTTAAGACAAAAAAAATAATTCAAGGTAAAATAACCAAAAAAATAAAAGGCGGCTATGAGGTGGATGCGGAAGGTATCATTGCATTTATGCCTTCTTCCCAACTATCAAAAAAATGTTCTTCAAAACCGGTCGGGATGACTATTGATGTAAAAATCACCGAGTTTGACAGAAAAAGCAAAAATGTCGTCGTATCAAATAAAATCATAGAAAAGGAAAAAAATGAACTTGAAAAACAAAAAGTGCTTTCTTCAATTAAAGAAGGCGACATCATAAAAGGTAAAATTGCAACTATTACCGCTTTTGGGATTTTTGTGGACCTCGGCGGTATTGACGGACTTCTTCATATTAACGATGTTTCGTATAAACGGATTGAAAATCTTTCCGACTTATACAAAATCGGCGAAGAACTGGAAGTTGTGGTATTAAAATTTGACCCCAAGGAAAACAAAATTGCGCTCGGATTAAAACAACTCCAAAAAAATCCGTGGGACGATGTTGAAGAAAATTACAAACCGGGAATGAGGGTGAAAGGTAAAATAACATCGCTTACTTCGTTCGGCGCTTTTGTTATGCTTGAAGACGGTGTGGAAGGACTAATTCATGTTTCCGATATTTCATGGACGGAAAGAATAGCCCATCCGAAAGATGTTTTTGATACCGGACAGGAAATTGAGGCAATTGTAATTGATTCCAATAAAGATAAAAAAAAAGTTTCTCTAAGTTACAAAGCGATTTTTGAGAACCCCTTTGATAAGTATGAAATAGGAAAAGTAGTACAGGGGCATATAATAAAACTGATGGATTTCGGTTGTGTTGCGCAACTTGAACAGAATATCCACGGGTTTATCCATGTTTCTGAAATTTCCAAAACCCGGATTGATAAGCCGTCGGATGTGCTTACCGTCGGTGAGAATGTTAAAGGCATTATTGTCAAAGTGGACAAATCAAAAAAGCGAATAGAGTTGTCTATTAAACAATATGAAAAACAGCAGGAAGAACAGGAAGTAAAAGGTTTTCTCAATTCACAGGAGACAAAAATTAAATTTGCGGACTTGATAGAGGAAAACGAATCAAACAGATAAATGTAGCCCCCAACTTGTAGCCGACTATTTAGGGTCGGGAATTTGGGGTGATTGTAGCGAACAATGAAAAAATTTCTATTGTATCTTTTTGTGTTTTTGATAATTGCTTCTTCCGTTTTTTTGACTTTCTACAAAAAAGAGAAATTTCTTAAAAGTTCCACACAATACTTGCCCGTTGAAAAACTCAACAAAATTATAATTAATGCCCGTGCACGAATTGAAGAAAATCCGGAAGATATTTTTTCTTATATTGAAAGCGGAATCGCCCTCTATCAGAAAGGCAGAGATTATTATCCTGAAGCGGTCAACCTTATGCAGAAAGCCCTTAAATTAGGCGCCGTGGATATAAGAGTATTTTTCTATCTTGCAATTATGTATGACGAACTTAATCTAACGGACAAGGCGTTTAATTATTACGAAAAATTTTTGAGAAACCGCCCGCAGGATTTTTATATGCGTTTGCGTTACGGCAATCTTTTTTTTCGTCTGAACAGATATGAATTTGCTTCCGAACAGTATGCGGCAGCGATGTCAATTGAGCCTAAAAATCAGACGACGCTGATAAATCTTGCATTGTCTTACAAAGCAAGGGATATGTATGACGAGGCATTGGAAAAATTCAAATTTGCGGAGACGGTAAATCCTGTCCTTTCACCGGAAATTTTGATAAAAATTGCAGAAACATACTCAATAAAAAAAGATTTTATATCCGCGGAAACATATTATAAAAAAGTGATTGAAAAAAAGCCAAATTCCTCCGCGGCACTTTTGGGTTTGGGTAAAACATATCTTAATATGAACAGAAAACCGGAAGCAAAAAATTGTTTCCAAAAAGTTTTATCAATTGAACCGAATAATCTTGACGCAAAGAAATATCTTTCAATAAAATGAGAAAAAGTATTTTACTATTCACATCAATTTTTAATTTTACATTTTTAATTTTTAATTGCCTTTATTGTGAAAACAAAGTCATAACCGATGTAAAAAAATGGGAATACATTGAGACGGAGCATTTCAAAATATATCATTATCCGGAATGTAAAGAACTTTTGCCGATTATTTCGGAAATCTTGGAAGACGCATTCAACAATACGACCCGTTTTTATGAATACCGTCCTTCAAAAAAAATCCCGTTTTTTATTTACAGGAATCACAATGAATTTGAACAAACAAATATCGTTGATGTCGGCGAAGGAACTGGCGGAGTAACGGAGGTATTCAAAAACCGGTTTATCGTATATAACGACGGCTCAATAAGATGGTTAAGAAATGTAATTCCGCATGAGTTCACTCATGTGATACAGTTCACCGTTCTTTATGAAGAGTCTCCTTTGCTTAAAGCGTTGCGTTTGTCGCGGGGAATTTTTATTCCTCTATGGATGATGGAGGGAATGGCTGAATATAATACGGGCGATATAGATGCTACGACGAGGGAAATGGTTATCAGGGATATGGTTTCAAATAAAAATGTTATATCGCTGAAAAATTTAAGCACTTTTAATCATCTGAAACCGCACCAGATAACGCCCGCATATAAACTTTCCGAGACGGCATATCATTTTTTGGTTGATGAATACGGTCCCGACAAACCGCAGAAAATTCTTAAGGTCTTGCGCGATAAACTTGATACATCTGCTGCTTTTACCGACACATTAAATATCTCGCCCGGTCTATTTATGAAAAAGTGGGAAGAGTGGCTTTACGAAAAATATGATGATAAAATAATCGGTTTCAAGGAAGCAAAGGATTACGGATTAAAACTGACGGAGGATAACGGCGACAATATTCCGGATTTTAATACGAATCCTGCGGTATCTTGTGACGGGAAATCAATGGCGTACATTACCGACGATGATGGGGTAAATAAAATCGTTGTTATGTCGCTTGAAACTAAAAAGAAAAAAATTATTGCCGAAGGCAACAGTTCTCAAATAGATGTGATACACAATGGAAAAATCTCTTTTTCTCCGGACGGAAACATTCTGGCGTTTGCCGGAGAAAAAACACAGAAAGACTATATTTTTATTTACGATATTAAAAACGAAAAACCTTCCAAACTTCCGCTTGATATATTTACAGTAAAGTCGCCATTCTTTTCTCCCGACGGTAAAAAAATAATTTTTATCGGAATGGAAAGGGCATATAACGATATTTATGAATTCAATTTTGAGGATAACTCGGTGAAAAAAATAACTGATGACATGGAAAATCAGTCAGTGCCTTCCTATAGTCCCGACGGTAATTTTATTGCATTTTCACAGGAGGATTCGGCAACATATCAGAGCGATGTTTTTTTGTTTGAACTTAAGACACAAAAAAAGATTCGTCTTACGAATTTTCCGGGCAATGAGACAGAGCCGGTTTTTTCTGCTGACGGTGAACGAATATTTTTTGTATCCGATGAAAAAGTAGGTTCTCCTGTTAACATTTATTCGGTTGCCGTTGATGGTTCCGGAATCAGGAAATGCACCGATTTACTAACAGGTGTTTCTAATCCCTGCCCGACTCCCAACGGTCAAAGTATAGTATTTGAATATTACAGAAATTTCAGAAAAGATATTTATCTCGCCGATATTTCCTCGTTTGAAAATAAGTTACAGGAAAATAAGCAGGAAGAATTTTCTGTTGAATCGTCAACGGAAAACAAGTATTTGGCATCACCTATATTCCCGTATCGTTTTAAGCCCTCGCTTGATGTTCTGGTGCCGTTTGTTATGTATCACTCGGAGTTTGGACTTTTTCTTGCGACATACTGGCAGGCATCGGATCTTTTCGGAAACCACCAGATATCCAGTCAACTTCTGTATTCATCAGGTAGCGGGGATTTGCAGTATAGCGTCGGGTATTCCTACTTGAAATGGCGTCCTCAGTTTATATTTTCTTCTGCCGGTGATAACTCCGAATTTGTGGTTAATTCCGAAGATATATACAGAGACAAGGAAAACACTCAGTCTATAGGCGTAGTATATCCGCTGGACAGGTTTAACAGCATCTCAATGGCGGTCTCGACAAAAAAATTTACGGAGACAGACAAAACACTTGACGAATTACTCGCTGACTACAGGACAAACAGATATTCCGTTGCGTATGAAAGAGATACTATAACCGGAAAGTATCTGTATGCACGATTCGGCTCAGATTTCCAATTACTTTTCAGAAAAGCATTTTTGGAATATGAAGGCGATATAGAATATAAAGAATATGTATTGAGGTACGAAAAGTATTTTCCTGTTTTTTCCGAAAGTACGGTTGTTTTGGGCAACCTTTTTGTTGCAAGCGAGGGCTCAAATAAAAGATATTTTCGTCTGCCGCTTCGCGGTTTTTCTCACGCGGATGATTTTCATATTTATAACCGTCTCATTGCGGCGACCCTTGAATACAGATTTCCGATTTTAACACTTGAAAATATCTGGCCCATATCCGATTTTTTTCTGAAATCAATAAACACATTTTTCTTTACCGATAATGGTTTTGGTTTTAATAATACGGAAGAATATCAAAGTGTTACAATTGACGAAATTAAAAACAGCGTCGGCAGCGGCGTTCGTTTTTATACTTTTTTGGCGGGGTATCTGTTGCCCATTACGGTTGAGTATGCCAAAAGAACGAACGATTCCGGCGACAAAATCAATATCGGTTCTTGGGTGTCGCTTGCCTATTGATTTATGTCGTCAAATTTAATAGAATCTTACAGCAAATAATTTATGCAAAATTCAGCGTTAAATATTATAATTCCCGAAAATTTCCGTTATTCGTGCCTGCCTAACTGTGCCGTTTGTTGTGCTGGTTGGAATATAGATGTTGATGAAGAGGCATATAAAAATTTCTCAAAGTTTGATTGGGAGAAAATTTCAAAAAAGTTTGTCGGCAAAAAAAAGTTTATTGAAGAGAACAATAAAAAATATTTTGAACTTGTAGACGGTAAATGTATTTTTTTGGATGATGACAAATACTGTCTGCTCCATAAAAAATTGGGTTTTGACACCAAAACCAGCACCTGTAAAATATATCCCTTTAAATTTATAAAAACTGCGGACGGTATTATTGTCCGTCTTTCCTTTGTGTGTCCGTCAATAATAAAAAACACCGGCATTCTGCTTGAAGAACAACTCTTAGAAATAAAAAAACTTGCTGCTTTGAAACCTGAACGGATGAGACAGATAGATGAAACAGTTGCCGTAAATGAGGATTTCAAAATTGGTTGGAGCGACTATAAAAAATTAGAAAATTTTATTCTTAATTTGCTGAAAACAGGTGATAATTATGAGAGTTCCCTGAAATTAGCCGCAAAATATTTGAGGATTGTGCTTGAAGAATTACAAAAAAAAGAAAACGCTTCGTTAATTTCCGAGATATTGGAGAAAATTGATAAAAAAATATTATTTGTCCGAATGGACCCTTTCAGAGAAAAAAAAGAAAAAGATGATACTTTTAATAAAAAACAACGGCTGTATTATGCACTTTTTGTGGGATATAAATTTGTCGGTCAGTCAAAGATTTCATCCTTTAAGAAGATTGGCAACCTTGTGAAACTTATTATTAAAAATGGAACACTGGAATTAAACGGTAAAAAATTTGATGTTTCCCGTGTGTACCAAACATATTTTAATGTTGAAAATAAAGAAAATATGAAACTGGTGAAAAAATATATTGAGCATTTGATTTTTACAAAATGGCATCTTTTGCCGACGGATTTTTCAACTCCGAATGTTATATCCGGTTATTCGCTTATACTTGTAATATATGCTCTTGTAAAATGGTTTTCAAGGGCATTCGCTGTGTTACGCGGCAATTCTGTTGTGGAACTTTGCGATGTTGAAAATGCCGTTTCAATTGTTGATAAAAACTATGCCGGACACATAACGAAAGAAACGCTTTTTTTGAACAGTCCGGTTTTTTCCAAAATCTGCAACCTTTTAATTTCACAAAATAATTTTGAGGAGATAATTATCTGATGTTTCCGGTTTTTCTAATCAATATAGCGGTCCCTGTTATAGCGGGAGTCGTCTATTTTATGATGGCGTTTGAAGTCAGAAAAACCGGAAAAATCAGACATATTATATTCGGGGAAATCGGCTATAGAAAAGTTTTTGATGCCTTTATTCTGTTCGGAATATATTTTATAACCCGCCCTTTACAAAATATAATCGGCCCGTATCCGTGGCCTATGTTCATCAACTGCATCCGTCAGTTTTTTCTTATGGCGGTTATTTCTCCCGCTATACTTGTCGGCATATTTTACTGGGATTCCGACGAGGGCGAACTTCCTAAAGCAGTCAAAGTCGCTTCTTATTCCGTCGGATTTTTAATGGCTTTGATATTTATTCTTGTGAACATTGCCGCAATAGACACATCAAAAATCATCGCTTCATTCAACGGCTTAAAATTATATGATGCGGTATGGTTTGCCGGCGGTCCCCAGAAAACTGAATTTATATTGATTCATCTTGTATCGCAACTTATTTCGCCCGTCGGATTTTTTGTGCTTTCCGTTGCAATAGTTCGTCGTCGCCGGCATAATTATCCTCCTGACAGCATCTACAATCAAATGCCTTTGAAGTGGAGGTATCTTGAAATAGGTTTTGAGATATTTATTGTTTCAATGCTTGTCGCCGGTTTAGCCGCGCTTTTGGGTCATTATTACACATATCTTTGGTTGATATATTTTGCGGGTGCCATCATATCCGGTATATTGGAATTGAAGAGCGTAAAAATTCCGCCCAGTTCCGCACCGAAGGACCTCAACTGATTTTTATTGACTGTTGAGAGAAAAAAGGAGGAGCAAATGTTTGAGTTATCGGAGTTCAAGGGGAACAAGGTTATCGTTTTGAAACGGGATGAAAATGACAAATATCCGTTTTCTTTCGGTATAGCAAAGGCGAAGTTGATACTTCAGCACATAGAGGATATCAAAAAATTTGTTGAAGATAACGCCGGATAATCTTTACCGTCGGTGTGCTTGACAAATCAAAAAAGATTTATTAAACTGAATTTAAACAAGCAATCATTTTGTAATTTTGAGTGAGGGAAAAATTAGCAAAGCGTCTGCAGAGCATTAACCTGTCTACCGCCAGGCAGGTTTGCGACCTTTTCGTTCCAGGAGCGACCAACGGAAGTCCCTTTAGGGGCAAATTGCAGAGCGAGTGGCAGACGAGCGTCTCAAAGCGACCGCAGGGAGTCCCCGTGGGAATATTTGTTCCCGAACGATTTTGGGGGTGTAGCTCAGTTGGGAGAGCGCATCGTTCGCAACGATGAGGCCGAGGGTTCGACCCCCTTCACCTCCAAAAAGGTAATTAAAAATTGAGAATTAAAAATTAAAAATTATGGATAACACCTTAATTTTACATTTTAAATCCCGCTAAAGCGGGACAAGTTTTTACATTTTTAATTGATTTTATTATGTCCTATATCATTTTAGCAAGGAAATATCGGCCGCAGAAATTTGACGATATCGTCGGGCAGGAGCACATAACCCGTGTCCTAAAAAATGCGATAAAAGAAAACCGCATCGCGCACGGCTATATTTTTTCCGGTCAGCGCGGGGTCGGGAAAACTACTACAGCCAGAATTTTTGCGAAAGCACTAAACTGTGAAAAAGGACCAAAAGAAGAGCCCTGTAATAAATGTGATTCCTGCCGTGAAATAACCGGCGGCAATTCCATTGATGTGATGGAGATAGATGCCGCATCAAATAGGGGAATAGACCAGATAAGAGAGTTGAGGGAAAACATAAAGTATGCCCCTTCGTCATCAAAATATAAAATATACATTATTGACGAAGCGCATCAGATAACGGAGCCGGCATGGAATGCACTTCTGAAAACGCTTGAAGAACCGCCTGCCCATGCGATTTTCATATTTGCTACCACATCGACCCAAAAGATTCCTTCGACGATACTTTCCAGATGCCAAAGGTTTTCTTTCCGTCCTTTATCAATAAAAGAAATAAGTGAACAGATAGAAAAAATTGCTGACAAAGAGAACATTAAAATAGATACTCACGCCGTTGCCGTAATCGCCAGATCTTCCGGCGGTGCACTGAGAGATGCGTTAAGCGTTTTTGACCAGGTTATCTCTTTTTGCGGCACGACTATAACTTCGCAGGATGTTATCGCTATATTAGGTTGCGTAAAAGAGGACCTGCTTTCGGAAATGTTTGAGTGTATAGAAAAAAATGATGCGAAAAAACTTTTGCAGATTGTAGATAAAACTGTGGTTCTCGGATATGACCCTCTCAACATCGCCGGCGATTTGCAGGAGTATATAAGATGCATAATGCTTTACAAAATTTCTCCTGAGTTGGTGCGAACCATCTCCGATATAGAAAAACTGAAGTTGTATTCTCAAAATTTATCCATTGATGTTTTATTCCGTTTGGTGCAAATACTTTCCGACTGCATTGAACAGATGAAACATTCCGAGCAGCCGTTTGTTATCTTAGAGATTTTCTGTGTTAAAATTACCCAGAAATATGTCGGTTTGGATGAGTTGCTCAGCCGTCTTGAAAATCTTGAATCGTCTTCACTAAACGAGCGGGAAGAATCTGAAATCACAGAAAAAAACAGTAGTGAAAAACATTTAACAGTTTCCGAAATCAGAAATCCGAAATCAGAAGCGGTAAAAATTTCTCTTGGAAAAGTTCGTTCGGCGTGGAATGAAATTTCAAAAGACGGAAAAATCAGGCCCCGCGTTCTCGCCTGTTTTTCGGATGCAAAAATATCGGAGATTTCTAATGACGGAACTTTTGTCGTTGAATTCGGCGATTCATATAAAATGGAGACGGTTTTATCAAACAAAGGCGAATGGCTTCCGTTTATGGAAAAAAAATTGGGCGGTAAGTTTTCCTTTACCGCAAAAGTTGCATCTGCGGTAAATAATCCGGAAATTGAAGAAACAGAAGATGATATTGTACCGGCAGAAACAGTTGTTGGCAATGAAATAGAAGAAACGGGAATACCTATTATTACCGATATGCCGGCATTATCGGCCGTCGGAAAAAATAAAAAATCTGACGCAGTGTCCGGGCCGAAAACATCAGCGGTTAAAAACATTATTGATTTATTCGGCGGTAATGTCGTGGAAGAAAAATAAAAACAGCCACAGATGGACACAGATGAACACAGAAAAAGACATTTCCGTGAAATTCTGTGAAATTCTGTGGCTAAATTACAGAACTACAAACTTTAATAAATGATTAAGCCGCTCGTCTCTCTTATTGATGCGTTCAAGAAACTTCCTGGTGTCGGACAAAAACAGGCGGAAAGATTTGCTTTTTTCATAATAAGGAGTCCACAAAATGATGCCGAAAATTTAGCATCGTCAATAATCAATACAAAAAAAAGTATAAAAACCTGTTCCATCTGCGCGTCTTTGTGCGAGAAAAGTCCGTGCGAAATTTGTTCCGATGAAAACAGGGACAGAAAAAAAATATGCGTCGTTGAAAATTATACCGACTTACAGGTAATAGAAAAAACGGGAAGATACAAGGGGCTTTATCATGTTCTGTCGGGAGTTCTTTCTCCGTTAGACGGCGTTCATCAAGACAATTTAACGCTGAAACTTCTCATGAAACGACTGGATGCGGTAGAAGAAATTCTCATCGCTACCAATCCGACAGTTGAAGGGGATGCTACGGCGATGTATATTTCGCAACTCGTAAAACCGCACAATATAAAAATTACCCGTCTTGCAAAAGGTATCCCGTCGGGAGGGAGCATAGAGTATTCCGATGAAATAACCCTGATAAACGCACTTGACGGAAGAAAAGAAATTTAGTATAATTTTTTCCCGTTGTAAAGATTTAATTCAGGCGTAGCTCAACGGTGGAGCATCCGGCTGTTAACCGTAAAGCCATTAGACGATAAAAAACCGAATTTGGTAGTATTTTGGTATTACAAGTTATAGGAAAGTTTGTCTATGGCTTTTTTAACGTGTGATTTTGAAAGATGGGAGTAAATCATTGTGGTTGTGATACTGGAATGCCCTAAAACTTCTTTTACAGTTCTTAAATCAACTCCTGACATAACAAGATGGCTGGCAAATGTATGCCGCAAGTCGTGTATTGTGCAGCGATTCACTTTGGCTGCTTTTAGTATCCGTAGAAATTCTTTTCTTAATTTGGATGCATCTAATTTACCATCAACAGAATTCTTAAAAACATATCCCTCCGTTTTTCTAATCGGATAGAGTTCTTTTAGTAAAACATTGTGTAATGATATAACCCGCAATTCGTAATCCTTTGGTTGGAAATCATCATGGGCTTGTATAAGAATTTCTCGCCTTTTGAAATCAATGTCCTGCCAGCGTAAATTTATCAATTCACCAAGGCGGAATCCAGTGTATAAAAATGTTTGTATTATATTTTTCATTTGACCCGACGCGACTAAAAGCAATTTTTTAATTTCCTCTTTACTTAAAAATCTCGGTGCCTTTTGTGGTATTTTTATCAATTTAACATTTTTAGCAGAGTTTTTTTCTAAATAACCCCATTCAACTGCTTTTGAAAAAGCGGCTTTTAATTGGCAGAGGTCAAATTTAAGAGTGGTCGGATTAACTTTTTTTAGTCGCTCTTGTTTCCATTGTTCAATATGATACGGAGTTATATTTCTTAAAAGATTAGGCTTAATTACATTTGAAAAATTTTCTAATGCGCCCTTATCAATTAAATGAGTTTTTGGTCTTTTATTTGCTTTGCTATAAGCGAGGTATTCCTCAACAAACGAAGCCCAAGTTTTTTTGGTATCTGTAAGTCCCAGTTCTCGTCTGAAAAACTTTCTATCAACCTCGGTTTTATACTCCAACGCTGTTTGACGGTCGGGTGAAATGGATTTTTTATGTAGGAGTGCAATTTCACCGGACCCACGACACCGTTTACATACTTTACCAGCGATTACCTTTTTACCATTACAAACAGGACAAGTCTTTTTACCTTGATACCAGCATAAGTGATATTTTTTGTTTCGTTTAATGAGGAAGGACATTTTGTTTTAACCTTTAATAGAGATGGATTACCGAAAATTTCTATGTATATTTTAACAAATAAAAATGTTTTTGTCAACTATTTTCCGAGTTTCATATTTTTTACTTGACAAATTTTTACATATTTTGTAAAATTAAAGTAATCAAAATTTATACATTAACTTTTTAGAGGTAAAGATAATGAGCGGACCATATACACTTAAAGAGATTTTGAAAACGAAGGAATATAACAAAATTGGCGATGTTGTGGATATAATTTCTGACAGGTATCCTGATATTACTGCGAGTGCGATACGATACTGGGATAGCGAGGGTTTATTATCACCAATCAGAACCAAAGGTGGACAACGATTGTATACAGAAACTGACATGGAACTGATAAAATACATAAAAGAATTATCTCGGTGTGGGTATTCAATTAAAAAAATTAAACAAAAAATTTATGAGTTGAGAAAAAGTGGAGTACCACTTGATTGGGCTGCTGATAAAGCGAGAGATGAAGTTGCAATATCCAGATATATGGAATTATATAATTTGTTTAATATAAAAGAAAGAATGGAACCGGTATATTCAAGAAAGGATTTAGTAAAAATTTTAAGGTCAAAAATAGCGGAAGAACTCCTTGATACGGCGATAGAATATAAATTGATAATACCTACAAGGATAAAGGGAAAACTTATATTCAGTGCATATGATGAAATGTTTTTAAGAATTATCATTTACAAAGATAAAAGGTTTAAGGATACTTTTATTGGTGGATGGAAAAGATATGTTGAAGAATGCAGAAAAGTATATGAGGTTTGTAAATATTTATATCACCCCTATTTTATATTCGGGAAATTACAAGTTCCTGCAAAAGATTATTCTGAAACGCAGATAAATAATGTGCTTTTTAACTTAATCAGTGAAAAAGTTATGTATGGTTCGGCATCACGGATGCTTGAGGATGTATATTGGGATGATGTAAAAAAAGTATGGATAAAAAGATAAATCCGAGTTGGCTAAGTATAACTCGTATTGCCGGAGATATCCGATTCGGATATTTTCCCGATATAGATTTAAAAGATGGCAATGTGATTTTCCCCCCTGGAAAACCTGTAAGGACAGTTAAAGTTGTTAAAAAATTTAAGGCGAAAACAAAGGATCAATGGACTGAATTTATTAAGAAGTGTAAAGACGAAAATATTAAGAAGATTAGAAAATTAAATTTTCAAGATGGGGTTCCTATTTCGTGGGAGAAGGAATATGAAATAAAAATTTAATAAGGTATAAAAATTTAGTAAGGTATAACGTAATTTACAGCTGACCAAAAAGGACTGGAGGCTGTTTGTTCTGGTCCCGCTAATGCGGGACCGGGATGAACAGCCTCTTTTTTTTTGTCAGAAGGAGTTTTTATGAAAAAGTTGATTGAAAAATGGGAAATTGGTGTTGCTAAAAATGTTGTGAATGGGTTTATGGAACGATGTAAAGAAACCCGCTTTGAATTTGACGATTTGTATCAGGATTGTTTACTTCACTGGTGTAAAGAGGAAAACAAATATCAAGAAAAGCGTGGTGCTAATAAAAAAACCTTTATGAGAAATATTCTTGGAAAGAAATTAAAAGATATTTTACAAGCCCAGAAAACGGACAAAAGAAAAATTATTTTTAATATGGTATCGTTAGAGCAACCAATAATATCAAAATATTCAAACAATGAAAGTGAATCAAACAAAACATATGAGAGTATTCTGAAAGATACTACATCAGATGAGGAAAATAAAATTTTTCTGAGAAGCGATGTAAACAAAACTGTGGATAAACTTTCTCTGAATCTAAAATTTTTTTGTTCACTCATTAAAGATGGATATCCGATAGAACAAATCATTGCTATTCTAAAAATATCTCGGAAAACTTATTACAGAAAACTTAACCTTATCAGAAAAATTTTTCATGCAAGTGGACTGGAAAAATACATAGATTAAAAAAAAGATGACACACTTTTAAGAAATTTCTCGTATATATGCTATGGGAGGACAAAAAACAAATGCGAACTGTATGTAAATTCAGTTTTAAGAAAAGCATTAAGCGAAAATGGATAGAAACCCATATTATGTGGGCAATCTTTAATGCGGAGTGTATATTTGGGAAACCAAAAGTTAGAACTGGTTTTTCGTATTACGTTTCCGATGACAAACCTCAATGTGTCTTTGATATTTCTACTGATGTGGGTGAACACATTGCACGGTTATTTACAGGGATGATGATTAAAGAATTGGGCGAAACTGGTTTTGAGGTGAAGAGAATTGACAGGGATGATTTAAGAAAATGAATCGCTTGAGAGAATACAGATTAAAAAAAAGAATAACACTCAAAGAATTATCACAAATATCCGGTTATTCAATTCAGCATATAAGTTTGGTTGAAACAGGGAAGGATACGGCGAGTAAATTTTTTAAGAGATGCATTGCTGAAATTTTGGCTGTATCAGTAGATAATATTTTCCCGATAAATTCAGAAAAAATTATTATCCCGAAAATTTCGCCAAAAAAGTTTGGTTATTATCGTCGTCGTTCAAAAAAATCACTTGAAACAATAGCAAAGAAAACGGGCTATACAAGACAGTATTTGTCGGTTATAGAAAACCTTAAAGCAACCCCATCAATAATCTGTCAGAGAAAATTAGCGAAATGTTTAAATATTCCGATAGAAAAATTATTTCCGGTAATTTATGACTGAACTTTTAACGCTGAAAGAATTCTGCTCTATTCTGAAAATTTCTCAAGAGACCGCCCATGATTGGATACGCAGGTACCGGGATTTACCCGCATTTAAACTCGGTCGTCTATGGCGGTTTAACAAAGATGAACTTTTAGAATGGATTGACAGGCAGAAGCAGAAGTCGGATAAAAATTTCCGTCCCAAACAGATATTATGAATTTTAGAAATCGTGACAGATTGCACAGTGAATACAAGCAACAGGTAAGCGAGGTATTCAGAGAGCGTTATGGTTTCCTTGTTACTGACTATGGACAAGAAACCAACATCTCTAAAACATTCAGCGAGGCATTGTTTTTATGTGGCGATGATCCGACAGCACATTTCATAAGATATAAACCCGATGAAGCAATTATTGTGACAAAACCTTGTCCTAAACTTGTTTCAGGAACTCATTCTAAAAAGACCGCTTATCTTGTTGAGATTAAATCAAAAAGCCCTTCAAGCCCAAATGTTGCTATAGAACTTAATTCTTACGAACACACTATTGCTTTATGGAAAATATGTATCAGAGTAATATTGGTTTTACCCGAATTTAAAGCATTGTGGGCTAAAGATGTCCAGTTTTTCAGGATAGATATCCCTGATAGAAATTCAATTGAGGTGTATGAGAGTATTAAGCAGAAATACAGTCCCATTCCTGTTGAGTATCGTCAATGGAATAGGGTGGGCAGTGGCACACCATATGGTTTGGTGAACCCACAAGATAGTGCAGTTTTAAGTTTAGACGATTTCATACAGAAGGAGTTGCTGAATGATTGAAATTCGGGAAATAGATATTTCAAAGATTGTAATTAAAAAACGGAGCCGAAATGATTTAGGTGATATTAAATCACTGCAAGACAGCATTGCATCTGTTGGTTTGCTCCATCCGATAGCGGTGAACAGTAACGGAAAGTTGATTACTGGTTACAGGCGACTTATTGCGGCGAAAAAACTTGGTTGGAATAAAATAAAAGCAACATTATTTGACGGTCTTACAGAACTTGATGAGTTTGATATTGAACTTCAAGAAAATTTGAAACGCAAAGATTTTAATCCTGTGGAGTTAGCAGAAATGTTATCAAAGCGGAAAGAGATATATGAGAGATTACACCCGGAAATAAGAAAAGGCGGGGATAGAAAGAGTAAAAAATTCAAAGGTCGGATTCCGTCTTTTGATTTTACCACTGATACAAGTCAGAAAACAGGCATTTCTGAGACGGTTATCAAAGAGACACTTCAATTGACAGAGTTACCAGAAATGCTGAAAGACAAAGTCAAATCAGGACAGTTATCTAAATCCCATGCTTTGAAAATTTACAGGCAAGAAAAATCCCGGCTTAACCGAGCAAAAAACTCAACAAACTCAACAGCACAACTTCCCGATTGGGTTCAATACACAAACCTGTGGCATTTCTCACAGTGCGACCCACGATTCGGTATCAAGGGCTATCCCGGTCGGCTTCCAGGACAAATCATGCAAAATCTTTTATGGCTTTTTACAGAAGAGAATGATTGGGTGCTTGTTCCATTCGCAGGTTCAGGCACTGAAATAGATGTGGCAAAATCAATGAATAGAAACTGTCAAGGATACGATATAAACCCTGCACGGAAAGAAATTATCAAATTAGATGTTACGCATGGCATTCCAAATACACGCAAATATAAATTGATATTTCTTGACCCGCCATACAGTTCACAGAAAAAAGGATGCTACACCAATTTACCAACAGACCTTTCAAATATGTCTTTAACCGATTATTACAAAACGATGGCAAAGATTATCAAGACATGTGAAACATTACTTGCTCCCAGAAGTTATCTAACAGTTATTTCCAGTTCGCTTCGTAAAAATAATGTTGTTTATGATATTCCATATGAGTTGGCAAAAATATGTGAAAAATTGGGATTGATACTGGTGGATAGAATTATTGTTCCATATGAGAATGCGTCATCGGTAACGCCGCAATGGATAGAGCAGGCAAGAAAACAAAAGTTTTTGTTGAGAAATTACCGTGACCTGCTGGTCTATCGTAATAATTCGGAGGTTGTATGAGATTTTTAGATTTTATGAAAAAGAAAAAGCGGGCACGGAAACACAAAAAGCATGTTCGTAAAATTGCGACGGCTAAAAACAAAGCAAAGTCCCAACCAAAAACCGATGATGCAAAAGCGACCAAAAGCAAGGAGATGATTTTATCGCCAGGCAAGAATGCTCC
>Ga0210051_1002202_pt1 | contig 19661 bp, 22 predicted proteins | sample CryGey092014_all_FD_185464 | JGI IMG/M metagenome (GOLD analysis project Ga0210051, IMG submission 185464) | Groundwater microbial communities from aquifer - Crystal Geyser CG23_combo_of_CG06-09_8/20/14_all (SPAdes) (version 2) | ecosystem: Environmental > Aquatic > Deep subsurface > Groundwater... | reverse complement strand
TTTAGCCAAAAACCTTAGTCAATATAAGTTTTTAGCTTTAATTTTCGGAATCTTAAGCTCTGCTTTTGGAATTTTTCTTTCAAAACTAACCTTTTTGCCAGCTGGACCTCTGATCATTGTCGTTTCAGCTTTTATATTTTTAATTTCAGCAATTTTAAAAAAATAAAAATGATGTTAGAATAAAGATATGCCAAAAAAACTTATAGTCCCCACTATTTTATTTGCTGTTATTATAATTTTTTCTTTTTCGGTTTTGTCAAAAAATAAGGGAAATAGTGAACCAGGAAGTCAAATCATCCTTTTTTATGGAATTGGTTGCCCTCATTGTGCTATTGTGGAAAAATACATTGGAGAAAATAAAGTAAAAAAAGAAATATCTTTTGCTGAAAAAGAAGTCTATTATAATCAGAGTAATGCTAAAGAGCTCGAGGAGAAGGCGAAAATTTGCAAAATACCTGAGAACGAAGTTGGCGTACCATTTTTGTGGGATGGAAAAAAATGTTATATTGGCGATGTAGATATTATAAATTTTTTTAAAGAAAAAATTAATGAAAAATAAAGTTCCACTTTTAATTTTTTTAATTATTTCGATTAGTTTACTCTTTACCCCAAAGGTTTTGGCTATTTGCCCACTTTGCACAGTTGCGGTCGGTGCCGGAGTTGGGCTCGCGCGCTGGCTTGGGGTTGATGATACTATTTCTGGTCTTTGGATTGGCGGTTTGACTGTTTCTCTCATTGCCTGGACAATCGATTGGCTTGAGAAGAAAAATATTCGTTTTAAAGGAAGAAAAATAGTGACAATTTTGGGTTATTATCTTTTAATGGTTGTCCCCCTTTATTTTTCTGGCTTTTTGGGTAATCCTCACAATAGTTTAATATGTTTTTGCGGTTTTCATTTTGACAAACTACTTTTAGGGATTATTGCTGGAAGCATTGGCTTTTGGTTTGGTGCCAGTTGGTATTATTATTTGAAAGAAAAACATGGTAGCCGGGCATATTTTCCCTTTCAAAAGGTGGTAATGCCAATTGCTCCTCTAATAATTTTAAGTATAATTTTTTATTTTTTAACAAAGTAAACCTATGGAAAAAGAAAATCCAATTAAAAATTTAGACGAATTTATTCAAAAACTAAGCGAAATGAAAAAGAAAGACAAGATGGACTTGTCTTCTGATGAGGACTTAACTTTAGCCATTATGAACTTGATTTCGATTGAAGAACATTTTTTCTTTACCGGAACCAAAACCGGCAAGGAAAAATATTATGATTTTTTAAAAGAGGTTCGAGAGATGCGAAAAACTTTACTTAAAAAGATTATTAAAAAATACGAAGGTGAAGTCTGGTGCATCTCCAAACACCTTTTAGCTGCCTCTATGAGGTTAATGGAAGTTGGAACAAAACAGCTAGGCATGGGCAAGAAAGAAGAAGCCTATGATTTATTTGAGAAAGCTTATAATTTGTACTCGCTTTTTTGGGGAGTAAATATGGGTTTAGTTGATACAGCCCAAGTTAAAAAAATAGACGATAACGCTATTGACAAGCATGACAAAGAGAAGAAGGGCTTCATGGGTAAATTAGGGGAATTAGTGAAAAAAATAATAGACTGCTGTATAGAATAATCGAAGCCTTAATTAAAAGAAAGCAATTAAAATAAGGGAAGAAGAGAGTTCATAATCTTCTTTATAACTCTCTTCTCGCTCTAATGTTATAAAATCGTTCGCTAGAGGGAGCCACTATTAACGTGTTGGACAGATTGAGGTCCGAGAGTTTTTCTCGGGCTTTTTTTGGTATAATTTATTGAAGTATTAATTCATTATGGAGAAAATTCTTGTAGTTGCGGCAAATATTATAGAAAGAGATAGAAAGATTTTATTAATGCAAGAAACGTTTAAAGAAGTAAAAGGGAAATGGAACTTTCCTGCTGGCCGACTAGAAATAGACGAAGATATCATTACTTGCGCAAAGAGGGAAGGAGAAGAAGAAACAGGATTTAAATTAAAACCATTATACTTAATAGGAATATACCAACATTACTTGACCTTAGGGCATAATGTGGTTTTTATTTGTTTTCAAATCAGAGATTGTCGGAGGGAAATTAACCATCACAAAAGAAGCCATGGATGTCAGATGGTTTTCTTTTAAGGAGATTAAAGAATTGTCCAAAAAAGGATTATTAGTAGGCTCTTATATTTTGAAGGCACTTGAAGATTGTAAAAAAGGTAAGAAGACTCCACTTAATTCTATTACTATTCTAGAAGATTAAGATGAGATAATCAGGCAATTTTTCAAGGCCCGAAAGTTTTTCGCGGGCTCTTAATTTAGATGAGAAATTTAAGATTGTAATACACCTCATCTATGCTAAAATAAGCCGCAGTTATTAAATCCCGTTAGAAGCGGAATTTCTAATGGGATAAAGATTATGACTTTTTAATTTAACATTCGTTGACAATCATTATGGGGGAAATTGGTATCGTTACCGAAGAGGCCGCAGATTTACCAGCAGATATAGTTACAAAGCATCAAATAGCCATCGTTCCTGTAAAGTTAGATTGGCCAGAGATAGAGAAGATACCCGGAGAAAATACTTTTCAAAAAATGAGAGAATTAGAAAAACGAGGGATCAAGAGTTTTGGTAAAACTTCTCAGCCATCGCCAAACGATTTCTTAGATAAATATAAGTACCAACTGGAAAGATTTGAAAAGGTACTTTGTATTACTCTCACTTCCAAGCTCTCGGGTAGTAATAATTCAGCAAATCTAGCCAAAAAATTTTTAAATTCAAAAGACGGAGAAAGAGTTTTCGTTGTTGACTCCTTAAATGCTACCGCTGGTCAGGCCCTCCTTGTTTTAAAAGCAATTGACCTAATCAATAGTGGCAAAACAATAGAAGAAATTGTAGCAGAATTAGAAAAATCTATTCCCCATATTCACCTTTTGTTGATATTCAACGACCCCAAGTGGATAGAAGCTAGCGGACGAATATCTCATCTGGCGGCTAATTTAATGAGAAAAATGGCTCAAGCCGGAATTCGACCATTATCAGCCTTTAAAGATGGAGTATTAGTGCCGGTTGGTATAAGGCTTGGCGCCAAAGATTTACCTACCGCCCTTTTCAAACAGCTTGAAAAAGAAACGAAAAACTTAAGAAAGGCAGGTAAAAAAATAAGAGTAACTATTGTTCATGGCGACCACCCAAAAAGCGCTCAAAGACTTAAGGAGATGATTGAAAAAGAATTAAAAAATACGGAAGTGGTCTTTATAAATGTTATCGGCAATGTGATTGGCGCTCCAATTGGCCCCGATGCATTAGCTTGCGCTTGGTGCGAAATCTAAAATTCTTTCCAAAGTGAGTCATCGTAATTTTCAAGCCCGAGAATTTCCTCGGGCTTTCGTTTTTGGTATAATTCATCTAACTTAAAATTTATGAATAAAAGTTTATCTTGGTTTTGTAAAATTTTTATAAAACCAATTGTTAATTTCTATCTTATCAAAGGAATCAAAGGGTGGAATAACATCCCTAAAAGAAATTTTATTTTAGTTTCCAACCACCAAAGCCATTTGGATTGGATAGCCAGTGCTTATCCTTGTGTCCCCGGAAGATTTACTTATATAGGTCAAGTTGATAAATACACTGGCCTAGCAGGATTTGGTAGAAATATTTTATATTTCATTGCTGGGGTAATTCCTATTAATAGAAAAGACAATATTTCTAAAAAATTTGCCTTGGAGAAAGCCGTTAAGGTTTTAAAGAGAGGAGACATTGTGATTATTTATCCTGAAGGGACGCGCTCTCGAACGGGCGAGATTCAAAAAGGGAAAAGCGGAGCAGCAAAAATTCACTTACGAAGCGGTGTTCCAATTTTGCCAATGGCGATTAAAGGAACGTTTGGACTTTTACCACCGGGCGGAAAATTAAAAATAAGAAGAACCGTTAAAATTAATATCGGACAACCCCTCGATTTTGAAGAAGAAAGAAAGATGGCAAAAATTTTAGATTGTAACTCAGAAGAATATAGATCTCTTTTGCAGAAAATTACTGACCGAATAATGGAAGAAATTAACCATCTTTATACCGAACTTTAAGTGGTCCTGAGAATTTTTATAATAGCAATGTCTTGCAACTATTGGCTATGTTGAAACATTCTCCCGGCTTAGTATAATATGGTTTTTTCTGATTTTATTTCAGAATTTTCATCTGTTATACTTTAATAAAGGTCAAAATTAATAAAAATTAATTATGATTTATGGAAATATTTAGGAAAATGAAGAAAACCCATCCCAATATTAACGCTATTATTGTTGGATTAGCCATTGTAATATTCTGGAGGGGAGCCTGGGGTCTGATGGATTTATATCTGTTTCCAGGCAACGAAACTTTAAGCTATATAATATCTATTTTCTTGGGATTATTTTTGTTATTTATCGATGACTTTAAATTAAAAGAAATAGAATAATAATTTTTCCTCAATATAAGTCCAGAGTAAGATGAGGAATTTAATTTCAAAAGAGTCTCTTAAAATAAATAATAAATTTGAATATGGAGAAAGATAAATATAGGAAAATTAGAATAGAATGCGAATTATGTAAAACCAAGTTTGAGATATGGATTTCAGAAATGAATTATAGTTCTGAGATGGAATTAAGAATTAGGAAAAATTTTTACAAATACTGCCCGGTTTGTAAAATTCTAAAAGAGATAAGAAAGAAAAGTAAGTAAAGTTAACTTAACTTTTTGGTTTGTCGAGTTCACTCTCCTTAAGAAAGTAGTTTTCTGAAAATTTCTCATTATATCCAAAACAAAAAGCCCATTATTGGGCAATTTTTTATTATCTTTGCCTTTCTAATTAGGTGAATTTTATTTCTCGTATTTAACTAAAAGAACCTCTTCAAACCACCTATCTTTCCATTGATAACTGTTTTGTAAAAAATCAATCTTTTTCATCCCAAGACATATCGCATCCTGAATTTCAAAAAGATTAACAAAGTTTCCAATCCCCGAAAAATTTTTAACATCGTAACCGCATTTCAGTGTGTGATAACAATCATTAAACAATGCTATTAAATCAACGCCGGCCACTTTTTTACCTACCCGGACAGTAATCATTCTCATTTTATAAGATTTTCCTCCTAATCTTATTACTTGGCGAAAAGCCTCTACTCTTCTTGGGTCTTTCCAATCTGCTTTTCCACCTTTTTGCTTTAAACGTTCTGTGCTTATTTTTACAAGATCCTCAAAATTAGAGAAATTGTTTATAATTATTTGAGGATTTTGCTTCTCAATTCTTCTTCTATCTTTCCGTAAGTCATGGCGTCTGTTCTTTTTCAACCTCATTAAAAAATCCTCTGGACTCTGAATATTCTTTAAATCTAGAATATATTTGGAGTCATCAGGCCTAAAATCTTCGGTAAATTGTTTATCTAAGGAAATGTCGTCTAGACTTATAGCATTTAATAATATAGGGCGAGGTGAAAGAGCCAGTAGTAAAGGTATAAATATGGATTTTTTGGCGAAAAATTTATTTTCTTCTTGCCAGGCACTTCCAAACCAGAAATATTTTTTCTTATCTTCTTCGTAGCAAAGGGGTAAAAGAGCAAGATTCTCAGACTTGTTTTTGAGCAATATAAAATGAAGTTTCGGTTTATAAGCTAAGAAAAAAGCTAAACGGAATTCCCAAGTGTCAAAAAGAGATTTTTTAGGACTAAATTCTTCCCATAATTCAAAACAACGTTTTACATCAGAAACGATTTCTATATCGAGGTTCTTTAAAAATTCAGAATACTCAGTCTGGTAAGAATCTGTCAAAGCTAAAGGCAGTGCATTTTTGAGACTTTGAGGAGAAAATATATTTTGTAATTTAGTAACCTGAGAATTGTTTTTTTGGCCCACTAAAAAAGAGCCTGTTTTGAATAAAGGCCCTGAGTCCTCTTTTTTGTTATTAATAGAAAGACTACCCGGAGGTTGTTCCCCCGCCTCGTTTTCTGGCGAAGAAGAATTTTTTTGATAATCCATTTTAAATAAGATTAATATCCAAGAGAATTATAACTCTTTTGATCAAAATGTCAATATTAAAATTAAGTTATTGCTACAAAATATAATTTTTTCCTTTTTGTTAATCATCACTAGATACTAATTTCCATTTCTTTAGAAATTTGTGCTATGCTTTCAATAGTATATGAATGTCGAAAATATATATTTTTTAATTTCAGCAATTGGAACTCCATTAATTTTTTTGATTGGATATTATGTCTTTTTAAAAGATTCTCGCCGGACAATTAATAAATTGTTTTTTTTAATGAGCCTCGGCGGAACTTTTTGGGGGTTGGAAGGAATAGTAATGAGATTTGTTGGCAAAACGTCACTCATTTATATTTTTACTTTACTGGTAGCTTGGTTTGGTAGTACGTTTTTATCGAGCGTATTTTTACAATTATCTTTAGCTATCGTTGGTAAAGAAGAGTTATTGAAAAAAAAGATAACGAAATTTCTTCTCCTTTCTCCTCCAGTTTTAATGCTCCTTTTTCTGTATACGGATACCATAATTAGTGAGTTTTTTCCACGATACGAGATGGATATCGAAAAAGTATATCCATTTTTTAATATATATTTACCTCTTTATTTTATCTCTTATCTTTTAATCGCAATAGTCATTCTATTAAAAAAATATTTTTCTTTACAAAGTTATCAGGAAAGAAATAAATTCAAATTTTTTATTATTGGGACTTTTATTCCTGCCATCTTCGGCTCACTTACTCTTTTTATCTTGCCAGCTATTTTTAAAATCGAATCGGGTTGGCTCTCTTTCTCCTTTTTTGCTCTCGGCTATCTCTTTATTGCCCAAGGTGTCCTCCGTCACGGCCTTTTCATTGACTACCGGGAAATCCTGGAAACCATCTTCAAAAGGTTGGCGGAGCTGGTCATTGTCACTGACAAGGAAGGACTGATTCTTTTAACCAACGAGATTACCTTAGCCAAGCTAAACTTTAAGGAAGAAGAGGTTTCTAACCAGAATATCTCAAGCTTCTTCAAAACCAAAGAAGCCTGGCTAAGCCTCAAAGAGAAACTGAAAAAACAAGGAGAGGCCTTAGAGGAAAAACTGGTCTTTTTGACCAAGGAGAAGGAAGAGATTCCCTTTCTAGCCTCTATCTCCCAAACCAAAGAAGGAGTAATCCTAGTTGGCAGAGACATCAAGGAACTCCTTTCCTACCAAGAAAAACTCAAGGAAGAGGTAGAAAGGAGAACCAAGGAGCTCAAAGAAGCCAAAACCATCCTCGAAGTTAAGGTAAAGGCCAGAACCAAGGAACTCCAAGAGCTGGCTGACTCTCTAGAGGAACAAGTGAAACAAAGGACCAAGGAACTCCAAAAAAGAGTAGAGGAACTAGAAAGATTCCACAAATTAACCCTGGGCAGGGAGATGAAGATGATAGAGTTAAAGAGAGAGATTGAGAGGCTGAGAAGAGAGTTAGGAGAGGGAGGATAGTTATCCTAAGAGTAGAGTCTTTTTATTTTGCCAATCTTATGTTTCTCCCCCAATTAAAAATAGGAACAAGTGGATGGGTTTATGGCCATTGGGAAGGCGTTTTCTATCCTCGAAAATTAAAGAGTCAAGACAAACTTAAATATTTTTCTCAATATTTCAACACAACCGAGATAAATTACTCCTTCTATCATTTACCCAGACCCATCACCTTTCAAAATTGGTACAAAAATACTCCAAAAGATTTTATTTTCGCAGTAAAGGTTAGCAGATTTATTACTCACATTAAAAGGCTAAGAGGGGCGAAACAAGATTGGGCTATTTTTTTAAAAAATGCTCTCAATTTGAAAGATAAATTAGGACCATTTTTATTTCAATTGCCACCGAGCTTTAAAGCGAATAAAGAAACTATTAAAAGATTAGAGAAGTTCTTTCAGTCTCTTCACAAAAGTTCTATTAAAAATTACTTTAGCTTAAAAAGATCAAAATTTGCCTTCGAATTTCGAGACGATTCCTGGTGCAATAATAAAATTTACAACTTGCTCAAAAAATATAAAATTGCTTGGGTTATTGCTGACTCCCCGAATTTTCCTAAGAGAGAAGAAATTACCACTAACTTTATTTATCTGAGAATGCACGGTTCTCAAAAATTATTTTCTTCGAAATATACGAAAAGCGAGTTAGAAAATCTTGCTCAAAAAATTAAGGATTGGCAAAGACGAAAGATTGATGTCTATGTTTATTTTAATAATGATGCTCAAGGATTTGCTCTCCAGAACGCCCGGGAGCTAATAAAATTTGTAAAAAAGAGTAGAAAAACTATATTTTAGATTAAAACACCCTCTTTCTACTAAACTTGAATTGTCCGAAAATAGAACGTAGAATGTAATCAATAGAAAAATCAAAAATATTTTCTATTTCTTTATGATAACTCCTTCCAAAAAAGAGAAAGAGAGTAAAGGAACATTAACTTTTCTCCGCCGTCAACAAGAGGAGTCAAGGGCAAAAGAGTTAGCTCAAAAATATAACCTCCCCTACATTAACCTTATTACCTCGCCTATTGATTTAGATGCCTTGGCCCTTATTCCTGAAGGAAAAGCTAGGGTAGGACTTTTCGTTTCCTTCCAGAGAAAAGGAGAAAGAATCGCAGTAGCTGCCCTGGATCCTAAAGATAATTTAGTTCTTGAAACTTTAGAGAATTTTAAAAAAAGAGATTTTAAAGTGGATGTTTTTATTTGTTCCAGAACTTCACTTTTGAGAGCTTTGGGAGAATATAAAAAAATTCCCCTGCCCAGAAAGGAAATTGTAGGAAGAATTGAAATCTCTACTCAATATCTTGAAGAATTTAAAGAAAAAATTAATACCATTGAGGAGCTTCGGCAGAGGTTAAATGAGGTAGAAAAAAAAGAAAGCAGTTTTGTTTTAGAAATAATTCTTGCTGCTGCTCTAAAGTTTAATGCTTCCGATGTTCATATTGAGCCAGGAGAAAAAGAAACACAGATACGCTATCGAATAGACGGTATTTTGTATGATATTTTCTTATTTAAAAGAAAAACTTATAATTTTCTACTTTCGAGGATTAAACTCCTTTCCTCTATGAAGATTAATATTCATGATATTGCCCAAGACGGAAGATACACGATTTCGGCTGGCGGAAAGGCAATGGAAGTAAGAGTTTCTGTAGTGCCAGGGGACGTCGGAGAGGACATTGTCATGAGAATTTTGAATCCGGAGATGATACTTTCTATTGACGATTTAGGGCTTCATCCTTGGCATAAAGAAGTCTTACTTTACGAGATGCAAAAACCCCAAGGGATGATTTTAACCTGCGGTCCCACTGGTTCAGGGAAAACTACTACTTTATATGCTTTTTTAAAATATATCGCTTCTCCTGAGATTAAAGTGATTACCATAGAAAACCCTATTGAATATAAGTTGGGAGGGATTGAGCAAACCCAGGTAGAGCCTGGAAAAGGTTATGACTTTGCTGATGCTTTAAGGGCTACTTTAAGGCAAGACCCCGATGTAATCTTGGTAGGAGAGGTTAGAGATAGGGAGACTGCCGAAACAGCAATCCAAGCTGCTCTAACAGGACACTTAGTCTTTTCCACTTTGCATACCAATGATGCGGCTGGAATAGTCCCTCGATTGATTGAAATGGGTGCCTCTCCCATCTCAATTGCTCCGGCGATTAACCTGGCTATTGCTCAGAGACTTTTGCGGCGAGTTTGCAAAAAATGTGCCAAAAAGGTAATTCCTTCAAAAGAAATACTTTTAAAAATCGAGAAAAATCTTGAGAATCTGCCCAAAGTAGCTAAACCAAACCTGACTAATATAAAGATTTTCGAAACTCAGGGTTGCCTAGCCTGTCATAATAGTGGTTACAAAGGAAGAATAGGTATTTATGAAATGTTTCGAATCACTCAAAAAATAGAGGAAGCTATACTCTCTTATCCTTCTATTTCGGTAATGAGAAAATTAGCGATTGAGGAGGGAATGATTACCTTACAGCAAGATGGACTTTTGCGAGTTCTAGAAGGGATTACTACCGTTGAGGAAGTAAAAAAAGTTACCGGACCTATAGAATAAATTCAAACCAGAGCACAAAATTTTTGTGCTCGGCCGAGCACATAACAAATTATGTACTCAGATATATCAACAAAAAAACTGCGAGTAAGAAAAATTATCTCAAGGAAGAAATTCGAAGTTTTTCTGAGGGACAGATTAGTCTTTGACCCGTCTGCCCTAGGCTGAGAAAAAACTCCACTTACTCGCAGCTTTATTATATTGTACTATATTTTGAATTATTTGTCAATACCTATGAGAATGAAAGAAATCTCTTTTTTAATTTTTAGTACTCTTGTATTCTTATTATTCCCTTTAAACTTTCTTTTCGGAGCGGTTAAAAAACAGGTAATAATAAACGAAGTAATGTGGGGGAAAGATAGTGACGGCGAAGAATGGATTGAATTAAAAAATTTAACTGATAGTAAAATAATCCTCGAATCCTGGAGCATTGATAATGCTAAAAGCGCTCAAAAACCATTAGAAAATATAAAAGGGCTAATTCCCCCAAAAGGGTATTTTTTAATTTGTCAGAAAGATTCGGTAAAAACATGCGATTTTTACGAATCAATTTCTTTAGCGAATGATTACAAAAGTAACGGAAAACTAGTCTTGAAGGACAAAGAAGGAAATATTATTGACGAAACACCCGTTCCCAAAGATAATAACTGGCCTGCTGGCAAAAGCAAGGATATTTCTATGCAGAGAAAATTTGGAGGAGAGAATCCTTTGGATTCTTGGCAAGATGGGAAGCCTCCCTCTCCTCAAAGTTCCGGAATTTTACTCTCTGCTAATGCTGGTAGTAATATTATTTCTCTTGCAAATAAAGAAATTACTTTTGATGGCTCAGCCTCTAGCGGAAATATCGAAGAGTATTTTTGGAATTTCGGCGACGGATATAGTGCTCAAGGAGAAATTGTGACTCATAAATATTCCTTCCCTGGAGAATATATAGTCTCTTTACGTGTTTCTAATTCAAAAGAAGAAGATGAGGCATTGATAGAGGTCACTATTTTTTCTAATTCTATTTTTATCTCAGAATTTTCTCTGAAAGAAGGTTGGATAGAAATTATTAGTGAGTCGGAAAATATTCAAGATATTTCAGGATGGGGACTTTCTAGCAATAAAGAAGGAAAGAGTTTTATTTTCCCAGTCGGAAGTTACATTGCGCCAAAAACCTTTCTTTTTCTTTCTCCATCAATCCTCGACGAAATTTCTTTTAACAACAATTCTCTCTTTTTGATTTATCCCTCGGGTGATATTCGCCAAGAAATAAAATACGAAAAAGATAATGGTCATTCTATTGTAGCTAAAAGAGGAGAGGATTATTTTTATACAGACACTTCGACGCCCGGCTTACCAAATATAATCAATTTAGGAACTAAAAAAGAGGTTAGCGGAACTTCCTCTGCTCCTAATCTACCTCTCTTAGAAGAGAAATCCCCTTTGGTTCTTGGAGAAACGAATGACCAGGAAAAAAATAAGGTGAGCGATCAGAGAAACCTTGAAAGTGAGACTAAAGAGAGTAAGATACCAGAGGCACCCGAAAAGATTTTTGGAGAAAACTTATTAGCATTAGTTAAGAGAAATCAAACAACTTTAGCTCTTTCCGCCTTGGGGACTAGTATTTTTTCTGGATTTTTGGGCTTGGGCCTGGTAAAATTAAGGAGAAAAATTAAAGAGGATAGACACATCATTCAAGATAATATCCCGGAAAAAGAAAAAATAGAGGTGGAAATAGAAAAATAAATAAAACAAATTAAATAATATCATGTCTGGACACTCAAAATGGGCGAATATTAAATACAAAAAAGGAACAGAGGACAAAAAGAGAGCGAAGATTTTCTCCAAGTTCGCTCGATTAATTTCTGTTGCTGCCAGAGAAAAAGGAGGTAACCCAGAAACTAATTCCGCTCTCCGTGCTGTCATTGAGAAAGCAAGAACTTTGAATATGCCTCAAGAGGGTATCGAAAGAGCGATTAAAAAAGGAACAGGAGAAATTGAAGGGTTAAAATTTGAACCCCTTTTACTTGAGGGGTTTGGGCCGGGAGGAGTTGCTATTTTGTTAGAAGCGGTTACAGATAACAAAAATAGGACTTTAGCAGAGATTCGCCAACTTCTTGAAAGATTTGGAGGAAAATTAGCAAGCGGTGGAGTTCTTTGGATGTTTCAGAGAAAAGGAGTAATTACTCTCAATCTTAAATCCCAGATTAAAAAATTTAAACCCGAAGAATTAGAGCTCAATCTTATTGATGCCGGAGCGGAAGATATTAAATTTAAAAATGAAAGTTTGGAGGTTTATACAGAGCCAGAACAGTTAGAAAGGGTCAAAAAAATTTTAGAGGGGAAAGAGATAAAAATAGAAGAAACAAGTTTAGATTTTGTACCAAAAGAAGAAGTAGAAATAAAAAAACAGGAGTTAAAAGAGAAAATAAAGAATTTATTCGAAGCATTAGATACTCACGAGGATATTCAAGAGATTTATTCGAATGTAAAAACGCTATAAAGAAATTATGGTAATTTTAGGGATTGATCCGGGAACAGCTACTACTGGCTACGGAGTTATTAAAATTCTTTCCAAAAAAGGCAAAAAGATTAGAGCTTTAAAGTGTTTGAAATTTGGCTGCATTAAAACAGAACCCAAAGACAATTTTCCCAAAAGATTGCTTATTCTCTCCCGAGAAATTAAAAAATTAGTGAAAATTCACCGGCCCAAACTTGCCGCAATTGAGAGCCTTTTTTTCTTTAAAAATCAAAAAACAGTTATTAGAGTAAGCGAAGCTACAGGAGTTATCATCCTGATTCTTGAAAAAATGAGAGTTCCGATTATTGAATATTCTCCTCTCCAAGTTAAAAAATTTTTAACTAAAAACGGTAGGGCAGATAAAAAAGATGTTCAAAAAAAAGTGGAAAAAATCCTTAAAATTAAAGATGCCGCACTAAAAGACGATGCTGCTGATGCTTTAGCCTTAGCCCTATACGCTGCTAATCATCTCTAATTTTATGTCTTTTCTCGTCCAGCAGATAATTAACTTTGGGGTTTCCGAAGGGACTCTAGCCCTAATCTTGATGGTTCCGGTAGTAGCTACTTTTATTGCTTTTTCTCGTCAAATTATTGGAATAAGAGGACTAGGAATTTATATCACTCTCATTATTGCCTATGCCTTTGTGGCCACGAAATTAAAATATGGGTTAGTAATTTTTCTGGTGGTGGTAATAACAGGGTCTTTAGTCCGCCTTCTGCTCAAAAAAGCAAGACTTTTATATCTACCAAAAATGGCAATAATTTTAACTAGCGTGGCTTTTTCAATTTTCTTGATGTTTCTTTTAGGAAGCTTTTTGAGTATAGAAGGATTACAGATTATTTCTATTTTCCCAATTTTAATTATGATTTTAATGGCTGAGCGATTTGTGGCTGTACAGATTGAGAGGGGTCAAAAAATGGCAATCTTTTTAACTTTAGAGACAGTAGTTTTGGCAATTATTTCATATTATATTATTAATTGGTCTTGGCTTGGGCAGATTCTTTTGAAATATCCTCTTCAAAGTTTTTTGATTTTATTTTTATTTAATTTTCTCCTTGGGAAATGGACTGGCTTAAGGCTAACCGAATATTTTCGCTTTAAAGAACTAATGGAATATTTGGAAGTTTCTAAAAAATAAACCCTAAACCTCATTTATGATTCTCTCTTTAGCGTGGAGCGATATTTTAGGGATTAATGCGAGAAATCAAAAATATCTCCGAACTCCCAAAAGAGCTCTCCGGATTTTAGATTCTAAGTTGTTAACGAAGAAAATTCTTAAAGAAAATAATCTACCGGTCTTGGAAACTATTAGCGTAATAAAGACACAAAGAGAACTCTTTAATTTTAATTGGGAGATTCTACCAACGGCTTTTGCTTTAAAACCAAACAGGGGACTTGGAGGAGAGGGAATAATCGTAGTTTATGGAAAGAAAAAAGAAACAGCCGAACCCACTTGGATAAAAGCGATAGGAGTTCTGGTGACAAAGAGGGAAATCGAATCTCATGTCCTTGATATCCTTGATGGGAATTTCTCTATGTTTTCTTTACCGGATGTAGCATTTTTTGAAGAAAGAGCAAAAATTATTAAGGAGTTAAAACCTTATTCCTTTAAAGGAATCCCAGATATAAGAGTCATTATTTACCAGGGAATACCTGTGATGGCTATGTTAAGACTTCCTACCAAAGAATCGGGAGGAAGAGCAAATTTACATTCAGGAGGAATTGGAGTGGGGATTGATCTGGCAACAGGTTTAACAACAAATGCTATTTATCACCAAAAACTTATCGACTATTACCCTGGGACAAGATATTTTTTGCGAGGGATCAAAACACCTTATTTTAAGAAAATTTTAAACTTAGCTATCCAAATTCAAAAAATATTAAAGGTAAGTTTTTTAGGAGTTGATATTGTAGTTGATAGAGAAAAAGGTCCTGTTGTCTTGGAACTTAACGCCAGGCCCGGACTGCAGATTCAAATGGCTAACTTGGCGGGCCTGAAAGGAAGAATGGAAAGAGTGAGAGGATTAAAGTTAAAATCAGAAGAGAGAGGGGTAAGGTTAGCCCAAGATCTTTTTGGGGGGGTCGAAGAAGAAGAGACCGAAGAAATTTTTGGGAAAAAAGTTTTAGGAATAGTAGAAGAAGTCGAGATAAGCCTCCCGCCATCCGAATCTCATTATAAAACCTTGGCCAAGATTGATACCGGCGCCTGGAGAACCTCCATATCTTTAGATGTCGCAAAAAAAATAGGGATAGAAAATTTTGAAAATGGAAGAAGGGTTAAATCATCATTTGGCGAAGAAACGAGGCCTCTTGCACCTTTAATTTTTTTCTTAAAAGGAGAAAAGATCGAAAGCGAAGTAACTTTGGCTGACAGATCTTTTATGAAATACGAAATGATAATTGGCCGCCGGGACTTAAAAAACTTTATTGTAGATCCTAGTAAGACAAAGAATTTTTAAGAAGGGTATTTTTCATGGTGATAAAAGATTTAAATTCTCTTAAAAAATTTTTCAGAAAAGTAAAAAAACCGATATTTGGTGCGGGAGTCTACGCTTTTGATAGATTGGGGCCCGAAGATTTTCTTCCTAATTATCAAATTTTATCACTTTACTCGTCAGAAGAAACTAATTTAATAGAAAAAAACCTTCCTGTATTTTGTCTTGAAGAAAAAATTAAAAAAAAACTCCGGCCAAAAAATTCATCGACCCTTCTTTCCCATCTGGAAACTCAAAAATATCTCTCTCGATTTTTTAAACCCTTAATTTTGGTTTATAAATCATCAAAAAGAATAGAAAAAGTAGCCAAAAATTCTCATTTTAAAATGGCTATTCCCTCTTATCAATTTGGTAAAAAACTTTTTGAAGATAAAATAAAATTTAGGAGAATCCTTGAGAAAACGAAGATTCACTCTACCCCTGGTAAGATTTCCCTTTTTTCTTCTATTACCCCTCACTCTTTTTTAAAGCTCCAAAAAGAATTTGATTTACCTTTTGTTTTACAGCATCCTCGAAGAGGCGGAGGCAAGGGAACTTTTTTCGTGAAAGACAAAGAGGATTTTCAGAGGGCGATAGAATCGATTAAAGAAGACCCGCCCAAAGAAATAATTGTCGCCAAATTCATAAATGGCCCGTCTCCGAGTATCACTGGTTGTGTAACGAAGTTTGGAATCTTATCTACTCGTCCTCAATACCAGATTTGTGACATTCCAATTTTATACTCGCGGCCTGCAGGATCAGGTCTTTTTTGTGGGCACGATTGGTCAGCTGCCGATTTCTCAAAAAGCATTCTCTTGCAGGCAAAAGAGATTGTAGAAAAAGTAGGAGATTATTTAAAGAAGAGTGGCTACCGAGGTATCTTTGGAATTGATTTTATGGAGGATAGACAAAAAGGAAAACTCTATGTTACAGAATGTAATCCCAGGCTTTTGGGTTCTTTGCCTACCCTTACGATGGCCGAGCTTAAAAAAGAGATTCCCCCAATTATTGCCTTTCATATATTAGAATATTTAGAGATTCCCTATGATATTAACATTAAAAGAATTTTAAAAATCCTTTGGCAAAAGAGAGAAGGGGCTCAAATGATTTTACATAATCCCCTAAGAAAAGAATCTCTCCAGAAAGGTGAAGTTAGGCCTGGTATATATAGAATAGCAAATAATAAGCTGAGATTTTTAAGGTTCGGTTATAAATTTTCTCACCTAAAAAGGAAGGGAGAATTTCTCTTAACCGAAGGGCTACAAAAAAAAGGGACCAAAATCGAACCTTATCAAAGGATAACCCGAATCTTAACCCAAGAGCAAGTTCTAGATACTACTTTGAAAGATATTACTCAAAAGACCAAAAAAATTATAAAATTAGTTTTGAACAAATTTAAAATTACTTAGCCATTATGAAAAAAGAGGTAAATTCTCCATCTCCTGTAAAAACTGAAGAGATTGGAGAAAAATTTGCTGGGGCAATTTTAAAAGCAAGGGCATGGAGGAGGGCAAAAGTTATATCTTTAGAAGGAGAGTTAGGAAGTGGGAAAACTACTTTTCTTAAGGGCGTTGCAAAGGGACTTGGCATAAAAGAGATGATAAAAAGTCCAACTTTTGTTATAATGAAAAAATATAAAATAGGGACAGGCAGAAGGCAACAAGCAACAAGATACTTTTATCACATCGATTGTTATCGGATCGAAAGACCAAAAGAGATTTTAGGACTTGGCTGGGAAGAAATGCTCGAGAGACCTCAAAATATTATCGCAGTCGAGTGGGGAGAGAAGATACGAAAAATTTTGCCCAGGGACTATCTTAAGATTGTTTTTAAATTTATTAATAAAAATACTCGTAAACTAAGCTTTAAGATTCATGGCTAACATATTTATCTTCTTGGATTTATGTTCTGTTCTTGTAATCTTTTTACTTGGATATTACGTTTTTTTAAAAGACACGAAAAGATTAGTAAATCGACTTTTCTTTATACTTACCTTAACCCTTACTATTCTCGCCACATCCTCTTTCCAGTTAAGACTTATAGGTTTTAAACCCGGGTTTCCAGCAGAAGAAGCAATCAAACTTATACCAGAAGAAAAACTTTACCTTTTTAATTTCTGGAATTGGGTGGGATGGATAGGCATTGCTTTTGTAGCCAGCATTCTTTTACATTTAACCTTAGTTATACTCAAGAAAAAGAAAATATTAGAAAAGAAAAAATACTATATATTCATAATTTATTTCTTCTCTTTTTTATTTTTCTTCTGGGTTTCGTTTTCTAAAACTACAGAAAGTAATTTCTATTTCTATCTTCTCTTTACAATATATTTTATTTCAACTTGTCTTGTCTCTTTTGTCTTACTCTTAAAAGAATATTTTACTCTTAAAAGCCCCCAAGAAAAAATAAAAATTGGTTATTTTATTCTCGGATTTTCAATTCCTGCTCTTGGAGCAATTGTTTTAGATGTTTTAATTCCACTTGCTAAATTCCATGAATTTCTAGGAATAACCTATAGTCTTTATTTTACAACCTTGGGCTACGTTTTTATCGCTATCGGTGTCCTCCGTCACGGCCTCTTCATTGACTACCGGGAAATCCTGGAAACAATCTTCAAGAGGTTAGCCGAACTGGTTATTGTCACTGACAAGGAAGGACTGATTTTACTAACCAACGAGATTACCCAGGCCAAGCTAAACTTCAAGGAAGAAGAGATTCTAAACCAAAACATCTATCATCTCTTCAGAGAAAAGGAAAGCTGGTCAACCCTCAAAGAAAAACTGAAAAAACAAGAGGAGACCTTAGAAGAAAAGATTACCCTTTTGACCAAAGAGAAGGAAGAGATTCCCTTTCTGGCCTCAATCTCAAAGACCAAGAAAGGAGTCATCCTGGTAGGCAGAGACATCAAGGAGCTCCTTTCCTACCAGGAAAAGCTCAAGGAAGAGGTGGAGAAGAGAACCAGGGAACTCAAAGAAGCCAAGAGCATCCTCGAGGTCAAGGTCAAGGCCCGAACCAAGGAACTTCAAGAACTGGCTGATTCTCTAGAAGAACAGGTCAAACAGAGAACCCAGGAGCTCCAAAAGAGAGTCGAGGAGCTGGAGAGATTCCACAAATTAACCCTGGGACGGGAGTTAAAGATGATAGAGCTAAAGAGAGAGATTGAGAGGCTGAGAAGGAAGAGAGGGGAGGATTAGTTTTTATGTTAAAAATTCATGAAACTTCTTATTATCGATTCTAACGCCCTTTTGCATCGGTCTTTTCATGCTCTACCGCCCTTAACTAACAAAAAGGGTATCCAAACCGGTGCGATTTATGGATTTCTCTTAACTTTATTCAGGGCTTTTAAAGATATTAGTCCAGATTTCGTTGTCGCCACTTTTGATGCCCCCGCTCCTACTTTTCGTCACGAAAAATTTAAGGAATACAAAGCAAAAAGAAAAAAAGCACCAGAAGAATTTTATCAACAGATTCCCCAGGCAAAAGAGATACTTAAGGCTATGGGGATTCCTATTTTTGAAAAAGAAGGTTTTGAAGCTGATGATTTAATTGCTACTATTTCAAAAAGATCTCCTAAAAATCAAATTTATCCTGAAGTAGAAAATTATATTTTAACTGGGGATTTCGACACTCTCCAGTTGGTAAATGAAAAAACCAAGGTCTACACTTTAGGAAGAGGTATCAAGGAGACAGTCATTTACGATAAAGCAAAAGTAAAAGAAAGATTTGAAATTGAGCCTGAACAAATGGTTGATTTTAAGGCCTTGGCCGGTGACCCTTCAGATAATATTCCAGGGGCTAGTGGCATTGGTAAAAAAACAGCTATAGAACTTCTCAAAAAATACAGGAATTTGGAGAATCTTTACCAAATAGTTGAGAAAAATCCAAAATCATTTTTTATTAAATCTCTAAAATATTCTCAACGCCTTATGAATATTCTTACCCAAAACAAAGAACAAGTTTTGTTTTCTCAAATTTTGGCTAAAGCACGGGAGGATGTTCCTATCGATTTTAATATAAAAAAATCTGAATTTGGCAATTTTGATAAAAAGAAAGTTGAAGAAATTTTAAGAAGTTTTGATTTCTTCAGTCTTATAAAGAGGATTCCGGAGCTAATATTAAGGGGCGGTGGCCAAAGAGAAAATGAGCGTATTGATAATAAAGGGAAGCTTTTTTAGTTTAATTCTATGACGACTCTTAATTATTTTTACCTTACAAGCGGTATATTTTTCTTCCTACTTGGTTATTATGTTTTTTTAAAGGATCCTAAAAGGAGGGTAAATTTAATATTCTTTTTATTTAGTTTGGCAGCAACCCTTTGGTACGAAGGTTCATTTTTAAAAGGGTTTCTTTATCCCAATTTATCTTTGGAGCAGAGAGAGCAATTGTTATTAGCAGGGAATTGGAAAATTTTGGTGGCTGAAGATATTGGTTGGCTTGGGATTTCATATCTCTCGCCACTATTTTTACACCTTGTTATTTTAATTACTAAACAAAGAGCTGTTTTCCAGAAAAAGATAAGTATAATCCTAATATATCTTTTGCCGACCTTGGTCAATATTTGGATATTAATCTATGATTTTTATTTTGATTTACAGTTACACAAAATAGTAAAAATAGCTGAGATATT
>Ga0210051_1002201_pt1 | contig 19666 bp, 17 predicted proteins | sample CryGey092014_all_FD_185464 | JGI IMG/M metagenome (GOLD analysis project Ga0210051, IMG submission 185464) | Groundwater microbial communities from aquifer - Crystal Geyser CG23_combo_of_CG06-09_8/20/14_all (SPAdes) (version 2) | ecosystem: Environmental > Aquatic > Deep subsurface > Groundwater... | reverse complement strand
CAATATGGGCATAATGACGCTTTTCTGATTCGTACTCCAGATGAGAAATGTTGATAGTAAGCCCTCTCTCTTTTTCTTCGGGGGCTGAGTCAATCTGGCCAACTGTTTTTTCAGCAACTTCAAAACCCGCCAAGTGCAGGGCGTGTAATATTGCCGCTGTTAATGTAGTTTTTCCATGGTCGACATGACCAATAGTTCCTACATTTAAGTGTGGCTTTCTTCTTTCGAATTTCTTTTTTTCTGCCATAGAAAAGAATAAATTTAAATTATATTTCTGAGCACATAATTTGTTATGCGCTCGACCGAGCACAAAATTTTTGTGCTCTGGTATCTATTTTATTTTTGACCTTTAAGACAAGTTTGCCCAATAGTAGAAAATTCTCACTACTGGGTTTAATTTTAATAAATAAGGCACAAAAGTCAATACTCAATTAAAAGATTTACCCTTCCCTTGGTAATGTACTATCTTCTTCCTTGGACTATTTCTTCTCGAATATTCTTTGGAACGATATCGTAATGGTCAAATTCCATGGTGAAAATCCCTCTTCCTTCGGTCAAAGACCGCAAGGATGTAGCATAACCAAACATTTCTGCTAAAGGAACTTTGGCATTAATTAGTTTTAAAGTTAAGATACTTTTTGTTTCTTCGATCTTTGCTCGACGAGCCGAAAGATCCCCGATCACATCTCCAAAAAAGTCTTCCGGAGCCCTTACTTCTAATTTCATTATCGGCTCAAGCAAAACCGGACTAGCTCTCCCGGCTGCTTTACTAAGGGCAATAGAACCGGCGATTTTAAAAGCGAAATCTGAAGAATCAACTTCGTGGAAAGACCCGTCAAAAAGAGTAGCCCGAAAATCAATTAAAGGATATCCGGCGAGAACACCTTTATCTTTGGCTTCCTTCGCTCCTTTTTCAACCGCGGTGATAAATTCCCTAGGAATAATTCCTCCTTTAATAGCATCAATAAATTGGTAGCCTTCCCCCCGCCCCCTTGGTTCAATTCTTAGCCAAACATGCCCATATTGTCCTCTCCCGCCGGATTGGCGAATATATTTACCTTCTGCCTCGGCCTCTCTTAAGATTGTCTCTTTGTAAGCCACCTGAGGCCGTCCAACATTCACCTCGGTCCCGAATTGTCTTTTCAATCTGTCTACTATAATTTCAAGGTGCAGTTCTCCCATCCCGGAGATAATTGTCTCCCTAGTCTCTGGATCAACTTTGACTCTAAAGGTAGGGTCCTCTAAGGCTAACTTTTTAAGAGAAATAGCCAATTTCTCTTCGTCATCTTTGGTCTTGGGCTCAATTTTTGATGAGATTACAGGTTCAGGAAAAGTAATCGCTTCAAGGACAATTGGATGGTCTTTATCAGATAAAGTATGGCCAGTTGAAGTATTCTTTAAGCCAACGGTTGCAGCAATATCGCCAGAGAAAACTTCTTCAATATCTTCTCTGGCATTGGCATACATTCTTAAAACTCGACCAATCCTCTCTTTTTCTTGGGTAGTGGTATTTAAAAGGTAGGATCCTTTTTTAAAATGCCCCGAATAAACTCGGAAGTAAACCAAATTACCAGCGTAAGGATCATCCGAGACTTTAAAGGCGAGGGCAGAAAATGGTTCTGCGTCATCAGTTTTCCTTTCAATGGCTTTGCCCGTTTTGGGGTCAGCTCCTTTAATGCTTGGTAAATCAAGGGGAGAAGGTAAAAAATCTACTACTGCATCAATGAGAGGCTGAACGCCTTTATTTCTGAAAGAGGCGCCGCAGAGGACTGGAATTAATTTATAATTAATAACCCCCTCTCTTAATACTTTTTTTAGTTCATCTATAGAGATTTCTTTTTTAGATAAATATTTTTCTAAAAGTTTTTCGTCTTCAACAACAACTTTTTCTATAAGTTTTTTGCGCCATTTTTTAGCATTCTCCAATAATTCCGCAGGGATATCTTTCTCTTTTACAATTTCGCCAAATTCTCCTTCAAAATATAAGGCCCTCATCTTTAATAAATCAATTATCCCTTTAAAATTCTCCTCCAGCCCAATAGGAAGTTGAATGGCTATGGCATTAGGAGTTAATTTTTGCCAAATAGACTCCAAACTTTTTTCAAAAGAAGCCCCCATCCTGTCCATTTTATTTGCAAAGCAAATTCTGGGGACGTTAAACTTATCTGCCTGATGCCAAACTGTTTCGGATTGGGGCTCAACTCCTGAAACTCCATCAAAGATTACCACTGCTCCGTCCAAAACCCGAAGAGATCTTTGAACTTCGGCGGTAAAATCAATGTGCCCTGGGGTATCAATAATATTAATTTGATACTCAGGTTTTTTTTCTTTCTTTAGGTACCCTTTCTTTAAGTATTCTTCTGGTGTCCAATAGCAAGTAACGGCCGCGGATTTTATTGTTATTTTCCTCTCCTTTTCCTGAATCATATAATTTGTGACCGTTGTCCCTTCGTCAGTGCTACCGAGTTTATGGGTAATCCCAGTGTAAAACAAAAACCGCTCAGTGGTTGTAGTCTTCCCGGCACTAATGTGAGCGATAAAACCAATATTACGATATTTTTCAAGAGGATAAGATCTTGGCATAAAGGTTTTGTTTACCCTGCAGTAGAGAAATCTCACTACAGGGTTTATCTCCTAGCTAAATGGGCGAAAGCTTTATTGGCTTCAGCCATTTTTTCCACGCCAATTCTCTTTTTTACTGCCCCTCCTCCGCCTTTGGCTGCCAAGATTAATTCTTCGGCTAATTTTTTCTCCATTGGTTCTCCCTTTTTCTTTTTGGCTGCTTCTAAAATCCAGTCTATCGCCAAATAAACTTGCCTTTTCTCATTAACTTCCATGGGGACTTGGTAGGTCGCCCCACCTACTCTTTTGGGTTTTGTGTTCATCCTAGGCGAGGCTTCTTTAATCGCCTGATTAAAAACTTCAAGAGGATCTTTTTTTGTTTTCTCTCCAATGTAATTGAAGGCCTTATAGACAATCTTTTGGGCTAGAAACTTTTTCCCTTTTCTCATGGTCATATTTATAAATTTGGAAATAAGCAAATTATTATATTTTGGGTCAGGCTGAAGCATAAATTAAAAAATATTTATTAAAAATAAAAGATAAACTAGGATTCTTTATCCTCATTTATTTAATAGGGTCAAATCGTTACTTTTCCTTTCCCTCCCCCTTACTCTTTTCCGTCTTGGCACCATATTTGGACCTTTGTTTTTTTCTCCCCTTTACTCCCTCACTATCGAGGACTCCTCTTATAATATGATAACGAACACCAGGGAGGTCCCTTACTCCCCCCCCTCGGATTAAAACAATTGAGTGCTCTTGGATATTATGTCCCTCACCAGGGATATAAGCAGTTACTTCCATACCATTTTGAAGACGAACCCTAGCCACTTTACGAAGACCAGAATTCGGTTTTTTGGGAGTAGTAGTAAACACCTTAGTACAAACTCCTCTCTTAAGAGGCGAAGGGTAATTCACCGGCCTATTCTTTAGAGGATTAAAACCAAAGGAAAGAGCTGGAGATTTGGCTCTATTTTTTTTAGATTTTCTGGCTTTTTTTATTAATTGATGAATTGTGGGCATATAAAAGAGAAAATAAGAACCTTGCCTTCAGCAAAAACCTTGTTTTTCGAGCGTAGCGAGAAAAACAAATCAAGCGTCGAGCGTTCAACAATCTAAAGTATCAAAAAATCTTAAAAAGATCAAGACCTCTCGATATGCTTATCTAATATTTCAAAAACAACTTTGATTTAATTATTTATTTTAGCAAGTTTTTTAGCGGGATACGGGAGTCGAACCCGTCTTCCTACCTTGGGAAGGTAGTGTTGAACCGCTCAACTAATCCCGCAAAACTTCCAACAGAATCAAGAGAGCGTTAGATATCCTGTGGGTCTAAATACACTCACTCTCTCTTAAAAATCTCTCGGAACTTTTGAAGGACGCGCCCGAAGAAACTTTCAGTTTCAGTTTCATTACTTTTAGTTTGGGAGAAGTCTTCTCCTTCAGGAACCACAACAATTACTTTCTCTCCCGGGCTGACAAGGTTCAATTTTTCTTTCACAATCCTGACAAGATATCTTTCGTCCCGGAGATAATCCAAAACCTCTTTTAAGTTTCCCTTTCTTCCCTCCTCCTCTTTAATTTTTTCTTCTTGAACTACCAAGGTATTTCTGGCAAAATTCCATTCTTTAAACTTTTCGAAGCCAATCTTTACCATCGCCGAGAGAATTAATATTAATACAAAGAAAACTAATTTTGAAGAAAAAATTGTAAAAATATTTTTCTTTTTCTTATTATGGCTAAACCCTCTTTTCATGATACAATTATTATATTCTCCGGCTTAAGAAAAATCAATCTTTGACTTTTATGTACGATGTTGTTGTTGTCGGTGGAGGAGCCGTCGGGTTGTATCTTGCTAGGAAATTTGCCGAAAAAAATAGTTCGGTCTTGCTTTTAGAAAAAAAAGAAAAAATAGGTCAAAAACCATGTTCTGGTCTTGTCTCCTCTAAAATTTTTGAATTTATAAATAAAGGAGAAGACGATTTTATAGAAAATGAGTTTTTGAAAGCTCGAATTTGGCTTGAAGGGAACTTTTTTGATTTTAATGGCAAGGCCCTTCTTTTAAACCGCGAAAAGCTTGATAAATATTTCTTCGAGAAAGCAAAAAAAGCTGGTGTTGACATTCGACTCAAAAAAGAGGTCAGAAAAATAGAGGAAAAAGAGGCATGGGTAGAGATCTTATTAGAATCGGGGGAAAAAATTCAAGGGAAAATTATCGCCGGTTGCGATGGAGCGGTCTCAACAGTCGCCCAGAATCTTAACTTGCCCAAGCAAGAAAAACTGTTATTGGGATTAATTGGGTACCAATTTAAAAATTGTCAAGAAGACTTTAAAAATAATTTCCCCGAATTATTTTTCTCAAAAAATTTTCCTGGATTTTTTGCTTGGAGAATCCCCCGTACCCGGAATATCGAATGGGGGACAGCTCTTCCCCCTCAACAAAAGCCAGGAGAAAAACTGAGAAAGTTTTTGAAGGAAAAAAAAATAGAAATAGAAAAAATTGAAAGTGCTTTAATCCCTATCTTTCCACGAAAAAGAATAGTTACAAAGCGCTGTTTTCTTTGCGGAGATGCTGCTGGCCAAATAAAGCCAGCAACTGGCGGTGGCCTAATTTATGGATTGTTGGCAGCCAAGATGGCTAGTATATTTATCGACCCTGCCAAGCCCCAGACCTTTCTTTACGAAAAACAATGGACAAAAAATCTCCAAAGAGAGATTTTTTGGGGGGGTTTATTAAGAAAATCTTATCATCTTCCAACCTTCCTAAAAAAAATAGGCCTTTTATGGCTTAAAAATAAGAAAAACTTAGACCAAGATAGACCCTCAACAATGTTTACCCCGTAGTGAAATTTTTCTACTCTGGGGCTTAAAGAGTTTTGGGCATTAAAACATAAAGATAAGTCTTATCACCCACCGGTCTTAAAATTGTCGGGGAAGTAGCCTCATTTACTCCCAGGAACACTTCGCTTGAATCAATAACCCCCAGACCATCCAAAAGGTATCTCCAGTTAAAAACAATCTCAATAGACTTCCCTTCAATTTTCCCATCTAATTTAGAATGAACTTCTCCTACTTCAGCAGAAGCGGAAGAGATTAAAAGGGGTTTTGGCGGCTCAAATTTTAGTTTTACGTCCTGAATCCGACTCGAGAAAAGACTAGCAATTTTAATTTTTCTTTGAAATTCCTCTTTATCAATAATGGCTTGAGTGCTAATTTTTTGAGGAATAATTCCTTCGTATTCCGGGTATTGTCCATCAATTAAGCGTGAGATGAGACTAATCTGCGGGTCAAGAGGGTTTTGGGGGATAAATTCAAAACCTATCTGAGATGATTCAATAATAACTCTGATTATCCCCTTTAAATTAGAAAGAATATAAGCAAGTTCCACAGCAGTCTTTTGAGGGATAATTACCTCCTTCTTTTCTACCTCTTGAGGTAGGGATAATTTCTTTTCTCCGAGGCGAATACTATCAGTCCCAACTAATGTCAAAGTGTCTCCTTTCGTTTTAAAAAAAACTCCAGAGATTTCCACCCGAGAATCAGAGGGAGAGATTATATGGCTTACTTTAGAAAGCCCGTTAAAAAGTTCTGAACTTTCTATTTGGGTGAGAGGTTTTTCTTTAACTTTTGGTAAGATTGGAAACTCTTTAGGGTTTTGTCCTAAAATTTTTGCTTGGAACCCTTTTGATTTTACACTTATTGTCAAATCTTTTTCTTCGATTTTGATTTCTCCCTTAGGGAGCGAAGAAATGAAATCAGAAAAGATTTTTCCCGGAACGGTAATTTTACCTTCTTTTTCTGATTTGACAGGTAACGATAAAGAAAGCCCGATTTCTAAATTTGTCGAAGAGACTAAAAGAAGGTTTTGTTTTATCTCCAAAAGAATATTATTTAAAATTGGTAAAGTTAAATTACTTCCACAAAGGCGCGTTGCTAAAGAAACTATTCTTTTCATCTTTTCAGAGTTTATAGTAAGTTTCATATAAATATTAGTTTATTATAACTAATCATGGGGAAAAGTGCAAAATTTTGATTTTTGCAAGAAGGAGAAAAGAGATTGGCCAAAATCTTTTTGAAAAATCTGGGGATAATATGGGGATGTTTTTAGGTGTTGTATAACCTTTCTTTTATTGTCTCTAAGGTTTTGACAAAATCCCCATCTTTTTTAACTTTTTCCCCAATTTTTTCACAAGCATAACCAACCGTTGTATGGTCTTTGTTCCCTAATTTAACCCCTATCGAGGGTAATGATAAATTAAGTTCTTCTCGGAAAAGGTACATAATGACCTGTCGGGGGAAAACTACCTCCCTTTTTCGACTTTTTGACAAAATTTCTTTCGGGGGGACATTAAAAAAATCGCAGACGTTTTCGATTATCTTTTCAGGCGAGATTCTCTTTTTCGGTTCTTCAATAATATCTTTTAAGCTCTTTCTCACTTTCTCGAGACTGTTTTCCCTTTCGAAAATAACCAACGATCGGGTTAAGGCCCCTTCTAACTCTCTAATATTTTTTTTGACATTTCCGGCAATAAACTCGAGAATCTCTTTTGGCAAGGCAGTTTCTCTCTCTTCTAATTTCTGCTCTAAAATAGCTACCCTCTCTTCAAAATCAGGGAAAGTGATATCAGCCACCATTCCTCCTTCAAATCGGGAGCGAAGTCTTTCTTCGATTCTCTCAATGGCTCGGGGGGGGCGGTCTGAAGAGAGCACAATTTGCTTCCCCACCTCGGTTAAATTGTTAAAAATTCGAAAGAAAACATCTTGGGTTCTTTCTTTGCCGGCAATGAATTCAATATCGTCAATAATTAAGGCATCAAATTGACTATAATTAGCAACAATTTTCTCGATACTCCCCTCTCTGATATTAGAGATGACCTCACTGGTGAAATTTGGACAAGGGACATATTTCACTCTTCTCTTTTTTTGAAAATCAATAACTTCATTGCCGATTGCTTCTAAGAGATGAGTTTTCCCTAAGCCAACCTTGCTATAAATAAAGAAAGGATTATACTCTAACTTCAATTTTCTTTTGGTATTTCCTAAATTTAGAGTTGTATTTATTAAATTTTTACTGATAGAGATAGCACAGGCGTGGGCTAGTTGATTAAAATTACCTACTACAAAGTTAGAGAACTTATACCGAGGATTCAAACCGGAAAGGCGATTTTGGTAAAATTCGATTTTAGGTTGAGCAAGATCATTTTTTCTTCCAACTTTTTGGCTCTTTGCACCTTCTTGGTTTAAAACAACATATTTTATTTTTTTGATCTTCGGGGAAAATTGCCGAAGGGACAGGAGAAGCTCTTTGTTAAATTTATTTTGGAGCCATTCTCTAACAAAAATATTAGGAACTGCCAGGATTACTTCGCTGGTCTTTATTTTTTTGATAGTGGTATTTCGAAACCAGGTAGCAAAAGTTGGCTTGGAGAGCTTTCCTTCAAGGTTGGCCAGGACCGATTGCCACAATAAGGAGTTGTCCATAAGAAATTTGGTATTGATAAAATTGATGAATTATTGTAGATTCTCGAGGGAAATTAGTCAAGGGAGAAAATGGGGAAAAGCTGGGGAAAACTCTAAATGCCCCCAATAAATTTTACTATCTAATTGGATTCTTTTATTAATCTCTGCTAATATGTTAAAATATTGAAATATAAAAAGGCTTATGACTTACATCTGGCATCCTAAAAAGAAAAAAAGAAAAAGAACTCACGGCTTTTTGAAGAGAATGAAGAAACCATGGGGGAGAAAAGTTCTTCAAAAAAGGAGGGAGAAAAAAAGAAAACAACTGACAGTATAACTTCAATTGCTTTTTGTGTTGTCTAAGACCCACAGGTTAAAGAAAAAAGAAATAGAAAACGTCTTTAAAAAGGGGAGAACATATCGGGGGAATTTTTTAATTTTGAAGATTAAAAAAAATTCTCTTTCTCTTTCGCGTTGGTCATTTATTGTTCCTCTTTCTACTCCCCGAACAATAGTTAAGCGAAATAAGCTCAAACGACAATTAAGAGAAAACCTGCGAAAGAAGTTAAAAATAATTAAGCCCGGCTTTGATGGAATTATTCTCTCTTTACCAGCTGCTTTTATAAAAAAATATTGGGAGGTAGATAAAGAAATAGATAAGCTATTACGTCTCGCTAATATATACGAATAAAAGTGCTAATATGTGCGAATATTCGCAAAAATTCGCACAAAAATTAGTACAAATTCGCGATTTATATGAATATTTTTAGTTTTATTTTTCAAGAAGTATTATACAGACCTCTTCTGAACCTTTTGGTCTTTTTTTATCAGCTCCCTTATGTTGATTTTGGGATGGCGATTTTATTTATAACTCTTTTAATCAGAATTCTAATTTGGCCTCTTAGCTCTAAAATGATTAAAGACCAAAGGGAAAGCCAAATAAAAAATCAGGACATTCGGGAAAAGCTAAAAGAGATTCAAGAAAAATATAAAGGTGATGCCGCTCGCCAAAACAAGGAAGTAGTTAAAACTTGGAAAGAGATGAAGTTTAATCCGCTTGCGGGTTTTGCGCCAATGATAATCCAAATCATAATTTTGATTGCTCTTTACCAGGTTTTAAGAGCAGTGATGCAACCTGCCGGGCTTTCCCTTCTTTATAGTTTTGTTCCTCATCCCGGGGGAATAAACCCCATCTTTTTAAAGGTTCTTGACCTTTCCAAGACAAGCCCAATTTTGGCAATCCTAACTGGGGTAATTCAATACTTTTATTCCCAAATGAGTCTGGCCTTGCAGCCGAAAATTTCTGATAAGAAAAAAAACCGCCAAGTGAGCGGTCAAGAAAAGCAAATGCAAACTTTTCAAAAATTAATGCAAAATCAGATGATTTATTTTTTACCAGTAATGACCGTTTTTATCGTTTGGTCACTCCCCGCAGCCCTCTCTTTTTATTGGTTCTTCTCTACTTTAATTGGAATTTTGCAACAAAAAATGATTGCAAAAAAGCTAGGAAGATAGTTTAAAAATTAATAAAAAAAAACTTAGAAGGCCTGAGCTGACGCTTTATTTGCTGGCAAAGCACCAGGATGGGTATAGATAGAGGGAGCACTTGATGGTGAACTACAGTTGCTATCGTCGTAAAGGATTATTGTCCGTCCATTACACATACCGGCTGGCATTTCTGTTACACTATTGTCATTACTATCCAAATTTACACAAGGGCCAACTACTGGAACGAACTCCGGGCCATCAGCAGTAAAATAAAATCCTACACAGTCAGTGGTATCATTTGGGTAAGCGCAAAGAGCTCCTCCTGAGAGGTCTGCAAATTTCGGATTGGCGCCAGTTGTTATTGGATCAGGAGTAGCTGTCGCCGGATTGCCGTCGACACAGCCGTCCCAGGAAGAATTACATAAAATTGCACTGCTATTTGCGTTCAACCAATAAGAATTAAAAGTTTTATCTGCTGCTTTACATTTCTGGTAAGATAAAATCTCAGGCTTGCCGCTTAAGCTAACGAAGGGGAAAACTGCCAATAAGGCCTCTTTATTAAGGCTTCCTATACCAACAGAGGTGAGGCGCCAGATATTTGGGTTGACGGCACAGAGAGCGCAGAGAGGAGGACATCCCCACAGATAACCTCCTTCCCACGTACTAAAATTGTGACACTTACCATCTCCTACAGCTATTTTGCACTCGCAATAACCGCTACAGTTTGCTGGCCCTTCGCATAACAGAGGGTTTCCGTCTGCATGACGGCACAGCTGGACTACTTGGCCACTTTTTACTTTAAAAGATACTGCTTTGTCATTCCATCCTAGACTATCTAAATTAGGCACATCTTCACTGATTCCGATTGATTCACCTTGACAGTTAGCCTGGTCGTAAAGAACCAATGGGTTAGCCTCCTGCACCAGACTTTTCCAGTCTTCTGGGGTTGCCAGTATGACTAACTCTGGGTTAATTGTATTTAAAATAATAAAAGAAAGAAGTAAAAGTAAAAGTCCGTATCCTATATTTTTCATTCCCTCTATCGCTTCACCTCTCTTAGCAGGCGCTACCGTTGAGGTCATATAGCGAATTGCCTGGAGAATCAACATTAACAGAGCAACTACTCCTACTATCATTAGAGCAAAATTGAAAATATAAGAGAAGAAATAAGGTATGGTTATTTCCTCTCCTCTTGCTGCTACGGTAGTCGGAGAATCCATCCAGGGGAGATCTGGCCAACCCACCTCAAACTCTCTTGCCAAAACCTGACGAAAGGAGACTAGAGAAAAAACTAAGCTTAATAAAAAGATAGAAAGCAGAAAAATTTGTTTTTTCATAGATTTACTTTTCTCTTATTACACTAATAAATGTTTTTATTACTGTCAATGTCCAAAAAGGGGCCATGCCTAAAATAGGTATGCTTTCTCCAAGAAAAGTTAAGCCAGTCGTCCTAAAAGCTAACATAGCAGCTTTTCCGCCCATCCCTTTGGCAGCTTTTTTCCCTCCCTTCTGAGATTTAGATGGACGATTTTTACCTCCTTCCGAGGGAGATGCTTGTTTGGTTTCTGAAGGTTCGGGTTTTGCCTCCTCACTCTGAGGAGTAGTAGTTTTTTCTCCACCTTTCTCCAGTCCCTTTTTTTGGACCCAATATGTCCAACCTCCGATTACTATTGTGGTTATAACATCAAAAGTTTCTGAGATAGCTTTTGTAGCAATCATGGCTACGCTCCGCCCTTTTTGTAAAGGGAATCCTATCAATTCCCAGATGAAATCCATTAAGTCAAAAATTAAGGCAAAAATAAGAATTATAAAAAAACTAGTAATAAAAGTTATATCAAAAGCTCTTTCTGACATATTTTTTATTTAGTCCTCTCCTAACTCCTCTTTGGCTTTTTTGATGGCCAATAATTGTTCAGGGTCAGTAGTAATTACTTGGTCCTCGCTATAAGAGGCGACCACTTTCATTGCTACATGCTTTGTGCCGGCGAAAAAGAGTCCTTCCCCTACTTCAGCCTGTAATAAAAGGTATTTTTCCTCTTGGGTTAAGTTAAAAGTGTCTATTACTACATCAATAGTAGCCGGCGATTGTTTTAAAAGAATTTGCAAGGAAGAATTGGTGATAATTGGTTGACCGTACCTTGATTTCATAAAGTCATCAACATCTTGGGTAATAGTGGAAATTCCCAGGTAATATTTTCTTGCTCTTTTGGCGATACCGTATAAAAAGGATGCTCCGTCTTCATATTGCATCATCCACCAAGCCTCGTCTACCACTAACATTCTCCTTTTTAGTTTTGAGCGAACAACATTCCAGATATAATGCATAACCAAGAACATAGCAATTGGTCGTAACTCATCTTCTAGGTCTCGTATTGAGAAAACAACTAATCTATTATCCAAGTTAACATTTGTATGGTTATTTAAAAGACCAGAGAAAACACCCTTGGAATACTTCTCTAATCTTATCGCTAAACTTTCTGCTCCCTCCATACCGGTAAGAACTTTTTCAAGGTCGGAAAGTAATGGAGGGGTTTTGTTTTCAAAATCTTGAGCGGTAATATCCCGTGATTCATAAGTCAAAGTTAAGGCACTGTCGATAATCGAATCTTCTTCTGGAGTAAGTCCCCCCAGCATTAGCCGCAAAAGTCCTACTAAGTTAATAATGTTAGAGCGGAAAAGTCCTTCTTTTGATTCCCCTTCGATGGGGGGCGGCATATCGAAAGGATTAATATGGTGAAGCGAGGTCAAGGAAATGTTAAAATAAGCGCCACCTACTGTTTGAGCAAGGTACTTATATTCGTTTTCTGGGTCAATCACAATAACGTCTACCCCTTGGACTAAAGAACGCAAAATTTCTAATTTTTGAAAATATGATTTTCCTGAGCCACTTTTGGCAAAAACTACCACATTCCCGTTTTCTAAAGAGAACCTATCAAAGATAATCAAAGAGTTATTGTGACGATTAATTCCATAAAGTATTCCTTTATCGGAGGTTAACTCAAATGAGACAAAAGGAAAAGATGCTGACAAAGGGCCGGTATTCATTGAGGTGGAAATAGAAACCTCGTCTAGTAAAAGCGGAGAGACACAATTAAATCCTTCTTTCTGCCTAAAAAGAGAAGGTTTTATATAAATGAGCTGCGATTCTAAAACTTGCCGAAACTCCTTTTCTGTTGTTTCTAAGTCCTCTGCTTTGTCACTATAAACTGTAAAATAGAGACCGAACCTAAACATTCTTTCTTGGGCCTGGACAAGCTTATCTCGCAATTCTTCAATATTTTTGTAAGCCGTTTCTAATTCTGGACTACGAACTAACCCTCCTTTCTCCCTTTCCATAATCGCTGCCTCAACTTCAGTAATTTTTCTCTGCAATTGTTTTAGAACTCTGGAGGTTTCTACCGGATAAATAAACATTGAAATGTCGAAGATTCGGTCAAAGTTAATGATGGGAGAGAGCCAGTTAGTGACAACAGAGCTTGGGTAAGTTAGAACAAAGTAGCTCCGAGCAAACTTGTCTCCAATTTTAAGATAACCTTGTTTTATTTCCACGCTTGGGGGAGCGATAATATCCATCAAATTAACAATTCGTTCTTTTCTTTCTATCTCCCAACCCTTCTCAACTCGTTTTTCTACTACTTCTTTCCCTCTTGGTTGTGCTGCTTTTTTAGGAAATAATTGAAACATATTAAAAGTAGAAAATTAAAAAGATTAGACGGAAGGAAAAGCAGGAATTTCACCTTTTTCAAGGTCCGCTGGATTATAGTAACTCCACAAAAGCTCAACAATTTCCTCGTTCCCTAATTGCACTGCGTGGATCCCCGTTCTTCTAAGACCGGCAAGGACATACTCAACTCTTTGGGTGATTTGAGTTTTGTAGCGAGCAAAATCCTCGACAGTTAGTTTTCTTTTCCCGATCGCTAAGGGATAGAAAGGAATAACAATATAAAAGTTTTTTGACATCAAATTTACCATTTCGGAAAGACTTTTTATAAACTCTCGGTATTCTTTTGCCTGAACTCTCAAAAGTTCTGATTCTTGTCTTTCTTCTATTTCCATTAACTTTTTTAAATAGCCTCTGATATTAAGTCTCCTTGACTGAATTAAAATTTGAATATTAAAGTCAAGAGAATTTAAAAAGTTTTGGTACTGATAAATTACCGCATCCTGCTCTTCTGGTGATAGGAGGGCAAAATTCATAGAAGAAGCTATTAAAATAGTTCTCCATTCGCCATTTCTCAAAATGGCAACTCCGTCTTTTATCTCTTTGACTGGAATAAGTTGTTGGGTTGGAGGCATAATAATTTCATTTTAACATTTTATCATACTAGCATACAAACCTTTATTCATTTATTTTGCTAAAATGTTTAAATGCTAATAAGATGAGTTATCTTTTACCCGTTTCTACTTCCCAAGCTATTTTCTTGAGTCTGCTTTCTTTAGTTGTTTTGATTAATTTTCTTCTTTCCTCAAAGACTCTTTGGATCTCTTTTAAACTTAAGCCTTCTTCTCCTGCTTTTTGCCAGAGAGCCATCTTTGGTGTGAGTCTAAATTTGATAGAGAAGATTAATATTTTTGGGACCATCTCACCGTTTACTCTCCCCATAGCAAGATAAAACGCCGGAATTCCTACTATTATACCTATCGCAACAGTACCAATAATACTTTGGGTAATACTAAGAGCTATTAAGACTATGGCGCCAGCAGCACCTAGAATAAGAAACTGGAGAAGCGTTAATGGTCCAAAAATCATAGCCTCCGATTCTATAAAAAGAGGTACTTGGTATTGCTGCATAATTTACTTTATAAATAAATGATGCTTTAAAGAATTTTTTTTATCCTGCCTGATTCCTTCACTATTCTTACTTGCCTCTTCTCTTTGGTGGTCTCAACAGGCTCTAGATATTTATCGGGACCCTTCTTTTTCAACAATTCTTCCTTTATTTCAATTTTTTCTGCCGGTTTCTCTTTAGAAACTTCCTGCTCGGCTATTTCTTCCTTTACTTCTTTTATCTCTTCTTCCTTTTGGGCTTTTAGAATGCTTTCAGATATGTAGATTTTTTCCAGCTCATCTTTGTAATTAGAGAATACTTCTACCTCTAAAGTCTGAGAGAGTTCTTTACTAACATTTTCTTCAATTTCTAATTCCTCTGTTAATTCTTTGGCGAGTTCTGGTAAAGGCAGAACTCCCAAGAAAATCATTGTTGAAAGCATTGCTAAATCCTCTATCTTTTCTTCAGGAATTTTAAATCTCTCCCCAATTGTCAAAACTTTCTCTGAGATTTTCGGACTTGAAAGGGCTTCTTTTAATTTCGGAGAAAGTTTTTCGTATTTTTCTTTTAATTCCTCTGGATAATTTCCCATATTTATAAAATTATATCAAAAAATTATATCAAATAGCAAACAAAAGACAATATGGTTAATAACCTTTTCGATAATTATAAATAGTATTTTAAAGCAGGCGGCCATCAATGAGTTGACAAAATTATTTAATTATAATATAATATAGACACTCTTTAATAACTGAATAAAGAAAAAAGGAGGAAAGAACTGAATGCGACAACCAAGAAAGTTAAGAAGGGCGTTATTTCCACTGATTTGGCTACCTGCTTTAACGCTAACTCTGTACTATGGGTCCAGAACGACAAAAATAGAAAGGCAAAAACAAGCGGCGCGCAAAGCTCTTAAGATTTTAGGGCGCAACTTTTTGCAACCCTACCTTGTTCTATACTTAGTGCTCGTGGTTGTATTCCTCGTGAGTCTATTTGTCCCAATCGCAGTCAACTTTTATCTGTGGTTTTCCATAGCAACAGGAATAGCCACGGTAATAGGTATAGCCTCAGCTACTTTCGTCAGCGTCTACATACTTCCTAGTGAGATCTTAGCTCCTGAGGATATGTATTTCACTGAACCGTCTGAAGGAACGGCAATGTTCGTCGTCAGAGGACTACGAATTGAGGATGTCTTGGCTGAATGGAAAGGTCATCATTTGGACGACCACTTCAACGTGTGCGACGGAGACCCTACAAGAAGGAGTTGGTGGAACCGTAAGTTCGGGATAGAGTACATTGGTTTCTGGCCATGGAAGAACATTCTCTGGTATAAGTTTAGATGGACAGGGCTTACCGAAAGGAACGACATCCAGCCCAAAGAAGAATGGTTAAACTATATACTCCTTAAGGGGGACGTTTACCTCATGGAACTCGTCAATGTAGAAGACAAGAACCAACTTCATCTCACTATTCGGATTTTGTTTATATGGCAGGTAATCAACCCACTGCGCGCTAAAATATCAGTTCAAAATTGGCTCGAGGCGGTCCTCCACCGATCCAAAGAACCAATAATTCAGTATACTAAAACAATTGCTTACGAGGACTTCTTTGTAACCAGCCAGGGACAAAAAGTAGCAGGAGAAGCTATGAAGGATGGACTGGGGCAAGCAAAGCTGACTGGTCCCACAGGCGAATTTGAGACAGTGTACGGAGTGCGATTAGTATCACTTTCAGTATTTCAGGTTGAGCCACCAGAAGAATACCGAGCCACAACTCTATTAAAGTTCACAGCAGAAAGAGAAAAGGAAGCTGCCCTTATAAGAGCAGACGCAGAGGTGCAAAGAATCGAAAAAGTCTGGGGCAAAATCCGCGACTTTGGCCGAGTAGGAGAAATACAGTCCATCTTAGAAGCGCTGAAAGAGAAAATAGGTCCTGAAGCTAAAATAGGTGCTATCTACACCATGTTGCCAGCTCTAACAGGGCAATTAAGCGATGTTTTTGCAAAGCCAATATCACCAGAAGCCAAACTCAACGAACTACTAGAAACAATCAAGCAGCTAAAACAATCCGTGGACAAAGTTACCCGTGAAAGAAAAGTACGTCCAAGCCAGAAAGCTACAACGCCCAAACCCAAATAAAAGCAGGGAGACCTTTTTTTAAAACCTCCCTGCATTTTTATTTTAATAATATGTCGCTTTATACCCGGCGACGTGGACGTCTTTGAAATTCGCCCATTTCTGCAGCTCTTCCAGCTTTTAGTGTTTCCCTTAATTTTTTTATAGCTAATCTTGGATTTGCGAACTCTTTACCTAACTTAAGAATATTCTCCTCGACCTCCCCGGGCTTATGAACGTCGGTGCTGCTAACACCACTGATAAGACGAGCTGTCCATTCTGCGATATCCTCTCTTCGGTTAAAAGCCTCGCTATCCGAAGCATTTTGGGAAATCAAACCCTCCGCTAACTCATGGCCTAACAAATATTTTTCAAAAGGATGTTCTTTTTGGTCCTTATATGCGTGGGACGCCCTTAAGGTCTCAGGGTCAATATATATTTTTAGTCCTTTTTGTTTTCCCTCCTCGTCAAATAATTCTGTTACGTGGGCATATTTAGCGGTGGGGTCCTTTACAATTTCAACTTGATTCCCTTTTAGCTTGAGTCCCGTAACCTTCCCCACCTTTTGTAAAATGTTTTTAATATCTTTCCTAGCAAAAACTTCTCTTACATCATTATCTCGGAAGACAATATTAGCTTTTTCGGCGGCTGTCGCATAAGTTTTCTCTTCCTCCATTCTTGTCTTCTCAGATTGTTTCAGTATTTCATTTGCTTTCTTTCGGTCGAAACCGCCTTCCTTTAGCATTCGCTGATATATCTCTTTATGGGCCTCAGCCTCCGTCTTTAATTGTTCTTTGGTAAGAGGTGCTTCTGGTCTTCTTTGATTTAACACTCCACTAAGTCGTTCTCCGGCAATAGGATTTTTTTCAGCTACATCGACAATATCTCCATAAGCATCAGCTTTTAATTGGGAATTTACAAAATCAAATTCGGGCGTAGCTTTTGTAGCGGTCTTATAAGGTATAGGTCGGCCCTGAGAATCTTTTAACCTAGGATGTTCCTTTTCGCCTTGCTCTAAGATGCCGCTTTCTAGGGCAAATTGATGAAATCCTACCAGTTTTTCAAATTTTTCGCGCGCTACTTTTTCCTCTACTCCCGAGGGATTTTCGTCCCCTAACTTTCCGCTTTTTCCACTGGCACTCCTCTTCTTTCCATTACTCCCGGCTCTGTTACTCCCGCTGCTGTCGGCACTTTCTTTTTCTCCTTTCTTTCCTGCCACCATTTGTCGGCGCGGGCCCCAAGAGCCTCAATACGTGGAGCTACATGTTTCTCATAGCGAGGACCTCCATATCTTCCCGCGACATATGCTCCTAGGCCGATAGGACCAGTAAATACTCCAACGGCAGCAGCCAAACCACCTTCTTTCATAGCTTTTCTCAATCCTATTTTTTTCTTAGGATAAGTAGGAGATGGAGGAACTTTTTCCTCTGCCTTTTTAACTGGTTCTCCAACTGGGACGCCTCTTTTTTCTGTTACTCCTGGCGGTCCTGCTCCTGCTCCTGGTCCTGCCACTCCTGGTCCTGCTCCTGTTAGTCCTCCCGGCCCTGCTACTGGTCCTGCTCCTGCCACTCCTGGTCCTGGTGGTGTTGGTCCTGGTGGTGTTGGTCCTGGTGGTGTTGGTCCTGGTGGTGTTGGTCCTGGTGGTGTTGGTCCTGGTGGTGTTGGTCCTGGTACTCCTAAAACATCACCGTAAATATCTATAGCTCGCCTAGTTCCAAAGAAGCTTACCAAGTCTTCTCGGTTTATGTCCGCCCTTCTTAAGTATGCTTCTCCTCCTTGGTTCCTGATATAATCCGCGATTATTGGTGCTACCTTTTTTTCGTCATCTCTTCTTCCAATAGCTCTAAACTTATCAGCGCTCCATCCTGCTTTATTTTTAGCAAATAAAATATCTAATTTCCCTTCCGTGTCAAGATATTCAATATTACTCTTCCCTAATTCTTTTCCTATGTAACCTGTGTCAACTTTTCCATATGCCTTAGCGAGGGCTTCGTCTATAGATTCTCCTTCTTCACGTCCTTCAGGAAGAGCTGCAAGTTTTGGATATCTTTTCTTTACATCTTTCCATTTCCCTATGTCCCTATTTTTCAATTTTCTTAGACCTTCTTTCTCCATTTTTTCTAATTCTGCTTTTTTCTGAGCTTCTCTTTGAGGTCCTAGTCTTGCGTAAGATTCCTCCACTTTTTCTATACCTTCCTTTTCTGCAAGAACCTCAAGAGCTGCATCTTCTTTTCCTCCGCTCATTGCAACTACAGTTTCAGGGGCGAACTCTCCAAACACTGCTTTTTGCCCTTCTTTTTCTTTTCTTGCCTTCCGCAGTTTCTCCGCTTCTCTTTCTGCTAATATTCCTCCAACTATTGGAACTTTTGCCATCCTTTCTCTCGCTCTTGCCTCTCTCTCCTCCGAAATCGCTTTTGGTCTTCTTTCTTTGACTTCCCTCACCCCTGCTTTTGTAACTCCCTTTATTCTCCCCTCTATTTGACCTTGCAAGGCAACAGCTCCTGCGACTAGTACTCCAGCGAAAATGGCATTGGTCTGCTTGGCAAAATTGAAGGCAAGGAAAAGAAATAAAACGAAAACTATATAAGGGAGAATGTTTGTTACTAACCAAGATTCCAAAGATGCTCCGCCAGCCTCGGGAGGCAAACCAGCTCTAAAAGTAGTGTATTGCCATTGAGTTTTAAAAGCACTATCATTCATTATAATCATTAATTGATAAGCCAAATACAAAAAGAACATAGTAAAAACTCCAATGAATGTCCATTCTAAAGTTTGATCTAGCCACCAGCGAAATTTAGACTTAAAGTAAGGGAATAAGTATAGAACGATAAAGAAAGGAGATATTATGGTTAAAATCCACAGCATCGGGATTCTCAAAAAGAAGATACCTGCAAGCATAAAAAGAATAATAGCTAACAATAGGTTAAAGGTGGCTAAAAGTAAGCTTCTTAAAAGCCACCATATCCAGCTTTCAATAGCCGCTTGAGCAATGTTCCATAGCACTAGCACTGACCAATCAAAAGCCCACATTCCCCCCCCAACAGCATTAGTGAAAGTAGCTGTTTGTTGTTGGAAGCCGTTCACTACCAGAGAAAAACCATCCCGAAATGGTTTCGCAAACGTTTCTATTAAAACATTGGCGATATCAACGACTACTCCGATAAAAACCTGGCTAAAGTTAAGTAAAATGGCGATTAGAATCAAAGGGACAAGTAACCTCCTCATCCCATAACTTTCAATTCCCAAGATTGTAGCAAAGGCAATAATAACAAGGGC
>Ga0210051_1002196_pt1 | contig 19688 bp, 10 predicted proteins | sample CryGey092014_all_FD_185464 | JGI IMG/M metagenome (GOLD analysis project Ga0210051, IMG submission 185464) | Groundwater microbial communities from aquifer - Crystal Geyser CG23_combo_of_CG06-09_8/20/14_all (SPAdes) (version 2) | ecosystem: Environmental > Aquatic > Deep subsurface > Groundwater... | reverse complement strand
TACTGGAATAAGATGTTTTAAACATTGATTTTAACTAATTAATTTATCTTGATAAACTGTACACTGATAACTGAAAAAACTTTCCCAAAAAAGAAGGACTTTCAGAACCTTTTGTCGAATATAAAAATGTAATGTTGTATGTAAATATAATTTATTTGCAAACAATAAAATAAAAAGTAGAATTTTTCTAAGAAGAGCAATTATATTTAAATAATTTAGTTAGGAGAATATCCAAAATGCAATCATTATCTCAATCTCAAATAAAATCGGAATCACAAAATAAATCTTCAGACTTAACTTTTATTACCAATGAAAAAAATCAAAGTCTTGCAGATAGGTTTAAGACTCTTATTAAGGATACTCAATTTTTTGATGTATTAGTAGGGTATTTTTATACCAGCGGTTTTTATGAAATTTATAAGTCTCTCGAAAAAACAGAAAAAATAAGAATCCTTGTCGGTATAAATACCAACGTCTCTAATCTCCCCACACCCACCTTAAACGAAAACCCAAATAATTATCTTTCACAACAATCTCTCCAATTTTCCCACTCAGAAGCAAAACAACAATTCTCCCAAGAAGTCACCAATGAAATGGAAAATTCCTCAGATAGTAAGGAAGTAGAAGAAGGGGTTCATATCTTTTTAGAATGGCTAAAAAGCGGAAAATTAGAAATAAAGGCATATCCTACTGCAAATATCCATGCCAAACTTTACATTATGACATTTTCTGAAAGCGATCGAGATAAAGGAAGAGTAATTACCGGCTCCAGCAATTTCACTAAAGCTGGCCTCCTTGATAATTTTGAATTTAATGTAGAATTAAAAAATAGATCTGATTTTGAATTTGCCCTTACTAAATTTAATGAATTATGGGAAGATGCTGTTGATTTAAAAGATAGATATCAAGAAACCATTCAAACGAAAACCTGGTTAAACAATAACATCACTCCCTATGAACTTTACTTAAAATTTTTATACGAATACTTTCAGGATGACCTCAAGCAAGCCGAAGAAATATTCTATAAATATGTGCCCAAAGATTTTATAAAACTTGAATATCAGGAACAGGCGGTTTTAAATGCCAAAAAAATCCTTCAGGAATACGGCGGTGTTTTTATCTCTGATGTAGTAGGTCTGGGTAAAACTTACATCTCTGCCCTCTTGGCCCAGCAATTAGATGGCCGCCATTTGGTTATTGCTCCACCCATGCTTTTAGATAAAGACAGCCCCGGCTCCTGGCCGAATATTTTTTCCGGTTTTAAGGAACAGGCAGATTTTGAATCCTTAGGCAAATTAGATCAATTGCTCAAAAGAGGTACCGATAAATATAAAAATATCTTTATTGATGAGGCACATCGCTTTCGCAATGAATCAAATACTACTTACGAAATGCTCGCCCGTATTTGCCGGGGCAAAAGAGTTATCCTGGTAACCGCCACTCCCTACAACAATTATCCCAAAGATATCTTAAGCCAGATAAAGTTATTTCAAAAATCTAAAAAAAGTACTATTCCCAATCTGCCCAATTTGGAGAAATTCTTCTCCCACTTAGAAAAGAAATTAAAACATTTAGATCGAAAACGGAATTATCCGGAATATATTAGAACTGTCCAAGAAAATTCCCGCGAAATCAGAGAAAAAGTTCTAAAATATCTGATGGTACGCCGAACCAGGTCAGAAGTAATTAATTATTTTACCCGAGAATTAGAAAAACAAAAATTGAAATTTCCCGAAGTTGCCAATCCCGAAGCGGTATTTTATCAACTAAACGATCAAGAAGACAAGATTTTTACTGAGACTATCAAAATGGTCGCCCTCGATTTTAATTATAGCCGTTATACCCCTCTACTTTATTATCGAGGAGAAGAAATTACTCAACCGGAAGAATTGGCTCAAAAGAATATGAGAAAATTTATGAAAATTCTTTTAGTAAAAAGATTAGAGAGCAGTTTTTATGCCTTCCGGCAAAGCATCAATCGATTTATCCATTCTTACGAAAAATTCTTGGAAGAATTTGATAAGGGAAATGTATATGTTAGTAAAAAATATATCAATAAAATATTTGAATTTCTGGAAAATGATAATGATGAAGCCATCCAAAAATTTATTGAAGAAGATAAAGCTGTAAAATATTCATCCCAAGAGTTTGATCCAAAATATAGAGGGCTCTTAGAAAAAGATTTAAAGACTTTAAGAGAAATTCAAAAAATATGGAGCGCAGTAGATCGAGACCCTAAATTACTCCAATTTTTAGATATCCTTTCTTCTCATCCTATCCTTAAGAAAAATAAATTAATAGTGTTTACCGAATCCAAAGAGACCGCAGATTACTTAAATGAAAATTTGCAAAAATATAAAGTAATGGAATTTACCGGGGGTTCAAGTGAATCCACCCGGAGAAAAGTAATTGAAAACTTTGACCCCAAAGCCCCTTCTCCCCGGGATGATTTTAGAATATTAATCTCCACCGAAGTATTATCAGAAGGAGTGAATCTTCATAAATCTAATGTAGTTATTAATTATGATATCCCCTGGAATCCTACCCGCATGATGCAAAGAGTAGGAAGAATTAACCGGGTAGATACTAATTTTGATAAGATTTACACCTTTAATTTTTTCCCCAGCAAACAATCCAATGACCTGATTAAATTAAAAGAAGCAGCGGCAGCAAAAATACATGCCTTCATCTCTTTATTAGGAAATGATGCCCGGCTGCTTACCGAAAATGAAGAAATAGAATCCCATGAATTGTTTAACCGCTTAACTTCCAAAGAAGCCATCATCGGCGAAGATGAAGGACAGGAAAGTGAATTAAAATATTTAAAAACCATTAAAGATATCCGGGAAGACCATCCGGATTTATTTGCCAGAATTAAGTCCTTGCCCAAAAAGGCAAGGACTGCCAGAATATATAAACAAAAAACCAAAACCCTTTTAACTTATTTCCGTAAGGGTAAACTTCAAAAATTTTTCATGGGTGCCCAACAGCAGGAATCTCAAGAATTAGATTTCATTACTACCGCAAAAACCTTAGAAGTAAAAGAAGATAATAAACGAGAGAAGATAAGTTCCAACTTTTATGACTTACTAGAGAAGAACAAAGAAGCCTTCGAATTTGCTACCCAGGAAGAAGCGTCAGAAATAAAACTAACCGGTGGCAGAGATTCTGCTACACAGGTTTTGAAAATATTAAAGGCCATCTCTAAGGATACCAGAAAACTTACCGAAGAACAGGAAGATTACTTAAAAATAGTGATAAAAAAAATCAGAGAAGGAGCACTACCCAAACAAACGACTAAAATATTACTCGTAGAATTGAATCACGAATTAAAACAAACTATAAGCCCGTTAAAAATATTGGCAGTATTGCAGAAAAATGTTGCTCCGGAATTTTTAAAAGAACATTTATCAGAAAGTGCCGCTCAAACTTCAGGTCCCAGAGAAGTAATTTTATCTGAATATTTGATGGGAGAATAAACTATGGATAAAGAATCTGCCAAAAAACTGATTACAAATACTTTTCAAAATTCTTTCGATAAGAAAAATTTCATTTATTTTATTAAAAATTTATTTAATCAATATGATGAATCAAAAGCTTTTTTTGCTCGCGATTATAATTCAAGTGATCCTAATAACTGCATTAATACTTATGAATGTATTGGTAGCTATACTGATTCAGAGGGGAAAGAGATTGATATACTGATCGTGAATTTAAAAAAAGAGTCCACTCTTAAAAACGCTCGTACTGCTCAACGTAATTTTATAGCTCATTATCTAAAAAGTAGCGATGAAAAAGATGCAGGACTTGTTGCCTTTGTTCCTCCGGATGGAGAGGATTGGCGCTTTTCCTTTGTAAAAATGGAATATAAGTTTGAAAAAACAGCAAAAGGCGATGTTAAAGTAAAAGAAGAGTTTACTCCCCTTAGATATTCATTTCTGGTCGGCAAAAACGAAAGCAGTCACACTGCTCAAAGTTGTTTTGTGCCGGTTTTAGAAAATGATTATAATCCAAAACTAGATGAAGTAGAAGGTGCATTCAGCATTGAAAAAGTGACTAAAGAATTCTTTAAAGAATATAAGATGCTTTTTGATATCTTGATTAAAGAACTCAATAGTAATCATAGCTTTATAATCGAAGCATCTAAAAGTAATATGATTACCGAAAATTTTGCTAAAAAATTATTGGGTCAGATTGTTTTTCTTTATTTTTTACAAAAAAAGGGCTGGCTGGGAGTTTCTCCTAATAAAACCTGGGGAGAAGGAGATAAATGCTTTCTTCGACATATATTCGAAAAATCAAAAGTCGAGAATAAGAACTTTTTTAATGATTATTTAGAACTCCTTTTTTATGATACCCTCAATAAGCCTCGTTCAAATATGGTTGACCCCAGTTATTCTCCTTATTTTAAATCTCGAATTCCTTTCTTGAATGGAGGGCTCTTTGAACCAGAATATGATTGGGAAAATAGTTTTATGTATATTGATGACAAAATATTTGAAAAGGTACTGGATGTTTTTGATCGGTATAATTTTACCGTAAAAGAAGATGAACCATTGGAAAAAGAAGTAGCAGTTGACCCTGAAATGCTTGGTAAAGTGTTCGAAAATCTTTTAGATGAAAATTTGCGCAAGGGTAAAGGCACTTATTACACTCCCCGGAAAATTGTGCATTATATGTGTCAGGAAAGTTTGGTAAATTATTTAATTTCCGAAAGTAAAATTGATGAAGATAGAATAAGAAAATTAATAAATGGGAATATGGTTATTACGAAAGAAGATATTATCAAGGAAAAAGAAAATAAAAAAAATATAAATTTAAAAAGTAAGCCTCTTATTTTTTTGGAGAATGAAGCTAAGCAGCTGGAAGCAATTCTTAAAGATATAAAAATAGTAGATCCGGCTTGTGGCTCAGGTGCTTTCTTGGTAAGTTTATTGCAAGAAATTGTAAGAACCCGGCAGGTTTTACATCTTTTTTTAGATGAGAAGACAACAAACGAATATCAACTTAAAAAGGAAACCATACAAAATTGCATTTATGGCGTTGATATAGATTCGGGAGCAATAGAAATCGCCAAACTTCGGCTCTGGTTATCTTTAATAGTTGATTATGAGGTAGAGGAAATTGAACCTCTGCCAAATTTGGATTATAAGATAATGCAGGGCAATAGTCTGATTGAAGAGTTAGTATTAGGAGACACAAGTATAAAACTTTTCGATATTGGGGTTATTAAAAGCCAACAAGCAAAGAAAAATCTTTTTGATAAAAAAATACAAGAAGATTTATTTGGTGATATTGAAGCTCGAAGAAAGATTGTTGAAAGGTTAGATAATTTGCATAGAGAATATTTTGAAATTAGAGATGTGAAAGAAAAGAGAAAGAAAAAATTAAAAATTGATAAAATTGAGCAAGATTTAATTGAAAGATGTGTAAATAAAGAAATAGAAAGGTTGGAGCAAGAAAGCAAAAATATAGGCAATTATCTCATTCCGGGAATTAAAATGACCAAAAGAGATACAGAAGAATTTTTAAAAAATATTTCCCAGCAATGGCAAATAAATAAGATTTTAGATGAATATAGAAAGTCTGGCATTAGACCATTTTTCCTATGGAGATTATGTTTTGCAGATGTTTTTGAGAAGAAAAATGGTTTTGATATTGTAATTGCCAATCCGCCCTATGTTTCTACAAAAGGAGAACACAGCACTTCTAAAGCTGATTTAAAAAAACATTATGGTTTTGCAGATGACCTTTACAGCCATTTCTTTTTTAGGTCATTTGAGATATTGAAACCAAACGGCGTTTTAAGTTTTATTACCTCGGATACCTTTTTGACCATTAGCACTAAAACTAATGTGAGAAAACTTCTTCAGAGCAGAAAAATGATAGAACTTATTAAAACAGCTGATGTTTTTGATGCAATGGTATCACCAGCAATTACCATAATCCAAAATATCCAAACTACCGACAATTATTCTTTCAAATTTAAAGACGCGCTTTCTGATTTTAATACTCCCAAAGTTTATGAAACCCAAATTGATATATTTCGCCATGCCGTTAATTCTGTATTTTTCCCGCCTACTCCTTTTAATATGGCATTCTATAATAAATATAATTCAATTATTAGTAAGTTGCATGAAAAGTGGTGGCCCAAAATTGTAACCAGTAAAAAGATAGCAGAGAATTTTAACATATTAGAAAATTATCGTAACGGACTTCAGCCAGGAGATATTACTTTATTGGGAACGCTAACCGAAGGTGGTCAGGGTTTGGCTACTGGAAATAATAGCCGTTTTGTAGGTGTTCGTAAAAATAGCAAGCAGGCTAAAAATATTATTGATTCCAGATCGAAAAACTTTTTTGAAGCAGTGAGTGCAAAAAATATTTCTTTACCTATAAAAAGTAAAGAAGATGCAAAAATATTTCTAAACGGAAAATCTGAAAAGGAAATTGCCGAACTATTTGACAACATAAAAGAAAAATACGATAGAGATATTTTTGGCCAGGGCTATCTGTTTCGAATAATTTCTGAGGACGAAATTGCAAATGTAGATGAATTAACCGGAGATGAAAAGAAAAATGGTATTGATAATTCTAAACCTCACTATGTGCCCTATGATAAAGGGGATAGAGATGGTAACAGATGGTACCTGGAAACACCCTTTGTTATTGATTGGTCAAAAGAAGCAGTTAAAATCCTACAAACTGATCCTAAAGCCCGTTGGCAGGGCTATGATTTTTTCTTTAAAGAAGGTTTTTGCTGGACCAATGTTTTAAATCCCCATGCGAAATTGATAAAGTGTAGATTAAAAGCAAAAACAATTAATGATGTAGGTTCAATGTCTTTATGCACCGCAAATAATAAAATTCCAAATTATTATTTAGTAAGCATAATTAATTCGATTATGTTATTTGATTATTACAGGCAATTTGTCAATAATTCTGTTAATGTTCAAATTAATGATCTACGCCAATTACCAATTATAATTCCAAGTGAAAATCAATTATGTGAATTTAAAGATCTATTTGATGAAGCAGTGAAAGTTAAAAAGTTACAGTTTAGCAATCAAATTACCAAAGAAGAAGCAGTTAAAAAATTAAACTTAATTCAGGAACAATTAGACAAAATGGTTTACAAACTTTATGGATTAACCGAGGAGAAGATAAAAATTATAGAAGTATCTATTAAAGATAAAAATGGAAACAAAAATAGTTTTTGTAATAGAGAAAATTAACTATGAAAAAAATAATAGAAATAAATTGGGATATATTTAGAGCAAAGTTTCACGGAAAAGAACAAAAATCTTTTGAATGGCTTTGCTATCTTTTGTTTTGTAAGGAATTCAAGCAGAACATTGGTATTCCGGGTTATAAAAATCACGCGGGAATAGAGACAAGCCCAATCGAAATAAATTGTGAAAAGATTGGATGGCAAGCAAAATTCTATGATACAAGGTTATCAGAACATAAAAAGGATTTTATAGTATCTATAGACACAACAAAGGTTAAGCACCCAGAGATTAATAAAATAATTTTTTATACCAATCAAAATTTTGGACAGGGGAAAACAAAAAATAATCCTCAGCACAAAATAGATATTGAAAAACATGCGAAATCTAAAAATGTAGAAATAGAATGGAGAACCGATAATTATTTCAGGTCGCCCTTTGTTTGCGAAGAAAATGCTGATATCGCACAACATTTTTTTAGCATTGATAAAAGTATAATTGATTTTATTGGTGAACTAATTCAACATACCATTTCAATCCTTACCCCCATCAATTCAAAAATAAAATTTAACGATAATGAGATCAAAATTGATCGGTCGCAAGCTATAAAAAATCTTAAAGCCATTTTAAATGAATCTTCAATGGTAATTTTAAGCGGAGAGGCTGGCGTTGGAAAAACTGCTGTTGTGAAAGATTTTTATGAACAGATTAAAGAAGTAAGGCCATTTTTTGTTTTCAAAGCTACCGAATTTAATATTTTTAACATCAATCAACTATTTACCAATTATGGGCATTTCACATTATTGGATTTCATTAAAGAACATCAATATATTGATGAGAAATACATAGTCATTGACTCTGCTGAAAAATTGAGTGATGTTGAATATCAAGAAGTTTTTCTAGAATTTTTGTCTGCGTTGATTAATAATAATTGGAAAATAATTTTTACGACAAGATACAGCTATTTGGATGATCTTAAATTTCAGTTTATTGAGGTCTATCACCTTAGCTTTCAACTAATAAATATCGAAAAACTAGATATTGCAGAAATTACCGAACTTTCTAAAAAACATGATTTTGATCTTCCAAGTAGCGAAAGGTTATTGGAACTATTAAAAGCCCCTTTTTTTCTCAATGAATACCTAAAAAATTATCAAAGTCTCAATAAAACAATAGATTATTTTGCCTTCAGAGACCTTCTATGGAATAAACAAATATTAAAATCGTCTTATCATAAAAATAATATTCATATTAAAAGAGAGGAATGTTTTTTAAAAATTACAAGAAAAAGAGCTGACGAAGGGCAGTTCTTCGTGAAAATAGATGATTGTGATGAGGCAGTAATTCAGGCTCTTGAATCAGATGAAATTATACAATATGACTCTAATGCAGGTGGTTACTTTATTACACATGATGTTTATGAAGAATGGGCTTTAGAAAAAATTATCGAAAGAGAGTTTATTAAATCAGAAGTTTATAAAGATTTTTTTGATGCTATTGGAAGTTCTTTACCTATTCGCAGGGCTTTTAGGAGTTGGTTATCTGAAAAACTTTTCGAAAATCGAAATGAGGTAAAACTTTTAATAGAAGAGTATATTTCTGATAATGAAATTGAATATTTTTGGAAAGATGAAACATTGGTTTCAGTATTATTATCAGCCTATTCCGAAACATTTTTTCACTTATTCGAGAATAAACTTTTAGAGGAAAATCAACAATTCTTAATAAGGATTATTTTCCTTCTCAGAATAGCTTGTAAAGAAATTGACGGAGATTTTTTAAAACTTCTTGGCCTACATAAAACAGAAGGTATTACACTAGAAACTCTTTTTACAAAACCAAAGGGTAATGGCTGGAATTGTGTAATAGACTTTATACACAAACATAAAAATACTTTTGGATTACAAAATATAAATATCATTTTTCCATTACTTAATGATTGGATTAGTAAAAATAAAGAAGGAACGACAACTAAAAAAGTAAGCAAGATAGCGTTGTATTATTATGATGAGATCAAAAAAAATGGAGGATTTGGGTATAGTGATAGTGATGAGAAAATAGAGCAGTTAATAGGAATAATTTTACAAGGGGCATCAGAAATAAAAGATGAATTGAAAGCTATTTTTGATGAAGTTATCGTGCAAAAACAGACAAATTATAGAGATAAATATTATGAATTGATTAAAACAATTTTAATATCAATTACACATAATTTTGAAGTTATAAAATGTCTTCCAAATTATGTGATTAAATTAGCAGATTTATTTTGGTTTCAAACTCCAAAGCAAAAAGGAAGATATCTTGATTCAATAGCTGGCGTCGAAAAATATTTTTCTCTTTCCGAAATGCATGATTTTGATTATTATCCCTCAAGTGCATTTCAAACTCCAATATTTCAACTTTTGAGATTTTCTTCTCAGGAGACAATTGATTTTATTCTCTCTTTTACGAATAAAACCGTTGAATGTTATGCAAAATCTGAGCTGAAAAATGAAGTAGAAGAAGTAGAAATATTTATTAATGAAAAGGAAACCATTAAGCAATACATAAGCAATAGACTTTGGAATATGTATCGAGGAACTCAGGTTTCTACAGAGCTTCTTGAATCAATCCATATGGCGCTGGAAAAATGGTTGCTTGAATATGCGAAAATTACATCACCGGAAGAACTTGAAAACATATGTAAATATCTTGTAAAAAATTCAAAATCTGCTTCGATAACGGCTGTAGTCGCAAGTATAGTTCTTGCTCAACCGTATAAGCTTTTCAATATCGCAAAAATACTTTTCCAAACAAAAGAACTTTTTCTTTATGACTCTAGCAGGTATCTATTAGAACACGATGCAAAGAGCTATTATTCTATTGGATATGGGCTAAATTTTCAGCATAAAATTTATCAGGATGAAAGAATTAAAACCTGTGAAGACACGCATAGAAAGTTCTCGCTAGAGCATATTGCACTTCAATACCAGCTTTTTAGAACAGAAGAAGAAAGTGAAGGTGAAGCGGGAAAAAGACAAAAAATAATTTGGGAGATTTTTGATAAATATTATAAGGAACTTCCCGATAAATCCAAAGAAATTGAATCCGATAAGACTTGGAGATTGTATTTAGCGAGAATGGATAGAAGAAAAATGAGTCCGGAAGTTGAAGAAAAGGATGGACAAACTTTAATAAAATTTAATCCCAAAATTGATTCTGAATTAAAAAAATACAGTGAAGATTCCTTGCAAAAAATTTCTAATGAAATGAAATATACATCATTAAGATTATGGGCAATTTTTAGGTTCGAAAAGAATAAAGATAAATATAAACAATATCAACAGTACGAAAATGATCCACAGTTGGTAATTACAGAAACAAAAGAAATTATTGAGGGATTAAAAAACCACACAGATAAAGACTTTTATTTGCTCAATCACTCAATCCCTGCATATAGCTGTTCAGTTTTAATTCGTGAGCATTTCGATAGGTTAAATGCTAAGGAAAAAGAATTTTGCAAAGACACTATTATCGAATATGGCTCATTGCCTCTTCAAAAAAATTATCAATACCAAATTTCCGATGGAGTAAATGCAGCAATTAACGTATTACCATTTTTGTTAAAATCATTTGTTCAGGATAATGGAAAAATAAAAACGATATTATTATTAATATTGTTTGACTCTCATCCTATTGGAACAAATCAAAGGTTGTCTGATTACTCTATTAGAGCCGTCTTGCATAATTTATGGGAAATAAGTTTTAAAGATGCTCACTCAATATTTTTAGGATATCTTCTACTAAAACCTAAATATGATAATTTAAGAGACAAACTTTGGAAAGAAAATCGCAAAAAGAATATTTACAAACTTTCAGAAGAACAAGTATTGAGAAGTTTTATAAAGCAGCATGACAAGGAATTAGAAAATATTATTTCGGATAAAATTACTTATGAAGATTTAGGATGTTTAAATCAATTAAGTTTAAATATTTTAAATACAGCATTTGAACTTTTGCCTCTAAAAACTGACAACGAAGACCATAGAAAATTTATAACACAAATTATTCCTATATTTTCTAAAAAGCTTTTAATAGATAATGATAAAATTGATTATAGTACAAAACACAGGTTTTTAGAGAAATTTGCTTATTTTGTTTTGACGTCCTCGAGGGAGAAAATAGAAATATATGTAAAACCTTTTGTTGATAATTTTAGCAATTCAAAAAACACGGCTGATTTTTTCCAAGAATTTATTTTTGTAGAAGATAAACTAAATCGATACGAAGAGTTTTGGATAGCTTGGAATATTTTTTATGGGAAAATTGTTGATCTTTGTAAAAATAGCAGATCTCGTTATTATGCAAATGAGATTATACATAATTATCTTTTAGCAGGGCAACATTGGAAAGAAGACGCAAAAGAATGGCATACATTAAAAGAAAAAGAAAAATTATTCTATAAAAAAGTTGCTCAAGATATTGGGCATTGTCCTGCTGTCCTATACTCAATTGCAAAAGTGCTTAATGATATTGGTAGTAATTTTTTAGAAAATGGGATTTTTTGGGTAAGTGATATTTTGCAAAGAAACAAGAATTTGTTTTCTGGGGAGTTAGAGGCAAATACTATATTTTATATTGAAAATATCGTTAGAAGATATATTTTAATGAATCGTAAAAAAATTAAAAAAATTTTAAAAATGAATCTCCCCGCAGCAGAGCTACGGGGTATCTATTACTCTCTAAAGCAAACTAATTGATCGCAGCAGAGCTGCGGGGAATTTAACCCTAAGCGATTAAAGAAAAATATTGTTATTATACTGAACTTTTTAATAGAAAGAGGTTCCGTAACAGGATACTTGTTAAGAGAAGATATTTTGTGAAGGATCATGATTAAAGTGATACTTTTTCTACTAGATAACTAATTTAAATTTTATTTGTTATATTTAATAAAGACTTAAAGGAGAAATTGATAATGGAAGTTGAAACCTTATTAAAAGATATTGAAAATAAAGATTTAGTGCTACCTGAATTTCAAAGAGATTTTGTTTGGAAGGCTGATGATATTAAAAAATATATTCAATCTATATATAAAAAATATCCCACAGGTTCTTTGTTAATATGGAAAACTTTAACTCCTCCAAAATTAAGCGGCGAACATAGATCATCACAGGGTATTTATACTCGGGTTTTACTTGATGGACAACAAAGGTTAACTACTTTATATCTATTTATTAAAGGCAAGACCCCACCATATTATAAAGACATGATTAAAAGTTTTAACTTATATTTTAATGTAGAGGATGAGCAAATTAGATATTATCAGAAAACACTAATGGAAAATAAACTGGAATGGATTTCAATAATTGATTTTTTTAAACAGAGAAATGCCGCAAATTATGTAATTGAAAATCAAAATAAAGATTACTATTTAAAATATTTAAACACATTAAGTAAATTAGACAATATTAGGAAATATGATTATTTTGTAGATGAAGAAAAATTAACAAACTTAGAAAATATAAAGGAAATTGTAAAAATATTTAATTTAGTAAATAAGCAAGGTAGAACTCTTTCTGAAGAAGATTTGGCTTTAGCATATACTTGTTCTTTCTGGCCAGAAATTAAAGATTTATTTAGAGAGGAATTAAGTTTATATAGTAAGAAAAGTTATTTTTTTAATTTTAATTTTTTAATAACTTGTTTAAATTCTATAGCTACTGGTCATGCAAAATTTGATAGTTATTACAAAGCCTCAGAAGAAATTATAAAAGAATCTTGGACAAAACTAAAAGAAGCATTAAGGTACTTGTTGAATACATTAAACGATAAAGCATATATTAATTCTAGTAATCCTTATGAATTAAAATCGGATGCACTCTTAGTTCCAGTAGTAGTATATTTAGCTAATAATAAATATGAGTTTAAAGATGAAATCGAATTAAATAAATTTTTGTACTGGTTATATAATTCTATGATGTGGGGAAGGTATACAAGAAGAGGAAAATCAGCACCATTAGAGCAAGATGTTGTTACTATTACAAGAGAAAAAAATCCAGAATCGCTTATCGATAATTTAAGTAGAGAAGTTAGGTTTTTTAAAGTTTTACCAAGAAATTTAGAAAAAGCACCAATCACTAGTCCATTTTTTAATATGTCTTTTATTGTCGCCAAGTCAAAAGGAGCAATTGATTGGTTTAATGGAAGTAAATTACATTCAAAATTAATCGGTAATTCATATTATCTAGAAAAACACCACATATTTCCAAAAAATATATTAGAAAAAAGAGGTTATTATCAAACATATGAAAAACAAAAGACGGTAAACGAAATAGCTAACAGGGTATTTTTAACTGCTAAGGCAAATAAAGAAATAAGTAATAGTGAACCGATACAATATTTGAAGAAAGTTAAAGAAAAATATCCAAATGCATTAGAACAACAATTTGTTCCTAAAAACGAAGAGTTTTGGAAACTTGAAGTATTTGAACTCTTCTTAGAAGAACGAAGAAAAAAGATAGCGGATGAAATAAATAATTTTATGAATAGCCTGATTGAAAATAATTTAATCAAAATGGATATTAAAGAATTAATTAAGAAAGATGAAGGTGTTAATTTAGAGTTTAAATCTACTTTTACTTGGAATACAGAAGAAAATAAAATAGACAAAGAACTTAAATTTAATGTGCTAAAAACTATAGTAGGTTTTATGAACTCCAACGGAGGTACCTTAATCATAGGCGTTGACGATGAACACCAAATAATTGGTATGAAGTTAGATTATAAAGCTAATTGGAAGGGAAATAAAGATGGATTTATTCTCGATTTTAGAGAGTGTTTAGAAAGTTCTATCGGCATTAATAATTATAATAGATACATAGATTTAAATTTTGAATTAATAGGTGATAAAGAAGTTTGTGTAGTAAAAGTAGAAAAAAGTTTTGAGTATATTTATTTAAGGAAAAATAATAAAAAAGTTCTATATGTGAGATTAGGAAATAGAACCAAACCCTTAGATGATCCAGAGGAAATAATAGAATATATTGAAGAAGATAAAAAATAGGGGAGTCCATAAAATATTCAAAGAGGTAGGAGGATAATTATGACATTTTGGAATGTGTTTTTTGGAGTATTTTCAGGTATTATCGCAGGAGTGATTATTAATTTAACAGTTGTTTCAATTATTAAAAGAAATTCTCAAAAACAGTCAATAGATAATTTAAAATTTGAAATTGATTACAATATTAAAAAAATAAATGAATTTCTTGAAGAGCTTAATAATTACCGTAATAAAAATAATGCAGACAATATTAATAATTACTTTGGTTATTTTTCTTTATCAAAAGTTATTTTAACTACTGCGATACAGATGTTTAATAATGGTTTAATTTATAAGTTTCTTAATCATGATTTTGTTGAAAAATTACAAAATTTTTCAATAGACTTTTCCTTAGGCTCAGAGAATTTTATGAATAATCAAATTAAATATAATCAATCTAATTATAGTTTACCAGACATAAAGAAAATAGTTAATGACCAAATAACTTTTTGGGAAAATAAATTTAAAGAAAATAGAAAAAATCTTGAAGAAATAAAAAATGAATTGAAAAAATAGAAGATAGTTCAAATAATGATGTATATGGAATTGTAAAGTTTGAACCTTGTGTGAAATCCCATTTTTAGAGGAATTTTATGGATAATGAAAAGATTTATAAAAAATTAATTTTAATGGAAAGTTTATCAACTATGTCAATTGATGAGGCGATGAACAATATTGGACAATTGGTGGATATTTCTTTTGATTTAAAAAGGGAAGAAGGCTTAAAAAAAGCAATTAAGTTAAATGAAGAATTAATAAAAGGGGATTTACCAGATAAGTATAAGACAATTCTAAATTATTTTATGGCTAACGCTTGGTCAAATCTAAGAATTTTAACTAGAGACATGAAAGCTTTATGGAAATGGGAACAAAAGGAAATAGAAGATGAAATTCTATATTTGCGAAAAGCTATTGAGGGAAAAGGGTTTAGTGAAATAGATACATTTATGAGATGTCGAATATTAACTAATTTAGGAAATATTTTATCTCACATAGGTAGATTCATAGAAGCAATTGAATATTGGAACAAAGCATTAGAAATTGATCCATCTTTTTCCATGGCTATTGGGAATAAAGGTTACGGTTTGCTCTACTATGCATTATCGCTTTATGATTTGGGGCATAGAAATTATATTTTAAAAGGTGCATACTCTTTATTAAAAAATGAGTTAGATTTAGAACTTGTTCATCCTGAAGCTCAAAAATCATTTCGAAAAAAAATCAAACTGATAGAATCTATGTTACCTGAAAAGTTTCTTAATAAAAAATGTAAGTTTAAAAAATATTCACTAGGGGCTTTGAAGGAAGAAAAAGACTATCGTAAATGGTGTTTAGAAAATAAATTATTTCTTAATCCCTTAAATGATTTAGTGTCTTTTTCTATTGCTGCCCAAGATATTTTTAATTTACCAAATATCACAACTGGGATAGATGAAGGTCCATATTATATTGGTTTTTTTAACCAAATGAAACAGGAATATATTTCTGCAAGGTATTTATACTATGAAGGAATTAATTTTAACAAACCACATTTTTCGGACAAAGATGTTTATTTATATAATACTTTAGATTATCCAATATATTCATTAGGAATTGAAAAAGTAAAAGTTTCATTTAGAATTGTATATTCTTTGTTTGATAAGATTGGATATTTTATCAAAGATTATTTTAATTTAAAAGTAAAAAGAAATGTTTATTTTAGAACATTATGGTATTGGAATGAGGATCATAATAATGAATTGAAAGAAGAATTTAAAGATAAAGAAAATTGGCTTTTGAGAGGATTATTTTGGCTAAGCAAAGATTTGTTAAGTTGTCCTGATTATATTAAAGCAATTGACCCCGATGCAAGGGAAATAGCAAAGATCCGCAATCACCTAGAGCATAAATATCTTAAGATACATGATACATTATGGAGAGGTCCATCATCTGGCAATGATTTTGGCTTTAACTTGAAAGATTCTTTAGCGTTTTCAATGTATCGGGAAGAGTTTGAATTAAAAACCTTAAAACTGATTAAATTAGCTAGAGCTGCATTAATTTATCTATCATTAGCTGTTCATACAGAAGAGCATAAACGTGACCAAGAGAAAGAAGCGGGAAAGGTAATGCCAACTCAATTGGAAAAATATGATGATGGTTGGAAAATATAACCATGAAAAAGAAAATGGGGTTTTTTAATCCAGCGGGAAATCCCCACCTGTAAAGGTGGGGATGAGAGCTCTTTCCTGTTTCTTCTGGTCGTTCTTTGATAGAATATAGGGTATGAAATTATACAAGTCAGCCCATACCATATACAAGACCCAATATCATATCGTCTGGATAACCCGTTACCGGAGAAAGATCCTGGTTCCAGGGGTAAAAAGTTATCTAGAAATAAAACTACAAGAGATCAGAAAATATTATCCTGATTGGGAATACATCGAGATAGGAATAAAACCAGATCATGTCCACCTGTATATGGTCATTCCCCCGAAATATGCGGTAAGTATGGTAGCAGAAACCATCAAGAAGAATACCAGTAGATCTCTCAGCAGAAAGTTTAACTTCCTGAAAAAGGTCTACTGGGACAAGAAAGGCATTTGGTGGGGCAAAGGTTACTTCGTCTCAACAGTAGGAATCAATGAAGAAGTGATTCGCAAATACGTTCAATCCCAAGCAGAAGAAGAAACAGGACAAGCACAGCTTGAGTTTTAAACGTACCACGCCTGTAAAGGCGTGGGAATCGATGTTCACAAAATATAAAAGAAAATGCCTTCATAATTAAATTGAGTATGAAAATTTTTATAATGTGAAGTTGTGAAGACATAAATAATTAATATCTGATTTGCTAAAAATAGTAAATCTTATATGTTTAAATTAAAAAAATGGGAGTTGGAAAATGAAAGAAAGAATTGCGTTGGTAACATTTATTCTTGCATTAATTGGTGCATTATCCTGGACACCAGAACTTGTTAATATATTTAAACCCATTGAAATAAAAGGGAAAATGATCAGCAGGTATATCAATTTAACTGAAAATAAGGATACTACAATGATTATTTATAAATTAGCTATTATAGCATTAAATAGACCGTTTAATTTAGAAACTGTGGAGTGTGAAATAGAAGATGCTAATGGTAATAAATTTAAAGCACAAGCAAGAAATAATAGAATAACTGTATTTAATCATGAAGGAAAATTTTATAAGTTAGCAGTTTCAGGTAGCGAAATGATAAATAATATTGCTCAACTTCCAGTAAATGAAAGTAAGGCTGGTTATTTGATATTTCATTTTTCTGGAAATTTAAATACAAAGTATGAGAAGACAACTTTCAGATTTAGATCGTTTTCAGGTTTAGTTAAAGAAATTATCTTTAAAGAGGATGATATTAAGAGCGAACAACTCTTTTTCGATGAAACAATTTGGCAACAATTAAAAAAAGAAGAATTTGAAGAAATTTATTCGAAATATAATAAATAGATACTTGTGTTAAAAGTTAACCCACAAACTCTCCTTGTAGAGATGACAAAATAAGAGGTGGGAACAGTTATGGTAATGATACGTGCCCGCCGAAAGATAAGAAATGAAGAAAACGGGGGAAATGGTTAGTCTGAAAAGATTTAACCCCGGTAACTTATTCAAATTAGTAATTGGCCAAAATATTTGTAAATGGCAAGGTAAAAATTATATGGTAGCAATTCATAAAAATGATTTATCTTCATATCTAAGTGACTGGAAAATGAAAATGGAAATGATGAACAAATTTTCCAAAATTGTCAAAAATAAATCTCAACTTATTCCTAAGACCTTTCAAGCAATATTCATCCAAACTACTGATTTATGGATCGTACTCAGGTATTTGGATTCGAAGTTAAGAATCCTTGAAAATAATAAGTTACCCTTTTCAGAGAAATATCAGGACTATGCTGATGCAATAGTTTTTTTGAAAGTTACCTGTATGTTTTATCGAATACTACTTGACACTTTAGAAGGGATAATAGAGTATTTTTATAAAAAAAACGAAAAGATAAATTTACCGTATAGTTTCCATAAACTTCTCATTAAAAGTAAAAAATGGGGAAAATTTCCTAAAGATCTTTCTGTTATTTTAAAAAAAGCTCATATATGGTTCCCTGAAGTTAAAAAGAGAAGAGACGATTTGGTACATCACTATGAATCTTTTCTTATTTTAATTGAAGAAAACAAAAGTAGGATGAATATACTAAAATATTCTAATATATTATATGAAAACAAATTTAAGAATTTTGGAGGAATTTGCGAGTATATTGGATTTCTTCTTTGTGTATATCAACAACTAATTGATGACTTACTTGATCATTTCGATACAAAATTCAAAGATTGGTATGGAATAATAGCAGGCAGGTCTAGTCGCACACAAACTTGTAGAGAAGGAGATATGTTATGGCTGCAAAATATGGTAACTACAAGCATCCTGATTTGAAAATTACGGAATGATTAAATAATAAATAGGGACTCTTATTAACGCTCAGTGTTTCAGTAACTTTTACCGGAAAACCTATAGAACCTGAGGAGTTTCTTAACCGTATAACTGAAGCTTTAGGTATTATTATAGATAGACGTCCTAAAGGAAGATCTCGTAAAATAGAAAACTAAGCCATAGAAAAATAGAATGTTTCCTTATTTCAATAATAATAGGAAAAAATAAAATGGATAATTCAGAAAGATTTAGAAGAATGCAACTCAAAGAAAGCCTTGAATCTGAATGTAAAAGCACTGTGGAACAAAAAATAAACAGATATTTAGAGATTAAACATCAAAAAATTATTGGTGGACATCACTTTTCAAAATTATCGTCCGAATGCATTTACCTCTATCGTGATGGTTATTTTATAGGTACAGTCATGATGAGCCATGCAATTAATGAAGGTATTATAAAGTTTATTGCCGAAAGAAATCCTATAAATAGACAAAAAGAAAATGGAGATACAAAGACCATCGAGGAGCTAATTAATGAATTTAAAGAGAAAAAGATTATTTCAAATGAATGTGCTGAATCCTCACTAAAAATTTGGAAAAGTTTTCGTGCCGATATACATCATATGAATCCAACAATTATGGAAATTCCCTTTAAAGAATTAGCGCTACAAAATATGAAAGATCTAGCAGTCATTGAAAAAGAAATTTTTGGTTTTGATATCAATAATGGTGCCATCGTTCCGCATCAACCAAAATATTGGAATATAAATAAAAATGGGATGATAGAAGCTTTTTTAAGATTAGAATAACTAAATTAGTAAATAAATAGAGACACACGTACTAGCTTAATAATTCGTTAACTTTTTCTAACCTTTTAAAAATGGTCGGATAAGTACAGATTCCCAATGACTTCTCAAATGATTAGAATATAGCAGGGGAT